>ERZ772764.81-NODE-81-length-63476-cov-27.026978_pt1 | contig 63476 bp, 54 predicted proteins | sample MGYA00512163_ERZ772764 | MGnify/ENA primary metagenome ERZ772764 (study PRJEB29015, sample SAMEA2737903) | human oral metagenome | biome: human oral; feature: human-associated habitat; material: dental | place: China | collected 2094 ... | reverse complement strand
ACTTCAGCCACGTCGTGACCGTGCCCTCCGTGACGGACTCGCCCAGGGCCGGCATGGTCACCTCGGTGCCCGCCACCGGGGCGGCGTGGGCGCCGACGGGAGCAGAGGGGGAAGCGGGGGCGGGAGCCGCCGCGGCCGGCGCCGGGGAGGCGGCGGGCGCCTCGGAGGGGTCGCCGATGAGGGCGATCCGGGCGCCCACCTCGACGGTCTCGTCCTCGGGCACCAGGATCTCCAGCAGGACGCCGGAGACGGGGGAGGGGACCTCGGAGTCGACCTTGTCGGTGGACACCTCGACGATGGGCTCGTCCACCTCAACGCGGTCGCCCACGGACTTCAGCCACGTCGTGACCGTGCCCTCCGTGACGGACTCGCCCAGGGCCGGCATAGTCACTGCGGTTGCCATAAGTAATCTCCTAGTAAATCTGGGGCTCAGTTGTGGACGTGGAGGGGCTTGCCGGCCAGGGCCATCGCAGCCTCCCCGATGGACTCGTTCTGGCTGGGGTGGGCGTGGATGATCGAGGCCACGTCCGAGGGGAACGCCTCCCAGTTGACCATGAGCCCGCCCTCGCCGATCTGCTCGCCGATGCGCGATCCGATCCCGTGGAAGCCGACGATCGGCCCGTCCTGGACGGAGACCAGTTTGATCATGCCCGAGGTCCCCAGGATCGTGGACTTGCCGTTGCCCGCCAGGTTGTACTCGACCGTGCGCACGGCGTCGCCGTACTCCTGGCGCGCCTGCTTCTCCGTCAGGCCGACCGAGGCGATCTCCGGCTCGCAGAACGTCACCCGCGGGATGTTCGCGTCGGCCTGCATCCTGGGGCCCAGGCCCGCGATCTCCTCGGCGACGAAGATCCCCTGCAGGAACCCCCGGTGCGCCAGCTGCGGGCCGGGGACGATGTCGCCGACCGCGTAGACGCTGCCCGCGCCCGTGCGCAGGCGCTCGTCGGTGAGGACGAAGCCGCGGTCCATCCGGATCCCCGCCTGCTCGTAGCCCAGGCCCTCGGTGACGGGCCCACGGCCCACGGCCACCAGCAGGACGTCGGCGTCGAAGGACTTGCCGTCCTCCGTGATCACGCGCACCCCGCCCTCGTCCTGCACAGCGCCCGCGAAGCGCGTGTTCGTGTGGAACTTGATGCCGCGCCTGCGGTAGGCGCGCTCGAGCTGCTTGGAGACCGCCTCGTCCTCGTTGTTGGCCAAATGGGGCAGCGCCTCGATGATCGTGACCTCGGCGCCGAAGCTCCTCCACACGGAGGCGAACTCCAGTCCGATGACGCCGCCGCCGAGGACCACCGCGGACTGGGGGGCCCAGTCCATCTGCAGCGCCTGGTCGGAGGTGATGACGCGGCCGCCGATGTCCAGGCCGGGGAGCGAGCGCGAGTAGGAGCCGGTCGCGAGGACGACGTTCCTGCCCACCAGGGCGCGCCCGCCCACCTCGACCGTGTCGGGCGACACCAGGCGCCCCCACCCCTTGACGACCTCGACGCCCCTGGAGGAGAGCAGGCCCTGCAGTCCCTTGTACAGGCCGCTGATGACGGAATCGCGGTACTTGGCGACCTGCGCCATGTCGATTCCGCCGAACGTGGAGCGGACGCCGAACCTGGCCGACTCCCGGACCGCGTCGGCGGTCTCGGCGGCGTGCAGGTAGGCCTTCGTGGGGATGCAGCCGCGGTGCAGGCACGTGCCGCCGACCTTGTCCCCGTCGATGAGGGCGACCCTCATGCCGAGCTGGGCGGCCCGCAGCGCGGTCGCGTAACCGCCCGAGCCCGCGCCGAGGACGACGATGTCGTACTGTGGCTCACTCACGTCTGAACTCCTTTGAACTCCTTGTGGGACGGCGGCGGGCGCCGCCCCGGTGGATCCGATTTCATGACGGGACTCACTGCCCCTCTGGGCCCATTGTCCCACGGCGCCGCTGCGCTGTCCGCCTGCCCGCGGAAGTCGCCAGGTGCAACGGCCCACACCGGGAGGCGCCCCTACGGCCGCACGACAACGACGAACAGGGGGCGCGGCGGTTATGATCGGAAGGCGCCTACAAGGAGGGACCATGCCCGATCAACCAGACAGCCCGGGGTCGCACGGGGACCAGCGCCCGCCGTCGTTCGGATTGGGGCGCATCGTCATCGCCCTGTTCTGGCTGCTCGGCGCGTGGATCCTGGTGGTCGCGGTGGTGGACCTGTTCCACCACAACGCCGACGAGCCATGGGGGCCGCCCATCCTGGCGGTCCTGGCGGGGGCCGTGTACCTGGCGGCGGCGACCGCCCTGACGCACAACGGCAGGCGCATGCGGATCGTGGGGTGGACATCGATAGGCGTCACCATCGCCGCCCCCCTGGTCCTGTGGGTCGCGGGCCTGGGGGTCCCCGAGCTCAACGGCCCCCGGTCGGCGTGGACCGGACTGGGCTCCGACTTCTACTACGCGCCCCTGGCCGTCTCCCTCATCGGCCTGGTGTGGATGTGGCGCTCCAACCCCCGTCGCATCGTCGAGATCGCCGAGTCCATCGAGCGGCCCTCGCGCTGGCAGCGCTGACGGGCCGCCCGCGCCGGGACCGGGGCCGACGGGGCTGGGCCCGTCCAGCCGCCCCTCCGGTCAGGCGCCCCGCCGAGGGGGCGGGGGAGCCGTCGCCCCTCACGCGCCCCCGGGGAAGCCCAGCTGGCGCCACGCCTCGTAGAGGACGATGGCGGCCGAGTTCGCCAGGTTCAAGGAGCGGACCCCCGGCACCATCGTGATGCGCACGCGGCCGGCGACCCCCGGGTGGGACATGGCCTCCTCGGACAGGCCCACGGACTCCCGCCCCAGCAGCAGTCCGTCGCCGTCGCCGTAGGCCACGTCCGTGTACGCCCGCTCGGCGCGGCCCGTCAGCGCCCACACGCGGCCCGGGACCCCGGCCAGCGCCCCGTCCAGGGAGTCGTGGACGCGGACGTGCGCCAGATCGTGGTAGTCCAGCCCCGCCCGCCGCAGTTTCGCGTCGTCCATGTCGAAGCCGAGCGGGCGCACGAGGTGGAGCACCGAGCCGGTGCACGCCGACAGGCGGATGGCCGCGCCCGTGTTCCCGGGGATCTCGGGCTCCCAGAAGACGATGTGGAGCATCGGGCCTCAGGCCTGGAAGGTGACGGTCAGGTCGGCCCGCGCCAACGTGTGGCCCAGGGCCGTGAACGCCGCCATCGTGGGCGTCGCGTCGTCGTCCAGCCCCAGGGTGTCCACGTCCAGGGCGTGCACGGAGAACACGTACCTGTGGGGGCGGTCGCCGGGGGGAGGGGCCGCGCCGAAGTAGGAGGCGTCGCCGGTGTCCCCGCGCAGGTGGAAGGCGGGCCCGTCGAGCTCCAGGTCGGAGCGCCCGGCCCCCTCTTCCAGGCGCGAGGCCGAGGCGGGCAGGTCGAGGACGGCCCAGTGCCACCACCCGGCCGGGACGGGGGCGTCCGGGTCGAAGCAGGTGACCATGAACGAGCGGGTTCCGTCCGGGGCGCCGGACCAGGCGAGGTGGGGGGAGCGCGAACCGCCCTGCGCGGTCGCGCTGGCGGGCATCGTCCCCCCGTCGGCCAGGGTGTCGCTTGTGAGGGAGAAGGAGGGGACGCCCATCCCCTCGTAGGGGGCGCGGGCACTCGGGCGCGTCGTCAGATCCATGGTTCCTCCATCGGGTTGCCCGGAATCGGGCGGGGCCTCCATTGTCGGACCAGCGCGGCCCGGGCGCCACCGGAGGCCCCTGGACGCAGGCGCGGGCGCCCTCCCCTAAAATGACCGAATCGAACACCTGTTCCACGGAAGGAGGGGGAGGTGGGGGCATCCGCCATCGACAGGCTCGCGGCGGCCCGCAGCGCGCTGGCCGCGGCAGAGAGGGCCACGGGGCTGGTGAGGGCGCCGTCCTCCCTCCCCCCGTCCCCGGGCGCCGCGCGGCCGGCCGGGGGCCTGGAAGTCGTCAGCTCCGCGGTGGTCGAGGCCCCCGCCGCGCGGTCCCGCCTCGTGCGCGCCATCCTCGGCTCCTGCCCGGACGGGGGGTGGGCCGCCTTCGTGGGAGTGGCCGACATCGGGTGGGAGTGGGCCCACCAGGAGGGGCTCGACCTCGACCGCGTCCTCGTCGTGGCGGTCCCCGGGCACGTCAGCGCGGCACTGGTGTGCTCGCTGTGCCTGGACGCCGTCGACGTCCTGTGCGTGGGCCGGGCCGCGCTCAGCCCGGAGGAACAGCGCCGCCTCGCCGCCCGCGCCCGCGCGCGGGGGCGCCGCATCATCACCGAGCGCCCCTGGCCGGGCGTCTCCCGCCCCCTCGCCACGGGCCTGCGGGAGGCGGTATGAGATGAGGCGCATCGCACTGTGGGTCCCCGACTGGCCCGTCAACTCCCTCGCCGCCGGCCTGGAGGCGGGGGAGCCCGGGGCGGTGGTGGCCTCGGGGCGCGTCGAGGCCGCCACCGCCGCCGCCCGCTCGTGGGGGGTCCGAGTGGGCATGAGGGCCGGGGACGCCTCCTCCCGGTGCCCGGAACTCGTGTGCCTGCCGCGCGACGTGGAGAGGGAGGGAAGGACCTTCGAGGCCGTCCTGAGCGCCTTCGACCAGGTGGCCGCGGGCGTCGAGTGCCTGCGGCCCGGCCTGGCCTGGGCGAATGCCGCGGGGCCCGCCCGCTGGGCAGGCGGGGAGGAGGGGGCCGCGCGGGGCCTCGTCGAGGCCGTGGAGGAGCGCGTTGGCGTCGAGTGCTTCGCCGGGATCGCGGACGGCCCCTTGGGCGCCGTCTGCGCGGCGAGGCAGGGGCGCATCGTCCCCGCGGGGGGAACGGCCCGCTTCCTCTCGGGCGTTCCCCTGGGGCCGGTGGTGGCGGGCCTTGCGCCTGCGGGGCTGCGCGACCGCGTCGAGGAGGCGGTCGCGCTGCTGCGCCGCCTGGGAATCCGCGTGTGCGCGGACCTGCTGGGCATGGGCGCCACGGCCGTTTCCAGCCGCTTCGGGGCAGCGGGGGAGTTCCTGTGGCGGGCCGCCAGCGGCGGGGAGCTGGTCCTGGCGGGGGCGCCGCGCTCCCTCGGCGACATCGGGACCGGGGTGGACATCGACGAGGGAGGGGAGAACGTCGACGCCGTGCTGGCGCCCGCCCTGCGCTGCGCCCACGACCTCGCCGCCCTCCTCGCGCGCCGCGGCCTGCTCGCCGACGCCCTCCTGGTCGAGGCCAGCGCCGGGGGAGGAGGGGAGCTGACCCGGAGGTGGCGCGGGGTCGACCTCATGAGCCCCGACGAGATCGCCGAGCGCGTGCGCTGGAACCTGCTGGGCTGGGCCGAGGGCGCCGCCCGGCCGGAGGGCCCCATCCGCTCCCTCCGCCTCACGGCCGTCGAACCCTACCCGGCCGCCGCCCTCACGCCCCTGTGGGGGGCCGACGCCCGGCAGCGCGGCGTCGAGCGCCTCGCCGCCAGACTCCAAGGGCTGGCGGGGGAGGGCGCCGTGTCCCGGCCGCGGCTGCGCGGCGGGTACGACCCGCGCTCGCGCGCCGTCCTGGTCCCCTGGGGCGCCCCCGACGCCGCCCGCCCCGGGGGCGGGGACTGGGAGGGGGGAGTGGAGGAACCGCCCGCGGCACTCTACGACCATCCGCGTCCCGTGCTCCTGCTGGGCGCGGACCCGGGACGCGCACCCATCGGCGTCACCGCGCGCGGACTGCTCAGCGCGGAACCGGCCCTCCTGGTCCTCGACCCGCAGGGGCGGGCCAGGACGGTTCCCGTCCGGCCACTGGCGGGCCCGTGGGCCGTCGCCGGGCGCTGGTGGGACGCGGAGGGCTCCGCCCGCGCCTACCTGCGCGTCGCACTGGAGGGGGAGGGCAGCGCGGAGGATCTGCTGCTCGTGTTCCGCGCGGGGGCCTGGGCGGTCGAGGGGGCCTACTGCTGAGGACCGGCGGTCCCTTCCGCGCGGGCCGGGGCGTCTGTGGCCATGTGCCTTCCGCGGCCGCTGCGCGGTTGTGGGCGGACGCGCCCCCGCATTGGGGTAGGCAACGGGTCATTGGGGTAGGCGCCCGTGTGCATTGGGGTAGGCAACGGGTCATTGGGGTAGGCAATTTGCCTACCCCAATAGGCGGTTTCCTGCCCCAATGTGACTCGCCAGACCCGGAGTTCGATGGGCTCGTCGCCTCCGCCCGGTGGTTTCCTGCCCCGATGCGGCTCACCGGGCCCACGACCGCACCGCCGCTGGCCATCTCGGGCCCCTCGTGCACAGGCGCCAACCCGCACCAGCGCAGCGGAACCCGAGCGCTCCGCGCTGTCCTCACAGCAGTACCGCCCGGTCGGCGAGTACCTGGACTTGTGCGCCGTGGGTCGTCCTCACAACGATGCCTCCGCTTTCACAGCGATACCACACTTCGCAAGCGTTATAACACTTGCAAACTGACGGTATCCCTTTGAGAACTCGACTTCGCTTGTGGAACAGCCGCCACAGGAGCCCGGCGGGCGAGGTATCCCTTTAAATGCGTGGCATCGCTTGCAAAACGAACGGTGCTCGACTCCCGACCGGCCCATTTTTCAATACAGGCCTCCGCGAGAAGGGCGCTTCCTGCCAGGCACAGCCCCGAGCGGCCGATCAGTCGGCGCACAGCCCCGAGCGGGCCGCTTCGCGGCACAGAACTCCACCAGGGGACAGGGCTCCCCGCGCTTGACAGCCCTGACCTGAGATGCGCAAGTGGCTGCCCCCGCCAGGGGAAAGGCTCCCCGCGCCCGACGGCACAGGTCGGGCGCGACCGCGCGTAGACTGGAGGGATGCCCTCCTCCTCGTTCGCGCGCAGCATCGCCTCCCTCGACGACGACGACATCATCGCCTGCACCGGGGCCGCCGTGTGGGCGAGGGGCCTGGCCGCCTACAGGGCGGGCAAGGTCGTGGAGACCAAGTGGGAGGACGGGGACCGCCTGGTCGGCCGCGTCCGCGACGGGGCCCTCACCTACAAGACGCGGATCGTCCCCCAGCCCGCCAGGCCGGGCATCTCGTGCGCCTGCCCCATCGGAGTCGACTGCGCCCACGGGGTCGCCACCGTGATCGCCTGCCGCGAGGACCTGCGCGGGAGGGCCCTGGCGGAAGAGGCGCCGTGGAAGCGGGCCCTGGCCACGATGATCGGAACGGCGGCCTCCGGGGGCGAGCCCCTGGGGCTCCTCGTCGACGCCCACGACCCCTCGGCGCCGATCTGGCTCAAGCCGCTGCGCCGTGGTGCCAGGACGGCGTGGACGGACAAGCGCGCGGGCTGGCCGGACCTGACCAACACGCGGTGGGAGTCCGTGACCGAGGGGATCAACCCCACGCACCTGTCCCTGATGCGCGAGGCCTACCGGCGCTCCCGCGAGGGCGGCGCGTGGCGCTCGCGCGGCGAGGTGTCCCTGGAGTCCCTGGGGGACGGCGCCTTCGACTGGCTGCGCAGGCTCCAGCGGGCGGGGGTGGCCCTATGGGCGGGCATGGACCCCCTCACGCCGCTCGAGCTCGAGCACACGACCTGGGACGTCGACCTGGACGCCTCCCTGGGGCCGGATGCCCTGACACTGCGGGCTGTGGCCCGCGACGGCGACCGCGTCGAGCGCCTTCCCAGGATCGCGGTCGAACCCCGGCTGCTCGTCTCGAAGGGCGGCACGGCCCTGGCCAGGGTCAACGGCGTGTCCCTGCTGGACGCCCTGCCCGAGGGCGGCGCCGTGGACGTGCCCGTGGCGGACCTCGCGGAGTTCCGCGCCTCGTGGCTGCCCGGGCTGCGCAGGCGCGCCCACGTGGTCTCCCTCGACTCCACCTTCGCCGACGTGGAGGACGCCCGCGCTGCCATCGTCGCCACCGTTCGCCTCGAGGGCGGGGACCGCGTGGCGGTGCGGTGGTGGGCGGAGTACGACTTCGGCGCCGCCCCCTCGCGCGTCCCCCTGGCCGGGGCCATGGCCTCGGACCCCGGCCTCGCCTCGCGCGCGGAGCGGATCAACGCCCTGGGCGCCCCGCTCAGTGAGGACGGGCTGTGGCGGCCGGTGCCCTCCACGGCGCGGATACCCGCGTGGAGGGCGCCCGCCTTCCTGGACGCGGCCGTGGGGGCCCTGGCCGACGCCGGCGTCGTGTGGGACATCGCCGACGAGGTGCGCCGCATCAGAGTGGACGACGACGGCATGAGGGTCACCGCGGTGGTCGACGACTCCGGTACGGACTGGTTCGGCCTGCGCCTGGAGGTCACGGTCGCGGGGGCCGCCATCGCCATGGAGGACGTCCTGGCCGCCCTGGCCAGGGGCGAGGACCACGTCCTGGTCGACGGGACGTGGGTCGCCCTGGACGGGGAGCGCGTCGAGCGCCTGCGGGCGCTGCTGGCCGAGGCGGCGGTGCTCACGGACTCCGATGCGGGCTCCCCGCGCATCAGCGCCGCCCAAGCCGGGTTGTGGGGAGCGCTCTCCGAGTCCGCGGACCACGTCCGCGCCAGCGAGCGGTGGAGGCGGGCCGTCGGCCTCCTCCTGGACGGGACCGACGGCCCCTCCGGCGCGGGCCTGGCCGTCTCGCCCGCCCTCACCGCACGGCTGCGCCCCTACCAGCGGGCGGGGCACGACTGGCTGACGGCGCGCGCCGGGGCCGGGCTGGGCGGCGTGCTGGCCGACGACATGGGCCTGGGCAAGACCGTGCAACTGCTGAGCGCGGTCCACTCCCTGCGCGACGCCGATCCGGAGGCGCCGCCGGTCCTCGTCGTCGCCCCCACCTCCGTGCTGGGCGCCTGGGAGGAAGAGACGCGGCGCTTCGCCCCGGACCTGGACGCGCGCGTCGTCGCGGGCACCGCCAGGAGGCGCGGCACGAGCGTCGCCGAGGAGTGCGCGGGCGCCCACCTGGTCATCACCTCCTACACGATCGCACGCCTCGAGGCCGGTCAGTGGGCGGCCCAGGAGTTCTCGGGACTGGTCGTCGACGAGGCGCAGACGGTGAAGAACCCGCGCACCGCGGTCCACGCCGCCCTGGCAGCGGTCCGGGCCCCCTGGTGCTTCGCGGTGACGGGAACGCCCGTGGAGAACTCGGTCGCCGACCTGTGGTCGGTGCTCGCCCTGGCGTGCCCCGGGCTGCTGCCCCGGTGGGAGGTGTTCAACGAGCGGATCCGCAAGCCTGTCGAATCGGGGCGGGACCCCGCGGCCCTCGACCGGCTGCGCAGGCTGATCGCGCCCTTCGTGCTGCGCCGGACCAAGGAGGAGGTCGCCCCCGACCTGCCCGACAAGGTCGAGACGCTCGCCCGCGTGGAGCTGGGGGAGGAGCACAGGCACATCTACGAGCAGCACCTCACCCGCGAGCGCGCGAGGGCCCTGTCCCTGATGGAGGACTTCCCCCGCAACCGGATGGACGTCCTGGCGTCGATCACGCGGCTGCGGCAGCTGGCCCTGGACCCGGCCCTGGTGGACGGCGCCTACGCGCACGTGGGCTCGGCCAAGACCGAGTACCTGGTGGGCCAGCTCGTCCAGATCGTGCCCCGCGGGCACCAGGCCCTGGTCTTCAGCCAGTTCACGTCCTTCCTGGCGCGCATACGCCGCGCCCTGGAGCGCAGGGGCATCACGGTGGCGCAACTGGACGGGGCGACGCGCGGCAGGGCCCGCGTCATCGAGCGCTTCCGCAGCGGCGCAGCCTCGGTCTTCCTCATCTCCCTCAAGGCCGGGGGGACGGGGCTGACGCTCACCGAGGCGGACTACGTGTACGTCATGGACCCGTGGTGGAACCCCGCGGCCGAGGCGCAGGCGGTGGACCGGGCGCACAGGATCGGCCAGTCGAAGAAGGTCAATGTGTACCGCCTGGTCGCCGACGACACGATCGAGGCGAAGGTGGTGGAGCTGCAGGACCGCAAGCGGCGCCTGGTGTCCAAGGTGGTCGATGGCGCGGCGGCGGGCGCTTCCCTGGGCGCCGAGGACTTGCGCGCCCTGCTGGAGTAGGGTGGCGGTGTCCGCCGGGCGCGGCGGCGGAGGACGTGAGGAGGACTGCGTGGACGATGTCGAGGTGCTGGAGGGCGTGGACGGCGACGGCGCGGAGGCCCTGTGCGGTTGGGTGAACGCGCGCGGCGCGGCCTTCCTCGAGCAGTGGGCGGGCCCGGCCCTGTCCTTCCCGCTGACCCGCGGGCGCGTGGCCGCCCTGGAGGGCCTCCACTCGATCCGCTGCGGGGGCGCGTTCGTCGGCGTTGTGCAGTGGATGTCCACCGACGGGGGAGAGGCCCACATCGGGCGCTTCATCATCGACCCGGCCAGGACCGGGCGCGGCCTGGGCCGCAGGGCGCTGGAGGCCTTCCTCCGGATCGTGTTCGCCGACGAGCGCGTCTCCACCGTGTCGCTGTCGGTCTACGAGGACAACGTCGGCGCCAGGGCGCTGTACGAGAGAATGGGGTTCAGGGTGCGCGGCGCGCGCGAGGGAGCCAGGCGGGCGCTCAGGATGGAGCTGGCTCGGGGCGGGGCGGAGCCGACGCTCCCCGAGTAGCCCCCGCGGGGCCACGCCCCATGCCCTGCGCCGCGCCCGCCGGCCCGGCGGCGCTCTGGAGCGGCCGCCGCCCTCACCCCATGCCGGGCAGCACGGCCGCCTTCAAGCCGCGCCTGCGGCGCATCGCGTCGAAGGCCGCGTGGACGTCGCCCAGGGCGAAGCGGTGGGTGACGAGCCCTCCCAGATCCAGGGCCCCCGACGACAGCAGGCGCACCGCCTCGGCGTAATCGGCGTGGGTGGCGTTCGCCGAACCGAGGACGGCGAGTTCGCGGTAGTGGACCAGGTTGGGGTCGATGGTGGCCGATGCCCCGGCGCTGAACCCCGCGAAGTAGGACACGCGGGCGCCGACGGCGGCGAGCTCCAGCGACACCCCCGCAAGCTCCGGGGCGCCGACGGCCACGATGACGGCGTCGGCCCCGCGGCCCCCGGTGAGGCGGCGCGCCTCGGCGACCAGTTCCGCGCCGGTGGCGGCGGTCGCGTGGGCGGCCCCGAAGCGCAGGGCCGGCTCGAGCCTGGCGGGCCTGCCCGAGGCGATGACCCTGGCCCCCGCGCGGGCGGCGAGGGCGCAGTGGATGAGCCCGATGGGCCCGGTGCCCAGGACGGCCACGGTGTCCCCGGATCCGATGCCGAGGCGGGCGTGGGCGCGCAGGCAGCACGAGAGCGGCTCTGCGAGGGCGAGCAGCGCCGGGTCGGCCTCCCGTTCCACCGCGACGACGCACTGGGCGACGGCAGGGGCGGGGACCAGCAGGTAGTCGGCCAGGCCCCCGTCGACGGTGGTGCCGAACAGGCGCATGTTCTCGCAGACGTTGGCGCGCCCACAGGCGCAGGGGCCGCACAACCCGCACACCCATTCGGGGGCGAGCCCCACCTGGGCCCCGACCGCGGGGGCGCCGGCTCCCAGACCCCCGCCGAGGGCCGCGACCCTGCCGGCGACCTCGTGGCCGAGGACGACGCCCGGAGTCACTCCGCGTGTCTTCGCGCCCGATTCGATGCGCAAGTCGGTGCCGCAGATCGTCGTGGCCTCGACGGCCAGGAGGACCTCGCCGGGACCGGGTTCGGGGACCGGCCGTGTCGTCAGGGCCAGCGAGCCCGGTGATCCGAGCGCGGCCGCGCGCATGGTTGCCATGGGGACAGGGTACGCCACGGCCCGCGGGCGGCCCGCCTCGCAAATCGAACACTTGTTCGATATCCTGGCGCGGTGAGTGGAACCCGGCCCCGTTACGCGGAACTGCACGCGCACAGCGCCTTCACCTTCCTCGACGGGACGTGCGAGCCCGCCGAGATGGTGCGGGCCGCCCAGGGCCTCGGCCTCGAGGCCCTCGCGGTGCTCGACGTGGACGGCATGCACTCCGCTGTGCGCACGACCATGGCGGCGCGCGAGGCCGGCCTGCCCGTCGTCCACGGCTCCGAGCTCACCATCGACGCCTCGTCGCTGCGCCCGGCGCTGCCCGGCGCCGGCGGGCGGGGCTGGGGACTGCGCCCCGGCGCCCACGACCCCGGGGTGCGGCTGCCCGTGCTGGCGGCCTCCCCGCGGGGGTACTCCGCCCTGGTCTCGGCGATGAGCGACCACGCGCTGTCACGGCCCGGACGGCGCGGCAGCAGCCATCGGCTGGGCGACTTGTCCGGGCGCGCCCGGGACTGGCTGGTCCTCACCGGATCGGGCCGGGGCCCGCTGCGCCGCGCCCTGCGCTCCCACGGCACTGCCGGGGCCAGGCGCGTCCTCGACTCCCTCGTGGAACTCTTCGGGCGCGACGCCGTCGTGGTGGAGGTGCAGCGCAGGGCCGGTGACGGCCCCGAGGAGGCCGACGCCCTGGCCGGCCTGGCGCGCTCGCGGGGCCTGCGCCTCGTGGCGACGACGGGGGCGCGCATGGCGGGCCCCGCCTCGCAGGCCCTGGGGGACGTGCTGGCGGCGGCGCGGCTGGGCATGGCCCTCGACGAGGCGGAGGGGCACCTGGCGGCGTCGCGGTCCTTCCTGCGCGGCCCGGAGGAGATGGCGCTCATCCACGCCGACCACCCCGGGGCGGTGGCGGCCAGCGCCGACATCGCGCGGGAGGCGGCCTTCGACCTGCGCCTGGTGGCGCCGCGCCTGCCGCGCACGCGCGTGCCGGGCGGACACACCCCCGACTCGTGGCTGGCGCGCCTGGCGCACGAGGGCGCCCGCGAGCGCTACGGGGACCGCGGGGAGTCGCCGGGGGCGTGGCGGACCATCGACCACGAGCTGGAGGTCATCGCCTCACTGGGCTTCGCCGGGTACTTCCTCATCGTCAAGGAGATCGTGGACTTCTGCTCCGCGCGGGGGATCCTCTGCCAGGGAAGGGGGTCGGCCGCGAACTCCGCAGTGTGCTACTGCCTGGGGATCACCGCGGTCGACGCCGTGCGCCACCAGCTGCTCTTCGAGCGCTTCCTCTCGTCGGCCAGGTCCGGCCCGCCCGACATCGACATCGACATCGAGTCCGGCAGGCGCGAGGAGGTCATCCAGCACGTGTACGACACCTACGGCCGCCACAGGGCAGCGCAAGTCGCGAACGTCATCACGTACCGCCCGCGCTCGGCGATCCGCGACGCCGCGCGGGCGCTGGGCCACTCCCAGGGGCAGGCGGCCGCGTGGTCGAGGGGCGAGGCGCCGGCGCCGCCCCTGGTGGCCCGGGCGGCGGAGGCCCTGGCGGGGCTGCCCCGCCACATGGGCATCCACCCGGGGGGCATGGTGCTCACCGACCAGCCCGTCTCCAGCGTCTGCCCCATCAGCTGGGGGTCCATGCCGGGCCGCAGCGTACTGCAGTGGGACAAGGAGGACTGCGAGGACGCGGGCCTGGTGAAGTTCGACCTGCTGGGGCTGGGGATGCTCTCGGCCCTGCGCCTGGCCTTCGACCGCCTGGCCGGCGCCGGCGCCCCGGAGGGGGAGCCGTGGGGGCGCAGGAGCGCGCCCCTGCTGGGGAGGCGGGGGCTCCCCATCGGACTGCACACCCTGCCCCAGGAGGACCCCGGGGTCTACGGCCTGCTGTGCGCGGCGGACACGGTCGGCGTCTTCCAAGTGGAGTCGCGGGCGCAGATGAGCACCCTGCCCAGGCTCAAGCCCCGCTGCTTCTACGACATCGTCGTGGAGGTGGCGCTCATCCGCCCCGGGCCCATCCAGGGCGGATCCGTCAACCCCTTCCTGCGCAGGCGCGCCGGCGAGGAGGAGGTCTCCTACCTGCACCCCCTGCTCGAGCCCGCGCTGGCCAAGACCCTGGGCGTGCCCCTCTTCCAGGAGCAGCTCATGCGGATCGCCGCCGACGCCGCGGGCTTCACCCCGGCGCAGGCGGACCGCCTCCGCCGGGCCCTCGGGGCGAAACGGGGTGTCGAGCGCGTGGAGGAGCTGCGCCCGGCCCTGATGGAGGGGATGGAGAGGCACGGGATCGACGCGGCGACGGGCGCGGCTATCGTCGAGCAGCTGAAGGGCTTCGCGGACTTCGGCTTCCCCGAGTCCCACGCCTTCTCCTTCGCGCACATCGTCTACGCCTCCGCGTGGCTCAAACTGCGCGCCCCCGAGCACTTCTACGCCGCCCTCCTGGCCTGCCAGCCGATGGGCTTCTACTCGCCCTCCTCCCTGGTGCACGACGCGCGCCGCCACGGGGTGCGCGTGGCCCCGCCCGACGTCAACCACTCGCGCGTGGGGGCGGTCGTGGAGGAGGCGGACGAGGGGGAGGGGGGAGTCCCGCGGGCGCCGGAGCCCGTCCCGCAGGCCGTCCCCCTCGACGTCGACCCCCGCCTGGCCGTGCGCATCGGCCTGGGCTCCATCGCGGGCCTGGGCGCGGCGGCCGAGCGCACCGCCACCGCCAGGGGGGAGGGCCCCTACTCGTCGGTGGGCGACCTGGCCCGCCGGGCCAGGCTGGGCGAGAAGGACCTCGAGCGCCTCGCCCATGCGGGCGCGCTCGCCTCCCTGGGCGCCTCCCGGCGGGAGGGCATGTGGTCGGCCGGGGCACTGGGAGCACCCCGGGGGCCGGTGGGGGCGGACGGGGGATGGCAGCCCGCCCTGCCGGGGATCGACCCCGCCCCGGCGCCGGACCTGCCCGCCATGGACGCCGTCGAGGAGCTGCGCGCCGACACCGAGTCCACCGGCCTGACCACCGGGGACCACCCATTCGCCCTCGTCCGGGCCCACCTGGATCCCGGCGCCCTCCCCGTCTCCGCCCTCCACGGCTGCGACGACGGCGCCATCGTGTCCGTCGCGGGCCTCATCACCCACCGGCAGAGGCCCCCGACTGCGGCGGGGACCGTCTTCCTCACATTGGAGGACGAGAGCGGGATGGTCAACGTCACGTGCGCGGCGGGCATGTGGGCGGCCCACGGTGCCGCCGCCCTGCGCGCCCGCGCCGTCGAGGTCCGCGGGCGCCTCGAGCGCCGCGACGGGGCCGTGGGCGTGCGCGCCCACTCCCTGCGGGAGGTCGCCGCCCCCGTCGCCGCCAGGTCCCGCGACTTCCGCTAGACCGGGCCCCCGCCCAGGCACAGGGCGGCCAGCTCCTCCATGGTCTCCACCCGCCAGTCCGCCTCGTCCAGGCCGCCCTCGGTGGCGTACCCCCAGCCGACGCCGATGACCGGCAGCCCGGCCTCGTGGGCGCCGCGCACGTCCCACACGGAGTCGCCCACCATGACGGGGCGCGACACGTCCGCCCCGAGGCCGGCCAAGCGCTCCAGCGCCTCGTGGATCACCGTGGTCTTCGTCGACTCCGGGTCCGGCGTCGCCCCGGCGACGACGTCGAAGTACTCCATGAACCCCAGGTGCTCGAACTGGGCGAGCGCCATCGGCGCCTGCTTCGACGTCGCCGTCGCCAGGGCCACGCCCGCGCTCCTCAGTGTGGCGAAGAGGCCCTCGATCCCGTCGAAGGGGCGCGGCTCCAGGAAGCAGTGGGAGTAGAGGTCCCGGTACGTGGCGACGAGGCGCTCAAGCAGGGGCGGGGCGTAACCCAGGTCCCCGAAGGAGTACCGCAGGGGCGGGCCCACGTAGGCGCGCAGGCGCTCCCGCGGGGGGACGGGCAGGTCGAAGGATCTCAGGGTTTGTTCGAACACACCGACGACCGCGGGCGCGGAGTCCACCACCGTTCCGTCCACGTCGAAAAGGGCGCAGCTGAATGTGGTTCCCATGAACACCGCCTCGGTAGGTTGAGTGCTTTCCGCGTCACTATCGCCTATTATTCCCGAAAGGGGCGGACCGCCGCACCAGCGCGCCGCGCACCGAATGGAGGAGATGTGGACGACCGACCGGGACTCAACCCGATCACGGACCCGGGCAACGACCGCGCCGCAGCCTGGCGCGTGTTCTTCGAGGCCTCCGGGCGCCTCCAGGGGATCCTCGAGACGCGCCTCAAGCGCACCTTCGGCGTGACGATGCCCGACTACAACATCCTCCTTGCCCTGTGGGAGGCCCCCAAGCACCGACTCCGCATGGGGGAGCTGGCCGACAAGGTCGTCTACTCGCCCTCCCGCGTCACCTACCTGGTGTCGAACCTCTCACGCGACGGCTGGGTCGAGCGCGTCCCCTCGGCCATCGACCGGCGCGGCTACGACGCGTGCCTGACCACCCAGGGCGTCGAAACGGTCCTGGCCGCCACGGAACTGCACCAGCAGACGGTGCGCGAGTACCTGCTGGACGGCATGACCGACGACGACATCGGGGCCATCGTCAAAGTGTTCTCCACGTTGGACTCGCGCCTCAAGGGCTTCTCCGCGCGCGAGCGCAAGCGCAGGCGCTGAGGCCCCCGAGGCCGACCCGGCCCGATTGGCGCGGTGCGGAACAACCGTGTTAGAGTTCTTCTCGCTTGCGGGCGACACGTCGTCCGGGCCGCCTGCGCGGGTGGCGGAATAGGCAGACGCGCTAGCTTGAGGTGCTAGTCCTCATTTTACGAGGGTGGGGGTTCAAGTCCCCCTCCGCGCACGAGAAGAGTGCCCCGGGGCCGGAAGGCTCCGGGGCTTTCCCGTAGAGCAGTGGGCGCGGCCCGGAGGGAGTGCGGATGCGCATCGACATGTGGATGGACACCGCCTGCCCGTGGTGCTACCTGGGGCTGCGCCACCTGCGCGCCGCCCTGTCCGCCTTCCCCGATGGCGACCAGGTCGAGGTCGTCCTGCGGGCCCACGTGCTCGAACCCGACCTGGAGGGCCCCGTCGGCACGCCCCGCGCCGCCCACCTCGCCCGGACCACGGGGATGGAGCCGGAGGCGGTCGCCGAGGAGGACGAGCGCCTGCGCGCCCTGGGGCGCGCCGAGGGGGTCGTCTTCGACTTCGAGTCCCTCGTGGTGGCGCCCACCTCCCGGGCCCACCGCGTCATCGCCGCGGCGGGGGAGGCCGACATCGACGCGGGCGCCACGACGGGCCCGGACACCGCCCACCTCAAGGCGGCCGAGGCCATCATGCGGGCGCACTTCGAGATGGGGCTCGACGTGTCCGACCCGGACGTGCTCATCGGCTGCGCCCAGGACATCGGGCTCGGCGCCGCAGTCGCGGCGGGGGCCCTGGCGGACGGGCGCTGGGCCTCCCAGGTCTACTCCGACCACCAGATGGGCGTGGGCATGGGGGTCGACGCGCTCCCCACCTACATCCTCGGCTCGCGCTTCGTCGTCCAGGACCGCCTGAGCGCGACAGCCATGGCCAACGTGCTCACGACCGCGTGGGCGCACTCGCGAAAGGACGGACAATGAGAGCCATCGAACCGCTGACCGTGCCCGGGCCCGGGATAGAGCTGGTCCCGATGGGGGAGGAGTTCATCGACCCGATGACGGCCGTCCTCCAGGACCGCGCCTACTCGCGCTTCACCACGATCCCGTGGCCCTACGAGCGCTCGATGGCCGAGGCGAACGTCACCGCCACCGCGGGGAACTGGGAGCGGGGCGGCTGCGACTGGGCGATCGTGGGGGAGGGGACCGGGGAGTTCCTCGGCAGGATCGAGCTGCGCCCCGCCGCCCTCATCCCGGACTGCCTCGAACTGGGGTACTTCACCGCCAAGGACCACTGGGGCCAGGGAGTGATGACCAGGGCCGTCGCCCTCGCCCTCGACACCGCCTTCACGGCCATGGGCGCCACCCGCGTCCAGTGGTACGGCGACGAGGGCAACTGGGGGTCGTGGAAGGCGGTGTGGCGCAACGGGCTGCGCCGCGAGGGCGTCCAGAGGCGCGCGGGGAAGCGGCTGTGGGCGGCGGGCATCCTCGCCACGGACCCGCGCGAGCCCGACACCCCGTGGGACGGGCCCGGCGCCGGGGCGCCCGCTGCCCTGGACCCCGGCCACCCCATGGGCCTGGTCCGCCAGTTCCACCAGACGTACTCGGTGCCCGACCGCCTCGCCGAGCACGCGGCGCCCACCCTGGACTACGAGCGCCTCGGCATGCGGGTCGCACTGGTCAGCGAGGAGTACGCCGAGCTCATCGGCGCCGTTTACGGCCCCGCCGCCCGCTCCCTGGTCGAGGAGGCCGCCCGGGCGGCCGAGGGCGCCGACGAGGGGGTCCGCGATGTGGTGGAGGCCGCCGACGCCCTGGCCGACCTGGTCTACGTGGTCTACGGGATGGCCGTCGAGTCCGGCATCGACCTGGACCGGGTCCTCGCCGAGGTCCAGGCCTCGAACCTGTCCAAACTCATGCCCGACGGCACGGTGCGGCTGCGCGGGGACGGCAAGGTCCTCAAGGGCCCCGGCTTCTTCCCGCCCGACGTGCGCCGCGCCCTGGGACTGGGCGGCGGCGCCGGCTGACGCGCCCTCGGCCGCCTACGGGGCCCTCCGGGCGCCTGGCGGCTCCGCGCCCCTGGCGGGCACGGCGCGGGGTCCCAGGCGGGACCGGGTCCGCCATGACACAATGGTCACGGCCCGAACGAAGGAGGATGGTCATGGCACGCGTTGCGGTCATTGGCGGCGGATACGGCGGCGTCACAGTCGCGAAGGGACTCGACCCCCTGGCGGACGTGGTCCTGATCGAGCAGAAGGACCAGTTCGTGCACCACGCCGCGGCCCTGCGCGCGGCGGTCGACTCCGTGTGGGAGCAGTCGATCTTCATGCCCTACACGAACCTCCTGTCCCATGGGGAGGTCGTCAAGGGGACCGTGTCGAAGGTCGAGGGCACGACCGTCCACGTCTTCGGGCGCGACCCCATCGAGGCGGACTACGTGGTGCTCGCGACCGGTTCGAGCTACCCCTTCCCCGCCAAGTACTCCTCCTACAAGTCCGGCGTGGCCAAGGCCCGCCTCGAGCAGCTGCACGAGAACCTGGGGCGCGCGCGCTCGGCGATGGTCGTCGGCGGCGGCACCGTGGGCATCGAGTTGACCGGCGAGCTCGCCAACGCCTTCCCCGACCTGGAGATCACCATCGTCGAGAAGGGCGACGAGATCCTGTCCACGCCCGGCTACTCCCCGGGCCTGCGCGCCGAGATCAGCGAGCAGCTGGCGCAGCTGGGAGTCCGCGTCATCACCGGATCCGAACTGGCCTACCTGCCCCCGCAGAACGTGGGCGACCTGGCGCACTTCATGGTCGAGACGAAGAACGGCGACGCCATCGAGGGCGATATCTGGTTCCAGTGCTACGGCGCGCGCCCCGTGACGGGGTTCCTGTCGGGCACCGCCTTCGAGCCGCTGCTGCACCCCAACGGCACCATCGCCGTCGAGCCGACCCTGCGGGTCAAGGGCCATGACAACGTCTACGCCGTCGGGGACATCACCGACGTCCGCGAGTCCAAGCGCGCCGACGCCGCGCGCCAGCAGGCCCGCGTGGTCATCGCGAACATCTCCGCCCAGCTGGAGGGGGAGGACCCCGACACCACCTACGAGCCCACGAAGGAATGGGTGATCCTGCCCCTGGGCCCCACGATGGGGGCCTCCCAGCTGCTCGACTCCGACGGCGCGGTGCGCATCCTCGGCGCGGAGCAGACCGCGGAGATCAAGGGCACCGACCTGATGGTCTCCGTTATCCGTTCGCAACTCAACCTGCCATGACGGCGGGCCGCAGCCAGTAGGATTGACACCATGACAACGGATCCTCGACGCGCCCTCACGAGGCTGCTCAACGCGTTCGAAAACCACTTCGACATCGCCCGGGACGGCGGGGAAGCGGACGAGGACGCCCTGGCGGCCGCCGAGGAGGCGCTGCGCGACGCGTTCTTCACCTACGATGACCAGCTCTTCACCCGCTACGGCGTCGAGCTTCCCTTCGACCTGCTCGACGACGAAGACGACTACGACGACGAGTTCGATGACGACGACGATGACGATGACCTGGAGGACGACGACTTCGTGGACGTCGACGACTGACGGATCCGCGCGGCCCGTCGGCCGCGCCTTCAGCGGCGGGCGCCCCCCGGGGGGCGCCCGCTATCGCGTCCCCTGGCGCGCGGCCGGGGCGCCGCGTCCTGCCCCGTGTTGAGCCGATGCGGTCCGCCGCGGAACCGCCTCCCCAGCGCGCCGAACGCGGCGGCCCCGCCGGGGGCGGATCCGCGCCGGGCCCCGCTCACCTCCTGCGGCGCTCGCGCACCCGCACGGAGATGCGGATGGGCGTGCCCGCGAAACCGAAGGCCTCGCGCAGGCGCCGCTCGATGAAGCGCCGGTACCCAGGATCCAGGAAGCCCGTCGTGAACAGGACGAAACGGGGGGGCTTGGAGGATGCCTGCGTGCCGAAGAGGATGCGCGGCTGCTTCCCGCCCCGCAGCGGGTGCGGGTGGGCGGCCACCAGCTGCCCGAGGAACGCGTTGAGGTGCCCGGTGGGGATGCGCGTCTGCCAGCCCTCCAGGGCCGTGTCCAGGGCCCGCACGATCCGGTTCGTGTGCCACCCGGTCCTGGCCGCCAGGTTGATGCGCGGGGCCCACTGTATCTGCACGAGGTCCCGCTCCAGCTCGCCGCGGAGCGCGCGCTGGCGCTCCTCGTCGACCAGGTCCCACTTGTTCGTGACGACCACAAGGGCGCGCCCGGCGTCGATGACCTGCTGGACGACGCGCACGTCCTGCTCGGTGAGGGGCTCGGAGCCGTCGATGAGGACCAGGGCGACCTCGGCCTTCTCGATGGCCGCCTGCGTGCGGATGGAGGCGTAGTAGTCCGCGCCCGTCGTGCGGTGCGCCTTGCGGCGGATCCCGGCGGTGTCGACGAACCACCAGGGGCGCCCGTCGAGCTCGATGAGCTCGTCGACCGGATCGCGGGTGGTGCCGGCCAGCTCGTTGACGACGACGCGCGAGGACCCGGCCAGCGCGTTGAGCAACGACGACTTGCCGACGTTGGGCCGCCCCACCAGGGCGACGCGCCTGGGCCCGCCCGAGGGCGGGGCGGGGGCGTGCGCCGACTCGTCGGGCAGTACGGCGGCGACGGCGTCGAGCAGGTCCCCCACGCCCCGCCCGTGCAGCGCGGACACCGGGTGGGGCTCGCCCATGCCCAGCCCCCACAGGTAGGCGGCGTCCGCCTCCTGCACCGCGGAGTCGACCTTGTTGGCCGCTAGGACCACGGGCTTGCGCTTCGCGCGCAGCATCGTGACGATCCTCTCATCCGATGCGGTGACTCCGACGGTGGCGTCCAGCACCAGCACGACCGCGTCGGCCAGGTCGACGGCGGTCTCCGCCTGCTCGGCGACCGACCGGTCCAGGCCCTTGACGTCGACTTCCCAGCCGCCCGTGTCCACGAGGGTGAAGTCGCGGCCCGCCCACTCGGCGGGGTAGGAGACGCGGTCGCGGGTGACGCCCGGGGTGTCCTGGACGACCGCCTCGCGCCTGCCGAGGACGCGGTTGACCAGCGTCGATTTCCCGACGTTGGGCCGCCCGACGACGGCGAGGACCGGGAGCCCTGGCCGGGTGCCCGCGTCGTCGTCCTCCGACGGGGGGGAGTCGAGCAGCGCCAAGTCCTCCTCGTCCAGTTCGAACTGGTCGAGGGAGGCGCGCATCGCCCGCGCGCGGGCCTCGTCGTCCTGCCCGCCGCCCTCCCCGGGCGCGGCCGGGGCGCCGTCCGCTTCGGTTCCGTGAATGGGGTAGTGGTCGCTCACCGGCCCAGTTTACGTGGAAAACCCGCCCCGGGCGCGGGGCGCGGCAACGGCGCGCCGCCTCACACGTGGGAGCGCAGGTCGCACTCGAGCACCTCGCGGGCGACGGGCACGTCGTTGTAGCGGTGCTTGATGCCCTCGACCTCCTGGTACCACTCCGCGCCCTTGCCGGTGATGATCACGGTGTCGCCGGGCTGCGCGGCCAGGATCGCGCGGCGCACGGCGTCCCGCCTGCACGTCACCACCTCGGTGACGTCGGCCATGGAGGGCCGCTGGGAGGCGATGCCCCTGAGCAGGTAGTCGCGGATCGACTGGGGGTCCTCGGTGCGCGGGTTCTCGTCGGTGACCCACAGGACGTCCGCCCCCGCCGCGGCGATCCCGGCCAGGTGCTCGCGCTTGGAGGCGTCGCGGTCCCCGTCGGTGCCGAACACGATGTGCAGCCGCCCGGCGGTGAGCTCGCGCGTGGAGCGCAGGGTCCACTCCAGCGCCTCCGGGGTGTGCGCGTAATCGACGACCACCAGCGGCTGGTTGCCGGGGACGGGGTTGACCTTCTCCATCCGCCCCGGGATCTGGGGGGCGGCCTCCAGCGCGCGCAGCGCCCCGTCGAGGGGGACGCCCGCGGCCACGGCGGACACCAGGGCGACGGCGGTGTTCTGGACGTTGACCTCGCCCAGGATCGGCATGCGGACCTCGTGGCCCGTCCCGTCCGGATCCACCAGGGTGAAGACGGTGCGGCCGATGGAGGGGTCGGGGTGGGTGCCGCGCACGCGCCAGTGCGCGGGGGCGTCCGTCAGGGCCGACACGGTCGTGACGGGGATCGGGGCGGAGGCGGCGAGGCGCCGGCCCCACTCGTCGTCGACGCACACGACTGCGCGCTTGGCGTGCTCGGGGGTGAACAGCAGGGCCTTCGCGTTGAAGTAGCCCTCCATGTCCCCGTAGTAGTCCAAGTGGTCGTGCTGCAGGTTCGTGAAGGCGGCGACGTCGAAGACGACGCCGTCGACGCGGTGCAGGCTCAGGGCGTGCGCGGAGGTCTCGATGACCGCCGCCCCCTCCCCGCACTCGCGGGCCAGGGCCAGGAAGCGCTGGACGACGGGGGACTCGGCGGTGGTGCGCTCGGCCTCGAAGGACACCGGCCCCACCCGGGTCTCCACCGTGCCGCACAGCGCGGCCCGCGGGTGGACGGCCGCCAGGGCGGCGCGCATCAGGTAGGAGGTCGTGGTCTTGCCGTTGGTGCCCGTCACCGCCAGGGTCACGAGGTCGCGGGCGGGGTGGCCGTAGACGGCGGCGGCCAGGGCAGCCACGTGGGAGCGCGGGTCGTCGACGACGACGACCGGCAGCCCCAGCCCCTCGGAGACGGCCCGGCTGGCCCCGGCGGCGTCGGTGAGGACCGCGACGGCCCCCGCCTCCTTCGCGGCGCGGGCGAAGCGGATCCCGTGCTGGGACAGGCCGGGGATCGCGACGAAGAGCCACTGGGGCTCGCAGTCGTCGGAGGAGACGGTGACGCCCGCGATCCGCGTGCCCAGGTCCGCCCAGGCGGTCTCGGCGCCGTCGGGGCCGTAGGCGGCGCGCACGGCGGAGCCGGGGAGGACACTGGTCAGGGGCACGGCGAGGGTGGAGGGGCGGATGTCTGTCACGGAGCTCATGGCCACCACTCTAGTGCCTATCGCGGACGGTAAACGTGTCGCGATGCCCTGGCGCTGCGCCCTGGGCATTAGAATGGGGACATGCAGATCCTGTCACGCAACGAAGCATCTGACCGAAGTGGGAACATTGAGCTCTCCTCCGTCGACGTCACGGTGGATGTCTCCGGCGCGCCGGAACTCGCCCGCGAGGACTACCCCGTCACATCGCGCCTCGCGCTCACCACCGCCGTCCCCCGCCTGTTCATCGACGTAGCCGGCCGGGTGGACGCCGTGCGGATCGACGGGGAGGACCGCGCCTTCACCGCGGAGGAGGACCGCGTCTGGATCGACGGCGTTCCCACGGGCGCCCCCGTCGAGATCGAGGTCGACGCCCGCTGCCGGTACTCGCGCACGGGCGAGGGGCTGCACCGCTACCAGGACCCCGAGGACGGGCTGGTCTACCTGTACACGCAGTTCGAGCCCAACGACGCCCACAGGGCGTGGCCCTGCATCGACCAGCCCGACGTCAAGCCCCGGTGGACCTTCCACGTCACCGCCCCGGTGGAGTGGGTCGTCTCCTCCAACGGGCCCCTGGACGCCTCCGAGGAGCTGCCCGGGGCCCCGGACTCGGTGCGCCACGACTTCGGGACGACACCGCCCCTGTCCAGCTACATCACAGCCCTCGTCGCGGGCCCGTGGGCGGTCGTCGACGGCGGCCACTGGCAGGGCGGCGCGGCCGACGGCGGGCACGTGGACCTGCGACTGCGGCTCATGTGCCGCAAGGCGCTGGAGCCCTTTATCGACTCCGACGACATCCTGGAGGTGACCCGCGCGGGCCTGGACTTCTACCACGCGCGCTACGGGACCACCTACCCGTGGGGCACCTACGACCAGGTGTTCGTGCCCGAGTACAACCTGGGCGCCATGGAGAACCCCGGCTGCGTGACCTTCAACGAGACCTACCTGTCGCGCACGGCCCCCACCCTCTCCGAGCGCCAGCGCCGCGCCAACACGATCCTGCACGAGATGTGCCACATGTGGTTCGGGGACCTGGTGACCCCCGCGTGGTGGGACGACCTGTGGCTCAAGGAGTCCTTCGCGGAGAACCAGGGCGCCACAGCCGCTGCCGCCGCGACCCGCTACAGGGGGGAGTGGGCGAGTTTCGCGGTGAACCGCAAGGCCTGGGCCTACGAGCAGGACCAGATGCCCACCACGCACCCCATCGCCGCGGACATCCCCGACGTGGCGGCCGCCAAGACCAACTTCGACGGCATCACCTACGCCAAGGGGGCCGCCGTGCTCAAGCAGCTGGTCGCGTGGGTGGGCGAGGACGCCTTCTACGCCGGCGCGCGGCGCTACTTCCAGGACCACGCCTTCGGCGCGACCCGCCTGGGGGACCTGCTCGCGGCCCTCGAGGCCGCCTCGGGGCGCTCCTTGGAGCAGTGGAAGCGCGCGTGGCTGGAGACCACCGGCCCCTCCGTCCTCTCCGCGTCGTGGTCGACCGGCCCCTTCGGCGAGGTCACCGACTTCACCCTGCACCAGAGCGGCGGGGCCAGCGGCGGCGTCCTGCGCCCCCACAGGCTCGTCGTCTCCACGTGGAAGTTCGGCGGCGGGCGCCTGGAGGCCACGCACAGCTTCGACGTGCGCATCGAGGGGGAGTCGGTCCCCATCGACCCGGAGGGGGCCCTCGCCCACCCGGGCGGGGCCGCCGAGGTGGACATGGTGGTCGTCAACGACCAGGACCTCACCTACGCCGTGTCCCGCCTCGACCCCCATTCCACGGACGTGGCGCTCGCCTACGCGGGCACCTGCCCGGAGGCGATCACCCGGGCCGTCGTCTGGGCGGCGCTGTGGAACGCGCTGCGCGACGGACTGGTGGATCCCCGGCGCTTCGTCCAGTCCGCCCTCGTCGCAGTCGAGTCCGAGGCCGAGCCCGCCGTGCGCGACCGCCTGCTCGCGCTCGCCCACTCCGCCATCCGGGACTACCTGCCCGGAGGCGCCCGCCAGGGCCTGCGCGAGCTCCTGTCCGCCGCGACGATCCGCTACGCCCGCGAGACCGGGGACGCCGACGCGGCGCGGGCCTTCACCCGCGCTTTCATCACCGAGTTCGAGGCCTACGGCCCCGGTGCCTTCACGGAGCTGGTGCGCGGGTACGCGGCCGGGGACGATATCGACCTGGCGTGGCGCGCCCGTTGCGCCCTGGCCGCCCGCGGCCTGGTGGACGCCGATGGCATCACCGCGTGGCGGGACGCGGACGGGTCGGGCGAGGCGCAGCGCCACGCCGCCCGGGCCCTGGCCTCCCTGCCCGACGCCGACTCGCGGGCCGGGGCGTGGGAGTCCGTGTTCTCCGGCGACCTGTCCAACGACATCCTCTCGGCCACCCTGGCGGGGCTGGCCGCCTCCTCGTGGGAGGGCGATACGGGCACCGGCGCGGCCATCGACCGGATGGAGGAGTTCTGGCAGTCCCACACGATCGGCATGTCGCTGCGCTACGTGCGCGGCGTGCTCGCCGTGGGCCTCGACATCGACAGGCCCGGCACCGTCGCCCAGACCCTCGACGCGCTGCGCGCCTGGCTCGACTCGCACGAGGGGGCGCCCGCCCAGTTGCGGCGCGTGGTGGTGGAGCACTGCGATTCCTATGAGCGCTCCCGCCGCGTCCAGGAGGCGTGGAAGGAGGACCGGTGAGCGGGGGAGGGGACCGGGCCCCCGGCGGGGGGACGGCGCCGCGCGACCCCGCGGCCTCGATGTCGCTGCTCACCTCCCTGCTCAACAACCCGCTGGACGCGGGCTACGTCGCCCACGGGCCGCGCGAGTCGGGGGCCGCCCGCACCGTCATGGGGCGCGCCCTGGTGGGGGCGGCGGCGCTGGCGCTCGGTTTCGCGTCCGCCATCACGGTGCGCTCGCTGCGCTCCGTCCACACCGACGCCGTCAAGGACCAACTGCGCGGCCAAGTCGCCGCGCAGCAGAGCGCCGTCGCCGACCTGCAGGGCCAGATCCAGTCCCTGTCGTCCTCCGTGGCCTCCTACGCCGGGCAGTCCGGCGCCGCCGGGGACGCGCCCGCCCTCACCCTCGAGAACTCCGCGCAGCCCGTCAGCGGGGACGGCCTGGTCGTCACGCTGGCCGACCGCGCGGGCCGCACCGGGCGCGGCAGCGGCCTGGTGCGCGACCAGGACATCGCCATGGTCGTGAACGCGCTGTGGGCGGCGGGGGCCGAGGCGGTCAGCGTCAACGGCCAGCGCGTGGGCCCCGGCACCTTCATCCGCACGGCGGGCCCGACGATCCTGGTCAACATCACGCCGGTGGCGTCGCCGTACTCCGTGGCGGCCATCGGCGACGCGAACGCGATGTCCGTCGCACTGGTGCGGGGGGCAACCGGGGACTACCTGTCCAGCGCGCAGTCCGTCAACGGCATCACCGTGCGCACCGAGACCGCCTCCGGGCTGGCGATGCCCGCCCTGGAGCAGCTGCCGCGCAAGTACGCCCGCCCCAACGACCAAGGAGGAGCCCAGTGATAGCAGTCATCGGCCTCGCCGCGGGGATCGTCCTCGGACTGATCGTGGACCCCGCGGTGCCCACCTGGCTCACGCCGTTCCTGCCCGTCGCCGTCGTCGCCGGCCTCGACGCCCTCTTCGGGGCCGCCCGCGCGTGGCTGGAGGGGAGCTTCCGCGACCGAGTCTTCGTCATGTCGTTCTTCTGGAACGTCGTCGTCGCCTGCCTGCTGGTCTTCCTCGGCTCGCAGCTGGGCGTGGGCTCGGCGATGACCACGGCCGTGGTCGTCGTCCTGGGCATCCGCATCTTCTCCAACACCGCGTCGATCCGGCGCCTGATCTTCAACGCGTGACCATGGACGAACCCACCCCCGCCCCCACCGCCGAGGAGCCCGCCGGGCCCCACGACCCCCACCACGACCACTTGGCCCACCGCCTGCGGGAACGCGCCCACCGCGCTTTCTGGGCGGTCCCGCGCGGACCGCACGCCGTTCTGCTGGTCATATGCATGGTCCTGGGGTTCGCCCTGGTCACGCAGGTGCGCTCGCAGCGCCAGGACCCCATAGACTCCCTGTCCGAGCAGGACCTCGTGGTCCTCCTCGACGAGCTCACCACCCAGGAGCGGGGGCTGCGCACGAGGCGCGCCGACCTGCAGGACCGGCTCAGCGCCCTGCAGAACGCCGCTTCCCAGCAGGAAGCCCGCGACGAGGCCGCCCAGAACGCCCGGGTGCAGGCGGAGATCAACGCCGGCACCGTCGCCGTCCACGGGCCGGGCGTCGTCATGCGGATCTCGGATCCGGCGGGGGCGCTCACCACCGCGCAATTCGTCATGACGCTGGGGGAGCTGCGCAACGCGGGGGCCGAGGCCATCGAGCTGAACGGCAACCGCCTGTCCACGCGCTCGTCCTTCACCAGCGCGGACGGGCGGATCAGCGTCGACGGCACGGCCATCGACCCGCCCTACGAGTGGAAGGTGATCGGCTCGTCGCAGACGATATCGACGGCGCTGGAGATCCAGGCCGGCTCCGCCTCGCAGATGAGGGCCAAGGGCGCCGTCGTGTCCATCGACCCCGTCGACGACGTCGTCATCGACTCCCTGGCGGTGCCGCTGAGCCCGCAGTACGCGTCCTTCGGCTGAGGCCGCGCTTCCCGCCAGCGGACGGCCCGGCGGCTATGCCCTCCGCCCCCATGCCCGTTACACTGGAAACAAGCAACGGAAACAGCCTTCGACAACGTAAATTACGGAGCCCGCCATGGAACCCCAGCAAGACTTCGACCCCACAGCGACATCGGTTTTCGGCATCACGCCCGTCCCCGATGACATCGAGGAAGCGCCGGTGGTCCTGTCGGCCAGGGACCGCGAGGCGGTCAACGCCCTCCCCGCCGGCTCCGCGCTCCTCATCGTCCAGCGCGGCCCCAACACGGGCGCCCGCTTCCTGCTGGACCCGAACGTGACGAACGCCGGGCGCTCGCCCAAGGCCGACATCTTCCTCGACGACGTCACCGTCTCGCGCAAGCACTGCCAGTTCATCGCCGACAACGGCGGGCACATCGTCCGCGACTCCGGCTCCCTCAACGGCACCTACGTCAACCGCGAGCGCGTCGATCAGGCGCGCCTGAGCGCGGGCGACGAGGTGCAGATCGGGAAGTACCGCCTCACCTACCAGCCCTCGCCCCAAGAGGCGTGAGGGGCGCTATGGCGAACGCGGCCCGCGCCTTCGAGCCGGTCGACGACGAGGCTCCCCCCGGGCGGGGCGCCGGGCCCTGGCCCCAGGGGGCGAGCAGGGCGCCCTCGTTCTCCATCGGCAGGGTCGTCGAGTCGTTGAGGGCCGAGTTCCCCGCCGTCACGCTTTCGAAGGTGCGGTTCCTGGAGGACCAGGGCCTCGTGCGCCCGGCGCGGACCGGGGCCGGCTACCGCAAGTACTCCGAGGCGGACGTCCAGCGCATCCGTTTCGTGCTGACCGAGCAGAGGGACTCCTTCACGCCCCTGCGCGTGATCGGCGAGAAGCTGGCGGCCCTCGACGCCGGGCACGACCCCGGCCCCTCCCGGAAGGCGCAGGTGGTCGCCTCGGAGGGAAGGGTCGTGTCCACGCAGGGCAGGCGCTTCATCCCCGCCTCCGACCTGTGCGACCTGACCGGCGTGGACGTCGACACTGTGACGCGGTACGCGCGCCTGGGGCTCATCACCCCGGACCTGGCCGGGTACTTCCCCTCGCGGTGCGTCCAGGTGGTCGCCCTGCTCGCCCGGATCGAGTCCCTGGGCGTGGACGCGCGCGTCCTGCGCACCGTGCGCACGGGAGCCGACCGCAACGCCGACATCATCGACCAAGCGGTGTCCTCGACGCGGGCCCGGGGCCGCAGCGCCGACAAGGAGAGGGCCTCGGCGCGCTCCCTGGAGCTGGGGGAGGCCGTGGCCGACCTGCACCGGGAACTGCTGCGCGTGTCCCTGTCGCAACTCGCCGAATAGGCGAGTGAGTTTCAACCTATAGTTGAGGGTGAGGCCCTCCGCGTGGGTCGTTGACCCGGTGGGCGCCAGCCTCTAGCGTATTGAATGGATCAAGAACGTGAACACAAGGAGCCACCAGTGAGTGCCGAGCCTTTACACGCCGACGCAGCGCGGCAGGGCATGCTCTTCGGCGACCCCCTCGAAGGGCTCGACACCGATGACATGGGCTACAGGGGCCCCGTCGCCTGCTCCGCCGCCGGGATCACCTACCGCCAGTTGGACTACTGGGCGCGCACGGGCCTGCTGCAGCCCTCCATCAGGGCGGCCCGCGGCTCGGGCTCCCAGCGCCTGTACTCCTTCAAGGACATCCTGGTCCTCAAGATCGTCAAAAGGCTGCTGGACGCGGGCGTGTCCCTCCAGCAGGTCCGCGTCGCGGTGGGCACCCTGCAGAACAGGGGAGTGGACGACTTCGCCTCCATCACGCTCATGAGCGACGGCGCCTCCGTCTACGAGTGCACCTCCACCGACGAGGTGATCGACCTTCTCCAGGGCGGGCAGGGCGTCTTCGGCATCGCCGTCGGGCGGGTCTGGCGCGAGGTCGAGGGGTCGCTCGCGGAGCTTCCGATCGAGCGCCCGGACGACGGGGCGTTCGTCGACGAGCTCGCCCAGCGGCGCAGGCAGAGGATGTCCTCGGCCTCCTGAGATCCGCGCCGCCCAAGCGGCGCCGCAACCCGATCGCCCACGCGCCCGTCGGCACCGCGCCGACGGGCGCCGCCGTCCCTGGCGCCCCGGGCCGCGCCGCGCGATGGCAACGGGTCAGGCGCGGGAGCCCCGTGGGCACCGCGGCCACGAGCGGTTGCCGCCACCGCCCGCCCGTGGGCGGGCGGTGGCGCATGGACGCGAACAGGCCGGTGCCCGGAGGGCGACTCCGGGCACCGGCCTCCGCCAGTCCACTGCGCTGGCTACCTGCCGAGCTCCTTGCGGACCGTGTACCCGGTCTCGGTGTCCCGGATCTCGACGGTCACGATCCCGTTCTCGTCCACCCAGTAGTGCTCCTGGATGAGCGGCCCCTCCTCGGTGCGCACGACCTCGACGGAGGACAGATCCGCGTCCGAGTCCTGCAGGGCGCGGTCGAAGGGGAAGTAGACGTCGCCGCACGGGTGGATGTCGCCCCGGGGGACGCCGGCCTCGTCGGCCGACGTGTACTCGACGAAGCGGAAGAAGCCGACGTTGTGGGCGGCCAGGTACTGGCGGCTCAGGCCCGCGCTCTGCCCGGGCGTCCTGCCCATGTCCGGGGTGAGCAGCGTGTCGAAGGAGACGGTGGAGCCCGACGAGAGCTCGCGGAACACGCCGACGCCCCTCGACAGCTGCTCGCGGACGGTGAACCCCGAGTCGGGGTCGGCCCCGATGGCCAGTCCGATCGCGGTGGACGCCGCGGTGTGGGGGGAGCGGTGGACGCGGCGCCCGAAGCGCTCGCGGAGTACCCGCGAGATGAGGGGCAGCTGGGAGCCGCCGCCGACGACGTACAGGCCGGCCACGTCGGGGCCGAGCTGGCCGACGCCATCGACCGGGGTGAGCAGGGGCTCCAGGGCGTCGATGGTGGAGGCGACCAGCGGGGTCGCCGCCTCGTAGAACGCGGTGACGGGGATCGTCACCTGCTGGTCGTCGATGGCGACCGTGATCTGGCGGGACTGGGGGATGAGCGCCTCTTTCGCTGCGCGCGCGTCGTCGAGCAGGGCGGCCCAGCGCTCCTCGCCGAGGCGGGCGGAGTCCGTTCCCGCGGCCGTGGCGAGCAGGTTGGCCAGGATCGTGTCGAAGTCGTCCCCGCCGACCAGGTTGAGGCCGCGCGAGCCCAGGACCTCGTGGCGGCGCCCGGCCGCCTCGACGACCGAGGCGTCGAAGGTGCCCCCGCCGAGGTCGTAGACGAGGACGCTGGTCCGCTTGGAGTTGAGGGTGCCCGCGTGGCGGTGCGTGTACTCGAATCCGGCGGCGGAGGGCTCGTTGAGCATCGTGGTGACGTCCCAGCCGGCGTTCTTGAAGGCCTCCAGGGTGAGGAACCGCTGGCCGGACCAGGCGTGCGCGGGGACGCCGACGGCGACCTCCAGCGGCTCGGACTTCCTCACGCGCGACACCGACGAGCCGGTGCGCACGCAGTCGGCGACGTGGGCGAGGAAGCGGGTGAGCACGTCCATGAGCTCCACGTCGCGGTAGCCCAGCCGTATCGAGGTGGACGCCGTGACGTCCGGGTCGGCGAGGAACCGTTTGAAGGAGCGGATGTGCGGCGCCCCCGCCCGGGCGGCCCTGTCGGCCTCGAAGCCGAAGACCAGTTTCCCGTCGTCGAAGGCGACCACCGAGGGGACGTAGTCCCGGGTGTCGGCGCCGTCCTCGAAGGACACGACGGGGTAGTTGCCTCTGTCAGCGACGGCGACGGTGGTTGTCGTCGTTCCAAAATCCACGCCACATTTCATGCCATAAGGGTATATCCCACAGCGCGCCACGACTAGGACTTGGGCCGGTCCAATCTCACATTTCTTAGTAACCCCGCGATCGCGACGAGCGCGCACGCGATGAGGAAGTAGGCCACAGCGGCAACGGCATCGACGACGTAGTGGTTGCCCGTGGCGATGATGGACGCGATCGTCACGAGGGGGTGCAGGGCCAGGAGCGCGCGCTGCCAGGCGCGCTTCCACACGAACGCCCCCAGGACGGCGGCCACCCATACCGCCCAGCCCGTGTGCATCGAGGGCATCGCGCCGTAGGGGTTGGCGAGGGTGCCGAAGAGGCTGGAGTACGCGGAAGTGTGGCGCGCCACAGCGTCGACGATGCCGTTGCCCTCGACGAGGCGCGGGGGCGCCAGGGGATAGGTCCAGTAGGTGACGAGCGCACCGCCCGTCATGACGAACAGCGCGTTGCGGGCCTGGTGGTAGCGGTCGGGCCTGCGCCACCACATGATGGCGAGCGCGGCGGCCGTGAAGGCGAAGAAGGACACGGCGTACTGCAGGGACGCCGCCTGGGCGATCAGCGGGCGCGCGATGAGCCATTGGTTGGCCTCCAGTTCGATGTCGATGCCGGTCCGCGCCTCGAAGGACGCGACCTGGGCGGCGTGGGCCATGGCGGCCTCGCGCGTGACCGGTGCGAGGAAGCAGGCCACGGAGTACGCGCAGCAGCAGCCCACGAGCACCAGGGCCTCGAGGACCGCCGGCCTCCAGCGCCGCGCGATGGGGGCGGGCGGCCGGGTGGATGCGTCTGTCATGCGGTCAACTGTACTGGTCGGCGGCCAGGGGGACGGTCCGCCACGGCGGGGCGGGGCCGCCCACTGAATCTGACATAATGCACATTATCGGATCGGAGTGCGGGACGGCGGGCGCCGGCCCGGCGGACCGGGGCCCGCCGCGTTTGACGAGTCCGGTAGAATCGAAGGGTTCACCATCAGCCCCCAGGAGGCAAACCATGGCAGACCGCGCACTGCGTGGCATGCAGATCGGCGCCAAGTCCCTCGAGTCCGAGGACGGAGTGGTGTTCGCCGACCGTTTCATCGTCCGGTACCTGTGCCCCAAAGGGCACGAGTTCGAGGTGACCCTGTCGACCGAGGCCACCGCGCCGCCCACGTGGGAGTGCCGCTGCGGGCGCAGCGCCGATCTGCTCGGGGAAACCGAGGAGGACGACGACGCCAAGCCCGCCAAGCCGCAGCGCACCCACTGGGACATGCTGCTCGAACGGCGCTCGATGGCCGAGCTCGACCAGGTGCTCGCCGAGCAGCTGGCGGCGTACCGCGAGGGGCGCCTGCGCCCCGAGGGGCATTACCGCAAGGGGTGAGCCCCGCTCGCTCAGCGGCCCACGAGGCGGCGGGCGGCCCCGGCCAGACGGCTGAGGCCGCCTTTCGTCACCATGACGAGCTCCTCGACGAAGATCGCTCCCGACAGCTTCGACTCGCCGGACATGCGCTCGTCGAAGGTGATCGGCGCCTCGGCGATGCGGGCGCCGCGCGCCCACTCCGCCTGGGTCATCTCCACCTGGAAGCCGAATCCCGTGGCCGACACCCGCGTGAGGACCCCGCTGTCGCGCAGGAACGAGGCACGGTGCAGGCGCATGCCGGCGGTCGCGTCCCTGACGGGCGTCCCCAGGCAGAATCTGACATAACAGTTCCCCGCCTTCGACAGCAGGACCCTCTTGCGGGACCACCCGTTGACCCGGCCCCCGCGCACCCACCGGGAGCCGATCACCAGGTCCGGGCGGTCCGGGCCGCCCATGCGCGCCACCAGTTTGGGCAGGTCCTCGGGGCGGTGCGACCCGTCGGCGTCCATCTGCGCCACGAAGCCGTAGCCCCGCTGCAGCGCCCACTCCATCCCCTCCACGTAGGCGGTCGCCAGCCCCGACTTCGACGGCCGGTGCAGGCAGTGGATCCGCCCGTCCCCCTGGGCCAGGGAGTCCGCCCACTCCCCCGTCCCGTCCGGCGAGGAGTCGTCCACGACGAGCAGGTGCGCAGCGGGCAGCGCCGCCTGCACGCGCTCGACGACCACTGGCAGGGTCCGGCGCTCGTTGAACGTGGGGATGACGATGACGAGTCCCGAGCCGTCGTTGCCCGGCGCCCGCCACAGATGTGAAGGATGTGACATGGGTTAATCATCTCCGTTTTCTTCGTCCCGCGCATCCCCGGCCGCCCGCGCCGCCCCGGCGGACCTCGCCACGCGGGCGCGGACCGCGGAGGCGAGGAGCAGCGCCCCCGCCAGGGCCATGGCCGCGCGGGCGGGCAGCGCCCCCATGCGCGCCGCGGGCGTGAGGGAGGTGCGCAGCGGCACCGTCTCGACCATGCTCGCCGCGCTCATCACCGGCGTGGACGCCTGCACGGAGCCGTCGGGCCGGATGACCGCCGACACGCCCGTCGTGGACGCCTGGACCGCGCTGCGCGAGTACTCCATGGCGCGCATGCGCAGCAGCTGCGCCTGCTGGGCGGACTCGGCGGAGGACTCGAAGAGGTAGTTGTTCGACGGCGTGATGATGACCTGCCCGCCCAGTGCCACGCCCTCGCCGATCACGGACTCGTAGGCGCCCTCGAAGCAGATGCCCACCGCGATCGGCACCTCGCGGCCGTCGGCGAGGCGCGCCGTCATCAGCCCAGGCTCCCCTCCCGCCGCCATGTCGTGGTTCTGCCGCGCCGCCTCGGTCGCCAGGCTCGCGATCAGCGGCCTGAACGGGATGAACTCCCCGAAGGGCACGGGCACCTGCTTGGCGTAGCGCGACTGGGCGTCCAGGCCCGAGCCCGGGTACCACAGCGCCAGCCAGTTCCACACGTGGTCGTCGTCGGCCAGGACGGAGTAGCCCATCAGCACCGGGGCGCCGGCTTCGTCGGACACGTCCTCCAGGTCGCGCGCCACGACGGCCGAGCCGGCCGGGTCGCGGTCGGCCGACCCCTCCCCCCACACGACCAGGTCCACCGCTCCCCCGCCCGCCGACTCAAGCATGCGGCGCGTCTGGGAGGCGTGGTTGCCCGTCACCTCGCCCTCGTGGGAGTAGGCCCGCGAGCCGGGCAGGGAGATGTTCCCCTGGACGACGCCCACCGTCAGGGCCCCCGCCTCCTGGGCGCTGGGCAAGTCGATGGCCAGGGGCGCCACGCACACCGCGGCGGCGCCCGCCAGCATGGCGGGGCGCCACCACCACCGCTCCCGCCCCGCCCCCGCCAACGAGAAGGCGCGGCGCACCAGGACCGCCACCGCCATGACGGCGAAGGACACCAGGGCGACCCCTCCGTAGGGCGCGAGGCGCCCCAGCGGCGAGTCCACCTGCGGCAGCGCCACGGTCCCCCAGGGGAACCCCGACCACGGGAAGGCCGAGCGCGCCTGCTCCACGCCCGTCCACACCAGTGCGCAGCCGAGGGCCTGGCCGACGGGCGAGCGCGCCCACGACCACACCCGCATGAGGCTGACCGACAGGGACCACAGCCACAGGAACAGGACCTGGGAGACGACGAGGGCCGCCCACGCCAGGGGCGTGCGCGTGGAGACCACGACCCACGGGATCAACGGGGCCCAGAAGGCCACCCCGAACGCCGTGGTGTTGAGCAGGGCGCGGCCCGCACGGGCGCGGTCCACGCAGGCCACCAGGAGAGCCAGCGCCGGCACTACCGTCCACCACCAGCCCACCGGCGGGAACGCCAGGTACAGGGCGGATCCGGCTGCCGCGCTGACCGCCATCCCCCCCAGCGCCCTGGACGCTCCGGCCCTCGCCCCGCGCCACTGCGCCTCTTCGTCCCTCATCGTTCCTCCACTCCCGACCAGGCGACCACTCCCCGCGCCAGGAGCGAACGGGCGCGCTTCGCGCTGGCGCCCACCTGCCCTGCGGGGTCCACCGACTCGATCTGCCCGAGGGCGTCGATGACCTGGCGCGTCCACCTCACGAAGTCCCCGCCCGCTATCCTCGAGTCGGCCAGGGCGGTCGCCAGGGTGGAGCCGTGGGCCCAGGCGGAGCACGCCGCCATGAGCGCGGGGTCTGGGGGCGGGGAGGCGTCCACACCGGCCGCGGCCTCGGCGCGCGCGACCCTGGCGGCGACCCGCGAGGTCTCCTCCCACGCCCGGCGCGGAGCGGGCCCCAGGCCCGCGGGCAGGGCCGAGGCCCCGTCCCCGCGCGACTCGTACACGCACGCCGAGACGATGGCGGCCAGCCCCGGCGCGTCGAGGCCCTCCCACGCGCCCGAGGCGAGCGCCTCGGCGATCACGAGGTCGCGCTCGCCGTAGACGCGGCGCAACTGCTGGCCGCGGGCGGTGACGCGGCCGCCGTCGAGGAAGCCCAGGGACTCCAGGACGCGGCGCACGCGGTCGAACTGCTTGACCACGGAATGGGTCCGCGATTCGACGGCCCGGGCCAGCGAGGCGGCCTCCCGGTCGGCCCTCGCCCACGCGGCCCCCGCGCGGGCGTGCTCCTCCCTGTGGGGGCAGCGGTGCACGGGGTGGGCGCGCATCCGCGCCCGCAGCTCGTCGGCGTCGTCGCCGTCCCCGCGCGCGCCGTCGAAGGGGGCGAGCGCCCCCGAGCGCACGAGTCGCACGAGGTCCGCCGCGAGGCGCACCAGGCCCTTGCGCCCGCGCGGCCCGCCCGCGCCCGGCAGGGCCATCCGTCCGACCGCGCGGACGCCGCCCGCGAAGTCGTGGGCGGTGAGGGTGCGCCACTTCGCGTCCATGGTCACGGCCCGCAGCGCGGTCCTGCCATCGGCTGCGCGCGCCGACGCGGTGACGACGACGTGGCGCACGCGCCGTCCCGCCCGGAAGGCGAGGACGTCACCCGGGCGGGCGGAGTCGATGACGGCGCGGGCTCCGGCCCCCGCTGCCGCCCTGCGCCGGCGCGCCCCTTCCTTCTCCGCCCGGGAGATCCGGTCGCGCAGCGCGCAGTACTCGGCCGCGTCGCCGTACTGGCACGCCAGGTCCCCGCGCAGTGCCCCGGCCTGCGCCCTGGCGTCGCGCAGGCGCGAGGCCAGGGACACCACCGCGCGGTCGGCCTGGAACTGGGCGAAGGAGGACTCGAGCAGTTCCCGCGCCTGTTCGACCGTGGAGTGCTCGAGCAGGTTGACGACCATGTTGTACGTGGGCCGGAAGGCCGACACCAGCGGGTATGTGCGCTTCGAGGCGAGGGCGGCGACCTCCTCGGGGGCGGTGCCGCCCCGGTGCGACACGACGGCGTGGCCCTCCGTGTCGATGCCGCGCCTGCCCGCGCGCCCCGACAGCTGCGTGTACTCCCCCGCGCTGAGCGGGGCCCGGGAGGAGCCGTTCCACTTCTGGAGGGACTCGATGACGACGGTGCGGGCCGGCATGTTGATCCCCAGGGCCAGGGTCTCGGTCGCGTAGACCATCGAGATCAGGCCCTGGGAGAACAGGTGCTCGACCGCCTCCTTCATCAGGGGCAGCATGCCGGCGTGGTGGGCGGCGACGCCGCGCACGAGAGCCTCCCGCCACGCGTCGACTCCGAGGACCTGGCAGTCCTCCGGGGCGATCGCCCGGACCACCCCGTCCACGTACTCGCCGATCCGGCGGGCCGTGGCCCGTGACGTCAGCGCGATGCCGGACGCCACGACCTGGCGGACGGCGTCCTCGCAACCCGCCCTGGAGAAGACGAAGGTGATCGCGGGCAGCAGGCCCGCCCTGTCCAGGGCCACCAGGGTCGAGGGGCGCGACTCGCGCCGCCTCCCGCCCCGGGCCCCTCCCCCGGCCCCCCGGCGCCCCGCTGCGCCGGGGCCCCGCTGGCCCCGCGGCGCGGTGAGGTGGACCAGCCGGGGGTTGAGCGCGCCCGAAGGGGCGTACAAGTCGAGGATCTCGTCCCCCACGACCATGTGCTGGTACAGGGGCACGGGACGCTCCTCACAGACCACCACGGCGCACCCCCCGCGCACCTCGCCCATCCACGCGCCGAACTCCTCGGCGTTGGAGACCGTGGCCGACAGGGCGATGATCTGCACGTGGCGGGGCAGGTGGATGATGACCTCCTCCCACACCGGCCCCCGCATCCGGTCCGACAGGTAGTGGACCTCGTCAAGGACCACCACCGCCAGATCCGACAGGCCGGCCCCCGCGTAGATCATGTTGCGCAGCACCTCGGTGGTCATCACCACGATCGGGGCGCCGGGGTTGATCGACGTGTCCCCCGTGGCCAGGCCCACCTGGTCGGCGCCGAACATGTCCGACAGCTCCAGGTACTTCTGGTTCGACAGGGCCTTGATGGGCGTCGTGTAGTAGGCGCGCATCGAGCCCCGGCGCGCCATGTGCGCCCCGAAGTCGCCGACCACCGTCTTGCCCGCGCCCGTCGGCGCGGCGACGAGCACGGCCGCCGCCCCCGCCTCGACGGCGTCGAGCGCCTCGACCTGGAAGGCGTCGGGGGTGAAGGGCAGGGCCGCCGCCCACCGGGCCCGCTCCGACGCGTCCGAGCGCGCCTGCTCCTTGAAGGCGGCGTAGCGCTGGGCGGGGCTGCCCTCCCCGGCGCCGGTGCGCGCCGGGGGCTCGGCGGCGGGGGCCTGGGCGCGGCGCCTCTTGCGCTTGGGACTCACGGGAGGGCCACCGCCTCCCCCGCTTCCCGCCAGCGGGCGATGCGCGCCCGGTCCGCTGCTCCGCGGGCCCACTGCGCGTCCACTGAGACGACGTGGGGCGCCAAGTCGATGAGCAGGGACAGCGCCCACTGCCGGTCCCACACGGGCACCTCCAGGGCGAGGGTCCCGTCGCCGTGCTCGCCCGCCACGCGCGCGCCGTACTCGTCGACGACCCACGCCGCGCCCCGCCGCGCGCGCAGGCGCAGCACCGACGGCGCGCCGCCCCCCGCGCGGCCGCGGGGAGCGGGGCGGGCGCGGCCCCCCTCCGCCTCGAGGCCCTCGATGCCGTCCAGGCGGAAGGACCGCTCCGCCTCGGCGCCGTGGCACCAGCCGCGCAGGATCCACCCCGTGGCCGAGCGCTCCAGCGCCCACGGGCTCACCCGCCGCGAGGAGACTCCCCCCTGCCCGTTCGTGTACGTGAAGGACACCCGCTCGCGCCCGGCTATGGCCCGGCCGAGCGCGTCGAAGAGGCCGCGCAGCGCCGCGTCCTGGTCCTGGTCGTCCCCCCGGGAGCGCAGCGTCACCTCCCCTCCTCCGTCTTCGGAGGCCAGGGCGCGCACCGCCATGGCCGCCCCCGGGATCTGCCGCCGGTACTCGTCGCCGACGACGTCGGACAGGGCCTGGAGGCCGATGAGGATCGCCGTCGCCTCCTGGGCGCTGAGCCGCAGGGGCGCGTCGGCTCCCAGCGCGGAGCGGATCACCAGGGCGCCGTCCTCCTCCAAGCGCTCCCAGTCGAGGTCGAGCGAGGCGCCCGGCAGGGAGTCGCCGACCTCGGCGAGGTAGCGCGCGTCCCGCAGCATCTGGCGCTTGGAGCGCCCGAAGTGCGCGGCCGCCTCGTCGACGCCGACCCCGGGGTGGTCCCACAGCCACGCCACCAGCGACAGGAGGCGCACGACGGATTGCGAAGTCCCCTCAGGCATCTCCGCCCTCCGCCCCACGGTCCCCGTCGAGGCGGGCGGCGGCCTCCAAGCGGCGCAGGACCGCGTCGCGCAGCTCCACGGGCTCGACGACGACCACGTCCTCGGCGCGCGCCAGGACCCTGCTGGTCCACCGGCCCACGTCCGCCTCGCGCCCCCGCCACAGGCGCCAGGGGGAGGACGGGGGCTCCTCCCCCACCGGCCCGTCCAGGTGGCGGGCCAAGCGCCCCGGGTCGCCGAGGACGGCGAGCACCGGGGCGACGCGGCGGTCGGCGAAGGGGTCGCCAAGATCCGTGGGCGGCTCGTCCGCGTCCCCGGCCTGCCCGAGGAAGGACACCGCGGAGCCCACCCGGCTGATGCGGAAGAGCCTGTCCGCCCCGCGGTCCAGGTCGAAGCCCCACAGGTACAGCGCGCGGCCGCGCACGACGATCCGCCAGGGCTCGACGCTGCGCTCCTCAGTGCCCCGCGCCCCCTCGTAGTCGAAGGAGACGACGCGGCGCTCGCGGATACCGGTGGCGAAGTCCGCGGCGGCGCGGACCCCTGTGAGGTCCATCCGCAGCAGGTCGGGCGCCCCCGATCCGTCCGAGGCGGCCGCGACCTTGGGGCCCGCGCTGGGCCCGACGCCGTCACCGGGCGACCACGCCTGCAGCGCGAGGCCGACCAGGACGGCTTGGACGGGGTTGAGGCGCGCGCCGACGCGGGCGAAGGAGCCGGGGCTGATCGAGTAGGTGTCGCCATCGGGACCGGCCCCCACCCGCAGGTCGACGCCGATCTGGCGCAGCGCGTCCTTGTCCCGCTGGAACTGGGACTCGAAGGCGCGCTCCCCCAGCCCCCTGTACGCGTCCATGCGGCGGATGCGGGCCTTCGAGCGCCCGCGCTCAGCGCCGAGCACCTCGAAGAAGAGCTCGAGCAGGCGGGCCTGGGCGGACAGCGTTTCTACCACGCGACCACCCTACTTCGAAGCCGCGGGCGGCCGCAGCGCACTCGCCCGCCTCAGCTGGACCGGGGCGCGGCCGCGTAGTCGTTGGTCACCACCGAGGACACGTCGATGTCCGTGGTGACGGCGTTGATCTGGCGGAGGAAGTCGGCCATCATGCCCCACCGCTCCAAGTCCTGCGCGGTGTTGGCGCTGCCCGACTGGTCGACCCACAGGGGATCCGTCGCCTCTAGCACCGCGCGGGCGGCGGCCTCGGCGCCGGAGTCGGTGCCCGTCTGCGCCATGGTCGCCTCGATCGCGGCGTCCGGGCGCTGGTGGATGGCCTCCATGGCCGCGCCCAGCGAGGCGACGACGCCGCGCGCCTGATCGGGGTGCGAGGCCGCCCACGCGCGCGTCGTGATGATGGAGGCGCCGATCAGCGGGGCGTCGTCGGGCAGGCCGATGGACCGCACGTCCAGGCCCGCCAGGCGCATCTGCACGAGGTCGTTGTTCGAGAAGCCCACGACGGCGTCGACGTCGCCCTGCGTGAGGGCGGCCTGCTGCGTGTACCCGATGGACGAGACGGTGACGTCGGCCAGGGTCAGGCCCGCCCCCTGCAGGGCGGCGAGGGTCGCGTACCAGTTGGACCCGTACTCTCCGGGGATCCCGATGGTGGCGCCCTTGAGGTCGGCCAGGGACTGGATGGGCGAGTCGTCGCGCACGATGACCGTGCCCGGGTAGTCGCGGTAGTAGCTCCCGATGGACACGAGGTCCATGCCCTGCGTGGAGGCGACGGCCGCCTCGTCGCCCGAGGCGATGACCACGTCCTCCTCACCCGCGAGCAACGCGGTGAACAGGCCCTCGTCGGAGCCGTGGTGGCGCACGGAGGCGTCCACGCCGTTGTCGGTGAAGATCCCCTCGGAGACCGCCACGTAGGCGGGGGCGAACTGCACGTTCGGGATGTAGGTGAGGCCCACCACGACCGATGTGGACCGGTCGTTCCCGCCCGAGGCTGGGGCTGCCTGCTGCGATCCGCAGGCGCTCAGCCCGAGGGCCGTGACCGCCAGGGCGGCGGCGGCGCGCAGGATGCGTGAGAGGGTCATTGTGGTGCTCCTTCAGCGGGTGGTGTCGTATCGCCTCGACCGCTCGACGCGGTAGATGACCGCGTAGAGGACGGTCGCCATGAGGCACAGCAGCGCGATGACGACGAACATGCCGGCCGTGTCGACATTGGTTCTCATTTGGACGAGCACTTGTCCCAGGCCGGTGCCCCCCATGACCATCTCCCCCACGACCGCTCCCGTCACGGACAGGGTGAAGCCGTTGCGCAGGCCGCCCAGGATGGAGTGCGCCGCGAGCGGCAGCTCCATCGTGAGCGCCATCGTGGCCCCGGAGGCGCCGTCGAGGGCGGCGGCCTCGAGCAGCTCGGGGTCGATGTGGCGCAGTCCGACCACCGACGAGACGAGGATGGGGAAGAAGACCATGAGCGCGCACAGGAGTGCGACGGAGAGGGGGCCGTAGCCGGTCCACAGGACGACGATGGGGGCGATCGCGATGGCCGGGAGGGCCTGGGTGGCCCCCAGGAAGGGCTCGACCGCGGCGGAGACGAGACGGCTGCGGTACACGACGTAGGCCAGTGGCAGTGCCACCGCCGTCCCTATCGCGCACCCGGCCAGCGCCTCCCCGCCCGTCACCGCCGCGCGCGACCACGTCTGCGGGTTGTGGGCCAGTTGCACGGCCCGGGCCGCCACCGCCGCTGGCGACGGGAGCCTCCACGCCTCGATGCCGGTCGCCGACGTCGTGGCCCACCAGCCGAGCAGGCAGATGGCGAGGAATGCGAGCGGGGCGACCACTGCGAGCGCGCCCTGGGGCTTCGATCCGCGTGCCACGGTGTCTCTTTCCGGCATCCGGGTACGCACGGTGAAGAGGGCGCCGGGCGCCCTCCGCACTCCTCCCATCCGGACTCTCACCGTCGGTTCCGGATTCCCACCGGATCAGCCGTCCGCGTCTGGCGGACGGGTCGCGGACTCTCACCGCCGGTTCGGAATTGCACCGACCCCGGAGTACTCGTCCCCCATTGTGCCATCGGGGCGCGCGGCTTGGCCAGCGGGCCCGGAGGGCGGCACGGGGCCGGGGCGCACCTGTTGCGGCTCCCGCTGCGCCGGGCACGGGATTTCCGCGCCGTTGCAACGGCGAGGCGGAATCTCCTCGCGCTGGACCTGGGAGGGAACCGCATGCGCGCTGGGCACTGCGCGGACGACTCCTGTTCGAATCTTGGGATACTACTGGATGGTCTCTGTATGGAACCTGCATGTCTGCTGGACGGATACGCAGAGGATCTGCGCCCGTCCCGGCCGCGCCGCCGTCCGGCCAGCACGGCGCCCGGAGCCACCGGCGATCCTGACCGCATTCCCAATATTCAAGCGCATCCGCTCCATCCACTCAAGACCATGACGCGACTTCGGGGCGTACCAATGGGTTGCAGTGCTACCACGCGGTCATAATTTGCGTTATGCTGCCGGTGACAGGCGCTCCTGCCGGGAGCGCCCCATCACCGCCAGGGCCCGCGGCGCGGGCGGCGGTGTTCCGATCAAAGGCGCGCCCCCGGCGATACCGGTGGGCGCGCAATCCAGGAGGACCACACATGATGAGGAAGAACCCAATGACAGCGGCGGTCCTCGCGGCCACCGCCGCCCTCGTGGCCGCGGGGTGCTCGGGGGGATCGCACCAGTCCGCGGGGGCCGCGCAATCGGCCGGCCCCAGCCAGGCCCCTTCCTCCCAGGCCCCCGGGACCGCTGTGCCCGGGTACAAGCCCGGGGAGATCCCGCCCATCCCCTTCTTCTCCATTCCGCCCATCGACGTGTTCGCCCAGAACGCCGACAAGGCGGTCATCTCCTCGGTCTCCTCCGCCGTCGCCTCCGTGCCCGGCGTCACCGTGGCGCCCGCCTCGTGCGACGCCGCCGGCTACAAGCACTCGGGGAACACGACGTTCTACAGCAATGGGTCCAGCCACACCCAGAGCGGCGATCTGTCCGCCTTAAACAACGGCGACGGGAGCGGCTACATCTCCGAGGGGCCGATATGGGCTTCCTACGACGGCAAGGGCGGCGGCAACTACACGAACAGCGATGAAAATATCAGCATCGAGATCCATTCGGACGGATCGGGGTACTACTACTCCCCCTCGGTGGACATCTACCGCCGGGCCGACGGATCGGCCACCTACAGGAACAAGGACATCGGGGATCATATTGAGCTTGATCCCAATGGCACCAGTATATTCTGGAACGAAACGACGGGGACTACCTACGTCAACTACGGGAACGGCAGCGGCAACTACCGGGACGGCACCGGTCTGCACATCAACAACAACGGCGATGGCACGGCCACCATCAACTACAAGACGACGGTTCCCGCCGACCCACTGCCCCCCGTGCAACCGGTGGGGGCCTTCCCGCCCGTCGCGGGCCTCGCCCCCTCCCAGTCGTGCGGCACAGCCATCACCTTGGATGACTCCGTGCTCTTCGACTTCGGCGAGTCCACCGTGCGCGCCGACGCCGCGGACACGCTGGCCAAACTCGCCAGCGTCCTCACCGACGCAGGCGCCCCCGTCGCCCACGTCTACGGGCACACCGACTCCGTCGGGGACGACGCCTCCAACCAGACCCTGTCCGAGCAGCGCGCCAAGGCGGTGGTGGACGAGCTCAAGAAGAACGGCACCACCACCGCCCTGGACTGGAAGGGCTTCGGCGAGACCCAGCCCATCGCCCCCAACACCAACGACGACGGGACCGACAACCCCGCCGGACGCCAGGCCAACCGCCGCGTCGAGATCTACATCCCCACCTTCTAACCCACCGCCCGGACCCACAACCCGGCGCGCGCTCGCGGCCCCCCGGCTGCGGGCGCGCGCTGTTCAGGAGGACCACGCACAATGGCGACCGCACTCGCACTGCACGAATGGGGGGACCCCACGGCCCCGCCCCTGCTCCTCGTCCACGGCCTGACGGAGTCCGCCACGGCGTGGCCCGACGCGGTGGCCCGGTGGTCGCCCCGTTACCACGTCCTGGCGGTGGACCAGCGGGGGCACGGGGCGTCCCCGCGCTGGGACGACCAGACCCTGACCAGGGCGCCGCGAACCCTGCAGGAGGACCTCGAAGGGGTGCTCTCATCGTTGCCCGAACCCCCGGTCGTCGTGGCGCACAGCCTCGGGGCGCTCGTATCCCTGCGTGTGGGCGCCGCCAGGCCCGACCTGGTCCGCGCGCTGGTCCTCGAGGACGCCGCGCGCCCCACTGGGGACTGGGAGCCGGACGCCTGGTTCGTGGAGCACCAGGAGCGGTTCCTCGACGCCTTCGCCGACGGGGGCGCGTCCGAGCGGGAGCGCATGCGGCGCGCGTCCTCGTGGAGCGAGGCGGAGATCGAGGGGTGGGCGGGCTGCAAGGCGCAGGTCGACCGCCGTTACATCCGCGAGGGCACGTACCTGGGCGAAGCCGACCTGCTCAGCGCGGTCAACCGGCTGGAGGTGCCGGCGCTGTACCTCGCCCCCCGCAACGGGGACATGGCGCCGGCCCCCTCCGAGGTGGTCAACCCGCTCGTGCGCCTGGTACTGCTCGACGGCGTCGGGCACTGCGTGCGGCGGGACGACCCGGAGGCCTACCACTCACTGGCCGACCCCTTCATCGAGGAGGCCTCAGCCACCGCCGACCGGTGATCCGCGTCCGCGGCGGGCGCCCGAGGCGCGCAGCCCCCGTCGGCGTGATCCGGGTCCGGAGGAGACGGGCGGCGCGGCCTAATGGCAGTGCGCGGAGGCGAGGCGGCGCAGCACCTCCACCTCCTCGAGGGCGTCGTCGGCGCGGAACACGGCGGAGCCTGCGACGAAGTTGTCCGCGCCCGCCTCGGCGGCAAGCTCGATCGTGGAACGGGACACCCCGCCGTCGACCTGGATCGACACCTCCAGGCCCGAGGCGTTGATCGCCGCCCGGGTGCGCCGGATCTTCGGCAGCATCGACTCGAGGAACGACTGGCCGCCGAAACCGGGCTCCACCGTCATCACGAGGATCATGTCGAACTCGCCGAGCAGATCGACGAAGGGCGCGATGTCGGTCGCCGGGCGGAGTCCGAGCCCCACCTTCGAGCCGATCCTGCGCAGTTCGCGCGCCAGGCGCACCGGCGCCTGCGCGGCCTCCGCGTGGAAGGTCACCGACTGGCATCCGGCCTCGGCGTACTGCGGCGCCCACCTGTCCGGGTCCTCGATCATGAGGTGCGCGTCCACCGGCAGGATCCCGGTCTTGACGACCGCCTCGGCGACGGGGAGCCCCCAGGAGAGGTTCGGGACGAAGTGGTTGTCCATGACGTCGACGTGCGCGACGTCGGCACCCGAGATCTTCTCGAGCTCACCGCGCAGGTCCGCGATGTCGCAGTTGAGGATCGACGGGGAGATTGTGGCATTCATAACGTAAATGCTACAGGCGGCGGAGCGCGGCCACAAACATGGAGTCCGTGCCGTGGCGGTGCCCCCACAGCTGCAGGGTCCGGCCCGCCCCTCCCCCGTCGACGCGCCCCGCCCAGTCGGGGACCGCGAGCGGCTCAACGGCGACCGAGTCGGCCAGCGCGACGGTGTCGAGGAGCTCCCAGCCGCCCGCGCCGAGCAGCCGCTCCACCTGGTCGCGGGTCTCCCTGCGGTGTGGGGAGCACGTCACGTAGGTCATCACCCCGCCCGGGCGCGTGAGGGCGCCCGCCCGGTCGAGCAGCCGCTCCTGCAGCTCCACGAGCCCGTCGACGTCCCCCGGGGCCCGCCTCCACCGCGACTCGGGGCGCCTGCGCATGGAGCCCATTCCCGTGCAGGGCGCGTCCACCAGGACGCGGTCGAAGGAACCCAGCGGCCACTGCGTCCCCTGCCCCCCGAACGTCCTGCCGTCGCCCGACACGACTTCGACCGTCCCCAGTGCCCGGGTGGTCCTCTCCACGAGGCGGGCGCGGTGCGGGTGGATCTCGTTGGCGACCACGTGGGCGCCGCGCCCGGCCGCCAGTGCGCCCAGGAGGGCGGCTTTGCCCCCCGGGCCCGCGCACAGGTCCAGCCATGAGGAGTCCCCCTGGCCGACGAGCGGCGCCCCGGCGCAGATCTGGGCGGCCAGCTGGGAGCCCTCGTCCTGCACGCCCGCCAGCCCCTGACGGATCGAGGGAAGCCGTGCGGGGTCGCCGGAGGCGAGGAGGACCGCGCACTTGCTCACCAGCCCCGTAGCGACCCGCGCCGACAGCACGTCCTCGGCCTCCTCGCACAGCTCCTCGACGCCGATCAGGCCGGGGCGGGCGGCCAGTGAGACGATGGGCGCCTCGTTGTCGGCGGCGAGCACGTCCTCCAGCTCCGCCTCGTCGTAGCCGTGGGCGGCCAGGGCGGCGCGCAAGGCCCGCACCATCCATTCGGGGTGCGAGTGGGCGACCGCCAGGCGCGCGTCCCCGTCCTCGATCCGCGCGATCTCCTCGTCGATGCGGCCGACCTCCTCGCGGGCGAGGGCCCTGAGCACCGCGTTGACCATGCGCACGGGGCCGTCGGTCAGGTGCTCCCGCGCGACATCGACGGTGGCGGAGACGGCGGCGTGGTCGGGCACGCGCATGTCGAGCAGCTGGTGGGCGCCCAGCCGCAGCAGGTCGAGCACGCGGGGGTCCAGGTCCCCCAGGGGGCGGTTCACGTGCCGGGCGAGCGCCCAGTCGAGGCGCCCCCGGGCCCGCAGGGTGCCGTGGACGAGCTCCGAGGCGAAGGCCGCGTCCCGGTCGTCGAAGGGCTCTTCGCGCCGGATCCGGCGCAGGGCCTTGGGGAGGACGATGTTCGCGAAGGCGCCGGAGGAGGTGACTTCGGAGAGGACTTCGAAGGCGACGCGCCGGGGCGCGTCCGCCCTGCGCAGCTTGCGGTACCCGTCGGCGTAGCGCCTCTGGCTCATCGCGGCGCCCCCTCCGTCCCGCCCATGCGGGCCCCGGGCGCCAGGCGGGCGCCCCGCGCCCACGCGGCGGCGTCCATCCAGCCCTTGCCCGCGGGGGCGACACTGCCCAGGCGCACGCACCCCTGGGCGCAGCCCACGTGCACGTCGCGTTTGCCGGCCTCGACCTGGCCGGCTCGGAGCCCCCGGTCGGGCGCGGCGGTGACGGGGCCGAGCTTGATCCGCCCGCCCCCGGGGCCCAGCGTCCACGCACCGGGATTGGGGGTGACGGCGCGCACGCGCCGGTCCGTGGCCGGCGCGTCCTCGTCGAAGGACACGTAGCCGTCGGCCGCCGTGAGGCGGCGGGCGCGGGTGGCGCCCCTGTCGCTCTGAGCGGTGGCCCTGGCCGTTCCCGCCGCCAGGGAATCCACGCAGGCGAGCACCTGCGCCCCGCCGGCGGCGGCCATGCGGTCGAGCAGCTCACCGCTGGTCTCGTGGCCGATGGTGAAGGGCTCGCGCGAGTACACGGGCCCCGTGTCGAGCCCCTCCTCCAGCGCGAAGACGCACGAGGCGGTCGTCGGGTCGCCGGACAGGACCGCCCACTGGACGGGGGCGGCGCCCCTCCACCGGGGCAGGTCCGAGAAGTGCAGGTTCACCCAGCCGTGGGCGGGCATCGCGAGGACGTCCGGCGGCACGAGGCCCCCGTAGGCGACGACGACGCCCAGGTCGGCGCCCACCGCCCCGATGGCCCCCGCTGCCTCCTCCCCTTTCAGGGACGCCGTCTCCAGGACGGCCAGGCCGGCCCCGCGCGCGCACTGGGCGACGGCCGAGGGGCGCATGGCGCGTCCGCGCCCCGAGCGCGCCGGGGGCCGCGTCACCACCAGGGCGACGTCGTGGGGGGAGGCGATGAGGGCGGTGAGTGTGGGGACCGCCGCCTCGGGGGTCCCTGCGAAGATGATGCGCACCCGCTCATTCTACGGGAACGGCGGGCCGCCCCTTAGAACAACTCGGGCGGGTTGACGCTCATCATGACGGGCGGGGACTTCTTCGACGCGCGCGCCTGGCGCACGCCCGTGAGGACTTCGAGCAGCCGCAGGCCCCGGTCGCGCGGGGCGCGGACGATGGCGCGCACGTCCATGGAGTCCTTGGAGCGGCGCGGAGCGGGGACGGTGCCCACCACCTCGGCGCCGGCCTCGCGCGCGCACTGGTCGGCCACCTGAGCAACCTGCGCGCGGTCGCCGTCCAGTGCGACCAGTGTCATCGCCGGGAAGAACCCCAGGGCCTCGCGCTCGTCGAGGAGCCGGTCGGCGTAGTCCGAGGGCGCCCACCGCACCAGGGCCTGGCCCATGTCGTCGGGCAGGTCCCCGACCACCAGGGCGTCGCCGCCGGGGCGCACCAGCGCGAAGGCGTTGAACCACCTGCGCACCGCCTCCTCGGGCGCCCACAGCTCGGGGCGCCCGGCCACAGCCTGGGCGTCCAGGACGACGCCCGCCGCGTAGCCCCCCTCGACTGCGGGCTCGGCGGCGGCGGTCGCGACGACGACGCCGGGGCGCGCGGGCAGGCGGCGTGTGACGCGGTGCGCGGCGGAGGACTCGAGCACCGAGGCCTCGGGGAGCGCGCGCGCCACCTCCTCGGCCGTCCGGTCGGCCCCGACGCGCAGGGCCCGCAGCCTGGTCCCGGAGCAGTGCGGGCACCTCCAGCTGCTGGGGGCGCGCCCGCACCACCCGCAGCGCATCGACCCCTCCGCTCCCAGGCCCAGCGGGCCGTGGCACGACGGGCACCGGGCCACGGTGCGGCACCTCTGGCACGACACGACCGGCACGTACCCGGCCGAGGCGACCTGTATGAGCACCGCGCCGCCCTGGCAGGCCCGGCGCACCAGGCGCAGCGCCTGGGAGGGGAACCGGACGACGCGGCCCTCCCCCGTCCTGTCGGCCTCGCGGCTGCCGTAGAGGCGGACCCTGGGTGTGGCCGCGCGCACGGCGTCGCGCACGGCCTCGACGCCCACCGCCCAACCGCTGCGCACCAGGGCGTGCGCCTTCACCGAGCGGGAGAAGGAGCCGACCACCAGGGCGCAGCCGTCGACGACGCAGCGCTGCACGGCCACGTCGAGGGCGTCGCAGCGGGGCGCCCGCTGCTCGCGCAACCGGTCGTCCCCGTCCCCCCACACGACGACGAGGCCGAGGTCGCGCACGGGGGCCCACACCGCCGACCGCGTTCCCACGACGATGCGGTCCAAGCCGTTGAGGCAGCGCAGGTGCGCGGCGTAGCGTTCCTCGGGCCCCACGGAGGCGCCCATGAGGGCGGCGCGCTCGCCCGTGGCCGCCTCGATGGCCCCGGCGAGCCACTCGGCCTCCTCGGCCGTGGGCGCCACGACCAGCGCGGAGCGCCCGCCCCTCCTCGTGGCGCGCACGAGGTCCGCGATCTGGGCCGCGTGCCGCCCGGGCAGCGCGGTCCACACCGCTTTGGGGGCCTCCCCCCGGGCCAGGTGCGCGGCCAGCGCCGCGCCCGCCGGGTACCCCGACCACACCTGGTCGCTGTCCGCGCCCTCCCCGGCGGCGGTCGGCGCGGGGGCGCGGGGCGCGGACAGGTCCGCGATGACGGCGCGCTCGGCGCGCGCGTGCCGGGCCGGGACGGCCACTGATAGGACCTGGGAGGAGGTGGCCAGGAAGCGCAGGGCGATGCGCGAGGCGAGCTCCAGTTGGGCGGGGGTCGTGACTGGCAGGTCCGAGACGACGCGCTCGACGGCCGCCATGCGGGCGCCGATGGGGCCCCGCCGCCGCGACACGATCCACCCGTTGGCCCGGGTGCCCGCCAGGGTGACGCGCACGAGGCGGCCGACCTGAGCCTCGCCGCTCAGCTCCTCTGGCACCGCGTAGTCAAGGGGGCGGTCCAGGTGCGCCAGGTCGACGTCGACCAGGACCCCCGCGATCTCGCCGGTGCGGGCGGGGGCCTCCTCGAATCCATCGAACGCCGCCTGGGTGCCTGTCATGGGTCAATTCCACCACGGCCCGCCCGCGTCTGCGGATCAGCCGATCAGGCCCGCCCCGTAACGCGCGGCGACCATCGCGCAAATGATGAAGACCAAGAGCCCCCAGATCGACCAGTCGAAGCCCTTCTCCACGAAGTGGCGCGCCGACTGGGGCAGGCCCAGCACCCCCTCGCGGATGTTGATCCGCGTGATCCCGCCGAACACCAGGGTCGTCGTGATCGTGATGAGCAGGCACCACGGGCACAGCACGTGGATGACGAAGTAGGACTGGAGGAACAGCCAGTAGGCGAAGGCCAGGGCGACCGTGTACATGATGTTCACGCACACCATGTACCAGCGCGGAAAGCGCACCCCCGCGAAGAGGGCGACGGAGACGGCCAGGACCGCCGTCTCGAAGAGGATTCCCAGGAACGCGTTGGGGAACCCCAGGATGCGGGCCTGCCACGTCTGGGCGACCGTCGAGCACGACAGCACCGAGGACACGTCGCAGCCGAAACGGGTCGTCGAGTCCATCGCCAGCTGCCACGCCTCGATGGACAGCACGAAGGAGGCGACCAGGCCGACTGCGCCGCTGACCGCCATCTCGGCGCAGGTGCGCCGCGTCCACGCGGTGGCGCTCATGCGAGCGCCGCCCTGAGGTCGTCGGCGCGGTCGGTGCGCTCCCACGGGAAGCCGGCGCGCCCGAAGTGGCCGTAGGCCGCGGTCTGGCGGTAGATGGGGCGCAGCAGGTCGAGGTCCTCGATCATGCCCAGGGGGCGCAGGTCGAAGACCTGCCGGATCGCGTCGGCGATCGCGCCGTCGGGGACGGCGCCGGTGCCGAAGGAGTCGACGTAGAGGCCGACCGGGTTCGCCCGCCCGATGGCGTAGGCCAGTTGGATCTCGCAGCGGCGCGCCAGGGAGGCGGCGACGACGTTCTTGGCGATCCACCGCGCCGCGTAGGCGGCCGAGCGGTCCACTTTCGACGGGTCCTTCCCGGAGAAGGCGCCGCCCCCGTGGCGCGCCATGCCGCCGTAGGTGTCGACGATGATCTTGCGCCCCGTCAGGCCCGCGTCGCCGGCCGGCCCCCCCAGGACGAAACGGCCCGACGGGTTGACCAGCAGCTCCATGGAGCCGGTGTCCAGGCCGAGTCCGGAGGCCGCCAGGACGGGGGCCACCACGTGCTCCCCGATGGCGTCGCGCAGGTCGGCCTGGGACAGGTCCTCGTCGTGCTGGGCGGAGACGACGACCGTGTCGATGCCCACAGGCCTGTCCCCCTCGTAGGCGAGGGTGACCTGCGTCTTCCCGTCGGGGCGCAGTCCGGGCACGGTCCCGTTCTTGCGCACGTGGGCGAGGCGCTCGGCGAGCCGGTGGGCCAGCCAGATGGGGGCGGGCATGAGGTCGGCGGTGTCGGTGCACGCGTAGCCGAACATGATGCCCTGGTCGCCCGCGCCCTGCCGGTCCCTGGGGTCGCCCGCCGCTCCGCCGCGCACTTCGAGGGCCTCGTCGACGCCGCCGGCGATGTCGGGGCTCTGCCCGTCCAGGGAGATGGAGATGCCGCACGAGGCGCCGTCGAAGCCGACCCTGGAGGAGTCGTAGCCGATCTGGAGGATCTCGCGGCGCACGATCTCGGGGATCTCCACGTAGGCGTCAGTGGTCACCTCGCCGGCGATGTGGATGAGGCCGGTGGCGGCCATCGTCTCAACGGCGACGCGCGCGCGCGGGTCCTTCTCCAGCAGGGCGTCCAGGATCGCGTCGGAGATCCGGTCGCACACCTTGTCGGGGTGCCCCTCGGTTACTGACTCTGAGGTGAAAAGCTGTCGACTCACGCACTCAGCGTAGCAAGGCGGCTCGCGATGAGTCCGACCAGGTACTCGGCGACGTCGTCCTTGGTCCCCGAGGCGGCGCCCACGCTGCGGCCGTCGGCGTCGAGGACCTCGATGCGGTTGGGCACGTCGCCGAAGCCCTCGCCATGCCCCACGCGGTTCACGGCCATCAGGTCGGCGCCCTTGCGGCGGGCCTTGGCGCGCCCGAAGGCGGCCACTTCCTCGTCCGTGCCCGTCTCTGCGGCGAAACCGACGACGACGCGCGGCCGATGGGGGGCGCGGGCGGCCTCGGCGAGGATGTCGGGGTTGCGCACGAGCTCGATGACGGGCGCGCCGTCCCCGTCGGGGTCCTTCTTGATTTTCGAGGCGAGGGCGCGCTTGGGCCTGAAGTCTGCGACGGCCGCCGCCATGACGAGGGCGTCGGCGCCCTCGAGCCTGGCGGCGACGGCGTCGCGCATCTGCACGGCGGTGGAGACGGGGACGACCTCGGCCCCCGCTCCGGCGCCGCGCACCAGGGCGTCGTCGATGTTCGCCGCGACCAGGGTGACGCGCGCGCCCGCGGCCGCCGCCGCGCGGGCGATAGCTGTGCCCTGGCGCCCGCTGGAGGAGTTGCCGAGGTAGCGCACCGGGTCGATGGGCTCGTGGGTGCCGCCGGCGGTGACGAGCACATGCGCTCCCGCCAGCGGTCCGCCGCACCGCCCCCGCCCGGCCAGGACCGCGAGGGCGCGCGAGGCGATGGCCGCGGGTTCGGGCAGGCGCCCCACCCCGGTGTCGCCCGAGCCGAGCGCGCCCTCCTCCGGGTCGATGACCGTGTACCCCCTGCGCTGCAGTTCCGCGACGTTCGAGGCGGTCGCGGGGTTGGTCCACATGGCGGAGTGCATGGCGGGGGCGATGACGACGGGCGCGGTGGAGGCGAGCACCGTGAGCGCCACCATGTCGTCCGCCATGCCCGCGCGGATCCGCGCGAGGGCGTCGGCGGTGGCCGGGACGACGAGGACCAGGTCGGCCGCCCGCGCCAGTTCGACGTGCTCGGCGCCGGCCCCGAAGACATCGACGACGGCGGGGGCGCCCGTCAGGCCGGCCCACGTGGAGGGGCCGACGAAGTTCAGGGAGGCGGGGGTCGCGGCCACGCGCACGTCGTGGCCCGCTCGCATGAGCTCGCGGACCACGCTCACGGCCTTGAAGGCGGCGACGCCCCCGGTGACGCCGACGACGACCGTCGCCATGTCAGACCCCGGGGGACGCCTCGAGGGTGAGCATCCCCTCGTCGATCTCGCGCAGGGCGATCGCCAGGGGCTTCTCGTCGGGGGAGGTCTCGACGACGGGGCCGACGAACTGGATCATGTTCTGCGCGAGCTGCAGGTTGTACGAGTTGATCTGCCGGGCGCGCCTGGCCGCGAAGATCACCAGGGCGTACTTCGAATCGACGTGCTCGAGCAGGTCGTCGATGGGCGGCGAGGTGATGCCAACGGGCTGGGCGACGATTCCTGACATACGTGTCTCCTCTGTTCAACGGCGTGAGTGGCAGTCTACTCCAGGCCCATCAGGGCGGCGAGTTCTGATACGGCGCGTTCCACGGAGTCGTTGACGACGATGTGGTCGAACTCGGCGCTGGCCCGCATCTCCACGCGGGCAGTCTCCAGGCGGCGCCGCTGCTCGGCCCCGTCCTCGGTGCCGCGCGAGACGAGGCGCCGTTCCAGTTCCTCCCACGAGGGGGGCGCCAGGAAGACGAAACGGGCGTCGGGCCGCGTGCGCCGGACCTGCCTGGCGCCGTCCAGGTCGATCTCGAGGAGCACCGGGTGCCCCTGGGCGATGGCCCGGTCGACCGGGCGGCGGGGGGTGCCGTACTTGTTGCGGCCATGGACGAGCGCCCACTCCAGCATGTCCCCGGATTCGACCATTGAGTCGAACTCCTCATCGGAGACGAAGTGGTAGTGGGCGCCGTCGATCTCGCCGGGCCGGGGCGGGCGGGTCGTCGCCGACACCGAGACCCTCAGGTCCGGGTGGCGCTCCTTGAGCGCTGCGACGACCGTCCCCTTCCCAACGGCGGTGGGGCCGGCGAGCACGGTGAGTGCGGGTGCTTCGGTCATGCGCCCATCGTGCCACGCCGGACCGCTTCATCCGAAACGCTCGACCAGTTGCTTGCGCTGGATGGGGCCGAGTCCGCGCACGCGGCGGCTCGCTGCGATCTTGTACTGGTCCATCAGGACTGCCGCGGTGTTCGTCCCGACGCGGGGCAGGGACTCGAGCAGGGTCACGACTTTCATCTTCGCGACGGCGTCGTCCCTCTCCGCCAGTTCGAGGACCTCTGAGAGGTTCATCGAGCGGGCCTTCAACGCGTTCTTCACCTCGGCGCGCCGACGGCGCGCCTGAGTGGCCTTCTCGAGGGCCTGAGCCCTCTGCTCGGGCGTGAGATCAGGTAGTGCCATTCTGATCACTTCCTCCATTGGGGTCTTCGTGAATTAACTATGTCACCAACCGGATGATTTTTCTCCTGCTTTCCGCGCGCCGTGCCGTTCCGGGCTATCCGGCGAGCTCGGTTACGGCCCGTTTGTACGCCGAACGGAGCCCCCGCAAATCGGGACCCGATTCGAGTATCGCACGCGACGAGGACGCGAGCACGGCGGAGCGCGCGCCGCGGAAAACATCCCTGACCTGCGCCGGCCCGGCGCCCTGGGCGCCGACGCCCGGCGCCAGGACGGGGCCGCGCAGTGCCGCCAGATCGATCCCCAGATCGGCCACCGCCGAGCCCACTGTGGCGCCCACGACGACCCCCGCGGGACCCAGATGAACTTTGTCACAGGAGGCGTTGAAGTCCGCCAGCTGGGACACGATCCGCGCGGCGACGGACACGCCCTCGCGCGAGCGGCAGTGCTGCACGTCCGCGCCCTCCGGATTCGAGGTGAGGGCGAGGACGAACACGCCCCGGCCGGTGCGCTCGGCCAGGCGCAGCGCGGGCGCCAGGGACCCGGCGCCCAGGTACGGGGACAGGGTCACCGCGTCGCCCGCCAGGGGCGAGGCGTCAGAGAGGTAGGCGTCGGCGTAGCCCTCCATGGTGGAGCCGATGTCGCCGCGTTTGGCGTCCACGACGCACAGGGTCCCGAGCTCCCGGCAGGCGGCCACGACCTCCTCCAGGACCGCGACCCCCTGGGACCCGTGGCGCTCGAAGAAGGCGGACTGCGGTTTGAGCGCCGCGGCCCGGCCGCCGAGCGCCTCGACGACCCTGAGGGAGAACTCGCGCAGGCCGCGCGCGTCGTCGTCCAGGCCCCAGCGGGCCAGCAGCGCCGCGTGGGGGTCGATGCCGACGCAGACGGGCCCGTGGGCGCCCATCGCCTCGTAGAGCCTGTCGCCGAAGCCCATGCGGGCGGGTTCCTTGGCGTTGAGGGGGTTCATCGGGCCTCCTTGGACCGGTGGGAGTCCCACTCCTGCAGGGAGCGGACGGAGTAGGCGCCGCGCGCGCGCACCTCGATCGCCTGGACGACGGCGTTGAACGCCTGCAGCGTCGTCACCGCGGGCCGGTCGTGGGCGGCCGCGGCCGCGCGGATCCGGTAGCCGTCGTGGCGGTTCGCCGACCGCTGCGGGGTGTTGACGACCAGGTCGATGCGGCCCTCGTTGATGAGGTCCACGACGGTGGGCTCGCCCTCCGCGCCGCGCCCCTCGGAGGACTTGCGCACCACTTGCGCCGCGATGCCGTTGCGGCGCAGCACCGAGGCCGTGCCCGACGTGGCCAGGACCGTGAAGCCCAGCTCGGCCATGCGCGCGGCCGGCAGGACGATCGCCCGCTTGTCGGTGTCCGCGATGGAGATGAACACCGTGCCCCGCGTGGGCAACTCCGTGAACGCGCCCAACTGGGATTTGGCGAAGGCCGTCGGGAAGTCGCGGTCGATGCCCATGACCTCGCCGGTCGAGCGCATCTCCGGGCCGAGCACCGTGTCGACGACCTCCCCCGCCGCGGTGCGGAACCGCTTGAAGGGCAGCACGGCGGCCTTGACCGCGATGGAACCGCCGTCGGGGATCGTCCGCGCGTCGCGCCCGGGCAGGAGCCCCTGGTCCCGCAGGGAGGCGATCGAGCGGCCCACCTGGATGAGGGCGGCGGCCTTGGCCAGTTGCACGCCCGTCGCCTTCGACGCGAAGGGCACGGTCCGCGAGGCGCGGGGGTTCGCCTCGATGACGTACAGGGTGTCGGAGAGCATCGCGAACTGGATGTTGATGAGCCCGCGCACCCCCACTCCCCTGGCGATGGCCTCCGTCGAAGCGGTGATGCGCCCGAGTTCGCGCGCAGACAGCGTCATGGGGGGCAGCACGCACGAGGAGTCCCCGGAGTGGACGCCCGCCTCCTCGATGTGCTCCATGATCGCCCCCATGAACAACTCCTCGCCGTCGTAGAGGGCGTCGACGTCGATCTCGATGGCGGCGTCCAGGAAGCGGTCGATGAGCAGGGGCCCGCGGCTGAAGAGCACGTCGATGTCGGGCCGGTCCAGGTACGCGCCCAGCGCCTCCTCGTCGTTGATGATCGCCATTCCCCGCCCGCCCAGGACGAAGCTGGGGCGCACGAGCACGGGGAATCCGATGGAGCGCGCCACCGGGAGCACCTGGGCGGGCGAGTGCGCGACGTCGTGGGCGGGGGCGGGGCAGCCCGCCGCCTCCAGGACCTTCCCGAACTCCCCGCGGTCCTCGGCGAGGTCGATGGCGTGGGGCGTGGTCCCCAGGACCGGCACGCCCGCCCGCTCCAGGTCCGCCGCCAGGGACAGCGGCGTCTGCCCGCCCAGCTGCACGACCATGCCCTTGACGGGGCCGGCCTGGCACTCGGCGCGGTAGACCTCCAGGACGTCCTCCAGGGTGAGGGGCTCGAAGTAGAGGCGGTCGGAGACGTCGTAGTCGGTGGACACCGTCTCGGGGTTGCAGTTGACCATGACGGTCTCGTAGTCCCCGCGCAGCGCCATGGCGGCGTGGACGCACGAGTAGTCGAACTCGATGCCCTGCCCGATGCGGTTGGGGCCGGCGCCGAGGATGATGACGGCCTCGCGGCTGCGGGGGGCGACCTCGGTCTCCAGGTCGTAGGACGAGTAGTGGTAGGGGGTGCGCGCCGCGAACTCCGCCGCGCAGGTGTCGACGGTCTTGTACACCGGGCGGATGCCGAATGCCCCGCGCACCTCCCGCACCGTGTCCTCCGACAGGCGCCGCATCGAGGCGATCTGCCGGTCGGAGAACCCGTGCCGTTTCGCCCGGGCCAGCACGTCGCCGGTCAGGGCGGGCGCGCCGATGGTCTCCCTGGCGACCTCGTCGAGCAGGACCATCTGGTCGAGGAACCACGGGTCGATCCCCGTGGACGCGTGGAGCTCGTCGATGCCGGCGCCGCCGCGGATGGCCTGCTGGACCTGCACGAGGCGCTCCTCGGTGGCCGTCCCCGCCCGCTCCACGAGCGCGCGCGTCTGCTCGGGCGAGGGGTCGGGCCCGTCCCAGTGGAACTGCGCCCCGGGCTTGTCGATGGAGCGCAGGGCCTTGTTCAGGGCCTCGGTGAAGCAGCGGCCGATGGCCATGGCCTCCCCCACCGCCTTCATGGAGGTGGTGAGCGAGGGGTCGGCCCCCGGGAACTTCTCGAAGGTGAAGCGCGGGACCTTGACGACCACGTAGTCCAGCGCAGGTTCGAAGGACGCGGGCGTCGAGCCCGTGATGTCGTTGGGGATCTCGTCCAGGGTGTAGCCCGTGGCCAGGCGGGCGGCGATCTTCGCGATCGGGAAGCCCGTGGCCTTCGAGGCCAGCGCCGACGAGCGCGACACCCTCGGGTTCATCTCGATGACGATGACGCGCCCGGTGCCCGGGTGGACCGCGAACTGGATGTTGCAGCCCCCGGTGTCCACCCCGACCTCGCGGATGACGGCGATGCCGATGTCGCGCAGGCGCTGCAGCTCCCGGTCCGTGAGGGTCAGGGCGGGGGCGACTGTGACCGAGTCGCCCGTGTGCACGCCGACGGGGTCCACGTTCTCGATGGAGCACACGACGACGACGTTGTCCGCCTTGTCGCGCATGAGCTCCAGCTCGTACTCCTTCCACCCCAGGATCGACTCCTCCAGGAGCACCTCGGTGGTGATCGACGCCGCCAGCCCCTGGCCCGCGATCCTCTCCAGGTCCTCGGGCGTGCGGGCGAAACCGGAGCCCAGGCCGCCCATGGTGAAGGAGGGGCGCACGACCAGCGGGTAGCCCAGCTGCTCGGCCGCCGCGTGGCACTCCTCCATCGTGTGCGCGATGAAGGAGCGCGCCACCTCGGCGCCCGACCGCTCCACGATGGCCTTGAACGCCTCGCGGTCCTCCCCGGCGCGGATCGCGTCGATGGAGGCCCCGATGAGCTCGACGCCGTAGCGCTCCAGCACGCCCTTCTCGGCCAGGGCGACCGCGGTGTTGAGGGCGGTCTGGCCCCCCAGCGTGGGCAGCAGCGCGTCGGGCCGCTCCTTGGCGATGATCGAGGCGACGACCTCGGGGGTGATCGGCTCGACGTAGGTCGCGTCCGCGATCCCCGGGTCGGTCATGATGGTGGCCGGGTTGGAGTTGACAAGGACGACGCGCAGCCCCTCCTCCTTGAGCACCCGGCACGCCTGGGTCCCCGAGTAGTCGAACTCGCAGGCCTGGCCGATGACGATGGGGCCCGAACCGATGACGAGGACCGAGCGCAGGTCTGTGCGGCGGGGCATCAGCGGCCCTCCTTCGCGCTAGCGGCGCCCCGGCGGGCGGCCATCAGAGTGATGAAACGGTCGAAGAGGCCCTCGCCGTCGTGGGGGCCGGCCGCGGCCTCGGGGTGGTACTGGACGGAGAAGGCCGGGATGTCCAGGGCGGTCAGCCCCTCGACCACCCCGTCGTTGAGGCCCACGTGGGACACGACGACCCTGCCGTAGCGCCCCGAGTCGTAGGGCGAAATCGACGGCCCCCCCACGGGCGCGTCCACGGCGAAGCCGTGGTTGTGCGCGGTGATCTGCACGCGCCCGGTCTCCACGTCCTTCACGGGCTGGTTGATGCCCCTGTGCCCGTAGTCGAGCTTGTAGGTGCCGTACCCCAGGGCGCGGCCGAAGAGCTGGTGGCCGAAGCAGATCCCGAAGTACGGGATGCGGGCGTCCAGCACCGAGCGCAGCACCGAGATCTCGTGCTCCGCCGTGGAGGGGTCGCCGGGCCCGTTGGAGAAGAACACCCCGTCGGGGCGCAGGTCCGCGATCTGGGCGAAGGAGTAGGAGGAGGGCACGACGACGACCTGGACGCCCCTGGCCGCCAGGTGGTGGGGCGTGCGGGACTTGATGCCGAGGTCCACCGCGACGACCCTCGCGACGGGTTCGGCCCCCTCGAACTCCCCGAGGGGCTCGACCACGTAGGCGCCCCCCGTGGAGACCTCCCCCGCCAGGGCCGCGCCGCTCATGCCGGGCGACTCGGCCACGATGCGCACCAGGGCGGCCACGGCCTCGGGCCCCAGGTGGTCGGCGCCCGCGGGCAGCGCGTCCCCGGAGAACACGCCGGCGCGCATGGCGCCGCGCTCGCGGATGTGGCGGGTGACCGCGCGCGTGTCGACGTCGGCGATGGCGACGACGCCCTGGCCGGACAGCTCCTCGTCGAGCCCGCGCCTCGACCTCCAGTTCGAGGGGCGCCGGGCAGCGTCGCGCACCACGAAACCCGCGACCCAGATGCGCGCGGACTCGGGGTCCTCGTCGTTGACGCCCGTGTTGCCGATGTGCGGCGCGGTCATCACGACGATCTGGCGGTGGTACGAGGGGTCGGTGAGGGTCTCCTGGTAACCGGTCATCCCCGTGGAGAACACGGCCTCCCCCAGGGCGCGCCCCCGGGCGCCCCAGGCGCGGCCCCGGTAGACGGTGCCGTCCTCCAGGACCAGCAGCGCTGTGTCGCCGCTCATCGCTCCTCCTTCGCGACGGGGGCGGCGTCGTCCACGGTGATGGCGCCCGCCAGGATCGTGTAGCGCACGCGCCCGGGCAGCTCCATGCCCGTGTACGGGCAGTTCGTCGAGCGCGTCCACTGCTGCTGGGGGTCGACCGTGCGCCGCTCGGCGGGGTCGACCAGGGTGATGTTCGCGCGCGATCCGGCGCGGATGTGCTGGCCCTGCCCCTCGACCCGGCCGATGGCGGCGGGGGCGGCGCTCATGACGCGCGCGAGGTCCGCCCACGTCATGCGGCCGGTCTCCACCATCGTCGAGATGAGGATGGGCAGGGCCGTCTCCAGGCCGGTCATGCCGAAGGCCCCGGCCTGCCACTCGCAGTCCTTGGCCTCCAGGGGGTGGGGGGCGTGGTCCGTGCCCACGCAGTCGATGGTGCCGTCGGCCAGGCCCTCGCGCACCGCCTCGACGTCCTCGGCGCTGCGCAGCGGCGGGTTCACCTTGTACAGGGGGTTGTAGGTGGAGGCGAGGTCCTCGGTGAGCAGCAGGTGGTGGGGGGTGGCCTCGGCGGTGACGGCGACGCCCATGCGCTTGCCCCACCGGATCAGGTCCACGGATCCGGCGGTGGACAGGTGGCACACGTGCAGGCGCGAGCCGACGTGCTTGGCCAGCAGGATGTCGCGGGCGATGACCGCCTCCTCGGCGACGGCGGGCCACCCGGCCAGCCCGAGCTCGCCCGAGAGCCGGGACTCGTTCATCTGGGAGCCGTCGGTGAGGGCGGGGTCCTGGCTGTGCTGGGCGATGACGCCGCCGAATCCCTTCACGTACTCCAGGGCGCGGCGCATGAGCACGGGGTCCGACACGCATTTGCCGTCGTCGGAGAAGACCCGCACCCGGGCGCGCGAGCGGGCCATGGCGCTCAGGGCGGCCAGGCGGGCCCCGCCGAGCCCCTCGGTGACCGCGCCGACGGGGCGCACCTGGACCCAGCCCGCCTCGTCGCCCAGGCGCAGGACCTGGTCGACCACGGAGGCGGTGTCGGCGACGGGGCTGGTGTTCGCCATGGCGTGGACCGCGGTGTAGCCGCCGACGGCGGCGGCGCGCGTGCCCGTGAGGACGGTCTCGGCGTCCTCCCCGCCGGGCTGGCGCAGGTGGGTGTGCATGTCGACCAGGCCCGGCAGGGCGATCAGGCCGTCGGCGCCGATGCGGCGCGGGTCGGTGAGGGCGTCGGCGGCGCCGGGCCCCACGGCCACGATCGTGCCGTCCTTGACGGCGATGTCGGCCCTGCCGGAGCCGACCACGTCGGCGCCGCTGATGAGGATGTCCCGTCGCGTGCTAGTCACGGTGTTTCCCTTCCGGTGCGAGGAGCAGGTAGAGGGCCGCCATTCGGACGCACACCCCGTTGGCGACCTGTTCGACGACGACTGATTGGTCCGAGTCCGCTGCCTTGGCGCAGATCTCGAGGCCGCGGTTCATGGGACCGGGGTGCATGACGACGGCGTCGGGGCGCAGCGAGCGGAAGCGGAGGGGCGTGAGCCCGTACTCGGCGTGGTAGGCGCCCACGGAGGGGAAGAAGCCGCCTCCCCGGGCGCTCATGCGTTCGCGCTGGACGCGCAGCATCATGACGGCGTCGGGCTGGTCGGCCAGCGCCGCGTCGAAGTCGTAGGACACCGCGCAGTCCCATGCCTCCACGCCGACGGGCAGCAGGGTGGGTGGCGCGACCAGGGTGACGCGCGCGCCCAGAAGGGTGAGCAGGTCGACGCCTGAGCGGGCGACCCGCGAGTGGAGGACGTCGCCGACGATGACGACGTGCGCGCCGTCGAGGCCGGATCCGGGAGCGGGGGCCGCTCCCCCGCCATCTGGTCCGTCCGGGCGGTAGTGGCGCCGCAGCGTCATTGCGTCGAGGAGGGCCTGGGTGGGGTGCTGGTGCGTGCCGTCCCCGGCGTTGAGCACCGGCAGCCCCATCCACCCGGCGTGGGCGAGGCGGTGGGCGGCGCCCGAGGAGGGGTGGCGGATGACGACGGCGTCGGCCCCCATGGCCTGGAGCGTGAGGGCGGTGTCCTTGAGGGACTCCCCCTTCGACAGGGACGAGCCCCCGGCGGCGAAGTTGATGACATCGGCGCTCAGGCGCTTGGCCGCGGTCTCGAAGGAGATGCGCGTGCGCGTGGAGTCCTCGAAGAAGAGGTTGACGACGGTCCTGCCCGCCAGCGTGGGCAGTTTCTTCACTGCGCGCGACTGGGTGGCGGCCATGCTCTCGGCGGTGTCGAGCAGCAGGACCGCCTCGTCGCGGGACAGGTCGCGGATGGAGATGAGGTGGTCGAGGCCCATCAGCGCACCCCCAGCAGCACCGCGTCCGCGCCGTCCGTCTCGTCCAGCAGGATGGTGACGGTCTCGGAGCGCGAGGTCGGCAGGTTCTTGCCGACGTAGTCGGGACGGATCGGCAGTTCGCGGTGCCCGCGGTCCACCAGGACCGCCAGCTGCACCCGCGAGGGCCGTCCCGTCATGCCGAGCGCGTCGAGGGCGGCTTTGACGGTGCGGCCCGTGTAGAGGACGTCGTCCACCAGGACGACCGGCCGCCCGTCGATGCCGGATTCGGGGATCTCCATCCGGTGGGGAGGGCGCAGAGGCTGGGCGCGCAGGTCGTCGCGGAACATCGTCGTGTCGATGGACGCGTACTGGGTGCGCGCTCCCCCGACTTGTCCGATCCGCTCGACGAGGCGGCGCGCCAGCGTGGCCCCCCGGGTCGGTATTCCCGCGATGACGAGCCCGTCGGCCCCGTCGTTGCGTTCGATGATCTCGTATGCGATGCGCGTCAAGGAGCGGGCGATGTCGTCCGGTCCCAGGACCTGTTTGCCCCTGGTGGCGCGATCTGGCTGCGGTGAGCCCACGCTGTTCTCCTTCCCCGCCTCACGGGACGGTCATTAAAGGAACATTACCCGTAACGATACACGCCCGGGCCGCCGGGCACCGGAGGGCGCGGCGCACCGCCCGGGGCGGGACGCGGGCAGGGCCCGGTATGCTGTTCGGTGAGGTTCCAGCGAGGCCGGAGGGATTCTTGTGGAGAGGCAGCCCTTTGGGAGGAGGCCCCCGACCCTGCGCGACATCGCCGTGCGGGCCGGCGCCTCCGTCTCCACCGTGTCGCGGGCCCTGCGCGGCGACCAGCGGATCAGCGCCCGGACCCGCCAGAGGATCGTCGAGATCGCCCAGCGGCTGGGGTACCGCGCCGACGTGGCCGGCAGCCTGCTGCGCGCGTCGAAGCCGCGGGTCGTGGGCCTGCTGTGCGACCTGTCGCAGGAGCTGCACGTCGCCTACCGCCATGAGGTCCTCCAGTGCGCCGAGCAGGCGGGGTTCCGCGTCGTCGTCGAGTCCGTGGAAGGGCAGGGCCCGCCGCGCGCCGCCCTGCGGCGCCTGCGCGAGTTCCGGATCCAGGCGCTGGTCGTGGTGGATCCGAGGTGCCTGGGCGACGCCGGGAACCCGGGGGCTCCGGTGGTCGTCATCGGCCAGGAGCGCCCCTTCGCGGACGCCGACTTGGTGACCAGCGACAACGGGACGGGGATGGACGAGGCCGTCGAGTGGCTGGCGGGCCTGGGGCACAGGGGCATCACCTACGTCGACGGCCCGCCGGGGGCCTCGGCCCGCGCGCGCCGGGCGGCCGCTGTGGGCGCTGCGCGGGGGGCTGGCGCGCCGTTGCGCGTGGTCCCCGGGGGCGCCGACCTCGACTCCGGTTTCCTGGCCGCGCGCTCCATGGTCGACGAGGCGGGGGCGGGCCGCCCGCTGCCCTCCGCGGTCATGTGCTACAACGACCAGTGCGCCCACGGCCTCATCATCGCCCTGCTGCGCGCCGGGCTGGTGCCGGGCCGCGATGTGTCCGTCATCGGCTTCGACAACTCCCGGATCGCCGCGACGCGGGCGCTGTCGATCGCCTCCGTGGACCGCAGGCCCGCCGAGGTGGCGCGCCACGCGGTGGACTTGGCGCGCGCCCGGGCGCTGGGGGACGAGCCCCCGCCGCGCGCGGTCCGCGTGGACACGGCGCTGGTCCGCCGCGGCTCAGTGGGGCCGCCTCCCGCGCCGGGGGCGCAGTCGTAGCGCCCCCGGCG
>ERZ772764.80-NODE-80-length-63645-cov-13.299528_pt1 | contig 63645 bp, 53 predicted proteins | sample MGYA00512163_ERZ772764 | MGnify/ENA primary metagenome ERZ772764 (study PRJEB29015, sample SAMEA2737903) | human oral metagenome | biome: human oral; feature: human-associated habitat; material: dental | place: China | collected 2094 ... | reverse complement strand
CCGCGCAATGCGCGGGCCCCGCCCCTGTTCGTGTGCCCGTCTCTGAATGCAGGCTGCTGCTGCCAGGAAGACCCCGCCCTTAGTCCGTGTGGGCGCCCGCCCGCCCCACAAGCGCCCCAGCCGACGCCCCACCCCGCCCCTGTTCGTGTAGGGGCGTCTGAGCACGTGGGACTTGCGCCACGGGACACTTCTCACTAATGTAGGTGAGCCTTACCTTTTGTAATGGGGGCTTGTCTGCTCCCGGAAGACGTCACGAAAGCTGGACCATGCGCTCGATCCGGTTCACCGCCGCCCGCGCCTGTGCGCTCGCAGTGTGCGCCGCGGCCGCCGCAGCCCTGGCGGGCTGCGCGAACATCGGCACCAGCCCCGCCCAATCGGGCTCCGAGTGCCGGGCGGTCCCCGCCTCGGGCGAGCCCCAGACCATCGAGATGCCCGAGACCACCGCCGACCAACTGCCCGACCCGAGGACCGTCGTCGGCCCCACCACCGCCTACACGCGCTCCGCCGACATCACCCCCGTCTCCGACGACCCCACGGCGGATCAGTCCCTGCCAGCCACTGTGCCCTCCGCCGACGGGCCGCAGCAGAAAGTCACCGACACCACCCGCATCCTCGCCCTCAACCAGAACGGCGGCCTGGCAGCGGCCGTCATCGGCTTGGGCTTCGGGTGCAACCTGGTGGGCCGCGACATCTCGACGGGCTACCCCTCCACCGCCCATCTGCCGCTGGTCACCCGCGGCGGCCACGAGCTCAGCGCCGAGGCGATACTGGCCCTGCGGCCCACGGTCGTCATCACGGACACCTCCATCGGCCCCTACGACGTGCAGTTGCAGCTGCGCGACTCCGGGATCCCCGTCGTCTTCATCCCCCTGGTCTACGAGCATGGCGTCGGCGGCGTGCAGGCCCAGATCCAGGCGGTCGCCGACGCGCTGGGCGTGCACGAACTGGGGCAGCGGCTCGCCTCGCGCACGATGAGGGAGATCAACCAGGTCGTCGCCCGAGTGGCCGGCATGTCCCCGCGCGAGTACGCCGACCGCCCCCGCGCCGTCTTCCTCTACGTGAGGGGCAAATCCGTCTACTACTGGTTCGGGGAGGGCTCGGGCGCGGACTCCCTCATCCAGTCCCTGTCCATGGTGGACGTCGCTGCCGAGGTTGGTTTCAAGGGGATGTCGCCCACGAACGCCGAGGCCCTCATCAAGGCGGCCCCCGACATCATCATTACGATGACCCTGGGCATCGCCTCCACCGGCGGCATCGACGAGGTCCTCGCCCTGCCCGGCATCGCCGAGACCCCGGCGGGCAAGAACCGGCGCGTCATCGACATGTCGGACTACGAGGTCATGAGCTTCGGCCCCCGCACGGCCGAGGTCCTCGCCGCCCTTGGCACCGCCGTCTTCGACCCGGAGGGGGCCTACCAGCCCGGCGCACCGCCCGCCCCAATCGGGCAGCGGCTGGCCGAGCTCCAGTCCGGCGGTCAGGCGCAGAGCCAATGACCCGTCTCCGCTCCCGGCGCCCTGCCCCCTCACGAGCGCGCGCCACGGCCCTCACGGCCACTGTGCTCGCGGTGGCGCTCGTGGTGCTCGTCGTCGTCAGCGGCGTCCTGGGGCAACTCCTCGTGCCGCCCTCGGAGGTGCTCGGCTCCATCCTCCACCGCCTCGGCATCGACTGGCTGCCCGCCCCCAGCACTCCCTTCGGCGACGAGGCGCTGTGGAACGTGCGCTTCCCGCGCCTTGCAATGGCCGTCGTCGTCGGGGCCTCGCTGGCCGTGGCGGGCGCGATCATGCAGGGGATCTTCGGCAACCCCCTGGCCGAGCCCGGCACCGTCGGCGTCTCGTCGGGCGCCGCAGTCGGCGCCTCGTTGTCGATCATGTTCTCGTGGACTTTCCTGGGATCGTGGACGACCCCGGTCCTCGCCTTCGCGTGCGGCCTGGCGACCACCGCCGGGGTGTACGTGATGGCCAGGCGCGCCGGGCGCACCGAGGTCGTCACCCTCATCCTCACGGGCGTCGCGGTCAACGCGGTCACCGGGGCGGCCATCTCCTTCATCGTTTTCGCCGCCTCGAGCGCCGCGCGCGACCAGATCGTGTTCTGGCAGATGGGGTCCCTGGCGGGCTCGCGGTGGGCGCAGGTCGCGGTCGTGGGCCCGCTGTGCCTGGCGGGGATCGTGTGCGCCCAGTTCATCTCCCGGAAACTCGACCTGCTGTCGCTGGGGGAGAGGGCGGCGCGCCACGTGGGCGTCGATGTGGAGCGGCTGCGCGTCCAGGGGATGCTGCTGGTGGCCCTCCTGGTGTCCGCGGCCGTCGCCTTCTGCGGCATTATCGCCTTCGTCGGCCTGGTGGTCCCCCACCTGCTGCGCCTCGTCATGGGGCCCGGGCACCGCGCCCTGCTGCCGATCAGCGCCCTGGGCGGCGCGGTCCTCATGACGGCCGCCGATCTGTGCGCCCGCACCCTCATCGAATTCGCGGATCTGCCCATCGGTATGCTCACCTCCTGCGTGGGCGGCCCGTTCTTCTTCTGGCTGCTGCGCCGCTCGCGCGGCCGCTCCGGGGGGTGGGCATGAGACTCGGCGGGAGCAGGAGGGTCCCGGGCGCGCCCCGCGCCGGGGAGGTGCTGATGCGCGTGCGCGACGTGCGCGCCGGCTTCGGCGAGGCGGAGGTCCTCCACGGTGTGAGCCTGGACCTGGTGTGCGGCGAGGTGCTCGCCCTCATCGGCCCCAACGGGGCGGGGAAGTCGACCCTGCTGGCCGTCATCAGCGGGGACCTGGATCCCACCGGCGGCGCCGTTCAGATCGACGGGGCGCCCCTGCGCGACTGGTCCCAGGCGGAGCGCGCGATGCGCCGCTCCGTGCTGCTCCAGAGCGTGGACGTCTCCTTCCCCTTCCGGGTGCGCGAGGTCGTGGAGATGGGCCGGGCCCCCTGGGCGGGGACCGGGGCCTCCGCCGACGACGAGCGGATCGTGCGGGCCAGCCTGCGCTTGACGGAGACGGGGGAGTTCGCCGAGCGCCCCTACACCTCCTTGTCGGGGGGCGAGCGCTCCCGCAGCGCTTTCGCCCGGGTCCTCGCGCAGGCGGCCCCCATCATGCTGCTCGACGAGCCGACCGCCGCCATGGACGTGCGCCATCAGGAGATGGTGATGCGCCGCGCGCGCGAGTACGCCGCCACGGGCGCGGGCGTCGTCATCGTCGTCCACGCCCTGGATGTCGCCGCCGCCTACGCCGACCGCGTCGCCCTGCTGGACGCGGGGAGGGTCGCCGCCCTGGGCGCGCCCTCCGAAGTCCTCACCGCGGGCCTGCTCTCCCGCGTGTACCGCCACCCCATCGAGGTGGTCGCGCACCCGCGCACGGGCGCGCCCCTGGTCGTCCCAGTCCGAGACTCTTCGCTTACGGAGGCTTCCCGATGAACAACCCTGCCACGCGCGCGCTCCGGGCCGTGGGCGCGTCTTTGACCGCAGCGGCGCTGGCGTGCGCCGCCCTGGCCCTGGGGGCCGCCCCCGCCTCGGCCGCCCCCCAGGTCACGGTCGATGCCCCTGGGGGGATCGCCATGGAGGGGGAGACCGCCGTGACCGTGTCGGGCACGGGCTTCCAATCGATCCGTGGGGGGTTCGGGGGCATTTACGTGCTCTTCGGCACCGTCACGTCCGATAACTGGCAGCCCTCCAAGGGTGGGGTGACGGGCAAGGACTACTCCTACGCCGCCGACGACGAGACGAAGCCCGCGGGCTACGAGTCGCTCGTCGTCTTCCCGGGCTCGGCCACCTCCTACGCGGCGACGGGAGGCGAGATCAGCGCCGACGGGTCGTGGCAGTCGAAGCTCACGATCCCAGGCGCCAAGTTCACCACCTACGACCGCAGCGGCAACGCCTCCGAGGTGGACTGCACGACGGTCCAGTGCGGCATCATCACGATCGGCGCGCACGGCCAGATCAACGCGAACAACGAGTCCTTCACCCCTGTGACCTTCTCCTCCTCCGCCGTGGGCGCCCCAGCGGGAGCGGCCGCCCAGCAGACCGGCCCCAGCGCGGGGGCGGACGAGGAACCGCAGTCCTCGGGCGCCTCCCCGGCGGCCCCCTCCCCGTCGGCGGCCCCGCGGGCCGGAGGGAGCGGAGCGGGGACCGCGGGCAGCGCGGGAACACCGATCACCATCCAGACGTCCAGCCCCGACTCCGAGGTCCGCCTCTCCACCATCTTCCTGCTCGTCGGCGTGGGGCTGCTGGGACTGGCGCTGGTCGTCCTGGCTGCGGGCTTCGGTGGTTTCCTGGCTGTGAAGTCCATCGTGCTGGGCCTGAGCCCAGTGGCCGTGGAACGCGAGAGGGCACGGCGCCAGGCCAAGGCCGACCGCGCCCGGGCCCGCAACGAGGCGAAGCGGCGGCGCTACTTGGCCAAGCACGGCCTCCCGGAGTCCGGCGACGCCCCGGCGTGGTCGGCGCCCGTCGGGGCATTTGGGGTTTTGCCCGACGAGGCCCGTGCGGCGGAAGGACGAGATGAGCGCGATAGGCCCGACGGGCGGGATGCGCGCGACGGCGACACCTGTGCGGCCGATCCGTTAGGGCAGGGCGCCGTGCAGTCGCCGGGAGTGTGCGCTCCCGGGGTTCCGGGCCGGGTCAATGACGCGGGCGCCCCCGCGCAAGGGGCCGGGGACCGGGCCGACAGTGCCGCGGAAGCGCCCGACGGCGCCGCCCTGGCGGGGCCCGCGGCGGACGACACTGCGGTCCTGGAAACAGTGGGCGCCGCAGGGCCGGGGGACGCAGGGCTCAATGGCTTCTTCTCCCAGGCGGAAAGGCGGTAGTGGTATGAGGGCGAGCACTTCTTTGAAAGTCCTGTGCGCGGTCTGCGCGGCCGTCACCGTCGGCGCCTCGGCCATCGCCCTGGCGCCCCCCGCCGCGCAGGCGGCGCCGGTCGAGGTCTCCGGCGCCGTGCTCCAATGGGGGATGAACGCGGAGACCGGGTCCGCGGGCTTCGCCCCCGGCACCTGCAACTTCTTCGGCGCGGGCGCGGCGGGCGACTCGGGCGGCGGGCAGTGGCCGAACTCCCCGGCGCGCGACGAGGCGGGCGAGTACGTCGTCAGCGCCAAGACCGGGCAGGAGCTGTGGCGGGCGCAGCAGGGGTCCGTGTCCATCCTCAAACCCGACGCCAATGGCGCTTACGCCCCCATCACGTGGGCGGACAAGTGCACGACGCGCACGGGGCAGCGCACCGACACCAACGGAGCGGTCTCCGAGGCCGTCGTGAGGATCGAGGGCGGCACCGGCTCCCTGGACCCGGCCACCGGCTCGGCGACGATCAGCTGGAAGGGCTCGTGGACGGTGGCCTTCTACTCGGGCATGACCTACTGGAGCGCCAACGACCCGGTGCTCACCGTCGAGAACGGCGTCGGCACACTCACCGCCACGGCCTCCGGGTTCGGCGCCAGCATGAGCGATCCCGACGCCAAACCTACGCCACTCACCCCCCGGAAGGTGACACTGGCCACGCTGAAGGATGTGACGGTCACCGACAAGGGGCTGACCGTCGTGCCCGAGTACCGGGGCGTCGAGGTGGCGAGCCCCGCGAACGCGGCCCCACAGGCGCGCACAGGAGCGGACTGGGGCTCGTGGCCGCAGGACTTCGTCGACTTCCAGGGCGAGACGGGCCAGCACTCCTACTGGTACTCCTCCGGCTCCTCGGCCGACGACCGAAAGCCCCCGTCGCCCTTGGCTGTCGCCGTGCCCGGCAACGGCGGGGACGCACCGGCCCCGGACCCGGCTCCCCAGCCCACGCCCACGACTCCCACGCCGACCCCCACTGCCCCGGATCCCGCGCCCACGACTCCCGCGCCGTCGCCCACCACCCCGGGCCCCGCCCCGTCGGGCAAGGGGGGCGGGAGCCTCTCCGACGCGAATCTGCGCTGGTCGATGAGCGATGAGGCGAACTCGGGCGCCTACAACGGGGACTGCAACTTCCTGTCCGCCGGCGTCGCCGCCTCGACAGGCTCATCGCGCCCATGGGACTCCTCCTTCTACTCCGCTTCGAGTGGGAACGTGTCTATCGTCAAGGCCGACGGCGCGGGCGGCTGGACGGGCGCCACCTGGCAGAACCACTGCCTCGACGCGGCCGGCAACAAAGTGAGGTCGAACGACCTTCATGCGAATACGGGCTCCCAGGTGGTCGTCACGGGCGGTAAGGGCACCGTGGCTGCCGACGGCGCGACGCACATCGAGTGGAAGGGGTCGTGGACGGTCGCCTTCTACGGAGGGATGAACTACTGGTCCATCACCGACCCCGTCCTCGACGTGGACGCCTCGGGTTCGGGGACGCTCACGGCGACCGCCTCCGGCTACGGCGCAGACCGCAACGACACATCGGTGTGGTTGCCACTCCCCACGCAGAAAGTGACACTGGCCACCCTCAATGGCGTCGATGTGGGAGCCGCGGCCTCCGCCTCGGGGTTCACTCACACGCCCGACTACCTGGGCGTCTCCGTGCAAGTCGGCTCCTCCGTGGCCAAGCAGGCCGCCCGGACCTCGGACAACGCCGGGTACTGGGGGTCCTTCCCGCAGGACTTCGTGACCTACCAGGAGAAGACGGGCCAGTCCTCCTACTGGTACACCTCGGGCGGCACGCGCGACGCGGCCAAGAAGGCCGCGCCCCTCACGGTCGCCTACACGGCGTCGTTCACGACCCCCTCCTCCACGAACGACGGGATCGCCGGGGCCCGCGGCAGGGGGACTGCGTCGGCGCGGGGGAGCGCGAACAGGGCGTCCTCGGGCTCTGGGACGGCCGCCCAGAACAACTCGACGGCCGCTGGGCGGCGCTCCGCCAGCGCCGGACCGAGCGCCCCGCCCGTCCCCGCGGCCCTGGGCCCCGACGCCGGGTCCGCGGAGGCCGGGGGCTACACGGTGAACAGGGTGTCAGCGGCGCGCGGGTTGAGGGACAGCGCCGGGCGCATCGCATTGGGCGCGGGAGTGATGACGGCGGGCAGCGGCCTGCCGCTGCTGCTGGGGTGGTTGATCCGTCGCCAGCTCGGCCTCGACCCGCGTGCTGCGGTGCTCCGGTAGGCGGTGCGCGGACCCGGGCTCCTCCGAGTGCGCGCTGTCCGACTACTTGGTGACAAGATGTCATGAACAGGGTAAGGTTTCCCTCAGCTACAATTCCCCCGCCTTGCGATCCCTGGGAGTGAACAGGTGAAACGAGCTATCGTCATCGCGTTGTCGTGGGCGGGCGCACTCGCCCTCTCGCTCGGCTACCTCGCCATCGGATGGGGGGTCGACGACGCCCTGGGCGGGCGCGCGTGGGGCTCCTGGTGGATCGCCTTAGTGGGGGTCGCCGCCTCCGCGGGGGCCGCGTGGCTGGCCAGCGCGATCGGCGGGCGCGAGATGGCGCGCCTGGAGCCCAAGGCGCGCCACCGCCTCGTCGCCCACGTGTTCGCCCTGGGCCCCTCCGAGCGCACCCGCGAGCGCGCCGGGCGCATCGTCAACTCGGCGACCGACGGGGTCGAGCGGGTCGCCGCCTACAAGGGGACCTTCCTCGCCCCCATGATCGCCTCCCTGACGGTGCCGCTCATCGTCGTCCTCTTCGTGGGCGCCACGATCGACCCGGTGAGCGCGGGCTTCCTCGCCGTCGCGATCCCGCTGGTGCCCGCCTGCGTCCTGGGGTTCCGCAAGGCCTTCAAACCCGTGTCCGCCCGCTACCGGGGGGCCTCGCGAGCCCTGGCGGCCAAGGAGCTCGACGCGATCCAGGGCCTGGGCGCCCTGGTCCTCATGAACGCCGGGCGGCCCATGGGCGAGCGCCTCGCCGAGGCGGCCGAGGAAGTGCGCTCCAAGGTCATGAGCTACCTGGCGGGCAACCAGCTCATCCTGCTGGTCATCGACTCCGTGTTCTCGCTGGGCATGACCACCGGCGCGGTCGCGCTGGCCCTCATCCGCACCGGCTCGGGGGCCATGGGCCCCGGGGGCGCCCTGTCCCTGGTGCTGCTCTCCTCGATCATGCTCGACCCCCTCGACCGCATCGGCCAGTTCTTCTACATCGGCATGGGCGGCATGGCGGCCTCCCGCGAGATCAAGCGCTTCACCTCCCAGGAGCCCGTCGTGGTCGAGGCGGAGGGCGCCTCGGCCCCCGCGGTCCTGCCCGAGCCCGGAGCCGTGGAGCTCAGCGGCGTCGACTTCTCCTACGACGGCACCACCCCGGTGCTGCGCGGCACGGACCTGCGCATCGAGCCCGGCGAGCACGTCGCCCTGGCCGGGCCGTCGGGCGCGGGCAAATCGACGGTGTCGGCGATCCTGCAGGGGTTCAGGCGCCCCGACGCGGGGACCGCCCGCATCGACGGCGTCGATCTGGCCGGAGCGCCCCTGGATTGGGTGCGCGCCCGCACGGGGGTCGTCGAGCAGACCACCTACCTGTTCTCGGCTTCTCTGCGCGAGAACCTGCTGGTCGCCAAGCCCGGCGCCACCGACGCCCAGCTGCTCTCCGCCCTGCGCGCCGCCCACCTGCAGGACCTGCTGGACCGCCTGCCCGACGGCCTCGACACCATGGTCGGCGCGCGCGGCCTGGCGCTGTCGGGCGGCGAGGCCCAGCGCGTCGCCATCGCCCGCGCCATCCTCAAGGACGCCTCGATCCTCATCCTCGACGAGCCCACGGCCCACGTCGACCTCGCCAGCGAGAGGGAGATCCTCGCCGCGCTGCGCAGCGCGGCCGCGGACCGCACCGCCCTGGTGATCTCCCACCGCGACGCCACCATCGCAGGCGCCGACCGCCGCGTCGACCTCGTCGAAGGAGGCATCCGATGAGCCGCTTCCAGCTGTCCAAGCGCCTCCTGTCCATCACGAGGCGGGTCCTGGCGCCCCTGGCGCTGTCCATCGTGGCGCGCGTCGTCTTCCTGCTGCTCGGCGTCGGCCTCTTCGCCCTGGGCGGGTGGGCGGTGCTCGCGGTGCCGACGGGCCGGAGCGCGTGGGGGGCGGGCGCCGTGATCGCCGCCCTGGTCGTCATGAGCCTGCTCAAGGGGCTCGCCCGCTACGGCGAGCAGTTCGCCGGGCACTTCGTGGCCTTCCACTCCCTGGCGATGCTGCGCAACTACTTCTACGACCGGTTGGAGCCCCAGGCCCCGGCGGGATCGGACTCCCTGGACCCGGGGGACCTGCTCAACCGGGTGACGAAGGACATCGACCGCATCGAGGTGTTCTTCGCCCACACCCTGGCCCCCGTGTGCACCGCCGTCGTGGTGCCCGCCATCACCCTCGGGTGGATGGGGGCCGCCACGTCGTGGTGGCTCGCCCTCGTCGAACTCTGCTTCCTGCTGGTCTCCGGCCTGGTGGTGCCGGCCCTGGGCGCCGGGGAGGCGCGGGCAGCCGCGCGGGACCTGCGGGTGGCGCGCGGCAGACTGGCCGCCCACGTCACCGACTCCGTCCAGGGCGTGCGCGAGGTCCTCGCCTTCGGCGCCCAGGGGCGGCGCATGGAGCAGATGGGCGCCCACGAGGCGGCCATCGCCTCCTCGACGGCCGTCTCCACGGGGTGGATCGCGCGCCGCCGGGGCCTCAACCAGGCGGTCCTGGGCCTGTCGGTCCTCGCGGTCGCCCTCGTGGGCCTGTCGATGGTGCCCTCGGGGGCCCTCGCCCCCGACCAGGTCGGCCTCGCAGTGGGCATCGCGCTGGGCTCCTTCGGCCCCGTCCTGGCCGTCGAGGACTTCGCCGCCGACCTCGACCAGGCCTTCGCCTCGGCCGAGCGGGTCTTCGCCGTCACCGACCGGGCGCCCCTGGTGGCCGACCCCGCCGAGCCCGTCGGCTTCGACGCCGCGGGCGACATCGCCTTCACGGGGGTGTCCTTCACCTACCCGCAGGTCCGCTTGGACGCCGACGGGGCCCCCGGCGCGCGCCCCGAGGTCCTCCACGACGTCACGATCCGCATCCCGGCGGGCAGGACCACCGTCATCGTCGGGGCGTCGGGGTCGGGCAAGTCCACCCTGGCGGCGCTGCTCACCCGCACGTGGGACCCCGACTCGGGCTCGGTGTCCATCGGCGGGGTGGACATCCGCTCCGTGGGCCTGCGCCCCCTGCGCGAGGCGGTCGCCTCGGCCCCCCAGCGCCCCTACATCTTCAACGACACCGTGCGCGCCAACCTGCTGCTCGCCAACCCCGGGGCTTCTCCCGCCCAGCTGGACGAGGCGCTGGAGCGCGTGGACCTGGCGTCGTGGGCAGCCTCGGAGCCCGACGGACTGGACACGAACGTGGGGGACATGGGGGAGCGCCTGTCCGGCGGGCAGCGCCAGCGCCTCGCCCTGGCGCGCGCCCTGCTGCGCGACGCCAGCGTCTACGTCCTCGACGAGGCGACCAGCCAAGTGGATCCCGGAACGGAGGCGTCCGTGCTGGCGGGCATCCGCGAGGCGACGCGGGGGCGCACCGTCGTCGTCATCGCGCACCGCGTCTCCACCGTCGCCGACGCCGACCAGATCGTCGTCATGGACTCCGGGCGCGTCGTCGAGACGGGCGCCTACGGCGAGCTCATGGCCCGCGGCGGCGCCCTGGCCGCCCTGGTCGCCCGGGAGGCGACCGTCGCCTGAGGCGGCGCGATAGGATCGAAGGCATGGAACGACTCACCGGCTGGACGAAGGCCGACGCATGGGGATCGGCGGACGCGATCCCCCGATTCCTCGGAACCAGCCCCTCCGCCGGCCCCGTGTCCGAACTGTGGTTCGGCGCGCACCCCGACGGCCCGACGCTCCTGGACGACGGGCGCACCCTGGCCCAGCTCATCGAGGCGGACCCGAAGGCGGCCCTGGGCAGCGGCCTGCTCTACGCCTTCGGGCCGACGCTGCCCTTCCTGGCGAAGATCATCGCCCCCGCCCAGACCCTGTCCCTGCAGGTCCACCCCACCAAGGAGATCGCCCGGGAGGGCTACCTGCGAGAGGACGTTCTCGGCATCGCCCGCACCGACCCCTCCCGCGTGTACCGGGACATGAACCACAAGCCGGAGATGCTGCTGGCCCTCACCGGCTTCCAGGCCCTGGTGGGTTTCCGCGTGCCCCGCAAGGCCCGCGAGCTGCTGGTCGGCCTCGACGGGGAGCTGGCGGAGATGCTGCGCCACCGCCTCAAGTTCTCCACCCTGCGCGGGGGGCTGCGCTCCCTGGCGACGTGGCTCTTCGACGAGGACTCGCCGGCCACGGCCCCCCGCATCGACGAGTTCGTGCGCGCCTGCTGCTCGCGCCTGGCCGCCGGGGGGTCCCCGTCGCGCAGGACCGACTCGATGGTCTGCGAACTGGGGGAGCGCCACCCCGGGGACCCTGGCATCATCGTTGCCTTCCTCATGAACCCGGTGGACCTGCGCCCCGGGGAGGCGGTCTACATCCCGCCGCGCCAGATCCACGCCTACCAGTCGGGGCTGGGCATCGAGGTCATGGCCTCCTCCGACAACGTCGTGCGCGCCGGCCTGACCCGCAAGTACATCGACAGCGCCCAACTGGTGGAGATCACCGAGTTCTCGGCGCTCCCGGCGATGCGGGTGGCCCCCGAGCACCCCTCGGCCACGACGGACCGCTACCTGGCGCCCGCCCAGGAGTTCGAGTTGTCCCTCGTCCATTTGCGCGCGGGGGAGCACGCCGCGCGCGACCGCGGGGTCCTGGTCCCCGGGGAGGGGCCGCGCGTCCTCATCGGCACAGGTGGGCGGGTCACCGTCCGCCTCGACGAGGCGAGGGGCGGCCAGTCCCTGGAACTGGCGCGCGGCCAGGCCGCCTTCGTCAGCGCCGCCGAGCGGGACCTGTGGGCGTGGGGCGAGGGCTCCTTCGCCCAAGTGGGGGCGCCGTAGCGGTGTTGCGCGGAGCGGCCGCGCTCCCCACGGGGCTCACCGCGTTCTCAGCCGGGTCCGCTGCGGGCCGTTCGGCGTTTTCAGCGGAGTACTTCCCCTTCCGTGCCTTTCCCGTGGGTCTGCTGCGGGCCGCTCGGCGTTTCTTGCGGGTGGCTCAGTGTTTCGTGCGGGTGGCTCAGTGTTTCGTGCGGGTGGCCGCGCCCTGCGCGTTCAGCGCCGCATCGCGCATCCTTCTCGGTGTCGCACACAAGGGAGGGAATTAGGAAACACGGCGCCGCACACAAGGGCGGGATCAAGCCCTTGTGTGCGGCGCGTGTTGCGTAAATCGGGGTCCTTGTGTGCGTACCCCGGGCGCTGGGAGCGCGGCCCAGGGGGAGGGGCCTCGAAGGCGGCCTCGAAGGCGGGCGGGACCCTAAGGCGCTCCCCCAGAGCGCCAGTGCGAGTTGTCGACACCGCGAGGGGGTTGCCGGCATGGACGCGCGTTGTCGGCACCGCGAGGGGGTCGTTGACATCGCGAGGGGGTTGTCGACACCGCGAGGGGGATATAACGCGCGCTGGTGCCAACAACGCGCGTCGGTGCGGACAACGCGCGCTCACGCCAACAACGCGCGTCGGTAGTCCGCACCCGTGCCAGTTGCGCGTGCTCGCGCCAGTACCTCGTCCGTGCTGGTGGCCCGCAGTGTTATTTAGTGGGGAACTGTTGGAGTGCTGGGCTTTCGGGTACCCTTTGCCTGTTCGACCGTCTGCCATCCGGAGTCCGTTATGAGCCGTTCATTCCTCGCCCGAGCGATGTCCCTCACAGCCGTTGCCGCCCTTTCCCTGGGCTTGGCCGCATGCGGGGGCGGTGGGGGCGCCAGTGCCACGGATCTTGACTCCGCGCGCACCGAGGCCACTTCGACGATCAACTCGCTGCCCTCGCTCACTGAGTCCGACAAGGAGGAGTTCAGCATGCAGCTGAGCTCGGCCGCGGACACTGAGTCCATCGACCGCATCGTCGCCGACGCGCGGTCGCGCAGTGAGGAGAAGGCCAAGGAGTAGCCCGGAGACTTGGGAGGGCGCAGTCGGCGGCCAACGGGAACTGAGGCGCCGCCTCCCGGCGCCCGCGACGGGCCGCGCAGGCCCTCAGCCCTGTTCCCCGGCGCCCGGAAGGGCCGCGTGCGCGCGGCATGGCGGGCGTGTCGGCGCGGTTCGTCCGGCGTCCGGGACGGGCCGCGTGCGCGCGGGCCCCGCACGGACGCCATGATGCGCGGAACTGGGCCGGCGCCCGGTCGCCGTGAGGGTTCCTCTTCCGAGTCGCCCCCTACTCGTTAGCCCAGCGCCGCAGCGGGCCCGCCCCCGCTGGGCCGGACCGGGGCCCGCGCCACCCACTGCGCCAGCGCCTCGCAGGTCGATGCGAGTTCCGCCTCGTGGGCGCGGTAGCCCGCGATGACGCGCTCCGTGTCTGTCTCCTCGTTGGACTCCTGCCACCGCCGCGCGATGGGCTCGGTGATCTCGGGGTGGAACTGCACGGCCAGCACACTGCCCGCGAGGAACGCCTGCGGGTACTTCTCCGAGACGGCGAGCACCTGGGAGCCCCGCGGCGCCTCGCCGATGGCGTCGCCGTGGTCCTCGAAGACGACGCGCGCCCGCGTGAGGCACCGGATCAACGGGTCGTCGTGCGAGAGCGCGTCCCCGGTCCAACTGATGGGCGTCACCCCGCATTCGGGGCCCAGCGGCGCTCCGACGTCGACGCGTCCGCCCAGCGCCACTGCCGCCAACTGCGCGCCCAGGCAGACGCCGAGCACCCGGACTCCCGCTCCAGCGCACGCGGCGATGAGGGCGCGCAGGTCCGGCAGCCACGGCCACTTCCCGTCCGCGTGGGCGTCGGCAGTCCCCCCGAGGACCACCAGGGAGTCGAATGGCGCGCCCTCGGCGCGGACCCGCTCGACCAGAGGGGCGATCGCCCCCGGGTCCTCCCAGGCCCGCAGGACGCGCGGGGAGTCGAGGAAACGGGAAAGCAGGCCGAGTGGGGCGACGGGGTCGTTCTGGATCACCAGGGCGGTCATGGGGTGAGTGTACAGCCCTCTGGCGCCGCGGGCCCTTCCCGTCACCTCCGGCGCCCGCGGGCCCTTCCCCTCACCTCCGGCCCTTGAAGTAGGCGAACAGGCGTTTCTCGCGCACGAGGCAGGTGGCGGCCACCACCCCCAGCAGGGCTGCCAGGAGCCCCGCACCCGCTTCCAGGGAGACGATGGCCCAGACTCCGGGCGCCCCGGGGGACTGCGCGCCCGCGATGATGATGGCGGCGGCGGGCAGGGCCATGACAGTGCCCGACGCGGTCCACGCCAGCGCCTCGCAGATCTGGATGAGGAGCGCGTCGGCGCGCGAGAGCCCCGCGTGCAGGGCGGAGGCGATCTCCAAACGGCGCGCCCACACGCCCCCGGCTCCCAGCAGCGCCCCCAGGACGGCGGAGACCAGCGGCGCCCACCGGGTGAGCCTGCCGCGCAGTAGCGCGTCGCCGTCGAAGGAGGCGCCGAGCGATGCGTTGAACGCCCCCTCCTTGACTTCCGGTTCGCCGTCGGGGATGACGGCGGTCCGCGCCAGCGGGGGGATCGCCGTGCTCATCGGCCAGGACTCCACCCAGCACTCGTCGAAGACCCCTTGGGCGGGCACGGGCGAGATGACCGCGTAGGCGAAGCCCGGCCGCCGCCCGTCGCCCTCGTCCCACGGGTACACGCCCGCCACTTCGGCGTCCCCGGCCGCGAGTGCCAGCGCCGACCCGGGCCGCAGCCCCAGGGCCGCTGCCACCTGCTCGGAGGCGAGGACGCCCGTGGTGGGGGCGCCCGGGGCGCGCACGATGGCCCCGATGCCCGGCGTCGCCTCGTAAAGGGGGATCGACGAGGCGGGGAGCGCGGCGGCGCGGACACCTGTTTCCGCCGTGCGCACAGCGGCCGCTCGGACCCCGGGGATGCGCCCGAGGGCGTGGCACGCCGCACCGTCGATGGCGCCCTTCGCCTCGAAGACCCGCACGGACGCCAACGAGGCGCGGAACCGCGCGGCCTGGGCCCCTATGCCCACCACCTGGGCGCAGTCCACCAGCGCCGGGCCGCACACCAGCAGGGCGAACAGCACGCCCAGGACGCCCGCTCTGGCGGTTCCGGTCGCGATGTCCCGCCACACTTCGCGCACGAGGGCGCCCCACGTCATCGAGCCCGCTTCCGGCGCGGCCTCCCAGCCCGGGCGCCGCGTGGCCGGTGGCTCCTCCCCGCCCGGGCGCCGCGTGGCCGGTGGCTCCTCCCCGCCGCCGCGCGCCGACCGTTCCCTGGACCTGCGGCCCGGTGCCGCCCCTTCCCCGGCCCCGCGGCCCGGTGCTGCCCTGTCCCCTGAGCCCTGCCCTTCCCGCCCCCTCATCGCCCACCGCCCCTGTAGCGCTCGTCGCCCAGGTCGATGACCTGGTCGCACTGGTCGCGCACCGCGGGGTCGTGGGTGGCGATGACGACGGCGGTGCCCTGCGCGTGCAGCGCCGTCAGGGCGTCGGCGACGCGGTGGGCGGTGGTCTGGTCGAGCTGCGCCGTGGGCTCGTCGACCAGCAGGACGTCGGGGGAGCCAGCCAGGGCGCGCGCCATGAGGAGGCGCTGGGCCTCCCCGCCGGACAGGGTGGAGAAGGGGTGGTCGGCGGCCCCGGCCAGGCCGAACTCCTCCAGCAGGCGCCTCGCCCGCTCGTCGGCGGCGCGGGTGGGGACCCCGCGCGCCAGCAGGGGCAGCGCCACGTGGTCGAGCGCGGTGCGGTGGGGCGCCCCGTGGGGGTTCTGGAAGACCCACGCGATCCGCGGGGGGCGGGCCGGCGCGCTGGTGCGCGCGGTGCCCTCGGCGGGCGGCATCCACCCGGCGCAGATCGCCAGCAGGGTGGACTTGCCCGAGCCGGAGGGGCCGACCACGGCGGCCACCGATCCTGCTTCGACGCGCGCGTCCACTGAGCGGAAGAGCCACGGCCCGGAGCCGAAGCGGTGGCCCACGCCGACGAGTTCTACGGGCACGCGCGCCCCTCGGTGCCGAGGTCCACCGAGTCCAGGGCGGTGTCGGAGGACACGTAGGTCTGCCCCAGTTGCGAGCCGACCACCGTGACCTCGACGGCCTGGCCGCCCTGCCACACGCAGGAGCGGCCGGTGGTGCCGCCCACGGCCGCGGGCGGCACGACCGACACGGTGAGGGGCTCCGCGAGGCGCCACTTCACGGACAGCTGCGCGCCATCGCCGGCGTTGGCGCCCTTGGCCGCGACGTGCCCCGCGTACTCGGGGGAGTCCATGATCGCCGAGACGGTGCCGGGATCGGTGATGACGCCGTCACTGGGAACGGGGAGCGCCTGGGAGCCCAGCAGTATCACGCGCGCCCCGGGCTGGGCGCCCTGGGGGATGGTGAGGCGCGGCGGCGCCCCCGCGTCGGCCAGTTCCACGAGGCTGGTCTGGGGGTCCACCGCGTCCCCCAGGTGGGCGGGCACGCCGGTGGGGGTGACCTGCGGGGCGGGGATCCACAGGAAGCTGTCGGGAGCGAAGGAGGCGGGCACGCCCCCGGCGCCGTCGTCGGTGCCGAGGACCAGGGACAGGGCGCGCCGGGTCCTCCAGTCCACGGCGTCCGAGGCGGGGGCGGCGTACCCCAGGCGCGCGAGCTCGGCGTTCAGCGCGGCGATGTCGTCGCCGCGCGCCCCGTCCTCGACGGGGCGGTACAGGGGGGTGGACGTGGCCAGGGCCGCGATGGGCCGTCCGTCGATGGCGCAGACGACCTGGCCGGACTCCACGGGCGTCCCGGCGCTGATGCCCAGCGAGGTGAGGCGGCCCTGGGCGGGGGAGCGCAGGGCGCGCTCCCCCGTGGCGCTGATGGTGAGGGTGACGGAGCGCTCGTCGGCGAACTCGCGCTGGGAGACGGGCGCCGAGGTGGGGGCTTGGGCGGGCTGCAGGGCCTCGGGGGTGGGGGGCCTCGCCACGAGGACGCCCACCGTGGTGCCCAGGGCGAATGCGAGGGCGGCCGTGAATGCGCCCATTCCCAGCAGGCGGAGGGTGCGGCGCTGGGGTTTCCTCATCTGTCCTCCTGGCGGTGGGTGGTGGGGTGGTGCGCGTGGTGGGTCGCGGCGCTGCCCGGGCCGGTCCCCGCTCCGGGCCCCTTACGGCGGGGAGCCCCTGGTGCGGGCGAATCGCAGGAGCGTGGGTTCGACGTCGGAAGGGAGCCCGGTGCGGGCGGTCGCGGGGCCGGGGGCTGTGGGGCTGCGACCGGGCGAGGCAGGGGCCTATTGGTTCGGATCTTCTGAGCACTCCCTCATCGCTAGGACAAGTGCGTCTTCGGTGCTCGTGTATTCGATCACCTCCTCGATGGGCCTATTCGACTCCGCGGCGTTCTGCCTGGCGCGCTCCCAGTCGTCGCCCGAGAAGGAGGGGTCCACCACTCCCTTCCTCACCAGGCAGGGGGCGTACAGGTCCGCCCACCTCGCGTTCGTGGGGTTGACTTTCATGGCGTGGTAGGTCGCCTGGACGAAGGGCTCGCCGCTGATGCCCGCGCACTCGTGGACCTCTGTCTCGTACTCATTGGGGTCGTCCGAGGTCCCAGATACGGAGAGGGTTCCATTCTCGTAGCGCGCTCCCACGACCCCGTGGTCCTCCAGGCACCGGATATTGGCGTCCTCGACGGCGCGCATCTCCTCCTCGGTGATGGTGTTGTCCTCCAGGATCTTCAATACGAAGTCGTTGCCCTGGTACTCCGCGCGGGCCTGCTCGAACTCCGCGTCCCATCCCGGGCCCGACTGCACTGCGGTGCGGGCCTGGCCGCCGCAGGCGCACAGGGCGCACACCAGGACGAGAAGCGCGAGCGCGCCGGACGCCCTCCGCGCCGCTCCCGCGCCCCGGCCAATGGGCGGCCCACTGCTGCGCCCGCCCGGTGCCAGTGATCCAGTGGTGACGATGGCCCTCATGGCGTCTCCTTCGAGGCTCATGTGATCGCAGCGACGACGACCAGCCTCCTCCGAGGTTATCCGATATCCCCTCGAATGACAACGGGTGAAGGGAAGGCTCCGGCGCGGCAGCGCCCCGGACGTTCGCAACCCCCTCCACCGGTCCGCCCGGCGGACGTGCGATCCCCGTCCGCGGGGCGCGGCCACCGGTGAAGGGGGCTGCGAAACACTTCAATTCTCACGGCGCGAACTGTGCGCCGCTTCAGCGTCCCCTGGGAAAACCCTGGGAGTTCGCGATGGTTGCTGTGAACCTGCGGGGCCTCACCGGGAGGCCAGGCGCGCCCCCTCGGCCAGGGACTCCAGCTTCGCCCACGCGATCGACGGGTAGACGCGCCCGCCAAGGCCGCAGTCCGTGGAGGCCACCACCCGGGAGTCCCCGACGATGTCGGCGAACTGGCGGATGCGCTGAGCCACCAGCTCCGGGTGCTCCACGACGTTCGTCGAGTGTGACACCACGCCCGGGATCAGGTACTTGCCCTCGGGAAGCTTGATGTCGCGCCAGATCGTCCACTCGTGCGCGTGGCGAGCATTCGCCGCCTCGAAGCTGAGGCCGTTGGCGTCGACGGCCAGAGCCAGGTCCACGATGTCCTTGAAGGGGATGTCCGTGGTGTGGGGGCCGTGCCACGAGCCCCAGCACACGTGGAAGCGCACCAGGGACGGGTCGATGCCCCGCAGCGCGTGGTTGAGGGCGTCGATGCGCACGCGGCAGAACGCCCGGTAGTCGGCGACGCTGGGCTCGGGGTTCATCTGGTCCCAGCCCTCGGCGATGTCGGGGGCGTCGATCTGCACGGTCAGGCCCGCGTCCGTGATCCGCTTGTACTCCTCGCGCAGCACGTCGGCGCACGCCCACACGACCGCCTCGTCGTCCTCGTAGAAGGCGTTGGCCACGCGCGCGGCAGACCCCGGGGAGATCGCGGCGACGAACCCGTCCGACAGGGGCTTGCCCGCCGCTTCGAGGGCGTGGGAGACGCCCGCGATGTCGCGTTCGACGGCCTGCTCCCCGATGTAGGTGAGGGCTCCGGTGATCGTCGGGAACGCCACGGGGTTGCGGTTGGCGATGTGGATCCCCGAGTCCGGGTCGGCGTAGGCGTCGGCGAAGCGCACCCAGTCACGGCGCTCGGCGAAGGACGAGAAGGACAGGCGGCCGTCGCGCCCGGCGGGCGGCCTCACGTCGAAGCGCGACACGTCCTCGAAGGACAGGCCCCCGAAGCGCGAGAACGAGTACGTCCACCACGCGCCGTAGTCCACGGTGTCGAGCATGGCGTGCCCGTACTCGCCGTCGTTGACGACGTCGATGCCGATGCCCGCCTGGCGGGCCACGACGGCGTCGACCTCCTCCTGCAGCAGGGCAGAGAAGTCGGCGTCGGCCAGTGCCCCCGCGCGGTGCTCCCGGTTGGCGTCGAGGAGGCGCTGGCTTCGGGGCAGTGAGCCAACGTGCGTGGTGCGGATCGTCATTCCACAGTCCTTTCGTCGAGTGCCCCCAACCCTAGGCGGCACGGGGGAGGCGGTGGCGGCCCGGTCCGCGCACTGAGCCAATGTGATCGCCCGGGGCGCTCCCGGTCGGCGCCGCGAGGCGGGCGCTGCTGTGCGGTGCGGCCGGGCCGCCTGCCCCCGCCTCGTGCCCTGCCTGCCCCCGCCTCGCGCCCTGCCTGCGCAGATCAAGTTAGGCCGCCTCCGCGCTTCCGGTCCTCCTCTGCGTCCCGGGGCGGGCGCTGCTGTGCGGTGGGTCCTGTCTGGCCCCTGCCCCGGGTATTGGGGTAGGCGATTTTCCTACCCCAATGGGTGATTGCCTGCCCCGATGGCTGGTTGTGCCCCGGCGAAGCCCGCGAAGAGCCTGGTGGTTGCCTGCCCCAATGGCTGGTTGTGCCCCGGCGAAGCCCGCGAAGAGCCTGGTGGTTGCCTGCCCCGATGCGATCGGGCGCGGGCGCGGAAAACGCCACCGAACCGTGCGCCTGGAGCGCCACCGAACCACGGGGGTGGGAGTACCGCTTCCACAACTGGGTGAAGCATCTTGCGGGTGGGGCGGTCCAAAATCCGTCTGAGTTTCGCCCCATCCAGGTGGCACGGCGCGGGGGTGGTCCAAAATGCGTCTCAGTTTCGCGACTTGAGCCGGATCCGGGCGAATTCGGGCAGACTCAGACGCATTTTGGACCATGCGCTCGACCAGCCCCCGTTCGAGCCTGGAACTCAGACGCATTTCGGACCTCCAGACAGGCGACCGGGCCCCGCCCGCCCCGGGCCCGGGCATTGGGGTAGGAAACTGTGCATTGGGGTAGGCAAATTGCCTCGGCGAGATCCTCGTCCCCGGCGAACTGGGTAGGAAACTGTGTATTGGGGTAGGCAATTTTCCTACCCCAATAGGTGGTTGCCTGCCCCGATGCGATCGGGCGCGGGGGTGGGAGTACCGCTTCCACAACTGGGTGAAGCATCTTGCGGGTGGGGCGGTCCAAAATCCGTCTGAGTCTCGCCCCATCCAGGCGGCACGGCGCGGGGGCGGTCCAAAATGCGCCTGGGTGTCGCCCCGCGGTCGGCCACGCGTATTTGCTGCGCCCGGTGTTGCGTTTTCCCGGCGCTGGGCGCGCGGTGTCCACCCAGTGGTCCAACCTCACACACCGGTTGCGGGGGCGCGGAAACCGCGCAGAACGGCGGCGCAGCGGCCCCGCCCCCATCCGCAGGGCGCGCACCGCCGCGCGCCGGGGCGCTGCCGCTCCTAATGTTGTCCGCGTATCGAGACTAGAAAGGCCAGATGATGAGCCGCCCACTCCGCTCCGCGACCTCCACCCAGGGACGCAACATGGCCGGGGCCCGCGCCCTCTGGCGCGCCACGGGCATGGGGGACGACGATTTCGGCAAACCGATCATCGCCATCGCCAACTCCTTCACCCAGTTCGTCCCCGGTCACGTCCACCTCAAGGACATGGGGTCCCTGGTGGCGGGCGCGGTCCGCGAGGCCGGCGGCGTCGCCAAGGAGTTCAACACCATCGCCGTGGACGACGGGATCGCGATGGGCCACGACGGCATGCTCTACTCCCTGCCCAGCCGCGAGGTCATCGCCGACTCCGTCGAGTACATGGTCAACGCCCACCGCGCCGACGCCCTCGTGTGCATCTCCAACTGCGACAAGATCACCCCCGGGATGCTCCTGGCCGCGATGCGCCTCAACATCCCCACGGTTTTCGTCTCCGGCGGCCCCATGGAGTCCGGCGCCCAGGTCGACGGCGTCGTCGAGCACCGCCTCGACCTCATCGACGCGATGGTCATGGCGGTGGACGACTCCGTGAGCGACCTCGAGCTCGCCCAGGTGGAGGCCAACGCCTGCCCCACCTGCGGCTCGTGCGCGGGCATGTTCACGGCGAACTCCATGAACTGCCTCAACGAGGCCATCGGCCTGGCCCTGCCCGGCAACGGCACCACCCTGGCCACCCAGGTCGAGCGCAAGAAGCTCTTCGTCGAGGCCGGCGCCCGCATCGTGGACATGTGCCGGCGCTACTACGACGGCGACGACGAGTCCGTGCTGCCCCGCTCGATCGCCACGAAGAGCGCCTTCGAGAACGCCATGAGCCTGGACGTGGCCATGGGCGGGTCCACCAACACCGTCCTGCACATCCTCGCCGTCGCCCACGAGGCGCGCGTCGACTTCACCCTGGACGACATCGACGCCATCTCGCGCCGCGTCCCGTGCCTGTGCAAGGTCGCCCCCAACTCCACGACCTACCACATCGAGCACGTCCACCGCGCCGGCGGCATCCCCGCCCTCCTCGGCGAGCTCGACCGCGCCGGCCTGCTCCACCGCGACGTCCACTCCGTCCACTCCGACAACCTGGCCGACTGGCTGGGGGCGTGGGACGTGCGCAGCGGGCGCGCCACCGACGAGGCTAAGCACCGCTTCCTCGCCGCCCCCGGCGGCGTGCGCACCACCCAGGCCTTCTCGACCGCCAACCTCTTCGAGTCCCTCGACACCGACTCCGTTTCCGGCTGCATCCGCTCCGTCGAGCACGCTTACACGAAGGACGGCGGCCTGGCCGTCCTCTACGGCAACATCGCGGCCAACGGCGCGATCATCAAGTCCGCCGGCATCGATGAGTCCCTCTTCCACTTCGTCGGTAAGGCCTTCGTCGTCGAATCCCAGGAGGAAGCCGTCGAGGCCATCCTCAGCAAGCAAGTCAAGGAAGGCGACGTCGTCGTTATCTTGTACGAGGGCCCCAAGGGCGGCCCCGGCATGCAGGAAATGCTCTACCCGACCTCCTACCTCAAGGGCCTGGGCCTGGGCAAGAAGTGCGCACTCATCACCGACGGACGCTTCTCCGGCGGCACCTCCGGCATCTCCCTCGGACATATCTCGCCCGAGGCCGCTGCCGGCGGCGCGATCGGCCTCGTGCGCACCGGCGACGAGATCGAAATCGACGTCAACAACCGCATCCTGCGCGCGAACGTGAGCGACGAGGAACTTGAGCGACGCCGCGCCGAAAAGGGCGCCGCCCCGTGGAAGCCCTCCAAGCCTCGCGCCCGCAAGGTCTCCGACGCCCTGCGCGTCTACGGCATGCTCGCCGCCTCCGCCGACAAGGGCGGCGTGCGCGTCCTGCCCGACTGGGCGTGAGCGGAGCGCCTACAATCGTGGGCATGCATGGAGAATACAAAGTCCCCGGAGGAAAGCTCGTCGTCGTCGACACCGACGTGGAGGAGGATCGCCTCGCGCGCGTGAGCGTGTCCGGCGACTTCTTCCTCGACCCCGACGACGCGCTCACCCGGATCACCGCGTCCCTCGAAGGGGCCCCGGCCTCGTCGAGCGCGAAGGATCTGGCCGCACGCGTGGAGGCCTCCCTCCACGAAGGCGACACCCTCATGGGCGTGACCCCCGAGGCCGTCGGCATCGCCGTACGCCGCGCGCTGGGCGCCGCCCTGTCGTGGGACGACATCGACTTCGATGTCATCCACGGCCCCGTCGTCGATCCGATGATCAACGTCGCCATGGATGAAACCCTGGTCGAAGACGTGGCCGCTGGACGCCGCAAACCTTTCATGCGACTGTGGGAATGGAACGGCCCCCAGGTTGTCATCGGCTCCTTCCAGTCCTACCAGAACGAAATCCAGTCCGACGGCGTGGAGCGCTACGGCATCACCGTGTCGCGGCGCGTCACCGGCGGCGGCGCCATGTTCATGGAGCCCGGCAACTGCATCACCTACTCGCTGGTCATCCCCACCGCCCTCGTGGAGGGAATGAGCTTCGAGCAGGCCTACCCGTACCTGGATCAGTGGGTCATGGAGGTCCTCGACAAGCTGGGCATCAAAGCCACGTACGTGCCGCTCAACGACATCGCCTCCGAGTACGGCAAGATCGGCGGCGCCGCGCAGAAGCGCTGGGCGAATGGCTACATGGTCCACCACGTGACCATGGCCTACGACATCGACGCCATCAAGATGAACGAAGTCCTGCGCATCGGCATGGAGAAGATCCGTGATAAGGGCACCCGCAGCGCCGTCAAGCGCGTGGACCCCATGCGCTCCCAGACCGGCCTTCCCCGCGAGGAAATCCTCCAGGCGTTCTTCGAGCACTTCAAGGAGAAGTACAACGCCACGGTCGGCACCATCACCGAGGCAGACCTCGAGGTCGCACGGAAGCGCTGCGAGACGAAGTTCGCGCGCGAGGAGTGGGTGCACCGCATCCCTTGAGAGCCCCGTTGTCGTGGCTGCCCGCTCCGGTGTCGTTTCGACGAGGCCGGGGCGGGCTTCCGCTTAGAAGAGCTGGAGCGCGCGCACTCCGTGGATGATGAGCTCGACGCCGATGACAAGGATCAGGAAGCCCATAATGCGCACGATCGCGCCGACGCCGGTGGCACCCAGCTTGTCGATCCAGGGCGTGCCGTAGCGCAGTAGCAGCGCGATGAGGGCGGCCGTCACCGCGATTCCCAGGACGATGCCGACATGAAAACCGATGGCCGTGTTACGGGCGGCCAGCGCGATGACCACGCCGATCGAGCCGGGCCCCGCGATGAGGGGGAGCGCCATGGGGGAGAAGGACACGTCCGGCTTGGAGGTCGCGTGCTGAGCCTCCTCGTGGGCGGCACGGCGCTTGTTTTCCAGCATCGAGAAACCCGAGTGCGCGACGACCAGGCCGCCCGCGATCTGCAGGGACGGCAGATCGAAGCCGAAGAAACGCATGATGAGCGATCCGCTGACAGCAAAGACCGCTAGGATCGCGAACACGTAGATGCCCGTCTTCCACGCCTGCGAGCGCACAGCGGCCGGAGAATTACCGGCGGTGAGTCCCGCGAATGCTGCGAGGCCACCGATCGGGTTGGTAATCGGGGCGAGCGCGAGGATCGCCGCGGACATCCCGGCGAGAACGGTCATCATGGGACAATCCTACCGGGTGGGGCGTCGGCCCGAGTGAGCGGTCTGCTTAGACGCGGCGGCCCCCGAAAATCGCCGTGCCCAGGCGCACAATCGTCGCCCCCTCGGCGATTGCCCACTCCAGGTCGCGGCTCATGCCCATCGATAGCGCCAGGTCCGACTCTTCGACGCCCAGGCGCGCCGAGGCCTCGTCCCTGATGCCGCGCAGCTGCGCGTACGCGGCGCGCACGTCGGCTTCGACCGGGGAGTTCAGGCCCACCGTCATGAAGCCCGCGAGCTCCAGGTGCGCCGAGGCCTCGACCGCGTCGATCAGCTCGGAGACGTCGGTGGGGGCGCAGCCGTGCTTCGTGGCCTCGCCCGAGACGTTCACCTCGACGAACACAGGGAGCGTGCCGGTCGCGCGCGCGTCGATCTTCGCAGCCAGGGCAGGGGAGTCCAGCGACTCGATCGCGTCCACGCAGGCCAGTGCGTGGTTGATCTTGTTGGACTGCAGGGGCCCGATCAGGTGGATGCGCGCGCCGGGCACCTCGCGGATCGCCTCCACCGTCGCGCGTGCCTCCTGCACGCGGTTATGGCCGAGCAAGATGGGCAGGCCCGCCTCGCGCAGGGCAGCGGCGGCGGCCCGGCACTCCTCGGGCGTGCGCGTCTTGACCGCCAGCTCCAGGTGCACCGAATCGGTACGGCCGCACGCGGACATCGCGCGGTCGATGCGGTCGCGGGCAGCGGCGATGGCCTCGGGAATGCTCATGGGCTCATGGTAGACGGGCAGGCGCTATCAGGGGCTAATCAGGGGTGACTCAGGAGCATCTGAGCCGCGCGGCGTGTCAGACTAGTATGTTCACAGATCAACGAAAGGACACGCCATGCGTACCCTGCTCAACATCATCTGGTTCTTCTTCGGAGGCCTCCCGCTCTTCCTGGGATACCTCCTCGCGGGTGTCGTCGCCTGCATCTTCGTCGTCACGATCCCCGTGGGCGTGGCCTGTTTCCGCATCGCCGAATACGTGCTGTGGCCCTTCGGTAAGCGCGTCGTCGACCAGCCGGGCGCGGGCGCGGGCTCGGCTCTCATGAACATCGTGTGGTTCCTCGTCGCCGGCCTGTGGCTCGCCATCGGCCACGTCACCACCGCCGCCGCGCAGGCCATTACGATCGTCGGCATCCCGCTGGCCATCGCCAACCTCAAGATGATCCCGATCACCTGCTTCCCCTTCGGCAAGGCCGTCATCAACGACCCGACCGCATCCATCCTCTGACGCGTCCTACACTGGGGTCATGGCTCGTAAACACAACAAAGAACACGGCGGTGGCCCCACCCGCGCCATCGAGGCGCTCACGGCGGCCGGCGTTGCTTTTACCATCCACGAGTACGAGCACGACCCGGCCGCCCGGGCGTTCGGCGAAGAAACCGTTGAAAAACTGGGGATCGACCCCACCCAAGCGTTTAAGACGCTCATGGTGCGCCTGGAGCCCACCGGCGAGTTCGTCGTCGCCTGCGTGCCTGCCCTGGCTCACCTGTCCATGAAGCTGATCGCGAAGGCCGCCGGCGCCAAGAGCGCCGCCATGGCTGACCCTGCCGTCGCCCAGCGCCGCACCGGCTACGTGGTGGGCGGCATCAGCCCGCTCGGGCAGACTACCTCGCACCGCCTGTTCATTGATTCGGCGTGCCTAGACCACGAGACCATGATCGTCTCGGGAGGGCGCCGAGGCCTCAGCGTCGAGCTGAGCCCCCTCGACCTCGTCGAACTGACGGATGCGGAGGTCACGGACCTCGCCCAGGTCTGACCCCGGCCGGATTTGAACTCCGCCTCGGCCGTTTCAGCATGCCGACTTCAATTGCGGGAATCATGTCGGTGTCTGCGCAGCGCAGGAATATGTCACACATCTGTGATGCGTTGTATAATAAAAGTCGTACATTCGTCTGAAAGGTGTGGCGATATGAAAACGGCGACGCTTAACATGCGCGTGGATCCAAGTGTGAAGGAAGAAGCCGAGAGGGTGTATGCCCAGTTCGGCATGAACCTCACGGATGCTGTCAATGTATTCCTTCATAAGTCGATCATGGAGGGCGGCTTGCCCTTCGACTTGCGCCAACCTCGCTATAACGCTGAAACCGAGCTAGCTATGCGCGAGGCTCGCGACATCGCCGCAGGGCGTGTTGCCGCTACCCGTTACGCGTCCGCGGCACAAGCGTTCGCGGATGTCGATGATGCGTGAGCCTCAGCGGGGCCAGCGTGCCCTCGTGATGACCAGTCAATTCAAGAAGGATCTCAAGAGGGCCCGCAAACGAGGGCTCCCTATCAAGGAGCTCGAAGCGGTCATTGATCTCATTCTTACGGGTGAAGTGTTGCCTCCCCAGCGGAGGGATCATCTCTTGACCGGGGACTATGCGGGGTTCCGCGAATGTCATATTCGGCCGGATTGGCTGTTGATCTATCTGGATGAGCCAGAGATCTGCATTGTGACCGCAATTCGTACGGGTTCCCACTCGGACCTGTTTCAATAGCCGCTATTTTCTTCCGGGAGAGTTGAGATCGCATGGTTGAGCTGACTGAGCTGAGCCGCCGCAGGCGAGCTGCCTACTGGGTGGTCGCCGCCCTCGCCTGGGCGGGCGTCGCCGCCACCCTCATCATTACGGCCTTTGATGGATACGCTGCGCCGACCTACGTCGAGGAGGGGCTCTTCGCGGGTGCCGCCCACGGCTGGGCGGGCGCGCCTGAGCGCCTCATCAATTGCCTGTCCTACTTCACCGAGCTGTCCAACATCATGGTTGCGATCATCTCGACCTTCCTCGCGCGCCGAGGCCGCGTCGGGGCGTGGGGGAGGGCCACGTACCTGTGTGCGCTCATGATGATCACGGTGACCGCGATTGTCTACGCGACACTGATTGGTCCCTACGAGGTCCTCTCTGGCTTCGCGCTCGTCACGAACCCGCTGCAGCACATCGTCGTTCCGGCGGCCTTCGTGGGCGCGGCAGCGCTCGCGGGGCCGCGCGGCGGCATCACGTGGGCGACGCTGGGGCGCGCCCTACTGATCCCGGTGGCGTGGGTGGCGTACACGCTCGTGCGAGGCTCCTTCACGCACCAGTACCCCTACGGCTTCGTGAACGTGTGGCGTCTCGGCTACGCGCAGGTCGCGATCAACATCGTGGCGATCCTGATTGGCGCCCTGCTCTTCATGGCGCTCTTCGCGGGTGCGGATTGGCTGATCCGTAGGGCGTCCCGGCGCTGACGGTCCGCGTGACACTCACCCGGTTACGCTCCCACCCGCAGGCACAGCTAGAGTTGTTCCATGACTACCGCGCCCGGGCTCGTCCCTGAACTTGCCGTGACCGACTACCAGACCTCCAAACGTTTCTGGTGTGACCTCGTCGGTTTTTCTCTCCGGTACGAGCGGCCCGAGGAGGGATTCGGATACCTCGTTTTGGGCAGTGCCCACTTGATGCTCGATCAGATCAACCAGGGGAGGACCTGGGCGACAGGTCCGCTTGAGTTGCCCCTTGGCCGGGGGATCAACTTCGAGGTTCAGGTCGACAATCTGGACGCTGCGATCCAACGCATCACAGAGGCAGGATGGCCGATCTTCGTCAAACCCGAAGAGAAGTGGTACCGGGCCGGCGATGTCGAGATCGGCGTCCGGCAGTTCCTCATCCAGGACCCCGACGGATACCTTGTGCGCCTCCAGGAGGAGATCGGCGAGCGGCCGCTGTTTCACCCACCCGGTGAAGGTGGGATGACGAACCCTACCTCGGCCCGACAGTGATCGTGGCCAGGGCGACGCGGTTGGCCTCGTCCGAGGCCGGAACGTCCACGAGGGCGACGATGCGCCAGTCCATGTCCTCCTCCGGGTCGAACAGGGTCTGCGTGGCCAGCCAGAACGTGCCAGCCGGAGCCTGATCGACCGCGTCCGCGATTGCTTCGACGCGCGCCGCCTGGGCGCGCTCGACATCCGACGACACTGCAGCGGGGGCCAACTCCAGCACGTCCTCGCGGGTCGGGGCCTCGTTCAGCGAGCAGAGCGACAGGGCGCGCGCACGCTGGTCGATGCCGATCCACTCGTGCTCCGCCCAGTAGCGCTCGAGCACGGCGTCCCACTCGTCCTCGCCCCACGGCGCGGCCACCGGGGTGCGCGAGGCCTCGTCCAGGCGCGCCAGGGCCTCGACGTTGTCGCGGCTCATCGCCTCCACGCGCTCGAACAGCGCGCCACGGATCGCCGTGCGGAACGCGTGACGGTTCGCACTGAAGGGAACGGTCCCGTCCTCCCGCGCACCAAACGCCAGCTCCGCGCCCTCCGTGCCGTCGCCCTCGGACGCGGGGGAGATGGCCTGACCCGTGGACATGGCCTCCCACTCGTCCAGCAGCGAGGAGTCCACGGCGCGGATCAGCGCCGACAGCCAGGCGATAATCGAACGCAGCTCGTCCGTCATCAGCTCGTCCGGCACGATCTGGCGCAGCGCCCGATACGCATCCGTCAGGTAGCGCAGCACGATGCCCTCGTAACGGCCCACGTCGTAACGGCCCACGATCCCCGTGAACGTCAGCGCGTTCTCGATCATCTCGCGCACGACCGACTTCGGGGAAATCTCCTGATCCTCAATCCACGGGTTCGCGTGCAGGTACACCGCGAACGCATCCCCCAGCAGATCGGCCAGCGGGCGCGGCCACGTCACCTCCTCCAGGGCGGCCATGCGCTCGTCATACTCCATGCCCTGCGCCTTCATCGCGGCCACGGCCTCGGCGCGCGCCGCCTTCTCCTGTGCGAACAGGAGCGGACGCGGATCCTCCAGGACCGACTCGATGACCGACACGACGTCCAGGGCGAAGGTCGGGGACTCCGGATCCAACAGTTCGAGGGCCGCCAGCGCGAAGGGGGAGAGTGGCTGATTGAGCGCAAAATCATCCGGCAGATCGGTCGCCGCGCGCAGGCGGGGCTCCCCCGAGGCGAAGGCCTCGCTCGACGACACGTGTTCGACCACGCCCGCCTGCTTCATCGACGTGTAGATCTCGCCCAGGCGGCGCAGGTGGGGGTTGCGATCCGTGGGCGGATCGTCGTTGTTGCGCGCCAGCCACACGAGATGTTCGCCCGGGTCGCGCCCGGCGGCAGGAGCCCCTGCCAGTACGTTGAGGACCATCGCGTGTGTCATCTCGAAGCGGCTGGTGAGCTGCTCGGGGGCCGCGTCCACGAGGCGCTCGAACGTCGAGCGCGTCCACGAGATCTCGCCCTCGCCCGGACCCTTGCGCTTCTTCGCGGACTTCTTGGCGGCGCGCTTGGCCTCGCGGGCGTCGCGGGCAGCCTCCTGCGCGGCGCTCAGGCGTGCGCGCTCACGGGCGGCGTCGACCTCGTGCTCGGGGGCCAGGACTCGCACGAAACCGACCGTGTCGAAGCCGGCGCGGCCCGCGCGGCCCGCGATCTGGTGGAACTCGCGCGCGCTCACGTGGCGCATGCGCCGACCGTCGTACTTCACGAGCGACGTCATCAGCACCGTGCGAATCGGCACGTTGATGCCCACGCCCAAGGTGTCCGTGCCGCACACGATCGGCAGCAGGCCCGCCTGGGTGAGGCGCTCGACGAGGCGACGGTAGCGCGGCAGCATGCCCGCGTGGTGCACGCCAATGCCCTGCGCGAGCAGCGACTTGAGGGTCTGCCCGAAGCCCTTCGTAAACGACACACCCGCCAGCTGCGCGGCGATCGCCTTCTTCTGCTCGGGCGAAATCAGCGAGGAACGGTCAAAGGACTGCGCGGTCGCCACGGCGTCGCGCTGGGAGAAATGCACGATGTAGACCGGCCAGCGGCCCTCGCCCAGCAGCCGCTCCACCGTATCGGGCAGGCGGTCCACGACGTACTCGAATTCGAGGGGCACGGGGCGCTCTGCATCGTCGATAAGGGACACGTCGCGCCCGGTGCGCTCCTTCCACGCACGCTCGAAACGCGTCGTGTCGCCCAGCGTCGCGCTCATCGCGACCACCTGTGGGGCCCTCAGCTCCAGGAGCGGCACCTGCCACGCCCACCCGCGCTGACGGTCCCCGTAGAAGTGGAACTCGTCCATGACGATCATGTCCGCGTCCAGCGTGGGCCCCTCACGCAGCGACTGATTCGCGAGGATCTCAGCCGTGCAGCAGATGATGGGCGCGTCGGAGTTGAGGGATACGTCGCCGGTCACCATGCCGACGTTATCCGCGCCGAACAGGGACACGAGGTCAAAGAACTTCTCCGACACCAGGGCCTTGAGCGGCGCCGTATAATAGGAGCGGCCCCCGTGCGCCATCGACGTGAAGTGCGCGGCCAGCGCGATCATCGACTTACCCGACCCCGTGGGGGTCGCCGCAATCACGTGGTTGCCCGCCAGGATCTCCACCAGGGCCTCCTCCTGGTGAGGGTAGAGCGGACGCCCGGTGCCCTGCGCCCAGGAGGTGAAGGCCTCGTACAAGGCATCGTCGTCGCCCAGACGTCCCTCGTCCTCCAGGTCGTCCAGGATCTCGTTCAAAGTCGCGCTCATACACCCATTGTCCCAGAGTGGGCCCACGTCTGCGTCCGCGCACCGCCGGGCCCTTCCCTCAGCTCATCGACGAGGCCGGGGCACCCCCGCGCTCGCGGGTGGCCGTGCGCGTGGCGAGACGTCGCCTGCCGGGCGCGAAGCCCTGTGGCAAGATGAATGGGTCCCATTACAACGCGCGGGTGCGTCCCGCGACAGCGCGCGAGGCCCCGCGACGCAACCATGGCCTCGTCGATAGACACCCCGGGAGGCTCCTGTGGAACACATTGCCCAGATCGAGCAGCAGATTGCTGACTGGATCACGATGCACCTGACGATCTTTATCCTGATCGGCGTGGGCCTCGTCCTGACGGTCGTCTCCCGCGGCGTGCAGCTGCGCCTCTTCCCGGAGATGGTGCGCACGGTCCTCGGCTCGCGCAAGGGCGCCGACGGCGGCATCTCCTCCTTCCAGGCGTTCGCGATCTCGCTGGCCGCGCGCGTGGGTATCGGCAACGTGTTCGGCGTGGCTGCGGCGCTCATGTTTGGCGGTCCGGGCGCGATCTTCTGGATGTGGGTCGTGGCCCTGGTGGGCATGGCGACCGCGTTCTTCGAGGCGACGCTGGCCCAGATCTTCAAGGTCAAGCACTCCGACGGTTTCTTCCGCGGCGGCCCGGCCTACTACATGAAGCGCGGCATGAAGAACCGCGTTCTGGCCAACATCTTCGCCGTCATCACCGTCGTGACCTGCGGCGTCGTCATCACGTCCGTGCAGTCCAACGCGATCGCGGGCACGCTCACGAGCGCCTTCGGTGAGGCCGCCAAGCAGCCCCTGCCCGGTGCGGGCGGCTTCTCGGCCGCGCAGCTCACGGTCGCCGGCCTCATCTTCGTCTTCTCCGCGATGGTCATCTTCGGCGGCATCCGCACCGTCGCCCGCGTCACCGAGTGGATGGCCCCGATCATGGCAACCGTCTACGTCATTATGGTCGCCATCGTCTGCCTCATGAACATCACGCAGTTCGGCGCCGTGCTGGGCCAGATCTTCACTTCTGCCTTCTCTATGGACGCAACCGTCGGTGGCCTGGGTGGCGGCATCCTCGCCGCGATGATCAACGGCACCAAGCGTGGCCTCTTCTCCAACGAGGCCGGCCAGGGCACCGCTCCCAACGCCGCCGCGACCGCGACCGTGTCCCACCCGGTGCGCCAGGGCCTCATCCAGTCCCTGGGCGTCTTCATCGACACGATCGTTGTGTGCACCGCGACCGCCTTCGTTATCCTCATCGCAGGCGACAAGGTGTGGGGCGGCGCGGACGTCAACCCCTCCAACCTGACGACCCTGGCCGTGGCCCACGAGCTAGGCGCGTGGACAATCGTCCCTATGGCGATCCTCATCTTCGTCCTGGCCTACTCCTCGATCATCGCTGCCTACGTCTACTCCGACACGAACATGTCCTTCGTCTTCGGTGACGCGCGCTGGGCGAGCTGGACCGTGCGCGTCGTGTGCGTGCTCTCTGCGACGATCGGCGCGCTGCTGACCCTGGACGTCGTGTGGAACGCCGTCGACATCGCGATGGCGGTCATGACGATCACGAACCTGGTGGCGCTCGTCTTCCTGTCTCGCTGGGTGCTCGGCGCGCTGCGCGACTACGAGACTCAGCGTCGAGGCGGCATTGAGGAACCCGTCTTCGTGGGCGAGAAGAACCCGCTGCTGCCCGGTGACGTTCCCGGCAGCGTCTGGAAGCGTCCCAAGCACAAGAAGAAGTAATTCCCGCTGACCACCTCGCCGGGTGCGCCGTCACATCTCGTGCCGCGCACCCGGCGAAGTGTCTGTCGGCGCTGCTTGGCGCGGCGCACGCGCGGCTGCGTTAGGCTACCGGCATGAGAATCGCACGTTTTTCCGATGGTACGAACCCGGTGTACGGTGCCCTCGAGGAGGGCTCGACGAGGATCGTGGGGCTCAAGGGTGACCCGCTGTTTTCGCCCGTGGAGCCTTCCGGCCAGATCTACGAGCTGAACGAGGTGCGCCTGCTCTCCCCGGTGATCCCGCGCTCGAAGGTCGTGGGCATTGGCGATAACTACTCGGACACCCCGATTCCGGCGGATGAGCGCCCCGAGCCGCCGATCTTCCTGAAGGCCAACACCTCGGTCGTGGGCCCCGATGATCCGATCGCGATCCCCGCCTGGTCGAACAAGGTCGCCTTCGAGGGCGAGCTCGCGATTGTCATCAAGTCTCTGGCTAAGGACGTGAGCGTTGAGGACGCGCCGCAGGTGATCCTCGGTTACACGATCGCCAACGACGCGACCGCCCGCGACGCGATGACGGGCGGCCCCTGGGTGCGCGGCAAGTCCTTCGACTCGGCCTGCCCGCTGGGCCCGTGGATCACGGTCGACCCCACCCTCGATGTCACCAACCTGGCGATTCGCTCGTACCTGAATGGCGAGATCGCGCAGGACAGCACGACGGCGCACATGATCTGGACCCCCTTCGAGCTGGTGTCCTACGTGTCCCACCAGATGACGCTGCTACCCGGCGACGTGATCGCCACTGGCGCGCCTACGGGTGCCGGCCTCGTCGATGCGGGCGACCGTGTGGAGATCGAGATCGAGGGGATCGGGCGCCTGACGAATCCCGTCGTCCGAGCCTAATCGTGTGACCTGTGTGATAGGATTACGTCGTTCTGACAATATCTCCGTCGCATAGGAGCACACCGTGAGCGAACCCCAGTCATCGGGCGCTCTGGCCGTCGAAATGGCCGGCCTGGACGTCATCCCCGAATCCGAACGCAAGGGAAAACCCTCTGACCTGTTCATGCCGTGGTTCGCGGCGAATATCTCGGTCCTGGGCATCTCATGGGGCTCGTGGGTCCTCGGCTTCGGACTCTCCCTCGCCCAGGCGATCGTCGTGTCCGTCGTGGGCGTCGCGCTCTCGTTCGTCGTGTGTGGCCTTATCGCCATCGCGGGCAAGCGCGGCTCCGCCCCGACGCTGGTCCTGTCGCGCGCGGCCTTCGGTTTCAACGGCAACCGGATTTCTGCGGCGATTTCGTGGATCCTGACGGTGGGCTGGGAGACCTTCCTGGCGATCATGGCCGTCCAGGCCACGGCCACGGTCATGGGAGCGCTCGGCTTCACGAATCACGTCGTCGCCCAGATCATCGCGCTGATCCTCGTCGTCGTGCTGGCGGCCGGCTCTGGCATCCTCGGCTTCGAGGCGATCATGAAGGTCCAGACGTGGATCACCTGGGCTACCGCAGCCCTGACGATCGTTTACCTGGTTTTGGTCGCTCCCACGATTGACTTCGCGGTCCTCTCCTCGCGTCCGTCGGCGCCGCTGACCGCGGTGCTTGGCGCGGGCTGCATGCTCCTCGTGGGCTTCGGCTTCGGCTGGATTAATGCGGCCGCGGACTACTCGCGTTACCTGCCGCGCGCTGCCTCAACGAAGGGTGTGGTCGGCTGGACAACGGTGGGCGCGGCGCTGCCCACGGTCGTCCTCGTCTTCTTCGGCATCCTCCTGGTCGGCTCGGCCGATGAGTCCCTCGCTGAGGCGATCGGTAATGATCCGATTGGCGCGCTCACGACGCTGTTGCCCACCTGGTTCCTCGTGCCCTTTGCCGTGGTTGCGATCCTGGGCCTGATCGGTGGCATCGTCATGGATATCTATTCCTCGGGCCTGTCGCTGCTGGCCACGGGCGTGCCCGTCTCGCGCCCGGTCGCTACCGCCATCGACGGCACGATCATGACGGTCGGAACGATTGTCGTCGTGTTCTTCGCGGACTCTTTCCTCACGCCCTTCACGGCGTTCCTGACGACCCTGGGCGTCGTCATCGCCGCGTGGGGTGGCGTCATGCTGGCGGATATCGCGCTTCGCCGCAAGGACTATGACGAGCCCTCGCTCTTCACCCCCTCGGGTCGCTACGGCTCGGTGAACTGGGGTGCCGTCGCCTCCCTGATCGTCGGCTCGCTCGTGGGCTGGGGCCTCGTCGTGAACGCGAACGCCTCCTGGCTGTCCTGGCAGGGCTACCTCCTCGGCCCCCTGGGCGGCCGCGAGGGTGACTGGGCGGGCGCCAACATCGGCATCCTCCTGGCGATGGTCGTCGGCTTCGTTGGCTACTGGGCGACCAGCGCGGGCCGCGTGCGCGCGCAGGAGAAACTGGCCTCTCGTACCTACGCCGAAGGCGCGGAAGAGGCCGAGCAGTGAGCGTCGACCCGCGCTTCACCAAGGCTCTCCTGGACGACGAGGCCGTGGCCGGCGCCCGGGTCCTCACCGCTCTTGCGGGACGCCCCGACGCGCTCGTCGTGCTTGGTTCGGGCCTGGCCGAGGCCCTGGACGAGGCCTGGGGTGCGCCCGTCGCCACCGTTGCCCTGGGCGACATCCCCGGAGTCGTCGCTCCGGTCGCGGACGGTCACGGCGGCGAGCTTCGTGCCTACGAGACGCGCGGGGGAGTGGTCCTCGTTGCCACGGGCCGCACGCACCTCTACGAGGGGCTGGGGCCTCGTCCCGTCACGGCCTTAGCCCGTGCCGCCGTTGCTGCCGGGATCAGCCGCGCGGTTCTCACGAACGCGAACGGCTGCCTGAAAGACTGGAACCTGGGTGACGTCATGGCGATCACCGACCACGTGAACGTCAGTGGTGCCTCGCCCTTCGACGGGCCTCTGTTCCTGGACGTGTCGGCCGTGTGGGATGCGCAGATGACGGATGCGCTGCGCGGGGTCTGCCAGCGTGAGGGCATCTATGCGATCCTGCGCGGCCCCGAGTACCAGACGATGGCCGAGAGCCGCATGCTCGCGGGCCTGGGCGTGGACTGCGTGGGTATGTCGACCGTCATGGAGGCGATCACCCTGCACGCGCTGGGCGTGCGCGTCGCCGGCATGTCGGTCGTCTCCGACCTGTCGTTCGCCGACGCACCCACGGATCCGACCGCCGTCGTCGAGGCAGCCTCCGCCGCCCGCCAGACCGTGGTCGCAGGCATCGAGGCGGCCCTGAAAGCCTGAACGCGTAGTCGTAGACGAGGCCGTGGCCGGGAGGTGGATAACCACCGTTCCCGGCCACGGCCTCGTATCGCGCGAGAGAAGATCAGAGCAGGCCGAGGACCCGCTCCACGATCCGCGAGGCCGCGTCGGGGGCGCACGCCAGGTTGATGCGCGCCCACGAGGCGTAGTCTGCGCCGAGGGTGCGGCCCTCGTTGGCGGCGATGCGGGCACGTTCGCGCAGTGTCGCGGCGGGGGAGAGCGGTCCCAGGTCGACGCCTTCGAAGCCCCACCAAGTCAGGTATATGCCCTCGGGGCGCACAAAGTCGATCGGGGTGTCGGCCAGGGCGCGCTCGACGAGGTCCACGTTGGAGCGGATCAGGTCCTTGACCTCGCGCTGCCAGGCGTCGCCGTGCTCGTAGGCGGCGATTGCTCCGAGCGTGCCGATCACGTTGGCGTCGTGGCGCACGTCGGCGGCGAACACGTCCCAGCGCTGCCGCAGCGCCTCGTCGGGCAGGATGACCTGAGCGGAGGGAAGTCCCGCGATGTTCCAGCCCTTCGACGCGGCGGTCGCGGTCACCGTGTGGGAGGCAAACGAGGGGCCGAGAGAGGCGTAGGAAACGAAGGGAATCGACTCATCGAGCACCAGGGAGGAGTGGATCTCGTCGGAGAACACGAGGGCGTCGTAGTCGGCGACCACGTCGTGCAGGGCGCGCAGCTCGTCTTCGCGCAGGACGCGGCCGACCGGGTTCCACGGGTTGCACAGGATGACGAGACCGGCCCCGGCCTCGAGCCCTGCGCGGATCCCCTCCAGGTCGAGCGCCCACCCGCGGCCCCCGGCCCGAGTACCGCGCAGGGAAGGAACTTCGATAACGGGGTGGTCGAACTTGCCCGGAATCGTCAGGAAAGGCATGTAGGCGGGCGTGGGCACAATGATCGGGGCGCCCGGGCGCACCAGGTGATCGATCGTCGCCTCAAGCGCGGGCAGGACCGATGCCACGAGGCGCACCTGTGAGGCGTCCACATCCCATCCGAAGCGACGCTTCTGGAACTCGGCGGTCGCCCCAGCCAGGCGCGGCTCCAGCCAGGTCGGCTGGTACCCGAGCAAACCGTCATCAATCGCGCCCTTCATCGCATCGGCCACTTCCGGCGCCGTCCCGAAGTCCATCTCCGCCACCCACGCGCCGATCGTCGGTTCACCGCTCGCGGTCGTGATGCCCGTCCACTTGAGGGAACCGGTGCGGTAGAGGTGGGAGTCGGAAAAGAGTCGAACGGACACGGTGTCCTCCTGGATGAGTCGGTGGTTCCGGCGCGCGCCGATCCCGGTGATGCAACCAGGGTATCCGCGGTCCCACCACGCGTCGCAGCGCGCCCACCCATCAAGCAAATGCAACAGCCACCGCTGGAGTAGGATGGAGGAATCATGAGTGAAACAACTGCCACCGGTGCCGACGTTCGCGTCCGCTTCTGCCCCTCGCCCACAGGAACCCCTCACGTCGGCATGGTCCGTACGTGCCTGTTCAACTGGGCCTACGCCCGCCACACGGGAGGAACCTTCGTCTTCCGTATCGAAGACACGGATGCCGCCCGTGACTCCCAGGAGTCCTTCGACCAGATCATCGAGTCCCTGCAGTGGCTGGGTCTCGACTGGGATGAGGGTATCGGTAAGGGCGGCCCGCACGGCCCCTACCGCCAGAGCGAGCGCATGGACATTTACCGTGACGTGGCGGCCCGCCTGCTCGGGGCCGGTTACGCTTACGAGTCCTACTCGACCCCCGAGGAGATCGAGGAACGCCACCGCGCCAAGGGTGAGGATCCCAAGCTCGGCTACGACGGCTTCGACCGCAACCTGACGGAGGAGCAGATTGCCGCCTACCGCGCCGAGGGCCGCAAGCCGGTCCTGCGCCTGCGCATGCCCGACGAGGACATCACGTTCACGGACCTGATCCGCGGCGAGATTACCTTCAAGGCTGGCTCCGTGCCGGACTACGTCATCGTGCGCGCCAACGGCCACCCGCTCTACACGCTGGTCAACCCCATCGATGATGCGCTCATGGAGATCACCCACGTGCTGCGCGGTGAGGACCTGCTCTCCTCGACGCCCCGCCAGATCGTCCTGTACCGCGCGCTCGAGGCGATCGGCGTCGCGAAGTTTATGCCGCGCTTCGGTCACCTGCCCTACGTCATGGGCGAGGGCAACAAGAAGCTCTCCAAGCGCGACCCCGAGTCGAACCTGCTGCTGCACAAGGCTGCCGGCATGATTCCCGAGGGTCTCAACAACTACCTGGCCCTCCTGGGCTGGTCGATTGCCCCGGACCGCGACATTTTCTCCATGGAGGAGATGGCCCAGGCTTTCGACATCTCGGACGTGAACCCGAACCCGGCGCGCTTCGATCAGAAGAAGGCCATCGCCATCAACGCCGAGCACATTCGTCTGCTGGACGGCGAGGACTTCCGCGGTCGCCTGGTTCCCTTCCTGCATCGCGACGAGCTGGTGTCGGCTGACTCCTTCGAGGCGCTGACCGATCGTGAGCGGGAGATCCTCACGGAGGCCGCCCCGCTCGTCCAGACGCGCATCCAGGTGCTCGGTGAGGCTGCCGGTATGCTCGGCTTCCTCTTCGTCGCTGACGATGCGCTGGAGATGGACGAGAAGGCCGTCTCCAAGCTCAAGGACAACGCAGTGGAGGTTCTGGACGCCGCCATCGAGACCGTCGAGGGCCTGAGCGAGTTCACGACCACCTCGCTGGAGGAGTCCCTGCGCGCTCGTATCGTCGACGAGATGGGCGTGAAGCCCCGCCTGGCTTTCGGCCCGCTGCGCGTCGCCGTGACCGGACGCCAGGTCTCCCCGCCGCTGTTCGAGTCCATGGAGATCCTGGGTCGCGAGTCCTCGCTGGCCCGCCTGCGCTCCCTGCGCGCTTCCCTGGCCTGATCGCTGCGCTCGGCCCCGGCCTCGTGTCCTTTTTCTGGGACGAGGTCGGGGCTTCGTCGTGCGTGGAGGGCGCTCGGTCGCGGGGGAGAAGCCGATGGGTGATCGGGACCACTGGCCTTCGATTTGGCATGAGGGCCTCGGTCCGCTACAGTTATCTCCTGTCGCCAGCGACGTGAAAACGAAGCAGGTGATACCCAATGGGGTATGGTGTAATTGGCAACACAGCTGATTCTGGTTCAGCCATTCTAGGTTCGAGTCCTGGTACCCCAGCGATCTGAAGCGAAAGTTTCAGTGAAGGCCCCCATCGTCTAGCGGCCTAGGACGACGCCCTCTCACGGCGTTAACGCCGGTTCAAATCCGGCTGGGGGTACCAACAACCTCGTCACTATCACCGTGGCGAGGTTTTTTGTTAACCACACGGTCCACGTTTTACCTTGTCCTTTGCAGAAAAGTTTCCGAACCGTTGCAGTGTGTCTAACCTAGAAGCAGCCCCCATAGGAGGGGACCGCTTTTAGACGAGGGAGTCTGTCGTGACATACCGACTCAACAGGACGACGCTGCGCCGAACGCTGGGTGTTGGCGCTGCAATCGCTGTGATGGGGGGTGTTGTGCCAGCCACGTGGGCGCTGCCTGAGACCGATGCGTCAAACCAGGAAAGTGCGGCTACTGCTGCCGAAGCGGGAGGTGCGCAAGCGAGCGCGGATGTGCTGGTGACAATCCCCGGCAGCCATAACAAGGCGATGGGATGCGACGCCGACTGGGCGCCTGACTGCGCCAAGGCGGCGCTCACGCGCGATGCGACGGGTGTCTACAGTGCAACGTTCACGTTGCCGGCTGGCGACTACCAGTACAAGGTCGCCGAGGGCGGCTCCTGGGATACGGCCTTCGGCGCCGGTGGAGCCGCGGGGGGCGCGAACATTTCGTACACGCTCAACGAAACCACGTCCGTGACCTTCTACTACAACCGTGCGACGCACCGCGTGTGGAACACGGCGACCGATCAGACGGTGACGCTGCCCGGTACCTTCCAGAAGTCGCTCGGCTGCTCGGACAACTGGCAGGCTCAGTGCTTGGCGCCTCTGTTGGAGCCGGTGGGCGATGGTACGTACACGTATTCCACCACCGCGTTGCCTGAGGGCGACTACGAGTTCAAGGTTGCTATCGGTGGATCCGACAACGAGAATTACGGGCAGGATGGCGCTGTCGGCGGCGCCAACTATCAGTTTGCAACGAAAGCGAACAAGCTCGTGACCTTCACCTACGATTCTTCGACGCACAAGGTCGACATCGCGAGCGCTGACGCTCCCGTCGCCGGCAATGGTGAGCAGCGTGCCTACTGGGTGACCTCGAACATTCTCGCGTGGCCGACCTCCCTTCTGCCCGAAGGCGTCACGCGCGCGCAGGTGCTGGACGGTTCTGCGAAGCTGTCCTACGTGCTGGTGACCGCCCCCGAGGGTGGCGCAGGACTGTCGGACGGCGCCGTCACGGGGGCCACGACGACCGCCCTGAGTGTGGCTGGTGACTTGCCCGCTGAGGTGACGACGGCGCATCCCAATCTCAACGGCTACATCGCGCTGAAGGCCCCCATCGACGAGGCCGTGGCTCGCGAGGCCCTCACCGGTCAGATCGCGGTCGCCCAGAAGTCGGGGGAGAGCGTCAACGCTTTTACCGGCGTGCAGATCGCTCCTGTCCTCGACTCCCTGTACGCGGAGGCGGCCACCCAGGCCTCGTACGGCGTGAATTGGAACGAGGCGGGCAGCCCGACGTTCGCGCTGTGGGCTCCCACGGCGAAGAGCGTAGCGCTGGTGTCGTGGAACACCTCGACGCCGAGCGGATCCGACGCTGATATCCAGGGTGATGGCCTGCGCACCGAAGCTGTTCGCGGCGATGACGGGCGTTGGAGCGTGGACAACGCTGCGGGCGAGATCCACGAGGGTGCCCAGTACCTGTGGGAGGTCACCGTCTACGTGCCCGAAACGGGCAAGGTGGAGAAGAACCTCGTGACTGACCCCTACTCGGTGAGCCTGACCGTCGACTCGACCCGCTCGGTCGCCGTCAACATGAACAACCCCTCGGTTGCACCCACCGTGTGGACAAACTCGAAGGCACCCGTCATTCAGGACGACGCCCAGCGCTCGATCTACGAGCTGCACGTGCGCGACTTCTCCGCTGCCGACACCTCGGTGCCCGAGTACATGCGCGGCACCTACATGGCCTTCACGCAGTTCGAGTCCAACGGCATGCGTCACCTGGACGAGCTGGCCCGCGCCGGCATGAACACGGTGCACCTGCTGCCCACCTTCGACATCGCGACGATCCCCGAGAAGCGCGCCGAGCAGAAGACGCCCGCAATCCCCGAGGATGCCGGCCCGGCGTCCGAGGAACAGCAGGCCGCGGTGTCCGCAGTGGCGGACCAGGACGCCTACAACTGGGGTTACGACCCGCTGCACTGGATGGCCCCCGAGGGCTCCTACGCGACGTCCTCGCATCAAAACGGTGGCGCGCGCGTGCGTGAATTCCGCTCCATGGTGGGTGGGCTGCACTCGATTGGCATGCAGGTGGTCCTCGACCAGGTGTACAATCACACGCCCGCGGCGGGACAGTCGGCCAGCTCCGTGCTTGACCGCGTCGTGCCCGGCTACTACCAGCGCCTCAACGCCTCTGGCGGCGTTGAAACCTCGACCTGCTGCTCGAACGTCGCGACCGAAAACGCGATGAGCGAGCACCTCATGATCGATTCGATGATCCACTGGGCGAAGTACTACCACGTCGATGGCTTCCGCTTTGATCTCATGGGTCACCACCCGGCCACTGAGATGAAGCGCGCGAAGGAGTCCCTGAAGTCCCTGACGCTCGAGAAGGACGGTGTGGACGGTTCACGCCTGTACATCTACGGCGAGGGCTGGAACTTCGGTGAGGTCGCGAACAACGCGCTGTTCACCCAGGCCACCCAGGGTCAGCTGGACGGCACGGGCATCGGCGCGTTCAACGACCGTCTGCGTGACGCCGTGCACGGCGGCGGTCCCTTCGACGAGGACCACCGCGTCTTCCAGGGCTTCGGCTCGGGCGCGTTCTCGGACTTCAACGGCCTCGACACCCGCTCGGAGGCGGAGCGTCGCGCCGACTACCTGCACCGCGTGGACCTGGTGAAGCTGGGCCTGGCGGGCAACCTGAAGGACTACACGCTGACCACCTACGACGGCAAGACCGTCTCGGGTGCCCAGCTGGACTACAACGGTCAGGGCGCGGGGTTTGCCTCCCAGCCTGCCGAGAACGTCAACTACGTGGATGCCCACGATAACGAGACGCTCTTCGACCTGATCACCTACAAGATGCCGGCGGATGCTCCCATGGAGAACCGCGTGCGCATGTCGCTCATCAGCCAGGCCTCCGTGGCCCTGTCGCAGTCGCCCTCCTTCTGGGCGTCGGGTACGGAGATGCTGCGCTCGAAGTCCCTGGACCGCGACTCCTACAACTCCGGCGATCACTTCAACGCGATCGATTGGTCTATGCGCGACAATGGCTTTGGCCATGGTCTGCCCGTGAAGTCCAAGAACGGTGCGGCCTGGGATCACATGCGTCCGCTGCTGGAGAATCCGGATCTGAAGCCGAGCCCGGAGCAGATCGACACCTCCTCGGAGATCGCGATGGAGTTCCTGCGCGTGCGTTCCTCCTCGCGCCTGTTCACGCTGGGCAGTGCGGATCTGATTCGCTCCAAGGTGTCCTTCCCGAACTCGGGTGAGGGGGCCGTGGACGGCACGATCGTCATGCTCATTAACGACGAGGCCGGGGCGGGCAGCGACGTTGACGCGGCGCTCGACGGTGCTCTCGTCGTCTTTAACGCGACGGATAAGACCATGACGACGGCTGTTGACGGCCTGGCAGGGCGCGTCTTCAAGCTGCACGAGGCTCAGGCAAATGGCTCTGACGCGGTCGTCAAGGACTCCTCCTTCGACGCGAAGACGGGTTCCGTGACGGTTCCGGCTCGCACGGTTGCCGTCTTCACGCAGGCGGCGGGCGACCGCATCGATCCGAACGCCAACCCGGCTCCGGACCCGGAGACTGCCCAGTGGGTCGCCTCCGGTGACGGCCGCTGGTGGCTGCGCTACGCGGACGGAAGCTACCCCGCGAACGAGCGCGTCGTCCGTGATGGTGTCACCTATTCCTTCGACGCGAATGGCTGGATGAAGACCGGCTGGCAGGTTGAGGACGGCGCATGGCGCTACTACGCCCCGTCGGGCGCGATGGCGACTGGCTGGGCTGCAGTGGGCGGCACCTGGTACTACCTGGATCCCGATACCGGGGCCATGGCGACCGGCTGGCTCAAAGACGGCACCATCTGGTACTACCTGAATGGCAACGGTTCGATGGCCACCGGCTGGGTGAACCTGGGCGGTGCCTGGTACTACCTGAACGGTAACGGCACGATGGCCACCGGTTGGGCTGCCGTGGGCGGTCACTGGTACTACCTGACCGAGTCCGGCCAGATGGCGATCGGATGGGTCAAGGACGGCGACAGCTGGTACTTCTGCCAGGCGTCGGGCGCCATGGCGACCGGGCGCGTCGTCATCGGCGGCACGGCCTACACCTTCGACCGTTCTGGTCGCTGGGTCGCGTAGTGGGAGCCCTGAAAAGGCGGGTGGGCCGGGACGATTCAATCGTCCCGGCCCACCCGTTTCTGGTGTCGGCGGTTGCGGCTTACAGGTCCGCGGCGTCTTCGACGGTGGAGAGGAACTCCGTGAGCCTGTTGGCGGCCGCCATGACGGAGGGGCCGTGCTGGCGTCCGGGCTGGCGACCCATGCGCTCGATGGGGCCGGAGATCGACAGGGCTGCGAGGACGCGGCCGGAGGGGCCGCGAACGGGGGCGGACACGGAGGCGACGCCCGGCTCGCGCTCGCCCACGGACTGCGCCCAGCCGCGGCGGCGCACCTCGGAGAGCATCGTAGCGTTGAAGGACGCTCCGTACAGGCCACGGTGGAGACGGTCGGGCTCTTCCCAGGCCAGCAGGACCTGAGCGGCAGAACCGGCGCTCATGGAGAGTGTGGCGCCCACGGGGATCGAGTCGCGCAGGCCCATCTCGCGTTCGGAGGCGGCCACGCACACGCGGTAATCACCCTGGCGGCGGAAGAGCTGGGAGGATTCCTTCGTGTGATCGCGCAGGGCCTGGAGGACCGGCATGGAGGCCTGGAGGAGGCGGTCTTCGCCGGCTGCGGAGGAGAGCTCCTGGAGGCGGGGGCCGAGGATGAAACGCCCCTGCATGTCGCGGGCGACCATGCGGTGGTATTCGAGGGCAACGGCCAGTCGGTGGGCGGTGGGGCGTGCGAGCCCAGTGCTGGAAACGAGTTGGGCGAGGGTGGCGGGTCCTGCTTCAAGAGCGCTGAGAACCAGCGCAGCTTTGTCAAGAACGCCAACGCCACTGGATGTTTGCTCTTCCATACAACTATTTAATATCTCAGCTTTTGAGATAGCAAATTGTCGGATAGTGAAACAGATCAAAGGTGCGTCCGAGACGTGAGATCAGCGGGTCGCATGGCGGATAAGGCGGTTCCATTGATTGCGACGTATGAATGACACCGTGTCTCCAAAGTGGGGACCAGAGGAGGAACAATGAGCGGAACCATGGCAGAAAAGGTGTGGCGAGACCACATCGTGTCCAAGGGGGAGAATGGCGCCCCCGATCTGCTCTACATCGACCTCCATCTCGTGCATGAAGTGACGAGCCCCCAGGCGTTCGAGGGCCTGCGCCTCGCCGGACGACAGGTCCGCCGCCCCGATCTGACGATTGCGACCGAGGACCACAACACGCCCACGGTCAACATCGACCTGCCCATCGCGGACATGACGAGCCGCACCCAGATCGACACCCTGCGTAAGAACGCCGAGGAGTTCGGCATCCGCCTGCACTCCCTGGGCGACGCCGACCAGGGAATCGTCCACGTCGTCGGCCCGCAGCTGGGCCTGACCCAGCCTGGCATGACGATCGTGTGCGGCGACTCCCACACCTCCACGCACGGCGCGTTCGGCGCGCTGGCCTTCGGCATCGGCACCAGCCAGGTTGAGCACGTGCTCGCCACCCAGACCTTGCCGATGGCTCCCTTCAAGACCATGGCGATTACGGTGAACGGGTCCCTGCCCGAAGGCTCGACGGCCAAGGACATCATCCTCGCCGTCATCGCCAAGATCGGCACTGGCGGCGGTCAGGGCTACGTCCTGGAATACCGCGGTCAGGCGATTCGTGAGCTCTCCATGGAGGGCCGCATGACGATCTGCAACATGTCGATCGAGGCGGGCGCCCGCGCCGGCATGATTGCCCCCGACCAGACGACCTTCGACTACATCAAGGACCGCCCCCACGCCCCCGAGGGCGAGGACTGGGATCGCGCCGTCGAATACTGGTCCTCCCTCGCCTCCGATGAGGACGCTGTCTTCGACGCCGAGGTCATTCTCGAGGCTGCCGACATCGAGCCCTTCGTCACCTGGGGCACCAACCCCGGCCAGGGCGTGCCGCTCTCGGCCACCGTCCCCGCCCCCGAGGACTTCACGGATGAGACGGCCCGCGCTGCCGCCGAGCGTGCCCTCGAATACATGGACCTCACAGCCGGCACCCCGATGCGCGAGATCGCCGTGAACACGGTCTTCATCGGCAGCTGCACCAACGGGCGCATCGAAGACCTGCGCGCCGCCGCCAGCGTCGTCAAGGGCCGCCGCAAGGCCGAGGGCGTGCGCGTCATGGTCGTGCCCGGCTCCGCCCGCGTGCGCCTGCAGGCCGAGGCCGAGGGCCTCGACAAGATCTTCACCGACTTCGGCGCAGAATGGCGTAACGCTGGTTGCTCCATGTGCCTGGGCATGAACCCCGACACGATGAACGCGGGAGACCGCTCGGCCTCCACCTCCAACCGTAACTTCGAAGGCCGCCAGGGCAAGGGCAGCCGCACGCACCTGGTGTCCCCGCTCGTCGCGGCCGCCACCGCCGTACGAGGCACCCTGTCCTCCCCGGCCGACCTCTGACGCCCCTCCGCCACCCGACAGCGGGGGAGGGCCCCGGCCTCGTCCCCCACGGAAGAAAAGACTGACGCACCCATGGAAAAGTTCATCACCCACACCGGCATCGGCGTCCCGCTGCGCCGCTCCAACGTCGACACCGACCAGATCATCCCCGCCGTCTACCTCAAGCGTGTGACCCGCACGGGCTTCGAGGACGCCCTCTTCGCTGCCTGGCGTGGCGACCCGGAGTTCGTCCTCAACCAGGACGCCTACAAGAACGGATCCGTCCTCATTGCCGGCCCCGACTTCGGCACCGGCTCCTCGCGTGAGCACGCCGTGTGGGCGCTCAAGGACTACGGCTTCCGCGTCGTCCTGGCCCCTAAGTTCGCCGACATTTTCCGCGGCAACTCCGGCAAGCAGGGCCTGGTCACCGGCATCATCTCCCAGGAGGACTGCGAGTCCCTGTGGAAGCTCCTCGAGGCCGAGCCCGGCACCGAGGTCACCGTGTCGCTGGAGGACAAGACCTGGCGCGCCGGTGCGATCTCGGGCACCTTCCAGATCGACGACTACGTGCGCTGGACCCTCATGGAGGGACTGGACGATATCGCCCTGACCCTGCGCCACGAGGACGAGATCGCGGCTTACGAGGCGAAGCGTCCCTCCTTCAAGCCGCGCACGCTCCCGGCGAAATTCCTGCCCAAGGAAGACGTCGTGTCGGCTCGCGACTGAAAGCACTGCGCATACTGGCCCCTACCTAGCTAGAGTAGGGGCCAGTTAGGTTATAGTGAGGAGCACTCATGTCATCGATCCTTCAGGTTGAGGGCGGCCATCCGCTGCGCGGTGAGATTACGGTGCGCGGCGCGAAAAACTTCGTCCCCAAGGCGATGGTTGCGTCGCTGCTCGCCGACACCCCCTCCGAGCTCTACAACGTGCCGCTGATCCGCGACACCGACGTGGTCTCGGACCTGCTGCGCCTGCACGGCGTCCAGATCGACTTCGATCAGGACCGCGGCACGCTGCGCATGGACCCCTCCAACGTCAAGATCGCCTCGCGCTCGGATATCGACACGCTCGCGGGCGCCTCGCGCATCCCGATCCTCTTCTGCGGCCCGCTGCTGCACCAGCTGGGCGAAGCATTCATCCCCGAGCTCGGTGGCTGCGCGATCGGTGGCCGTCCCATCGACTTCCACTTGGAGACGCTGCGCAAGTTCGGCGCGATCGTCGACAAGCAGCCCGACGGCGTGCACATCAAGCGTCCCGCCTCCGGCTTGCACGGCGCGATTATCGAGCTGCCGTTCCCGTCGGTGGGCGCGACCGAGCAGACGCTGCTCACGGCCGTGCGCAACGAGGGCATTACGACGTTGAAGGGCGCGGCCATCGAGCCGGAGATCCTCGACCTTATCAATGTCCTGCAGAAGATGGGCGCAATCATCTCGGTGGACACGGACCGTACGATCCGTATTGAGGGCGTCGCGAAGCTGGCTGGCTACCGTCACACGGCTCTGCCGGACCGCATCGAGGCTGCCTCGTGGGCGGCGGCCGCCCTGGCTACCCGCGGCGACATCTACGTGCGCGGTGCGCACCAGCCCGACATGACGACGTTCCTCAACACCTTCCGCAAGGTGGGTGGCGCCTTCGACATCGACGCTGATGGCATCCGCTTCTACCACCCGGGTGAGCCGCTGCACTCGATCGCGCTGGAGACCGCCGTGCACCCGGGCTTTATGACGGACTGGCAGCAGCCCCTCGTCGTGGCGCTCACCCAGGCCGAGGGCCTGTCGATCGTGCACGAGACCGTGTACGAGAATCGTTTCGGTTTCACCGAGGCGCTGCGCAAGATGGGCGCGAACATTCAGGTCTACCGCGAGTGCCTGGGTGGAACCCCCTGTCGTTTTGGTCAGAAGAACTACTACCACTCTGCCGTCATCTCGGGTCCGACCCCGCTGCACTGCGCGGATATTGAGGTCCCGGATCTGCGCGGTGGTTTCTCGCACCTGATCGCAGCCCTGACTGCTACGGGCACGTCCACCGTGTCGGGTATCGACGTGATTTCGCGCGGCTACGAGCACTTCACGCGCAAGCTCCATCGGCTGGATGCGCGCGTGCGTTACCTGGACGCCTGAGATCATGGGCGCATCGGGCGCATCGGGTGCGCGACGCAGCATTTTGTTGCTGGTCTCGTCGATGTCTGCGGGCGGGCGCAGCGTGCGCCTGGGCCCGCGCATCGTGCGCATCCTGCGCGGCGGCGGCTGGGAGGTCGCGGTTCGCCTGACGACTCCCGGCGACGACCCGGTGGCGATCGCCGGTGGGGTTGTGGCGGGTTCGATCGTCGCGGCCCTGGGCGGGGACGGGTACCTGAGCGCTGTTGCGTGCGGGTGCCACGAGTCCGACGCGATCTTCGCTCCCCTGCCGGGCGGACGCGGTAACGACCTGTGCCGCGCGCTCGGAATCGGTACGGATCCGCTGGCCCGCGCACGCTCCCTGGCGCGCCTCGGCTTGACGTCCGACGAGGCCGGGGCGCTCTCCTCCGATTCCCTGACCTCCCGGGTGCGTCCTCTGGACGGTATGTGGGTGCGCACGCGTGAGGGCGTGCGCCTCGCCCTCGGGGTCGTGTCGATCGGTCTGGACGCTCGCGCGAACATTCTCGCCAACGAGTCCTCGCTGACGTCTGGACCGCTGGCCTACGGCTACGGGGCGTTTGCCGCCCTGGCCTCGCACGAACCCACCGACATTGTGGCGACCGTGGATGGGCGCGAGCGCAACATGAGTGGCTGGATCGCATCAGTGTCTAATTCGGGGCGTTTCGGCGGCGGTATCACCCTGGTGGACTCCTCCGACATGAACGACGGCATTCTCGAGGTGTGCCACGTCGGGCCCCTGCCTATGTCTCGCGCTCTGCCAGTGCTCGCCAGCGTTGTCGCCGGGCGGGCGAAGACGCATCCCGCCATTGAGGTGGAGAGCGCGCGCGTCGTTTCTTTCGCCGCGCCTGTGGGAACTGTCGCTATGGCAGATGGGGACCGTGTCGCCTCGATTCCCTTCACCGTGGATGTTGCCCCGGGGGTTGTCTCCGTCCTCGTGTGAGGTCGATGCGGGCGTGCGCGCCGGTGGAGTGGTGCCCGTAGAATGAAGCCATGAGTGCTGTCTCCGGCTTTTACACCTTCGCGAAGGGCATCCTGACACCCATCATGACGCCCTGGATCAAGTTCACCGTGAGCGGTGAAGAGAATCTTCCCGCCGAGGGCGGCTTTCTCCTGGTCCCTAACCACCTGTCCAACGTCGACCCGCTGTGCCTGTGCTGGTACTTCATGAAGCGCGACACCGCCGTGCGCTTCCTCGCGAAAAAGTCGATGTTCTCCGTGCCCGTGTTCGGCTGGATCATCAAGGGAATGGGACTGATCCCCGTCAACCGCGACTCCAACCCCTCGGCCGTCCTGGCACCCACTCGCGAGGCTCTGAAAGCTGGCGAGGTCGTTGGCATCTTCCCCGAAGGCACGCTCACACGCGACCCCGACCAGTGGCCGATGGAGTTCAAGTCCGGCGCCGCCCGCCTGGCCCTCGACACGGGTGTGCCCGTCATCCCCGTCTCGCAGTGGGGACCGCAGGACATCATGGCCCCCTACAACGCCAAGGGGATGGACATGCGCCCGGGGCGGCGCGTCTCCTACCACTTCGGTGAGCCGGTCGACCTCTCCGACCTGATGAGTCCCGCCGGGTCCGAGGATCATGAGGCCGTCAACGAGGCGACCAGGCGCATCAGCGATGCCGTGCGTGTGGGCGTGGGCAAGCTGCGCGGACTGCCCGTCCCTGACGAGGTCTGGGATCCGACCACGCAGGCCGGCCCCTGGTGGGAGGAAGAACTCGCCAAGAAGGCGAAGGAAGCGAAGAAGGCCCGCAAGAAGGGCTAATCGCGGATATCGATCACCATGCGCACCGGATTGGATAAGAAGCCAATCTGGAACTCGCGCGCGGTCGTCGCGCCGATGACGATGTGCGTGTTGTCCTCGAAGGAGCCGTCTGAAACGAGGTCAAGATCCCCGGCGCGCGTATGCGTCCCGCTCGGGTATGGGGTGTCGGAGGCCCTCATGGGGGTGCCGTCGATGACCAGATCCAGGACCGCCTCTCCGTCGACCTGGATGGGCAGGCCTCGGCCCTGTTCAACGGCCTCGTCCGTCCACGCGTCCGTGCGGGCCCCGGGCGTGCATGCGCCGAGTAAGAGCGCACAGGCGGCTGCGCTCGCGGCGAGAGACCCGCGGTGAGACACAGTTCCTCCAGGTAACAGTCGGTTGATTCAATCCTAGTAGAATGGCCCTGACAAGGAGGTCTCGATGACTTTGACAACAGCAGCCGTTCTGGGAACGGGCGCATGGGGCACGACGTTCGCGCAGGTGCTCGCCGACGCGGGTGTCACCGTGACCATGTGGGGGCGCAACGCCGACACCATCTCGTTCATCAACGGGGGAGAAAACCCGACGTACCTGCCGGGCATCGCGCTGTCGGATCGCATCAGTGCGACCGCCGAGATTACCGAGGCCGTGGCCGGTCGCGAGCTCGTCGTCGTCGCCGTGCCTGTCAAGGCCGTGCGCGCCACCCTGAGTGCCGCCCGCGAGGCTTTTGCGCCCGGCGTCGCCCTACTGTCCCTGGCCAAGGGACTCGAGCTCGGCTCCCTCAAGCGCGTCGACGAGATCATCGCCGAGGCCTCGGGCGTGCCCGAGAATCGTATTGCGGTCCTGTCTGGCCCGAACCTGTCGCGCGAGATTGCGCAGCGTCAGCCCACGGCCACGGTCGTCGCAGCATCAGACGTGGAGCTCGCCAAGGAGATCGCGAAGGCCTGCCACAACTCCTACTTCCGCCCCTACGTGTCCACCGACGTTGTGGGCACGGAGATGGCGGGTGCCACCAAGAACGTCATCGCTGTCGCCATCGGCGCTGCCGAGGGCATGGGCCTGGGCATCAACACGCGCTCGACCCTCATCACCCGCGGCCTGGCGGAGATGACGCGACTGGGTACCGCACTCGGCGCGGACCCCGCGACCTTCGCGGGCCTGTCCGGCATCGGCGACCTCGTCGCCACGTGCTCATCGCGGCTCTCGCGTAACTTCTCCCTCGGCCACCGCCTCGGCTCCGGCATGGGCCTGGCCGAGGCCCTGGCATTGTCCCCGGGCGTCGTCGAGGGTGTTGCCTCGGCCGCCCCGATCCTGCAGGTCGCCGCATCCGTGGGAGTCGACATGCCGATCACGGGTGCCGTCGTCGAGGTGGTTGAGGGGCGCGCGAGCATCGAGGACATGGGCCGTATGCTGCTGGCACGCCCGCAAAAGATGGACGGCTGGAAGATCGAGCTGGTCTGAACGGTGTGCACGCGGGCGACAGATGCCTCCCGCGCGGTAGTCTTGGACTCATGACTGCAATTTCTCGTCCTCGTGTCCTCATCGTTTTTGGTGGACGCTCCTCCGAGCACGAAATCTCCTGCTCGACCGCCGCCGGCATCCTCACCGCCATTGACCGCACCAAGTGGGATGTCATTCCACTGGGCATCACGCGTGACGGCCAGTGGGTGCGCGTCGCTGACGACCCGTCGGCGCTGGAATTCAAGGACGGGAAGGGGCAGTCCGTGACCGCGGGATCCACCCGCGTTGCCCTGACCCCGGGCGAGGGCAACCTCGTCGAGCTCACGTACGAGGGTGACCCGGACGCGCCGGATTCGCGTGTCGTCGGCGTGGAGGATTTGGGCCACGTGGACATCGTCTTCCCGCTCCTGCACGGCCCCTACGGCGAGGACGGCACCATCCAGGGCCTCTTCGAGATGGCCGGTGTGCGCTACGTGGGCTGCGGCGTGACCTCCTCGGCGGTGTCGATGGACAAGCACCTGACCAAGACCGTGCTCGCGGCTGCCGGTATTGACGTGGGACACTGGGAGATGGTCACGGCCCGTCAGTGGGAGGCTGATGCTTCCGCGTGCATGGACCGCATCGAGCGCCTCGGATTCCCCGTCTTCGTCAAGCCCTGCCGCGCCGGCTCTTCCGTCGGCATCTCGCGTGTCACCTGCCGCGAGGACCTGCCCGTGGCCATCAAGGAGGCCGCGAACCACGACCCGCGCATCATTGTTGAGGCCTCCATCTCCGGCCGCGAGGTCGAGTGCGGTGTCCTCGGATCACGCTCCGACTGGCGCAGCGGCACCGCGCCCCTGGGCGAAATCGTCATCCCCGAGGGCGAGTTCTACGACTACGAACACAAGTACGTCGACGACGTGGTGGGCCTGTCCTGCCCGGCGAACGTGTCTGACGAGTACGCCGATCGCATCCGTGAAACCGCGTGGTGTGCCTTCGATGCGCTCGAATGCGAGGGCCTGGCGCGCGTCGACTTCTTCCTCGACGAGGCCACCGACACCGTCATCATCAACGAAGTGAACACGATGCCCGGTTTCACCCCCATCTCGATGTACCCGCAGATGTGGGCCGCCGCAGGCCTGTCCTACCCGGACCTGCTCAGCGAGCTTCTCACCGAGGCCGCGCAGCGCCCGCTCGGCCTGCGGTGAGTTCCCAGCCACCGCCTCGTTAATTCCTTAACCCCACGATAGAAAGATAACTATGACGGCTCACCCCAAAGTCACGCTGGTGACCTGCTCGTCCATGCCCCACCTGTTCCCCGGCGAAGAGGGCCTGCTCGATGAGCTGGCGTCGCGCGGTTGCGACCCCCAGATCAAGGTATGGAACGATCCCGACGTCGACTGGTCCGAGGCCGGCATGGTCGTCGTGCGCTCCGTGTCCGACTATGCCTCCGACCGCCAGGCATTCCTCGACTGGATCCGTCAGCTGACCCGCGTGCAGAACTCCAAGGACGTGCTCAACTGGAACACGGATAAGCACTACCTGAGGGATCTGGCAGCTCTCGGTATGCCGACGATTCCCACGAATTGGCTCGAGCCCGAGCAGAAGCTCTCCAAGCACCAGATTCACACGCGCTTCCCGGCTTTCGGTGAATTCGTCGTCAAGCCCGCGGTCTCCTCCGGCGTGCGCGACATCGGCCGCTACACGACCGTGGACACGCGCCAGCGCCAGGCCGCCATGCGCCAGGTTCAGGGGCTCCTCGGCGACGGCCGCTCGGTCATGATCCAGCGCTACGTTGAGGAAATCGACCTGCACGGCGAGATCTCGCTCGTCTTCTTCAACGGACTGGTCTCCCACGCCGTCGAGAAGCGCTCGGCCCTGCACCCTGCCTCCGTCACCAACCCGGAGATGCACGAGGCCGTGGTGACCGCCGAAGCCGCCGACTCCGTCGCGTGGCAGTGGGGTGAGGAGATTCGCCGCGTCCTGCACGGCTACGTGCGCTCCCGCCTGGGCCACGATGAGCAGTTCCTGTTCAACCGCGTGGACCTGGTTCCCGACGGTAAGGGCTCCTTCCTGGTCATGGAGGTCTCCCTCGTGGACGCGGACCTGTACCTGGGCGCCACCCCCCACGCGCTCGGTAATTTCGCCGACGCGATCTCCGCTCGCGCCCACTGGTGACGCACGCCACCGCCGTGAGGGTAGTGCTCGAGTTTTCAATCTCGGATGGGTAGTGCTAAGCTCTACCCGTTGCCTTCATGGCGACGCGATGGTGGCTGTAGTTCAGTTGGTAGAGCACCTGGTTGTGGTCCAGGACGTCGCGGGTTCGAGTCCCGTCAGCCACCCCATTGCCCCGGCGCCCACGCGCCGGGGTTTTTGCTTCTGCAGTATGCTTGTAGCATCCTCAAATGACCGGACAAAGGAGTTGTCATGCCCCGCGTGATCGCCTACGGATGCGACGATGCCACCACCCAGTTCCACCCCCTGCAGATCGACATTCGCGAGCCCGGCGAGGGCGAAATCTACTTCGATGTCGCCTATGCGGGCATCTGCCACTCCGACATCCACTCCGCCCGCGGCGAGTGGGGTCCCGTTGCCTACCCGCTCGTGCCCGGTCACGAGTTCGTCGGCATTGTCGCCAAGGTTGGCCCCGGCGTCACCAAGTTCAAGGTGGGGGATCGCGTGGGCGTAGGTTGCCTGGTTGGATCCTGCGGCTCCTGCGAAATGTGCGAATCCGGCTACGAGCAGTGGTGCACCTCGACGCCGGGCACCCTGTGGACCTACCGCGCCGATGCCGACGGAAACCCGACGACCGGCGGCTATTCGCGCGGCTTCACCGTGCGCGAGGACTTTGCGCTCCACATCCCGTCCGAACTGGATTTTGCGGCTTGCGCGCCACTCCTGTGCGCCGGTATCACCACCTACTCGCCGCTCAAGCACTACAACGTCGGTCCCGGCTCGCGCGTGGCCATCCTCGGCATGGGAGGCCTCGGGCACGTGGGCGTGCAGATCGCCAAGGCCATGGGCGCGGAGGTCTCCGTCATCTCCCACGGCCGTTCCAAGGAAGCCGACGCCCGCCGCTTCGGCGCCGATCACTTCTACGCGACCAGCGAAGAGGGGACCCTCGAACCGCTGCGCGGCTCCTTCGACCTCATCCTGTGCACCGTCTCCGCCGACGGCCTCGACTACGTCGGATACATGGCCGCCCTGCGCCCCTACGGTGTCTTTGTCGACGTGGGCCTGCCCACCGAGCCCGTCTCCCTGCCGCTGCGCGCCTTCGTCAACGGCGGCAAGTCCTTCGCGGGCTCCCAGATTGGCGGCATCGCCGAGACTCAGGAGATGCTGGACTTCTGCGCCGAGCATGGCGTCATCCCGCAGGTCGAAATGATCACCGGTGAGGAGATCACCGAGGCCTACAACAACGTCGTCGCCTCGCGCGTGCGCTACCGCTACGTCATCGACACCTCCACGTTCCCCGCGAACGTGTGAGTGTGAGCGGCTAACAGGAAAGCCCCGGGCCGAGTGGCCCGGGGCTTTCCCGGTTGTTGGAGGCCTGTTGGAGATTTGGTGCTGCCTGGCGCGCTGAACCCGCGTTACCTCGTCATGTACCTTGGGTGTGGGGGCTCAACCGTCTCGTCGTATTCGTTGACCAGGCACCTTGACATGTACGTCGGGTGTGTGGTGTTGTCTGGGCCCGTTTGTGCGCGCGTTAACCCACCTGGTGGAAGTTGGGCGGGTGTGCCCACGTTCCACCAGGTGGGTTCAGCTGCTCATAGATGGGCGAGGGGAGTGACTGGGTGCTGTGTGTAGAGCGCAGATCCGTATTGGTGTGTTCATGGCACCGCTATCGCAAGGGTGCGGGGGCATCTCAGTAGGAGCTCTGTCAAACGTTCGGCTCACCGTTCAGCTTGCAACGCCGCTTTCGATTCGGATTCTGCTGCTCAATCTCGGTAGGTGCATATTCAAGCTTTGTCGACAAAGATTATGTGACTGAGAGTAAAGATGGTGATTGGGCCAGCTGGTCTTTGCATGGAAGGTGGAACTCGGAAGGTGTCAAGTATGACAGCCTCTTAGGTATGTGAGTGGAGATCCTCGGTGCTCGCTAGCAGTGTTGCCGTGATTCATGGGGCTATGGTTGCTGGAAAAGCGATTGATGGTGAGAGATGCATCATATATCATGAGGCTGTTGTAAAACCTAGTAACGAAAGGAGGTGTGACATGTTGCAGATCCTTGACAAGGTGGAGGAGAAGTACTTTGCTTCTGACGCCACTGTGGCCCCAGGCGGCTGGTGTTGTTGGTGTTGGTGCTGCAACTCGGCTTCCGTTTGGGGATGATGTCATGAAACCGTGACTATACGACGAAGAAGTCGTATGCCGAGCCTTGGGTTGCCGACGCGGTCCCAAGTGCGTCGGCAACCCCTCGGATCATAGTTACCTCAGTGTTCAAAGAAAGACATGATTATGTCAATTGATGTTGGCGAAGAAGCAACATTCCAATTGCGAAGCGGCCTCTATCTGCTTCCGCAGGGCGACGATGAGATTTTCGTTCGCGACGGAAGTAGGGCGGCGTTTTCTAAAGTTATACGTGACAAACAGAATCGCCGGATCCTCTCAAAGCTTGTGCAAGAGGCGGCTACCCCTGGCACACTTAGAGAACTTGCAGATCGCCTCAAAACTACTATCGAGTATATCGAACCCATTGTGCAGCGACTGGTCGAGGATGAAGTTATATCTCCGCTGGGCGAGAAAAAGGAGTGCTCGGTCGCGGTTGTTGGTGAAGGCAGTATTGGTGAGGCCCTGCTGAAGCTGCTTAGCGACATGGAAGGCATCTCTGTGACGGCGGGGGATGCGGAGGCGCTCTTAACCGGGCAGCTCGACACGGTCCTCAGCATGAGCGATCTTTTCGTTGTTGCCACCAATGTATTGCGACCCGTGCTTAACCATACCGCCAATGAGATCGCTCATGAATTGAGCATACCTCTTCTGTATGTGTTTGCTGATGGTCCTGAAATACAGGTCGGGCCTATGGTGTATCCTGGCGAGACTGCGTGTTATACGTGCTTCGAGGTTCAGGATGAGGGGGCTCGTCACCTACGTGACGAATTTTTGGTCTTTAAGGACAATCTTGCCCGTTGTCCGGAAGATAAGTCGGTTAGTGCGCCAGTAGCTGCGATGGCGTCTGCATGGGCGGCTTTGGCCATAGAAGATGCACAGGCGAAGACTATGTCGCGTCTTGCTGAACGTATTGTGCGTGTAGAAACTAATAGGTTCGAGGTTGTTAGCCACCGAATCCTTCAGCTCCCCAGGTGTCCGTCCTGTAGTCGTTACCGCGCTGATTTGCAGCACACGTTCCTCTGAGGTAATCATGACGCAGAATGAAGTTACGAATACAACGGAGTGTCTGGTTGTAGATCCAAGTTTCGAGCATGGACTTGAACAAACCGTAATTCCAGGTACTGGCTTAATGCTCGTTGCACCTACCCGTCGGGATAGCTATCAGAATAGGCTCGCCGATGCCGAAGGTGACGTTGCCGAGATGTACCAAGTGAATGCGCGTTGGCGACGAGGTGCATTGGATGATCTTCCCGACGTCGAGGAGCAGAAGTCTCTTCGCAAGTGGTTCCTAGAATCGGGTCGTGTCTTCGATCTGTCTGGGGAAGAAGAAGGACCTATGGTTAGCTTGGATACGCTACCTGCGTCGCTCGGCGAAGCGCTCACGGTGCTCGCTCGCGTCGGTTTGCAGAGCGGGCTGTTGTTTGCCGCAGACGTGTTGGTGATCGTCGATGAGTGGGTACATCTCCTCCCGGCAGGTGAAGAATTCCTTGTGCGGACGCGACTCTTCGACGATGCGCGACGGAGGGAACTGGTGGAGTCCGTCTCGGTGGATGTCCGCCATGCGTTCAGGGGAGCTCCAGTTTTCCTGGCCGTGGTGCTCGTGCCCCAGCGACTACAGGTTACCCATGGCCCACGAGGTTACCGTAACGCGCTTTTGGAAACGGGAATGCTCGTGGGTAACTTAGGTACTGTTTTTGCTCAACATGGTCTTAACATTACGATCGCCGTCGATTTCGTTGATACTACGGTCGATCGTGTACTCGATCAAGACGGGGTCGAACGCTCCGTGGTCGCTTTAGCATCAATCACTGGCTCAAACAACAATGGAGACCAATAATGTCGGCAACTCAGAGCAAGCAGTGTGCGTATGTTGACACGGGCGTCGCATTCGAGGATAAAGGTTCTTCGTTGCCGATAGCCCTTGAGAAACGTGTTGTGCGTATGCTGGAGGAAGCGGTTCAGTCAGGTGAGTGTTCGGAACCTTTCGCAGATGTCGTGTCTTGCTTGATTCATGAGAATTTGATGCAGGCAGGTGATGAGGAACTTCGAATTGCGCATATTGTGCATCGTGTGATGCGTGCAGAGGCGAATACTGACGGTGCCGATCTCTCAAAAGCTGTACGTTCTCCTGATCTAAAGGTTATCCGCGAAGGTGAAACGCGTATCGCGCTTCCTGACCAGGTTCCAGAGTGTGCTCGTGAGTTCGATGAGTTAATACATCGGCGGAGGTCAACTCCGGTATTTAACTTCCAACCACTTTCATTCATGGAACTTGCTGCTTTCCTACGAATGAGCTGTGGTTCGAAGGGGGTGGCGCGTGCCTATCAACGTCGCGACATTCCGCGTAGGGTATTCGCATCAGCTGGTGGTTTGCAGTCTGTGGATATTCAGGTCATTGTCCAGAACGTGGAGGGTATTGAGCCAGGCCGTTATCATTACGACCCGCTAGAACATTCGCTTGTCCTAGCTGAGATTGGAGACTTCCGCCTTCCGATAGTTGCGACCACCTTAGGTACCGACTGGCTGATGCATGCACAGGCAATCATCGCGATTATTGGTAATTTCAATCGGGTATCGTGGAAGTATGGCTCGCGTGGATATCGATACATGGGGCTCGATGCGGGAAATGTCTGTGGGCAGATGTATCTTGCTGGAGCAAGCATGAATCTTGCTATTAACGCAGTTGCTGCTTTCCGGGATGATGCGATCAACTCGCTTCTTCGCGTCGATGGGCGTGACCATTTCGCGCAGCTGCTCGTGTCTGTTGGCAATAAACCAGGTATCCGAGCATGACCGCCAGCGCCACTGTACTGATGATAGCCGTCGGTATTCTGCCCGCCTATGGCATCACGATGATGATTATCGATCAGCTTTCCAGGAAACTTCATTTTTTGCGCCCCTGGGTGGTTGACCGTGCTGCTGTCATCTACCTTGTTTTTCTGGCTATCGGTAATGCATTAGTGATCGTGGAAGGATTCATTCCGATTGGTGCCATTGTGTTTAAAACATGGTGGGGAGCTCTGTTGTCAATAGTATTGGCTCCCATCGTTGCAATGGTTCCGTATCTCCTGGAACTGTTACTCTCGTCGGCTATAGGATCTGTTGAACGAGCAACCCTTGCGACGGCGGTTTTCATCAGGGACGCAAACTCGTCAGTCAATGCGCTTATCGAACGGCGTGGAGTTTGGTGGACGGTTGCCATTGGCACAGCACTGATGGAAGAACTCCTGTTCCGAGGTGCCCTACTTCATGCGGTCTGGAGTGAACATGGAGCGTTATTCGCCATTCTTGCAAACAGTATTATTTTCGGCTTACACCATGTCGCATTCGGAATCAATGCGATCTTTGCCAAAATGATTGCCGGTTTGTTGTGGAGCCTTTTGGTGTTGCTAGGTGGCAGCATCATTGCTGCTCTAGCGGCACACCTGTTCTTTCAATATCTTGTATGGCGACGATCGCAGCGGATAAGGGTATCCCATGCTATGTGACTTCCATGCGACAGGTGCAGGATACGTTGCGAGTCCTGTTGACGGTTCACTTTGTGACATTGTTTCACTCGCAACAATGATGGCTGATCCGGTGATGCCACTGCGCCGACTTGGTGTCTCCGTTGAGTATGCTGCGTGGGCGGAGGCACAAGGCTGCCAACACCTGTGGGGAGGAGCTTGGATTGACGAGAAACCCTCGGGTCTACGAAATACGATTCCAGCGGAAGTGAGTGAAGCCGTCATCTCCGGAATGGCGCGCCTGGGTATGCGTATCATGTGCGTGGGAAGCACATGTGGTGGTGAGGACCTTCGGCGCCTTCTCGCGGTTGCGCGAGATGCAGGTTTATCAGTTGCTATCGAGCCTCATCCGAGCACTTTGGACATGCTTCCATTCTTACCCCCAAGCAGTACTATCGAGTCACTCGGTGTTGCGGCGGTTGCGATTGGAGCACGACACGGTTACAAGGTGGGCAGTGCTCCAGCGAATGCCCAACGCACTCTACTGGAGTTGGGTGAGCTACCCTGCGGTGCAGACGAGGTCATCGCTCGAGAGTTGATCGCGTGGGGTATCCCGCTGACTCCTCTTATGGCATCCACGCGTGTTCGGGCTGACTTGGCTGCGCTGACGTCAGCTCCTGGCTTAGCTGAACTGTCAAGGATCATGCCGCATCACGCGCGTATTTTACGGCTTCGAGCACCAGGCGGGATGGCGATGGGGCAGCGTGAGGCTATGAAGCACTTGGGAATGGTTCCGCTGTCGAAGTGCGATAGAGAAGTCCTTGCTAAGGGATGGGCTCTGCTGCGCTCAGTACTTGGTCTAGTGGCCTCTTCTACATGGCTCGTTGGCGGAAGCGGAGCCCCAGGGCTTGGCATGCATCCGCGATACGCACTTGATGAAGAGCAGCGGATTTGGCGTGATTGCGGAGTCTCTGAAAAACATATTCGTCGGTCATTCAGCGACGAAACGGCGAGCCTACTTGGAATAAGGAGGAATGCATGAACGTTTTCGAAGCCCAAGGTATTCGTAAAACCTATGGGGAAACGAAGGCGGTGGATGGGGTTGATCTATCACTGGCTACGGGAGAGATCGTGACGATCCTAGGCCACAACGGCTCTGGAAAGACTACTTTTCTTGAGTGCGTTGAAGGGCTGCGTAAACCAGATGCTGGCACCGTTATTCTATGTGGTAAGGTGCACGCCTATGGTTCCCCACTACCTGAAGGAGTGGGCGTTCAGATGCAGCAAGAACAACTGCCACCACGAATAAAGGTTCGTGAGGCACTCAGCCTCTTCGCGAGCATTTACGGCGTTGATGGTCCACCCCCCGACCTGATGCAAGCAATGACGATTGAGACGATCGCGGGCAAGCGCTTCGATACGCTCAGCGGTGGACAGAAACGTCGTGTGAGCCTCGTACTGGCCTTCATGGGGGACCCGCGAATCGTCTTCCTCGACGAACCAACGGCGGGGCTGGACCCAGAGGCGCGCTCAGCGCTCGTCGCTGTGCTCAAGGACCGCCGGGACCGGGGCCTCACGGTGTTGGCAACACTACATGAGGTTGACCATGCGGCAGACCTCGCGGACCGCATCTTAATCATGGCACGCGGTCGTGTTCGCCGTGAGGGCACGGTTGATAGCCTCATGTCAACACTGGGTGCCGACGCGTGCGTCGTGCTTCCCCGCGGCACGGATCAAGCGCCATGGCAGGCCGCCGGACATACCCAGCTAAGCCCGGAGGGGGCTCTGCTGGTGTTCGGAGATCGGTCGACCCTCGAACGGGCAGTTCAGAAAATTCCCAGTGGCCGCACGGCAGTGTTGAGGCCCACCAATCTGGGGGACGTCGTGACGCGTGAAGCGCAGACAGCTGAGGAGGAGAAATGAACGGTTGGCGATCAACATGGGCGCTGTTCCGTGTGGAAACCCTTTTGTTCCTTCGGGAGCCATTCGCGGTTTTCTTCTCACTGGCGTTCCCACTTATTCTACTCCTGTTCGTAGGGTCGATCGGTGGCACAGAAGAATTGCCAGCGGGCGGGCGTTTCATCGATGCCTATATGGCGACGATGATTGGTGTTACCGCAGCAAACGTAGGTCTCATGGGAATGTCGATTCATATTGCAGAGAATCGGGGTCAAGGTGTACTGAAGCGGTATCGTCTGTCACCGGTCCGATCCAGCGCATACTTCATCGCGCAGTTTTGCACAGCGGCGGTCGTCGTCGCAATCTCGATCGTCGCATTGGCAGTGGTCACCCTGGTTGTTTACGGACCGGCTCCACATGCCAACTGGCCGATGCTGTTAGTGGTGTCAACTATTTCACTTTATGTCACCATGAGTCTCGGGCTCTTTTTAGGGGGCCTCGCAATGCCCGTCCGAAGTGTCCAAGTTGTGTCGGCTGCTATGTTCTTTCTAATGTTTTTCAGCAGTGGTGCAGCACTCCCACGTGAATCATTCCCCGGCTGGCTGCAGACAGTTTCGGAGTTTAATCCACTTACGATTCTTAACCAAGCACTCATGGACGCCTATCTTGGGCAGCAATGTTCGTGGTGGCGCCTAGTCATTTTGGTAGTTGTTACCATCATTTTGAATCTAATCACGGTTCGAACGTTCGACTGGGAAGGAAGCAACTCGTGATTTCTAGTTATCAAGTGCCCACCATTACTAGTGGGGTCAGGGATGATTCCATGATTGTGAGGACGTTCAATCGCCGTCGACCGATCATCAAGCCCACCTTGAATGATGATGAGTATCATGCGCTAATGGAGACGGAGTCATTGTATGCTCCGAGTGCCTTCATTCGGCTCCTCACAACGTATTTTCGCCCGGTTTCTGGTGCAGGGCTACACGTCGGTCATGGCCAGTACTTCGACTTTGACCATATTTCGAGTAAGCTACTCGGCGTTGCGGGGCTTAATTCATCGTATGCTAGCCAGGTCTACGGTGGCGGTAAGGGCCTTGATCTGCACGACATGTACGTGTCCTCCATGGGTGAGGGAATCGAACGGGTGCTCGGTTCATTTGCGTTTTTGTCCTGGGCAGACCGGTTACAGAACGGCACTCGTCGGGAGATGGAAGATCGAGGTATGCACTGCCTTGGACCGGAAGATCTTCCAATCTTTTCTGAAGCACAGTTCTCCGACCCCCACTTCGGCTTCGACCGCTGGGATGATAACACGACGATGGGGTGGATTCCGGGTACCCGGCTCTACTCGGGTGAGACTATCTGGGTGCCAGCTCAGCTTGTGTTGTTCATCTACTATCGCCCAGACGATGAGCCACTTATCGGTCTAGCGCCTTCCGGTGGATTGGCAAGTCACATCACTACGGATCTTGCTGTCTACCATGCGCTCGACGAACTCGTCGAGAGGGACGCAGTAAATCTACGTTGGCACGCACGAGTTCCCTTAGATCGTATCGTGATGGACGTTGAGCCCCGCGATGCAAAGGTGCGTAGACAACTGTCCGAATTGGATCGTGGAATCGGAAAGCCGGAATTCTACCTGCAGAACCTCGACTTCTTCGAATTCCCCGTGCTGACGGCCATCGAATTTGATAACTGGTTGAAGGATTTGCGCTACAACGCTGGCGGTGGGGTGGGAGCAAGCCCCGATGCGGCGATGCGTTCTGCGCTCGGTGAGTACTGTCAGTCAGAACGCTCCTTGCGTATTTGTCAGCTGGCCGATAATTGGCAGTTCGAAATTGCTTTCAAGCGGCTATTTGGAATACATGCCGATGCTAAGCCTTACGAATTCGACCGGTTCGTCCAAGCGATCACGTTCTATGGGTATCAACAGAATCAGAAGAAGGCTGACTGGTACTTCAATGGTGGCGGCGAAGTGAAACTGAGTGAATTGTATGCCCGATGTGACGCTGCGGAACCTGATCCGGTTAAGCGGATTCACTTAGCGATGCAGTCTCGCGGCATAGATCCGATTATGTTTGACTTCACTCCCCGTGCTTTCGCGCAGACGAAGGTATGGAAGGCTTTTATTCCTGAACTGTCCCAGCCCTACCCTCCGCAGTCGCCCGCGCTGGGACACCCTCGGTACTTGAAATGTCCCGTTGATGCAGGTTATCGCGATCATCCCATTGATCAGGCGGATCTCCTCCAAGATCCGCTTCCCTATCCGTAAGGAGTTTGCTCATGCTTGACCCAGTCGAAAACTCTATGACGACCTCTGCTCAGAGTGAAGCAAGTCTGCATGGTCAGACCGCGCCTCTCATGACGCTTGCATCAGCTACGGCAGCCGTTCGTGTGGGTACACTTGCGGCTCTCATCCCGGGGTTGGTAGCAGCTCATGTTGGAACTGGAACTTGGTTGACGCTAGCCCTGCACATCGCTGGTGCGCTGGCAACACTTGTTGCGATTCTCGTTCAATCCCGTGTTGGATTGCTGCTTGCTGTCCTCTTCACCGGATACTCCACGGTGGTCCTGGCGCTCAATGCTCCCAATGGCACTCTGAGTTCAGTGACGTGGATCGTTGGTGGCTTGACTTTGCTGATGACCCTCGCGTCCTCGCTAACAGTACGTCGAAAGCAGAATCTGTTATGGCCAGTCTGGACCGCACTATTGGGTGTGATCGTGGGATTCGTGGTGTTGTCAATCCTGCGTTGATAACCCTTCGCTCGTGGAGCTGGAGTAGCTCTGTACCTCCGATGATGACTGTTCGTCTCCGCATACTTCTGACATGGCATCCTCGGGCCGTTTGGATCCTGGTTGTCCCGGTTGTTGGAGGCCTGTTGGGGATTTGGTTCTGCTGGTGCGCTGAACCCGCGTGACCTCGCCATCAACGTTGGATGTGTGGTGTTGTCTGGGCCCGTTTGTGCGCGCGTTAACCCTCCTAGTGGAAGCTGGGCGGGTGTACCCACGTTCCACCAGGTGGGTTTAGCTGCGCATAGGTGGGCGAGGGAGCGCATGGTTGCGACGGGAAATTGCCGTCATCGCGTGTGCTAGGTGCGTGAGTCCTCACTGTGCTGCATGGCCAGTTAGCAGCTGTCGCACCCAAGTCAGTGGCATCCTCGGGTACGAGAAAAAGAAAGCCCCGGGCCGAGTGGCCCGGGGCTTTCCC
>ERZ772764.77-NODE-77-length-64452-cov-5.765393_pt1 | contig 64452 bp, 49 predicted proteins | sample MGYA00512163_ERZ772764 | MGnify/ENA primary metagenome ERZ772764 (study PRJEB29015, sample SAMEA2737903) | human oral metagenome | biome: human oral; feature: human-associated habitat; material: dental | place: China | collected 2094 ... | reverse complement strand
CCCGCCCTCGATGCTCAGTGGCGATCAGCAGCGCACGGCGCGCGTCAGTAGTGCACGACCACCGTATCGCCCATGTCGGTCCAGTCGTAGATGAACTTCGCGGCATCGACGGGCATGTTCACGCAGCCGTGGGAGCCGCCGTAGCCGCTCCAACCGAAGGAGGAGCGCCAGGGGGCACCGTGCATGGCGTAGGAGCCGGTGAAGTAGGTGACCCACGGGACGCCTTCGGTCTCATACTTGGAGCCGTCGGCGTTTTCACCGCGCATGGTCTGCACGTCGTACTTGAGGTAGACGTGGAAGGTGCCGGTGACGGTCGGCGTGTCGGGGGCACCGGGGACCATGTAGAAGGGGCCGCCGGCGACCTTGCCGCCGACATAGGCGGTGACGGAGGCATCGGTGAGGTTGATGTCGACCCACTTTTCGCCCTCGGCGGCCTGGTAGACCAGGTTTTCGGTGCCTTCGGCGACATGCTTGGTCTCAGAGCCGGGCTCGACGTCGTCGTAGTGGAACAGGCCCTCGTAGGCCTTGCCGTCGGTCATGGCGGCGACGACGTCCTTGGTGATCTGTTCGGTGTTGTTGGTCTTGAGGCCCTTCTTGCCTTCGCGGGCAACGGTCAGGACGTTGCCTTCGGAGTCGACGTTGTCGACGCGGTTTTCGGGCTTGACGTCGGTCTTGGCGGCCAGGGCGTTGACCCAGTCGGCGACCTTGACGATGCTGATCGAGGGCGTGTCGAGGCTGCCGTCGGCCTTGGTGAGGAATTCGACCCACTGGACCTTGTCGGAGCGCTTGGCGGTGAAGGTGTCGATGCCGTCGGAGATTTCGATACTCGTCTCGAGGAGGGCGTTGGCCTTCTCGGCGGCGGCTTCGGCGTTCTCGGTGGTGATGGAGGGTTCCATCTCGCGCACACTCACGTCCTGGGTGACGGAGGTGAGGGTGGCCCCCGCCTGCTTGACGGCGGAGGCGACGTCCTCGGTGGACACGCCGTTTCCTTTTTGCGCGGGCGTGAAGGTGAAGGATTCGCCGTCCTCGGCAACAATGACCGCAGCGTCCTTCACGTCCGAGGTGAGCATCGAGTTCGCGGCCGCGGCGAGCTTCTTGACGGACTCTTCGCTGACGGTGACGACGGGCTCGACGTCGCGCTCGGAGAAGAGGGCGCTGACGAACGCGGGAAAGGACGTTGAGCCCTTCATGGCGGCGTCGGCAGTCTCGTCGGCCTGGACCGTGATACCTGCTTCGTTGAGCGAGGCCTCGGTGGTCTTGCCTTCGACGGTGAGCGTGACGGTAGCGGCGTCGGCGCGCTCGTTGACGGCGGCGATCACCTGGTCGCGAGTCATGCCAGCGACGGACGTACCGGCGACGGACGTGCCCGGCAGGGCACGTCCGGAGTAGTTGGCCGCATACACGATGCCGGCGCAGACGACAATGAGGACGAGGGCGCTCACGACGCCAATCGCCCATCTGGTTTTCAAGGAAAGTTTTTTGAGCATCGTGTCCTATCGTATAACCTCATGCATGCCCACGTGGAGATTCCATTGAATTTTCAGCTGCGTTATCTGCCACAAGGAATTGGGCGCATTTTAGCCATTTCGACCGACAAACGTGATTATTGCCGCGAGGCCCCTCACCACCTGCGAGAACGCAAGAGCTTATCCTGGTTGCATATGCGTTCGCCGTCGACTTTGGGAGGCTCATCATGACTGCGCCGCGACTTCTTGTTGTGCCCGGAGGCACCGCTATTGGTGTGGTCGCTCTGACGAATGCATCGATTCATAAGCTCGTGGAGCTCTACGAGGAGCGCCAGGCAGACCCGAATCATCCGGCGCCGCACACGGTCGTCGTCTTGCGCGCACCTGAGGATGTGCCCCCGGCAACCCTTCGCGGCTCTGCGGCGCCCCCCGAGGAGGCTTTCCCGGCGGACCGCTACCCCGGCCTCGCCGAGCGCATGAACCACGATCCGCATTTCTTCGACGGCATCGACCTAGTCGTCCCGACGTCGGGGTCAAGCGCGGGCTCCCCGCGCCTCGTTGGCCTGTCGATCGAGGCACTCGTGGCCTCGGCGAAAGCGACCGAGCTTGCCCTGGATGGCCCGGGCCGTTGGATCTTAGCGATGCCCGCGCACCACATCGCTGGCGCGATGATCCTGCTGCGCGCAGCGGTCGCGGAGACGAATCCGCAGATCGTCGACATCTCCGAAGGCTTCGACCCCCGTGCACTCCTGCCCGCGATTCAGGGCGCCACGCAGGACGACATGCCCGGCTACCTGTCGCTCGTGCCAACCCAGCTCGCCCAGTGCCTCGAGGCTGGCGAGGAGGTCGTGGGGCCGATGCGCTCGCTGACGGCGATCCTCGTGGGCGGGGCGGCGACCAACCAGCAGCTGCTCGCACGCGCGACCGAGGCTGGCCTGAAGGTGCACCTCACCTACGGCATGACGGAAACTGCGGGCGGCTGCGTCTACGACGGCAAGCCCCTGCCGGGCTCGTCGGTGCGCGCAGTGGATTGGGACGGGCGTACGCGCCTGGCGATCCACGGCCCGACGCTCATGACCCGCTACTTGGACGCGGAGGAGAGCCCTTTCTTCGACGAGGGTGGCCACCGTTGGCTGCTCACCGGAGACCTGGGCATTATCCGGGCTTCCGGGACGGTGGAGGTGCGCGGCCGCGCGGATGACGTGATCGTCTCGGGCGGCCTGTCGATCGCACCGGGGCCGGTGCGCCGCGCGGTGCGCTCGTTCGAGGGCGTGGCGGACGCGTGGATCATGGCGACGCCGGACGAGAAGTGGGGGCACGTGGTGACTGCGCTGGTGGTTCCGGAGCAGGTACCGGCGGATTCGCTGGAGATGGCTGAGCTTGGTTCCGCGGTCCGCGAGCACACGGCGGCTCGTATTGGTCGCGCGCAGGCTCCCCGCCGGGTTGTGGCGGTCGAGGCCCTCCCCTACCTGGGGTTCGACAAGGTCGACCGCGCTGCCGCAGCGCAGGTCGCCGCCGAGGCCTCGGGCACTGAACGGGAGTGGGTGCGCTAACCCTCTGCCCGGGCGAGCGCTCGCTCCAACTACACTGGTGGGCATGGCTTCCGTTTCGAACTGGATTGAAGGCGCTCGCCTGCGTACCCTCCCTGCCGCCGCCGCACCTGTGATCGTGGGGTCAGCGGCCGCGCACTACCTGGGGGGCTTCAGCACGCTGCGCGCGTCCCTGGCGCTCCTGGTAGCGCTGGCGCTGCAGGTGGGGGTCAATTATGCGAATGATTATTCGGATGGCATTCGCGGGACGGATGATAATCGCAAGGGGCCTGCGCGCCTGACGGGCGGGGGCCTCGCCAAGCCGAAGGCTGTCCTGGCGGCGGCGCTGGGTTCGTTCGCGCTGGCCGGGGTCGCGGGCCTGGCGCTGGTTGCGATTTCTGGTACCTGGTGGCTGATCGCTGCGGGCGTCGCGGCCGTGGTCGCGGCGTGGTTCTATACGGGCGGCAAGCACCCCTACGCCTATATGGGCATCGGCCTGTCGGAGCTCATGGTGTTCGTGTTCTTTGGCCTGCTGGCGTGCGTGGGCACGACGTGGACCCAGGTGCAGTCGGCCCCGTGGTGGCTGTGGATGAGCGCGTCGGCCCTGGGCCTGCTGTCGGTGGCCCTGCTGATGGCCAATAACATTCGAGATATTCCGACGGACCGCGAGTCGGGCAAGATGACGGCGGCGGTGCGCCTGGGGGACCGCCCGTCGCGCTGGGTGTTTGCGGCGTGCGCGTGGCTTCCGGTCGTGATGATCGTGACCCTCGGCGCGGGGGTTGGCTTGCATCCGCTGGCGACGTGCGCGCTGGGCGTGGGCGCGGGCGCATGGGCGGTCGGCGTGAGCCTGCCGGTCCTCACTGGCGCCTCGGGTCGCGAGCTCATCACGGTCCTGCGCAACACCGGTTTTTTCACGCTGTCGTGGAGTATCCTCGCGGCGATCGCTCTCGTGATTGCGTAGGTTTTCATCGACGAGGCCGGGGCTCCACGCGCTCACGAGGCCTCGTCGGCCACTGAAAAACGACCACCTGTCAGGTAGGATGACCCACAGCATTACTCACCGTTCACGCGGAGGCCAGGATGAGCAATGATTCCTACACGCCGGGCGCGCACGCCCAGATGGGCACGGTTGCCCCGGGTTCGGTGGTGAAGCCGTGAGCTGGTTGAGCGTTCTTCAATGGGACCCCACCCCCCTTCGGGACTATTCCTCCAAGTGCACCTCCATGCAGCAGCAGTTGCAGACCGCTGCTGATGACCTCGTCGCCGACCTCAATAGCCTGACCGGCACTGGACGGACCGTAACGGCCGCCCAGGATAAGCTCCGTAAGCGCATCAAAGCCATCGAAGACCTGGTCAATTACTTGATCGGTGCGAGTGAAATCGCTTCAGAAGCTGTGCAAGGCATCAGCAAGATTAAGGCTGATGTCGAAGACGTCAAGCAGTTAGCGGATTCGTACAGCATCCACATTGATACGAGCGGAGTTGCTTCTTTCCTTCGTTCTGTCGCTGACGAAATCATCGATTTCCTGAAGGATCCCCTTAACCGCACGAAGCTCCTGGCGCGAATCACTCAGCGTATCGCCGCAATTATTGCCGAGGCCGACGCTCTTGCCCTCGAGCTAGCGACGATGATCAGAGCCCTCGATAAGGGAACTTTCGACAACGGCGTGCATTACACCGCTACGGGTTCAAGTCGCCCGACGCTACCTCCGAAGAGTGCTTCTCCTGAGCAAGTAGCAACCTGGTGGAATGCCTTGTCCGAGAAGGACAAGCAGTGGATGATCGAGCAGCATCCGGACGTCATCGGCAACCTCGAGGGCGTCGACTACACGTCGCGCAATCAGGCGAACCGCATCATGCTTCCGCGCCTTCAGAAGCAGGCAGAGGATGAACTCCAGCAGTTCTACGATACTTACGGCACGTCCATCCCCGTGACGCCTGAGAATGCCGGGTTACTCGCTGAAGAGAAACGCCTGAAAGACCGCGTGACAGCGCTCGATAACATCGACGCAACCCTCAAGAACGAGTCCGACGGTGTTCCCCGCTACCTGATGCAGCTTGACCCGAGCGGGCCAAATATACTCGCGGCCGTCTCACAGAATAACCCCGACGACTCTCAGCACATCGGCGTCATCGTGCCCGGCATGACGACGAGCGTCGCAGGGAACGGCGAAGGCGGCTCCATCCTCGATTACGACGGTCACGCCACAGTCATGCGACAAGCGGCGCAAGCGGCCGCAAAGCCCGGAGAAAAGGTCGCGATGGTCGAGTTCTTCGGATACGACGCCCCAGGCAGTCTCGTCGGAGCATCAAACACCTGGATGGCTAACAACGGCGCACCGAAGCTAGCACGCTTCTTGAACGGCATCGATGCTGTGCGCGAGCACGGTGCTGGCGATGCCCACATCACCGTCGCCAGCCACTCCTATGGATCGACCACGGCGGGCATCGCCGCGACACTCGTGGGAGACGGCGTCATCGACGATCTTGTCCAGTTTGGCTCGCCCGGATCAGGCGTCCAGGACGTGGGCGAGTTCCACGTCCCTGAGGGACACCTCTATGTGAGCGCTGCTCCCTACCTTCACGATGTGGTGCAGGGCGTCGGACCGGATGATTGGTTCGGGAAGAACCCCGACACGATGGATGGCTACAAGCACCTCTCAGGGGACGTCGGTCCCGCTCCGAGCTCCTATCGACCGTGGGATCAACACAGCGGCTACTTCCAGAAGGACACCCAGGCGAACCAGGATATCGCCAGCGTCATTGGAGGGAATCCGCCCTCATGAGGAAGTTCTTCACCGCCCTTCTCACACTTTTTTCAGTTATCACATGCGCCGCATGCGCACCATTTCTTGGAGGATCCATGACCCCGAGCGCCCCCCCGGTGAAATCCGTCGAGGCATTCCAGCACGACCTCGAGCCCACCATCATCACGGCACGTAATGAGCTCGTCACCGCCGAGAACTTCATGGCATACAAGGACAACTACTTCATTGCTGCCTACATGGATGACGGAAAGAACGTATATTCTTTCCACTCGCGCATGTTCTTCTTTACCGAGCTGGACACCGACCTGATCCGCGACACCTACAGCGCTCGCCTCCTCCCCCTCGGATTTGAGCTCTCCGAAAAGCGCTGGACCTCCAACGGAGTTGATATCGTCCAATTCCTGTGGACCCACGAGGAGTACCACGCCGTGGTCTCGGCGACGACGCGACTGGGCGAGCAAACCTCCACCTACTACTACACGGTAGGCAACCCCTCAGATGGATCCAACGGTGATCCCAAACAGCTGATCGACCAGCCCGGACGCATCCCCGACTGGTTCGACCCCAACCTCCCACCGGCAGGACAAGGATGACGCCACAAGCAACCGCACGCCGAGGAACGCGACCACTCGTGCTCCTCGCGCGTATGCGCCGCGGGTGAGAAAGTAGCTCAGCGCCCGCGGCGGTACAGGTATTCGTGCAGCCAGTCGCCCGCGATGCCGGTCACTGCGGCGACGACGCAGACGAGGGCGACAGCCCGGAATGCGTCCGAGGCGAGCCACGGCGTGAACACGCCGATGCCGATCGCGGCGCTGCCCTGCATGGCGAGGTCGTTCATGGCGACGGCGCGCCCATTCTGTCCGGGGGCGACGGTCGCGAACACGGTGTCGTAGATGGGTGTGAACAGGGCGCCGAAGCCCGCGTAAATGAGGCACATCGCGGCGGTGATGACCCACGTTCCCATGCTCATGCACAGCGCGAGGAGGGCGGTGCCCGTCAGGATGAAGCCGATGCACGCGCGCACGGTCCGCCCGCGTCCGATGCGTGACATGACGGCGCCCGACGTCATGGCGGTGGTCAGGGCGACGCAGTAGGCGGGCAGGAGACGCACGGACACCTGGGCGGGGGTGAGCCCGTAGTAGGCGGCGCCGATGCCGTTCATGAGGGGCGCGACCGTGAAGTTCATGCAGTAGACAATCAGGATGAGGCTGATCGAGCGCGCCCACGGCACGTTCGTGAAGAAGGAGCGTGTGATGAAGGGGGCGCGCGCACGCCCAATGTAGCGCCAGAAGAGGACGCCCCCGAGGACGAGGCCGGCGATGAGCCACCAGCGCGGGTTCGCTGCAGCCAGAGTGAGCAGGAGCGCCAGGGAGGAGAAGATCGCGAGGCCAACGACGTCGACGCGTCCGGCGCGGGCGCGCGCGGGGACTCGGCGCCCCATGATGGGCAGGCACGCAAGGCCGGCTAGCGGGATGAGGAGGAGGAGCGCCCAGTTGATGTCGGCGAGCATGCCGCCCGAGAGCATGCCGATCGCGGTGCCGCCCTGGAAGGCCGCGCACATGAGGCCCACGTAGAGGCCTCGTTTCTTCGGATCACGGATGGCGGTCGCCAGGATCATGTACGCGGAGGCGGCCGCCTGGTAGCCGAGGGTTTGGAGCGCGCGGGCCACGATGACACCGAGCAAGGACGAGGAGAAGGCGAAGCCGAGCAGCGAGCCCGCGACGATGAGCGCGATGCCCACGTCGACGATGCGGCGTAGCGGGATGAAGTCGCCGAGGGTCCCGTAGAGGAAGCAGGCGACGCCGAGGATGATGCCGGGAATCGCGGTGATCAGGCCGGAGGCGTCCCCCGCGCCGATGTCCTGGGCAACGCGCAGGTAGACCAGGTTGAACCCTTGAAGGGAGACGGTGCCGAGGGCGTAGATGCCGAGAAGCGGCAGGAGCACGCGCGCGGGTCCGTCCGCGTATTCGCCGTCCGTGGCGACGGTGCGCATGTTGACCGCGGTGGCCGAGGCATCCCCTCGGATCACCCGTGAGGGGACTGTGGTGACGCGGCAGGTGGGACCTGCCGCTCGCGATGAGATGAAGAATCGGAGCGTGCGCACGGCGATTAGTTCACCATAAATCAACCGTTTAGCAGTATTGCAGGAAACTAGTGCGCGAATGAAGCTGCACTTAACACTTCGTATGGGCTAACCCGCACCACCAACTTCGCCAAGGAGCCGCCACAATACGCGACGACACCACTGTGACGTGGCACAATAGAGCATCCCATCGCAAAGGAGCTCTCATGGCACGCGTCATTGTCGTCGGTTCCATCAACCAGGATGTCACGGTCACGGTCGACCGTTTCCCCTCCCCCGGCGAAACACTCTCTGGCACCTCGCTCACCTACAGCCTCGGCGGCAAAGGCGCGAACCAAGCGGCCGCCGCCATACACTCGGGAGCCACCGTCATCTTCGTCGGCGCGCTCGGCTCAGACCCCTCGGGCCAGCGCCTGCGCTGCGACCTAGCATCCCACGGCGTGGACGTCACGCACCTGCGCGAGGCCGACGGCCCCTCGGGAACCGCACTCATCACGGTGGCCGCATCGGGAGAGAACACGATCATCCTGGACGCAGGCGCGAACGCGACCGTGAGCATCACACCAGCCAAGGCCTCGTTGTTCCCCGCCCCCTCCGACATCGTCGTCCTCCAGGCGGAGATCCCCGAGCGCGCCAACGCCGAAGCCCTCGCATGGGCGCATTCCTTCGGCGCGCGCGTCCTGCTCAACCTCGCCCCCGCGCGCCCGACGGACCCCGCGCTCATGGCGCGCACGGACATCCTCGTTGTCAACGAGACGGAGGCCGGCCTCACGCTCGGTATGCCCGCCCCCTCTGGCCCCATGGAAGCGATCGGCGTCGCGCGCGCACTACGAGGCCTCGGCCCCAAGCACGTCATGGTCACCCTGGGCGCGGATGGGGCTGCGTGGGCGTCAGGCAGCCAGGCCGGGCACTGCCCCGCTCTCACCCTCGGCGAGGCCGTGGACACCACCGGCGCCGGGGACGCGTGCGTGGGTGCACTGGCGGCCGCGATGGCCCTCGGCAAGCCCTTCGACGAGGCCGTGGCCGACGGTATCCGGGCCGGCTCGACCGCGGTCCTCGCGCCGGGCGCCGCCCCCTCGTACGTAGCGCTCCCCCGCGTGACGCGCGCCTAAGCGCCACACGGAACGCCCCCGATTGCTCCGGGAGTGAACGCGCCAGCGTGAGGCGCCCCACGCCCCTATGCTAGGGGCATGGCCAGAATCGCCCTCGTCGTCGCAATGCTCGCAGTCACCATCTACGCTGCTGCCGACTGGCACCGCACGCCCGAAGACGAGATGCCCGGCAAAATCGCCAAGCCGATATGGCTCATGATCATCCTGTTCACCGCGACGGTCGCCGCCATCGGCCCCATCGCGTGGCTCGTCCTGCGGTGGGTATCCCGCGCAGAAAAGAAGCAGACGCGCACGCCCCAGGCCCCCAAGCGCCCCTCCGCCCCCGACGACGACCTCGAGCGCGACATCCAGCGTAAGCGCCGCGAGGAAGAACGCCGCGAGCGCGAGCGCCGCAAGCGCTCCGACGGCGACGCATCCGACCCCACCGAGGCCTCGGGCGACGAGGCCCACTAAGGGACACCGTTACCATCCACCTCAGGCGCTGCTTATCGCACGCCTCAGACGCGCCCTACCGCAGCGCGACCCGATACCCCCGCCGCTGCGGTCAGCCCGGACGCTACGGTCAGCGGCGCAGATCCGCCTGCGAATCCCCCGGCGTCATATCCTTCGCAATCGCGACGAGGTCCGCCGCAGGCTCCGCGTAGGACGTACCCACAAGCGTCGCACCCGAAAAAATGAACGACGTGATCGACGCGAGCGCGCAGTGGCGTGACTTCGGAGAATGAGGCAACGGCTGGCCATTCACGAAACGCGTCAGGGTCACGATCGGATTCTGATGCGACACCACCAAAGCCTCGTGCCCCCGCGCCGCACGCAAAGCTGACGACAGTGCCGCGCTCATGCGCGACGCAACATCGCGATACGGCTCACCCCACGAGGGACGCAGCGGATTGCAGTAGTACTTGTAGTACTTCGGATTCGCCAGCATCGCCCGATTCGAATTCACCGGCAGCCCCTCGAACACATTATCGGACTCAATGAGACGCGGATCCGACTCAATCGTCAGCCCATACGCCGCCGCCGTCGGCGCCGCCGTCAACTGCGCGCGCAGCAGCGGCGAAGAAATCACACGCGTAATATCCGCACCCGAATCCACCAGGTACTCCGCGGCGCGAGCAGCCATCGCATGGCCCAGCTCCGTCAGCCCAAAACCAGGCAGACGCCCATACAAAACACCGTTCGGATTGTCCACCTCACCGTGGCGCATAACATGAATAATGGTGCGTTCCATAACACCCAAGTATAGGGGCCCAGATACACGAGAGGCCCGACCAAAAGGCCGGGCCTCCGCTCGCTCACTTCTTGTTGCGACGCTGGTGACGCGTCTTGCGCAGGAGCTTGCGGTGCTTCTTCTTCGCCATGCGCTTGCGGCGCTTCTTGATGACGGAGCCCATGGGGTTCCTCCCTCGTAGTGTGTGCGGCAGAGGTACTACCGCTGATGGATGATGGGTGCCCGAGACGGGCACATCGTGCCTATACTACCCGCCAATGACGCGAGCCTGGTCACCAGAGTGATCCGCCATACCAGCCTGGATCATCTGAGCGACCGCGGCCTCCGGGACTCGGAAGCTCTTTCCGACGCGAATCGCGGGCATTTCGCCACTGTGAATCAAGCGGTACACAGTCATCTTAGAGACGCGCATGATGTCCGCCACTTCCGTGACAGTCATAAAACGCGGCGTCGACTGCTGTTCCATTTACTGACTCCCAGTATGCTCGCGAGGCGCGCTAAACCCGATTCGTTCACCGCTTACGTAGCCTCACGAAATATACTACTGCCCAACCACATGGAAACTGCAACTTTGTCCAGTTTTGTTGCAGAGTCGTTAAGGAGCAGCAATGGCACCGGCACGCAAGGGTCGACAACAGCGAGCGAGGACTCCTCGCTTACGTCCCCAACCCGGTGCCACCCGATCCCTGATGCGCGGGCGAGCCCCGGCCTCGTCCCCCGCCCTCTCGGAGGAAACCCTCAGCCCACAGCCCTCCCCCATCGTCCGCCAAATCCCCGGAGGACCCAGCGGCCCCCACCCCCAGATCCCCACCTCCCGCATGCAGCGAGTGCGCGCCTGGCTCTCACGCCAAGCACGCTACTCGCCCGCACGCCTCGCACTGGGCACCTTCGCACTCATCATCGGCGTCGTCACCGCGCTCCTGATGCTCCCCATCTCCTCCTCATCGGACACGTCCGCCCCCTTCGTCGACGTACTCTTCACCGCCGTATCCGCCGTGTGCGTCACCGGCCTCACCACCGTCGACACCGCGACCTACTGGTCCCCCTTCGGCCAAGCCGTCATCGCCGCCGGCATCGTCGTCGGCGGCCTGGGCGTCATGACCCTCGCATCAATCCTCGGATTCGCGGTGTCACGCCACCTCGGCCTCACCCAGCGCATGCTCGCCACCCAAGAAGCGGGAACCGGCGCCATGGGACAGATCTCGACGCTTCTCAAAGCCGTCATCGCCACGTCGCTCAGCATGCAGGCCCTCCTCGCCGCCATGTTCCTCCCCCGCTTCCTCGCCATGGGATTCGACCCCGTGCGCGCCATCTGGGATGCCGTCTTCATGGCGATCTCCGTGTTCAACAACGCCGGCTTCGTCATCCTCCCCGATGGCCTGGCGCCCCACGTCACCGACTGGTGGATGCTCATCCCCATCATCCTGGGCACAACCGTGGGCGCCATCGGCTTCCCCGTCATCATGGACGTCGCCAAAAACCTGCGTACTCCGCGCCGCTGGCGCCTCCACACCAAGCTGACACTGTCGACCTACCTGATTTTGGCGTTCGTCGGCGCCCTCGCAATGGCTCTCACCGAGTGGCACAACCCGACGACGCTCGGCGCAATCGACACGCCGTCGAAGATCCTCAACGCCATGCTCGCCGGCGTGAACTCCCGATCATCAGGGCTGTCCGCCCTCGACGTGGGCGCCATGCACTCGCAAACCCACTTCGTCCAGGACATCCTCATGATGATCGGCGGCGGCTCAGCATCCACCGCGGGCGGCGTCAAAGTCACGACCTTCGCTGTCCTCGTGCTCGCCGTCATCGCGGAAGCGCGAGGCGACCGCGACATTGAAACCTTCGGTCGGCGCATCCCGACCTCCACGATCCGCCTGTCGGTTGCCGTGTCCCTGCTGGGGCTGGCGCTCGTCGCAATCTCCGTCGTACTCCTGCTATCGATGACGGAGTACACGCTCGACATTATCCTCCTCGAGACCGTGTCAGCATTCGCGACCGTCGGCCTATCCACCGGCATCACCCCAATCCTGCCCGTGGGCGCCAAATACGTGCTGATTGTCCTCATGTTCGCGGGCCGTACCGGGTCCATGACCGTGGCCGCGGCCCTGGCCCTGCGCCAGCGCTCCCGCGTCATCCGCATGCCCGAAGAGCAGCCCATCATCGGCTAATTGCTGGTGGTTGGCACCGTCGCGGCGCGCGGGCGGGTGGCCTGATAACGCCAGAGCGCGAAAAATTCGCCTAGCAACATCCTCACCTTGGCCAAACCGCGAAAAAATACGCCCAGCGCGCCCATCCCAACCGTTCCCGCGCGAAAAGGTTCGCCCAGCAGCGGCCCTTACAACGCGCTCGCCCGGGGCGCGAGTCAGCACGCGGGACAAAACTCTCCCAACAACCCCCACCTCAAGGCCTAACCGGTACAAAACTCTCCCTGCACGCCCGAAATCAACGAAAACTGGCCATTTCTCGCGAGCAGGGAGAATCTTTTCCCGTTCCCAACGCCGCACCACCGAGCAGGGAGAATTTTCTCCCGCAACAACACCGCCTTGGTGTCTATTTCAACGCAGCTGACAGGCTGGTCCCCACTTTCACCCGAGCACCAGACCAATGCACCCCTCAGCTGGGCATTGTGCGGGTTATTGGCTGCTCATCATGATGTAGCTCCCAAAAGCGCAGGTACTGGTCGGAGGTTAGCCGACTGGACATTGCCCCGGCACCCACAGGCCAGTTCCCAGCAACCCACTACCAGAACAAACGTGTCCGACGTAAGGCACCGTCATCCACAGGCTAGTTTCCAGCAGAAGTTATCCACAGGCACTTGCGCAGAGCTTGAACGCCAGGACCAATCGGCACACAGTTAAATCCAGGTACCAAAAGTAAAGACAAGTACCAAATCATGCATCCAAGTACCAACAGCGAGGCACACCTCGCAGTAACGAAGGAGTTGCAATGTTGCGAGAACACGTGGAATCCATACGATCGTCCCTGGTAGTTGCGGACTCCCACGCAGCTAGCATGCGTATTCATCGACGCATTCAAAACGGGACGCTGCGTCGTCTACTCTCGGGCGTCTACATTCCGACAGCTCTGTTGGACAGACATGGTTCATCCGAGTGCAGGGACATAGTTTTTATTGCACGTGTATGCGCCCTGAGTCTTCGTTACCCCGACTACGTGATGAGTGGTGTCGTCGCCGCGTACCTCCTTGGTCTTCCGTGCGAGGCTCGCATTGGGCAACTCACGCTGTATGCGCCGTCGCGAAAGTGCCCAACCTTCGTGCATTTCCCGGAAGTCGTCATTGATGACAGCATCCGCATCCCCTCCGTATGTGTTCGTACGTGCCGCCCGGGCCGTCCTGTGTCTTCCATCGAGTACATCGGTTTTCGCATGGCGTCCCCGGCCCGTGTTCTCATTGATTGCGCGCGCACGCTGGACGACAAGCACGCTTTTCCCATCGCTTGCGCGGCTTTAGCAAGGGTGTGTCAGTTTGATCGTTTCCGTCAGGATGCGTCGCGGCCGCGGCAGGAGGAAGCGCGGAGGGATTTCCACGAGGCTTTGGATGCCACTCCCCGCAACGCCAGAGGGCGCGGGCACGCCCGTTGGATCATCGACCATGCCGATGCTGGTTGCGAGTCTCCCGGCGAGGCCTTGGTTCTCCTTGCGCTGCTGCGGGCGGGGATCGCCGGGTTGACAACGCAGGAAGAAGTCCACATTGACGGCCGCACGTACTTCATTGATATTGCGTTGCCTGCACTGAAGATCGCGATCGAATTTGATGGCCGTATCAAGTACGGGGAGACCGTCAGCCAGGTACATGACTCAATCGAGGCCGAGCAGCGTCGCCAGAGAGACCTCGAGCGCGCGGGCTGGAAGGTGATTCGGGTTCGGTGGTCGGATCTGAAGCTCATTGACGAGGTCGTCGCCCAGGTTATGGTCGCCATCCGTTCCCGGTCCGCCCGCTAAATAACGAGGCAGTACGAGAACGTGACCCCATTTCCCGAGCGTTTCACGCGCGTTTCACGCAATTAAGCAGAGCAGCCGTCTCGCACACGACACTCACATTTCCGCATCTACGGTGGGGATTCGCGCCCCGAACAGGCGTTAGGTTCACGACGCGCCACGCCCGCGCCTCGTACACATCGGGCATACCAGCGACGCGCGGCCGCAGCGTTCGCGGCACGCGCGCCCGCAGGGAAGAATGGAGGGTATGGCAGATGAACGCGAGTCAAAGGAACTGCAGTCGGGAACGCTGGTCATCGGGCTGGGCCGTTTTGGCTCTGCGGTCGCGGTGACGCAGGACCAGTTGGGCTATGAGATCCTGGCGGTTGAAAAGAATCCCGCTCGTGTGCAGGCGTTCGCGGGGCGCTTCCCTCTTGTCGAGGCCGATGCAACCTCCAAGGACGCTCTCGAACAGCTGGGCGCACGCGAGTTCCGCAGCGCTGTTGTCGGTGTGGGTTCGTCGCTGGAAGCGGCGGTGTTGATCACGGCGAACCTGGTCGACATGGGTATTTCGTCGATCTGGGTGAAGGCGACATCCTCGCAGCATGGCCGTATCCTGCGCCGCGTGGGGGCGCATCATGTTGTCTACCCGGATTTGGATGCTGGTAAGCGCACGGCGCACTTGGTGGGTGGCCGCATGGTTGACTACATCGAGATGGAGAAGGATGGTTTCTCAATCATGAAGTTGCACCCGCCACAGGAGGTGCGCGGTTTCACGCTGGAGGAGCTGGATTTGCGTGGCCGTTATGGCGTGAATGTGCTGGCTATTCGTCGTCCGAAGCAGCGTTTTGAGTACGCGGATGCGTCCACGCGTATTAATGCCGACGACGAGATCATCGTGTCGGGCGACTCGCATCTGCTGGAGTACTTCGCCAACCGCCCCTGAGTCAAGGGACGAACGGTGCCCCCGCACAGAGTATGTGTGGGGGCACCGTTGTATGCCCAGTGGACGAGGCCGGGGCGGGGCCGAGCGAGAGCACTCAGCCCCGGTTCCCGAGAGATCGCCTTATCTCCACTTGAACCTGCCCTTCGGACGCTTGAAGCCGGGCTTGCCACCGCCGGAACCAGGCAAGCTGCCTGTCTTGGGCTTGGTAGGCTTACCGCCGTGGTTGGGCTTGCTACCGCCGGAACCAGACGATCCACCTGTCTTGGGCTTGGTAGGCTTACCACCCTTGCCGGACTTGTTCCCCTTGTCGGACTGGCTACCCGAGCTACCGGTAGTACCACCCGAATGGTCGTTCTTGCCCTTATTGTCCTTGTTGGGTTTCTTGCCCTTGCCGCCCTTCGAGTGGTCATCATCGTGGTCGTCGGTGTGACCGGAGCGACCACCATTGATCGTAACGGGAGTCTCGACATTGATATTTGTCGTCGACTGGTCGTTGTTGATGGTGCCGTTATTATCTCCACCGACAGCGACGCCGCCGTTGCCTGCGGCAACGTTGGTGCCACCGGTTTGGCCATTGGCGGTCACACTGCCGTTACCACTCAGGGGCGACGAGAGGTCCTGAGCAGCGGCGTTGGAGCCACAGCAACCACCGGTGGGCATGGAGCAGTTTGCGCCGATGACCTTCACCTGATTAGTGAGTCCGGTCTGGATCGAGGCGAAGCTGTCGAAGACGGCCTTGATGGACGTGAGCAACTGGACGAGCATCTGACCGATCTGCCCGATAGTGATAACCCACGTAACCACTTTCGCGCTGACCTCGACGCTCTTTGCGGGCGCTGCCGCACCGAAGGTAACGCATGACCAGAACACACTACTGACACAGGTCGCAACGACATCGGCGATAGCGTCACGAACCAGATCATGAATCGCATCCACAATGTTGGCCGCGTCCGTCAGTGCACCACAAAATGCGGATGCGTTCTCACCAACTGCGCGCATCGCTTCAGAAACAGTCTGCTGCCTGTAAAGGTAGGCATCCACTGCCTGTCCGGTCATGTTGGACATTGCGCTACTCGAGGTGGAATCAATGTCGTCGGCGATGGACGCCAGCGATTCGGCAATCGACTGCCAGCTGGCGCTCATACCGAAGACCTCTGCGGAATCACCCGTGAAGTCGTTGAGCAAATCCTTCAGGGGATCGACATGCTCAAGGATGAAGCCGACAGCCATCTGCGAGAAGAAATCGACTGGATCAGCCTCCAGTTGGAGCATTCCGGAGCGAGCGGACTGAATCGCCGTGATGATACCGCCGAAGTCACCGTTCGAAACGGCAACAGCGCTGCGGTAGATATCATCGATAACCCCTAGGCCCTCTGTCGGCGTCGAGTTACTCAGGCTCTGTGTATGGACTGGTGCTTGGGCGGTCACTTCTTCACTCCTTCAAACACGAAGCGACGCAGGGTGCGCTCTTCGTCCTGACGCTGACGGTAGAGGAACTTCTCGATGTCCTGATCACCGTTGTTGTCCTGCCGCTCGAAGAGCTTGCGGACGTCATCCGAGGATGCGTCTGCATGAGCCTTCGTGAACTCATCAATGCGTTGACTCTGGGTCTTCTGCTGTTCCTCGACAAAGCTGCGGTAACTCGCCTGCTGCTCCGTGCGCTGCTTCGACATGAAGGTGTCGAAGTCGCGACTGCTCACCTGCGGGTTCTCCTTGATGAACTGGCGGATCTGAGACTCTTCCGCCGTACGCTGCTCGGACAGGAAGGTGGTCATCGAATCCTGCTGCTGCTGCTGGTTCGATTCGATGAGATCACGGATGGGCGAGAGATCTTCGCCGGGGTGCGCCTCGGCGTAGCGCAAGAGGGCCTCGTCCTGGTCGGCCTTTTGGCGCTCGTAGAACGTTGCCAGATCTGCATTTTCATCGTTGCGCTGCTGCTCGAGGAACGCGCGCAGCTGATCGTCGTCAACGCAGATCTTGTCGTGGCCACCCAGGAGGCTGGCGAAGTCGTTCCCACCACCGGGAGCATCCTTGCCGTCAGAACCGTCTTTACCGTCCTGACCATCCTTTCCGTCCTGGCCGTCCTTACTATCCTTGCCAGAACCGTCCTTGCCGTCCTTACCGTCAGAACCGTCGGAACCGTCCTTGCCGTCCTTACCGGCGTCGCCGTCCTTACCGTCAGAACCGTCGGAACCGTCGGAACCGTCCTTACCGGCGTCGCCCTTCTCGCCCTTGTCGCCCTTCTCTCCGGCGTCGCCCTTCTCGCCCTTGTCGTCCTTCTCTCCGGCGTCGCCCTTCTCACCAGGCTTGTCGTCGTCGTTGGGCTCGGTCGCCGGAGGAGTCTTATGCTTGTCGTCGTCCTGATGCTTGTCGTCGTCTTTAGACTTGTCGTCGTCTTGGTCTACGACGCCCGGGGGCTCCGGAATAGGCTTCGGCTCATCCGGCCCAACCGGATCGGGACCACTGGGACCACTACCGGGACCACTGGGACCAGCACCGGGACCACTGGGACCAGCACCGGGACCACTGGGCCCCGTGCCGGGGCCAGTGCCAGGGCCGGGAGTGGGCTCAGGATTATCCGGATTCGGCAGATCGTCCTTCGCCTTGTTCTCTGCGGCGTCCAGTTCGGCGGCCCACTGCAGGAGGCAGACAACCAGACGACGCTCGGCTTCACCGAGGTCGTTGATCATTTCGCTCAGGTTGTCAATCTGATTGTTGACTGGGTCAGCAAAAAAGGAACAGAGCACGCCAAACGCGCCGCCGCTCACCTGCCCTTTCGTAGCGCTCGCGACCGACGAACACTGGTCGGCGGTGTCGGCGAGGCCACCGATCTCGGTGGAGTGGGAGCGGATGAGTTCGGTATCTACTTTGAGATCAGGACTGGCCATCGTTGATCAGCGCCCCAGCGAACCGAGGGTATCGTCGAGGTTATCGAGATAGTCACGCATAAGGCCGACCTTGTCGCCGTAGCATGCAGTCGCCTGCTGACGAACGAACTCACGCATGTTGGTACCGGCATCAGCGTAGGCTTCCATGATGGCCTGCTCGAGGTCGTGAGCAGAGCCTTCGAGAGCCTCCTCATCGATTTCGATCTTCACCATACGACCGTCGGAGTTAACTTCGATCTCGACCTCGTCGCGCGAATCGTGGCCCGTGATGCGAGCCTTCTTCAGGGCCTCAACAAAGTCGCGAGCACCCTGAGCCTGACGCTGAGCCTCGTCGATTCGTTCCTGGAGAATTCGCATTGCATCTTCGGGGGTATTCCCCATCATCTCTACCATACGGTTATCCTAACTGACTTCCGCGGTGCCGGTACACCACTTCATTTGACGAGATGCCTCTGGGGTTCCACACCCCCCAGAAGCAACATATGCGTTCAGTATTGAAGCATATGCGTTACGAGCTACATGCGCTAGCTACTCTGCGTGATACAGCGGGCTCGTGCCCAGGTGAGCCGGGTAACCGGAGGCACCCGAATTCACCACTCGTTCATCGACTCCTCGATATACGTATGAGCCATCATTGAAAATCGCGCTCGGATCGACCAGTCCGTGATAGTACTCTCTAATGTCCGCATAAGTCAGCTTAGAGTCTCCTCCCTTCTCTAGAAAGGGATTCATGTCCGGGTACTGGCTCGGGTCGGAGGACAGCAGTGCAACCGGGTCGATCTCACCGAAACCAGTCCGTTCATTCCACTGGCCGCCCGCCCCTCGAGCGGTAGCAACCATCGCCTGCAAGACTTGATCAGCCGATACGTCATCCGAGCTAAACCTGGACCACGCCAATGCCAACATTCCGGCAACCATGGGAGCGGCGAACGACGTGCCGCGCATCGCATCGACTCTGTTTTCGCTGGCCCGGCGTACCCGTATTTCGCCAACAGCAGCAATCGACACTCCGTCTCCATAGTTCGAGTAATCCGCGTAGCTGCCATCACGCTCAAGCGCCGCAACACCAACGACTCCTCCCCACTGGACGAGCGATCGATCCTGATTACGCGTGCTCTCGTTGCCCATCGACACAATGACCGGAACCTCTTCAACGACGGCACGCGACACTGCCCACTTGAGCGATTCACGATCCCGCGAAAAGATGTTTGAGGAGATCACGATGATGCCCGCGCCGTCATTCAGCGCCTCTTCGATCAGCCCTGAGTGATCTCCTAGAACCGATGCACGACTTCCTAGCGCACAATCTGAACCCGCATCGCTGCTGTTCGGAACACTCACATAGTTGTATATGGTCGCCCCCGGCGCGATACCAAAGTCCGGTGCAACGAGAAGCTGGGCTATGGACGTCGCATGATCATCATTCGACGAATCACTCTGGACCGTACACGGCGTCATGTCTTCAATACTCGCACCCTGCAGCTCGGGAATGGACGTGTCGATGCGCCCGTCGATGACCGCGATAATCACGCCCTCACCCGTGTACCCCTGGGCGCGCAGCGCGTCCAGGTTGTAGCGCGAGTAGTACGCCTCATCCGCCGCTGTCACCTTGCGATCCACCGCCTCCGCGGGGGCAGTGGGAGCGACGGGCGAGAGCACGGCCGTCAGGGCCAGCGCGCACGCCGACACCATCACGCCCAGGGCACGCAGGCCTCGCGACCAATGGAAAGAAAGGCTCATATTTTCTCCTCTGTTGTCACTTCACTGACGTTGCCACCGCTGGGGCACTATTGCTGGGCGTGATAGCGCGGGCTCGTGCCCAGATGGGCTGGGAATCCGTAGGCGCCTGAGTCCACTACCCTTTCGTCGATTCCTCGATAGACGTACTCGTTATCGTTGTAAATGTCTTCGGGATCCACGAGGCCATCGGCATAATCATCGATGTCGTCGGAAGTCAGCACGGGATCGTTACCCTTGTCCTCGAAAGGGTTCTCGTCCGGGTACTGAGTCGGGTCAGAGGCGAGGAAGGCCACCGGGTCGATCTCCCCGAAACCGGTCCGATCGTTCCACCGACCACCCGAACCGCGAGCGGTAGCGGCCAGTGCCTGCAGAATCTGCTCCGACGGCACGTCACTGTCAAAGCCGTCCCATGCCAGAGCCAGGACGCCTGCAATCAGCGGCGTCGCAAACGAGGTTCCTTCGACCGTCTTCAGCTGATTGGTGCTGGCCTTACGTGCGTAGAACTCACCGACGGCGGCGATGGAGACTCCGTCGCCCCAGTTCGAGTAGTCCGCGTATGTTCCGTCAGTTGTGAGCGCAGCGGAGCCAATCACACCGGCGAAGCGCCCCATAGTATTGGACGCGTTGTACTCGCCGTGGTTACCCATTGATACAACAACGGGAACGCCTGCTGCTACCGCGCGGGAAACGGCCCATCGCAGAGATTCCTCGTCGGCCTCGCTGTAGGAGGAGGTGACAACGATGACGTTGACCCCGTCGTTGAGCGCCTGCTCGATGAGACTCGGTTTGCGCGCGAGGGCAGCCGAATTCGATCCGAGGGCGCAGTCTGAATCCACGTCCCCCCAATCGTCCGCGTACGCGTAGTTGTAGATCGTCGCGCCGGGAGCGACCCCGAAGTCGGGCGCGACCAGGATCTGGGCGACTTCGGTCGCATGATCGTCAGATTCCGCGTCATTGGTGACCTTGCAGGGAGTCTTGTCCTGGATGTCTGCGCCCCGCAGTTCGGGGATTGAGGCGTCGATATGACTATCAATGACCGCAATGATGACGCCGTCGCCGCGATACCCGCGTGCGTGCAGGTCAGCCAGTGAATAGCGGGAATAGTAGGCCTCGTCGGATGCCTGCACCTTGCGCGAGTCAGCGTGCGCGGCCGGTGCAGGAGCCACCAGCGTGCCCACCGCGAGAAGGCAGGCCGACACCGTCACGCACAGGGCGCGCAGGCCCCGGACGCGATTGACCAATGGTGTCATTATTGTCGTTCCTCTCGGTGAATCGGGTGGGTGTCAACGACCTGCGCCGTGTCAGCGGACGGCAGGGCGCGCGAGACGCGACGGCGCAGTGACCAGAGCTACGACACCAGCGCCCCTGCGGCGCCTCGCCTCACGACGGGTCTTCGTCTGGCTCTTCGACAACGGCGGGTCTGCCGCGCAGGTGCGACAGGATCACGAGGCCGGCGATCATGGCAACGCCGAGCACGGCGATCGCGGAGACGATGTAGGCACGGACCGTCAGGTTGTTGTCCCGTTGCGTCAGGTTCGGCGAGGCGACGGCGGGGCGGGCGGGGGCGGGGTGCTCAGCCGCGTTGGGGTGCGCTGGCCCGTATCTCGTGCCGATGTCGGTGAAGGTCAGCGCGTCAAAGGGGGCGACGATCCCCCACCCGAGCCCATCGGTGCGTTGGTCGGCGGTGCCGCGTACGGCTGTCACCTCCAGGCGGTACTTCCACATCTCGGGTCCCTCGTCCGGGTACGCCGACGCGATGAGCGCCGCGAAACCTGCGGCGTAGGCGGTCGCATAGGAGGAGGAGGGCAGCGGCTGGTCGCCCTCGTATCCGCCGACGAGGCAGTCGGCCTGGTTGAACCATGTCGTGAGGATGGCGCCAGCTGGAACAGCGATCCCGACGTGCGAACCGTGCACCTGCTGGTCGGAGGCTGACCCGTCGGCATTCGAGGCCGTCACGCCAAGGACGCTCTCGTAGGCGGCCGGATACACGACCTTTTTTTGGTCCTGCCCCTGATACACGTTGCCGGTCGAGGCCACGACGAGGGCACGGCCGCGCACGGATTGGATTGCCGCTTCGAGGTTCGCGTCGCCCTCGGCCGCCGACTGGGCGACGACGATAATTTGCGCGCCATGGTCGGCAGCCCACTGGATGCCTCTGCCGACCTTGGACATGAAGGTCTCTTCGCCTTCCTTCGTCGAAGTACCCTGCTCGAGGCCAGTGTCCACGCGGACGGGAAGAATCGTCGCCTCGGGGGCGACGCCGATGAGGCCAGAGTTCTTTGACTCGGGCAGTTCGCGGGCAGCAATCGCGCCGGCGATCGCGGTCCCATGCTCGCCGACGTCGACGCGCCCGTCGGTGTTTTCGCCACTCAGATCCACGCCGGGGAGCACCACGGGGCCGTCGGAGGACTGAAAGTGTTCATTGCCTGCGGCCACACCCGAGTCGACGATGGCGACAGTCACGCCCTTGCCGCGGGAGATCTCCCACGCGCGCCGCACGCCCACGGCATCGAAGATGTCGGGCTGGTTCTTAATGTACGACGGCGAGTTCTCGGAACATTTCCCGTCCCCTGAGTCGGCCGGGGTGGTCGGCGTCGGGGAGGGAGATGCGGTCGGGGTGGGGCGCACACTCGGCGTCGGCACCGGGTCCGCGTGCGCGGGGGCCGGGCCAAACGCGCCCCCAGCCCCGGCCTCGTCCGAGGGGGTGAGGGGGGCGACGAGGGCGGCGAGCGTCAGGCCGGCGATCAGGGATGCCCCGACGAGGCCTCGGCCCAGCGCCCGGGATCTGGCACGTATGCGGCTCACGACAGCCCCGCTGAGGTAGCGGCCGCTTGAGGCGTCAACTCCGATCCGGGGGGAATGATATTGCCCCACGCCTGCGGGATCATCGCAACGTCATCCGATGTCCACCCGAGGGCCTTGAGCGAGATGGCGGGAGCATCGCCAAGCGAATGTCGGTACCCCATATCCGAAATGAAAACGTAGGCACCAGCATCGCCACCGCCCGCCGTCAGCGCCGCGACGACCCCGGAACCGCCGGCCACCGTGACCGTGCGCGACGTCGTCGGACCACCCGTCGCAGAGACCGATTCGGCGTCGTAGGAGGCCTGGATGGCGCGCTGCTCCTTCATGGTGTACAGGCCAAATTGTGGAACAGTCTTGTCCTTCGTGTCCATCTTGGTGCACAGGACGGTGCGGCTGGACGCGTCAAGCTTGTCGTCCTTCCACTCCGGGTTCGCGAAGTCCTCGACGGTGGGCCAGTCCTCGCCGATGAAGTCGGCCTGCACGGGCGCGACGTCCTTGAACATTTCCGTCGGATACTGCTCGACCTTCGGTGCGTCCTGGTAGAGCTTGGCCGCAGTTGAATTGAAGACAGCCAAATCGGAGTCGTTGATGACCAGATAGGAGTTGAGGACCTCGCCATTGGAATTGATCTGTTCGACGACCGTGCCGATCATCAGGTTCTCATTCTTGAGTGGGCCCGGCAGATTCCTCGCGGGCTCGCCCGCGTTGGGGATGTCGCTGTAGCTCCACGGCTTCAGACGCGTGCCGGAGGGGAAGAGGTCGAGCCACTCGGGTTCGACGATGATCGGGTACGCCGTCCTGTTCTGGAAGGACAGGACCCAGTCGCCCAGGCGGCTCACGGAGGCGTCAATAAGGTACTTCTTGTGGGTCTTCGCATCGATGAAGTACTTGTCCTCGCTGCCCACCGCCTGCACGAGGGCCGCGGTGGCGGGCTGAAGCGGGAAGTTATCCGCCGGCAGGTCCTGGGCGATCCACGTGTGGTAACTGGTCGGCAGGTCGCAGGAGAGCCACGTCGAGGCCAGGTCTGCGGATGCAGGCACGTCGTCTGGGACGCCGGGCAGGCCGATCTGGGCGCCGCGTGGAGTGTCCTTGAGGGAGGAGGCACTGGCGCTGACGATCGTCAGGCCGGAGTCTCCCGCGAGAAGCTTCGCGGTCGTCACGTTGCTGATCGGGTGTAGCACGCCGTTCACTGACAGGTAGCGCGCGCCCGTGTCCTTGACGTCGACCAGCTTGTAGTTAGCGTCCGTCAGGTCTGGTGTGGCTGCGAAGCTCCGCAGGGCGATGCCGATGACACACACAATGATGGCGACGACGGCGCCGAAGATGAGAGGCCGCACCGGGGAGGGAGTGTCGACCTCGCGGCCGCCAGGGGTACCCGACGTAAAGGCCGTGATCAGGCGGTTTCGGTTGAAGCGTTGGGCTTCGAGGATATCTTTACTGGTCGGCATAGCTCAGCCCCACATGTAGACGGCCAGGGGAATCAGGGCAAACAGCGACAGCACCGAGATAGTGTCGGCGAGTCGCGTCAGGTACGGACGCGCACGAGGCCCGACGACATTCGTGATGACGAGCACGAGGGCCGCCGCAATTGCTGTGAGGGCCACCCACGCGAGCATCGTTGGTTCCGCGCGGGTGGCGAGGCTCGCGGTGATCAGGATCGTCACCAGACCCGTGAGAACACCGAGGAGGACCTCCACGCGCGCGCGAATCGAGCGGGTTTGGAGGATCAGGGAGTTCGATCCGAGGAAGACGAGGATCATCGGGAGGAGCACTGAACGGGTGCCGGGCGCGCTCATCAACGAGACCGCGAGGAAAATCGCTGCCAACGCCCCGCCCGCGCGCAAGGCGACGACGAAGACGAAGGAAGTGCCGACCTGGTCGGTGATCGTTTGGGCGGGAATCTGCTCGGTCGTGTTCGCGTCGAGGATACGCACGGGAATGTGTGCCAGGGCAATCCACGGCGTGATCTGGAGGAGGACGACAACGAAAGCGAAGAGGGCAGCGGAGACGCCGACCTGTGAGAGGGAACCGAGAGAGACCAGGAGACCCGTCGTCGCTATCACGGTACCGAGGACGAGGGGCGCCACGATCGAGATGCGGTAACGCTTGGGCAGTGTGAGGACCGCGAGCGAGCCGACTAGGAGGCCGACACCGATCCAGATCCACCCGGCGGTGTCCCACTGGCTCTGCGTGAGACGAAGCGCGGATGCGCAGGTCAGAAAGGGCACTGTGTGCGCCAGCGCGATGCCGCTGGGCCGGGGGCTCTGACGCGTGACGACAGCCGACGTGCCGGTGACGAGGAGGGCGGCGATGATGCCGATGACGCCATAGACACGGTTGAGCAGCGTGATGCGCTGGGGGTCCAAGGATGCCAGGGCATCCGGGGGCGTGGTCGCCAAGAGGAGGGCGGCAACGAAAATGAGGGCAGCGGCAGACAGCGCAGCGAGAATGTGCGCATCCTCACGTGTCCAAGGGGTGGACACTCGTTCGACGATTTGACCGACCGCTTCAGTGAGGTCGTCGTAGACCATGTCGGCAGCGCCTTCACCAAGAGGCTCGAGCGTGAGGGCGGCTCCCGCACGCACACCCTGAGCGGACAGCGACTTCGACTGGTCCAGCAGACGACCTGACGCGGTCCTCACCGAGAAGCCATCATTTGTCGGCTGATCAGTGAAAGCACCAACGGTTTCAACCATTCCGGGCAACAGCTCCACGAGAGGGATCGACTGCGGAATCGTCACGTCACTACGATCAACGCCGTAGGTAATTGTGAGCGGAATCAGCGCCACTCCTCGAGATGTTTTCGTTGCCATATGGTCCTCCCGTTTGCCGCGTGATGGGGATTCTAACTACACGACACAACCCTGTAAGTCTAGATTCTCGGTCAGCTTTTGTCATGATTTTTCCGTAACATCAAAAATAATCATGAAAACATGGTTAGTATTCATATGTCCCCATGCTCTCACGCATCCCCGCGAGAGAGTCCACTCATACAAATGGAGGTTCACATGGCAGACCAGAGGGCCGCAGAAGGCGCCCTGAAGCAGGGCTTCTCGGCAGTTGAGTCCACCAAGGCCGACATCGACAGCCACCTCAAGCGCCTCGAGGGCGACCTGTCGACCATCGGCAGCTCTTGGCAGGGCGCCGCATCGGCGCAGTTCACGGTGCTGATGGCTCAGTGGCAGGAAAACGCCGCCAAGGTTAACCAGGCCCTTCAGGACCTCGCAGATAACCTGCGCGCCACTGATTCGTCGATGGAAGCCAACGAGTCGGAGACCGAGAACTCGTTCTCCAACCTGCTCGGCGGACTGTGAGAGATTAGGTAGATTAGGAGACTGATATGGATTTCCAGGTAAACTACGCCGCGCTTGACGCTGCCGCCGCTGACATCAACACGGGTGCCGCCAACCTTGAGGCCGCCCTCGACGAGCTCGAGCAGATCCTGAACCAGCTGCGTTCCTCGTGGGAAGGCCAGACCCAGGAAGCCTACGACGAGGCTCAGCGTCGTTGGAACCAGGGCCTCGAGGGCCTGAAGGACGTTCTGCGTCGCACCTCCAGCGCTGTCGACGCCGCTCGCTCCAACTACCAGACGACGGACCAGTCCAACGCTGCCCGCTTCTGAGAGCATGAGCGCCTAGCGCTCCGGGAAGGGCCGCCCCACATGGGGCGGCCCTTTTCTGTTTCGTGCGCATTGTGTCGCGCACGCATTGTTTCGTGCGCCCGTCTTGCCGGGCCCGCGCCTACTCGCATCTGGCATTCGGTGCGCGCACTGCGCGGATGCTCAACCGCTGGATCAACGTCGCTCGCGCCCGGCGTAATTTTCCGTCCGGTTGAATTGACTATGTGGCAGGCAGCAGAAAACCGCCCCTTCCTTCGAAGGGGACAGCGGCGGGAGGCATCCTTCTGAACAAACTCCGACACTCACGACCGAGATCAGAGCCATGTGCAGGACGCGGGATCAGAGCCGGGAGCGAGACCAGGACGCGCAATTCGAGTCAGCGCACGCAATCCGCGTCAGCGTGGACGATCGTGGCGCGACGTTCACCCATGAGAATCTCGGTGCCCGCAGGGACCTCAACGGCCTGACCGCCGGTCAACGCGGTGATACGCCCGTCGGGGGTGCGGATCTGCGTGCCGTTCGCGGAGAACGAGTCCTCAATCCACGCCCCACCTGCTGTGGGACCCACGCGCATGTGCGTGCGCGACAGGGACACCGTCGTATCGGGAACGACGACAGCGCGCGACCCTTCGGCGGCTGCAGGTGCCCGCCCCAGGGTCAGCGGCATGTCGATGAGCTCACGCTGGCCCGAGTCGAAAATGAGCCACAGGAGCTGCGCGCGCGGCGGCGTCGCGGGCGCGCCCCACTGGGACTGGCCGGCACCTCCCCACTGCCCCTGGGGGGCGGCGGCGCGCTGGGCAGCCTGCACGTCGCGATGACTCGGCGGCGGTCCAGGCACGCCCGAGGCCGGGGCCTGGTACTGCACCGGAGCAGAGTACGGGGGCTGCTGGGCTGGCACCTGTGCGGGCGTGGGCCGCTGGGGTGCCGGACGATGAGTCTCGGGCGCGCCCTGAGGTGGTGCGAGGAGCGCATCGAACTGCGTGGGCTCGTGAGCGGCGGGCGCGGACGGGAGCGGCGTGGGCGGAACCTGCGCGGCAGCGGGCGCAGCCGGAACCGCGGGAACACTCGGCGCCACTGGCGCACTGTAGGGATCGTTCGCTCGCTGACCGGGAGCCGAGTAGTCGGGTACGGACGAAGGAACGGGAGTCAGCGGGGCACTCGGCGCATTCCACTGACCTGCACCTGCCTGCACGCCCTCGAAGCCGCTGGGCGCCTGGCCGGGGCGGGGATCATCCACCGCCTGTCCGGGACCCGCAGCGAGGGCCGCGTGTTTGCGCAGGTCGACGAAACGCGTATGCGTGGGCCCATTGAGCCACGTGCGCCCATCATGGACCATCGCGTACGAGGCCAGCAGACCCACAACCGTCACCTGAAGCAGCGCACTCAAGGCTGTGTAGCCCATGGCCGCTCCCAGCGAAGGAGTCTGGGCGTCATCCTCGTCTCGAATGAGACACACGCGCATGAGGGCCATACCCGGTGTCCGCCCCGACACCCCCAGCATGACGCCGGAGGCAACCACGGCCTCGGCGATGATCAGACCGACCGTCACCGGCGTGAAATAGACGAACCACGTCACCCCCACCAGCGCCCCGAGGACCAGCAGATCGATGACGTACGCGCCGACGAGCCGCGAAGCGGTCGCGCGGGCGAAAGGAGTCTTCGTGGTATCACCCATTACAGGATCGCCCTCCAAACAAACTCGAAGAGACCCGAGGAGAAAACCGCCGCGGGGAGAAGTGTAAAAATACAGAACGACTGCACGAAGTCGAGGATCGTGCCGATCAGTGCGGCATGTCCCTTGGGCTCATACAGCGTCATCCAGGCCACCAGCGCGATGCCCGTCAAAACGAGGACGCACACGGGCAGGACGGGATAGATCTGCGCGCCGAGCGCCCAGGACTTCACCCAGGCGCCAAAGAGGAAGGCGCATCCGATGCCGGCGGCACCAATGCGCGGAAGGACCCTCCCCATCGGCGTGCGGGCACCCCTCGGCGCCGTTAACAGGGTCACCACGGCCGCGATGACGATCACGAAACCGCCGACGCCTCGGCCCATGGCCACCGTTGGCATCACCGTGCGAGCGAGGGGGATACCACCCGCGAGGGTGAACAACGTCGAGGCGGTCAGCAGCAGCGTGTAGCGGGCATCGGTGTGTCCGATCGCCGTCTTCATGCGCCCGCCGGTCACCGGCGTGGGAGGGACCATCATAGGCTGGCGGATACGCGAGGCAATCGTTTGCACCGCCGCCGCATCGATCAGCTGACTGTCGGGCACGCGCAACGCGAAGCGCGGGGCCATGAGGAACAGGAACACACCCAGGGCCAACGCGAGCGGCGCAATATTAATCAGGTGGAAGAACGGGTAGGCGCCAATCGTCACGAGGACGGTCGCCCCGAGCCACGCCATCATGGCACTGAGCGCCGTCGGCGTGTTCGTCAGCGAGAGCACCGCCAGGGACACGACGAAGGCCACCCACACCCCGACAACGGGCGCGAGCGAGAGGGCATGGATACCCGCCATCGACACGAAGCCGATGGCACTGTAACCCGCGAGCGCCGGCATCAGGAGGAGCAGGAGGGACATCGAGCGCAGCCTGCGCGAGGCAAACAGCGGAATGATCGCAACCGCGCAGCACACCAGGGCGCATACTCCGCGCGCCCACGTCGGGATCGACGAGGCCGCGAGCGCCCAGGCGGGTCCGTCCTCCCTGTGGGCGAGCCCACTGAGCGCTGCGTCGCCCATCATGGGCAGCAGGCACAGTGAGGAGACCGCGCCAATGAGGAGGAAGCACAGGCCGACCAGGGCGAGGGTGGGGGAGAGCCACTGATTCTCGTAGCGCTCCGAGGCCTCGTTGAGCTGGCGGGCGGACAGGACCCGGCTGGACAGGGCGATCGTCGACCCGGCGGGCAGGTCGCGGCCGAGGACCGCAGCCCCGTCGAGGGGACGCCCGTCGGCGTAGGAAATACGCACGGACGGCAAGGTGAGGTCGATGGCCAGCATGGCGCACAAACCTGCGACCGTGGTCCCTGTGGGAGCAGCGAAATCGGAGGCCCCATCGGAGTCGATAACGGTCACGGACACCATGGTGGCGCTCATGAAACCTCCGATCTAAGGGAAACAACAGTGCCCAGTGTAATGCACTGAGGCTAACCGCCGGTTAAAACTTGGAAGAGCACTCAGCTACACTGGGGACAGTCGCATCGAACACGTACGCGCGCAGCGCGAGGAGACCTGATGGTTACACGCAAAAAACGGCGGATTGCCGCGGTTCCGGAGCAGCCTTCCGGCAGCTTGGCCCTGCAGATGCCGCCGGAGAAGGCTGAGCCCGCATCGATGGGCAACGTCCTCATGATGGTCGTCCCGATGCTCGGTTCGACGGGTGTCATGATTTTCATGGCGATGCAGAACAACGGTGGCCGGCGTTCCATGCTCATGGGCGGCGGCATGTTGGTCGCTATGCTGGGCATGGTCGGCTTCAACATGTACCGCCAGTTCTCCCAGTACCGTACGCGCGTGAAGACGCAGCGTCGCGAGTACCTGTCCTACCTCGCGGAGACGCGCGAGTCGATCCGCAAGGTCGCGAAGAAGCAGCGCGCCTACTACAACTGGGTCTACCCCGACCCCGACGCCCTGGTGACCCTGGCAGCGAACGGGTCTCGCCTGTGGTCGCGTGAGGGCAACACCTACAACGTGCTCACGTTCCGCTATGGCAGTGGTACGCAGCCCCTGGGCTTGACGTTCGAGCGTCCGCCGATCGATCCAATGACGGAGATGGACGTCGTGTGTCTGTCGGCGATGGAACGCTTCATCGCGGTGCACGATCACACGGACAACGTGGGTAAGTTCCTCTACCTGGGCGATTTTAGCCACATCGAGGTCGTCGGCGAGGGCGAGAGCGCCTATGACGAGATGCGCGCCATCATGATGCACGTGGCATGCTTTATCGAGCCTTCCAAGCTCAAGATCGCGGTCCTGTGTTCGGCTGATCGTCTGGGCGACTGGGAATGGGTGAAGTGGATGCCACAGGCGCGCTCGGCCAACGTTCGCGACGCCATTGGCCCGGCTCGCATGATTTCCACGGACCCGCGTGAGTTGGTCGAGATGATCGGCCCCGATATCGCGATGCGCGGCGCGTACCGCCCGGGCGAAGAGATGCCTGAGTGGCCCCATCTCCTCCTCGTGTGCGACGGTGCCGAGTTCCCCACCTCCTCACCCTTCGGGTCGATGGCGGGTGTGCGCGGCGTGACGATCATGAGCCGCGCCCGCGAGTGGACGCCGATGAAGTCTCACACTGCCCTGCGCCTCGTCATCCACCCCAGCCCGGATCGCAAGGGTTCGGACGTCGTCGACGTGGTGACCATGGACTCTGTGCCCGAGTCAGCCTTCGCGGATCGGCTCAGCGCCGTGCAGGCCGAGGCCGTGGCTCGTCGCATGACCCCCTTCGCCACCCAGGAGAAGCTGGAGGAGTCGGACACGCCGGTGGGCCGCTCGGACGAGTCGCGCCAGAAGGACCTCATGGAGCTGGTCGGCATCGGCGACATTCGAGACTTCGACCCGGAGAAGCAGTGGGTGCGACGCGAGGGGCGTGCGCGCCTGGCCGCCCCCTTTGCGGTGACGCCCGAGGGCCGACCCGTCGTCCTGGACATTAAGGAATCCGCCCAGCAGGGTATGGGTCCGCACGGCCTGTTGATCGGCGCGACCGGTTCAGGTAAGTCCGAGGTGTTGCGCACCCTCGTTCTCGCGCTGGCTTTGACTCACTCCCCGGAGCAGCTGAACCTGGTGCTCGTCGACTTCAAGGGTGGCGCGACCTTCGCCGGCATGGCGGACCTGCCGCACGTGTCGGCCATGATCTCGAACCTGGAGTCCGAGCTCTCGCTGGTTGACCGCATGCAGGACGCCCTGCAGGGCGAGATGGTGCGCCGCCAGGAGATGCTGCGCCAGGCCGGCAACTACGCGAACGTGTCCGATTACGAGGCGGACCGCCTCGCCGGCAAGCACGAGTATCCGCCGCTGCCGGCCCTGTTCATCGTCCTGGACGAGTTCACGGAAATGCTCATGGCCAAGCCGGAGTTCGGCGAGGTCTTCATCATGATCGGTCGTCTGGGCCGATCCTTGTCAGTGCACCTGCTGCTGGCTTCGCAGAAGATGGACCTGGGTAAGGCGCGCGGCCTGGAATCCCACCTGTCGTACCGCATTGCCCTCAAGACGTTCACGGAGAACGACTCGCGCGAGGTCCTGGGTATCCCCGACGCCGCGAAGCTGCCGCCGCTGCCTGGCTCGGGCTTCCTGAAGGCGGGCGGCGACGGCCTCGTTCGTTTCCGCGCATCCTACGTGGCTGCTCCCCCGCCGGCGCGCACCCTCGCGTCGATTGCCGAGGCCTCGACGGCCGGCGCCCCGAGCGCCCCGATCGAGATCCTGCCGTTCACGGTCGCTCCCGTCATCACCCGGGAAGCCATGGGCGAGGAGGAAGAAGTCGATCAGAACCAGGAGATCGTCCTGGCCGGCGACGAGGTGTGGGCAGACATGTCCGAGATGGACATCGCGGTGGCCAAGATGAAGGGGAAGGGCTACCCGGCGCACCAGGTGTGGCTGCCTCCGCTGGAGGTTCCCGATACGTTCGCGACTCTCATGCCGGACTTGGCGCCGGATCCGGAGCTGGGCTTCATTTCGCGCGCCTGGCGCGAGTCCGGGGTCCTGCGCGTGCCCCTGGGCACGGTCGACCTGCCGCTTGAGCAGCGCCGCGAGACACTGGTCCTGGACCTGTCGGGCGCGGGCGGTAACTTCGCGCTCGTGGGAGGCCCACAGACCGGTAAATCGACGGCACTGCGCACGATCGTCCAGGCCCTGTCACTGACCTACACGCCCCAGGAAGTCCAGTTCTACGTGATGGACTTCGGTGGCGGCACCTTCGCGGGCTTCGCGGGCGCACCGCACGTGGCCGGCGTGGCGACGCGCGACACCGAGGAGGTACGCACGCGTATGCTCGCCGAGATCGCGGCGATCATGGACGACCGTGAGCGCTACTTCCGCGCGCACGGCATCGACTCGATGGATACCTACCGTCGTGGGCGCCTGGCGGGCACCTACGACGACGGCTACGGCGACGTGTTCCTGGTGATCGACGGGTGGGGTGCACTGCGCTCCGAGTTCGATGGCCTGGACCGCGAGGTCACGACGATGATGAGCCGAGGCCTGTCGCTGGGCGTTCACCTGGTTATATCGGCGGCCCGTTGGATGGATATCCGCGCCGAGGCGCAGGATATTTTCGGGTCGCGCCTGGAGCTGCACACGGCGAACCCGAAGGAGTCGATCGTCAACCGCGAGGGTGCCGCTCGCATTCCGAAGGGGCGCCCGGGGCGCGGCATCGACATGGCGGGTCACGAGATGATGATCGGCCTGCCGCGCGCGGACGCGGAGCAGGATCCGTCAACCGTGTCGCAGGGCGTGGCGTACACGGTCAACAAGATTCGCGAGTGCCTGGTGGCGGGCGAGGGCCCGAAGCTGCGTCTGCTGCCCCAGCGGATCACGCTTGCGGAGATTCTCTCGCAGCTGCCGGATCAGCAGATCCTGCCGCGCGGCGGCGGCGACATGGTGCTGGGCGTGGAGGAGTCGCGCCTGGGGCCGCTCCTGTTCAACACTCGCGCGGAGTCGCACCTGTACCTGTTCGGCGACGGCAAGACGGGCAAGACCTCCTTCCTGCGGTCGATCATTTCCGAGGTCACGCGCCTGTACTCGCCCAACGAGGCGAAGATCCTGGCGATCGACATGCGTCGTTCGCTCCTGGGTGCGATCCCGGACGAGTATTCGCTGCGCTACCTGACGAACCATGCCGAGGCGATGAAGCAGCTGCGTGAGCTGGCGAAGTTCCTGCGCACGCGCCTGCCCGGTTCCGACGTGACCGCCGAGCAGATTCGCGAGCGCACGTGGTGGTCGGGTCCGGAAGTGTGGATCTTGGTCGACGACTACGACCTGGTGGCCACCTCGTCGGGTAACCCGCTGATGGAGCTCATTGACCTGCTGCCACAGGCGGGAGACATCGGCCTGCACGTGATCATCACTCGTCGTATGGGCGGCGCGTCGCGCGCGGCCTACGAGAAGGTCCTGCAGATGATGAACGACCTGGCTGTCACCGGTATCCTCCTGTCCGGCAACCCCAGCGAGGGCGCGATCATCAACGGCGTGAAGCCGAAGCGCGCGATCGCCGGCCGCGCGCAGGTCGTTCACCGAGAGCTGGGCGTCGTCGCCGCGCAGCTGACGTGGACCCCGCCAGCAATTTGATCGTTTATTGACACAGCGGCCCCTTCGTCGCATATGATTGACCAGTCTGAAAGTAGGAGAAAAACATGTCCTCTCTCGTGTCCCGTCGCGCTCGCGCAGCCACAGCTTCCCTGCTGCTCGCTTCCGTCGCCCTGTCCGGTTGCAGCATCTTGGGTGGTGCGCGAAATTCCACCGATATTTCGAAGTTGCCCAACATTCCCGAGGGCCAAAAGCAGCAGTTGGTCAGCCAGATGCAGTCTGCGTCTGGCTCGGAGAAAAAGGAGATCGCCGCGAAGGCGAAGGCCCTGAGCAAGATGGTGGGGACGGAGCTGGTCGCGGTGGATCCCCCGTCGATCATCGACCAGACCTTCAAGTTGGATCCCAAGGGTAAGACCGTGGTGAACAAGGACGACAAGATCTACCTGATGATGTCGGCCACCGATTACTGGCGTCTGGGCCAGGACACCTACGACCTGTGCGTGGAGCAGGACTGCGAGTACTACTCGTCGTGGACGGTAGACGTGGAGGGGTCGGGCGCCGACCTGACGTACGTGTGGACCCTGAAGGTCGATGGTGACGATCAGCCCAAGGAGCCGCTGGTCCGCCGCTTCAAGGTCGGTAAGTAAGCGTCCCGGTGCATCGACACACTCTCTTCTTTTCTCGTCAACCATTTAGGAGTCAACAATGGCCGGAAATGCAGACGTCAGTTACGACGACGACCAGCAGCAAGCAGCTGTACCGAAGGTGACTGAAACCTGGGACGCAGTGACGGGATCGCGCAAGCATACCGAGGCCCTAGGGTCCGCGCAGACATCCACCTTCTGGGGACACGAAGACGGGCCTGCGGAACTGCAACGCAGTTCTGCGGGCATGTTCCATGCTGTATCCGGACTTCTCGCGCATGAATCCAACATGCTCAAGACGTTCGAGGCGGACATGCATGAGGCGATGACCCGTTTCACCGGCGCGGAATACGACAACCAGCTGGAGTTCAAAAACACGCAGGCCGACCAGCAGATGCAGGCAATCCGCTCCCAGAATCCGACCAGGTTCACCGCGATGCTTCACGCGCTCGGTTTGACCGTCGAAGATCTCGGCTCCGCTATGGGGCCACTGATCGCGCCCCCCACTCAATCCGGAACTCCTTCTGGAGTCTCGCCGACTACAGTACCCGTTACTCAAAACGCGCAGCCTGATGCCTGAGCTTATCGACAGCTGATCGAAAGGAGTTATATTGTGGTTGCTTCACCGAATTATGAGCGTCTTAAGGTCTTCATGGAGGCGGCTCGCGCCAACAAGGGGCTTGACGCGTGGGACGGGGATCACGACAAGGCCTTGAAGGGCTTTGATGACGCCGTTGAGCGCCTTCGCGCCTATCGCGAGAGCCACGGCTTTACCGGCGCGACGGGTAAAGCCATGGATCACTGGGTTGACGCGTCCATCACCCGCATCGAGAAGTATCGGGAGGGCTACGAGCGCGGCTATCACACCTACACTCGAGGCCGTAACGTGATGGCGACGGCGCTGAGCGAAGCCGAGAAGCTGTCGCCGGACCTCCTCGACGCGAACACGGCGGCCATGCGCGACGACCTGCTCGTGTCGGTTCCCTCCAGCGAGCCCGGTACGGGCATCCGCTTCATGGGCAAGCTCTACACGACCGGCGCCGCCTACGTCGCCGCCGTCGAAGAGCAGGCGAACGAGCAGCGCGAGGCCGCGGCGAAGCGCATCATCGACATGGTGAACGACCGTACCTTGACGATCAGTGGCATCATGAAGGGCCAAATCACGGACAAGCCCGGCGATCCGGATACCAGATTGGTGGAGTACGAACAGCAGGAGAAGGACAAGAATCCGGGCGGCGGCGGTGGCGGCACCCAGGGCGGTGGTGGCACCCGTGGCGGTGGGGGTGCTGGTGGTGCTGGCGGCGGCGACTGGGGATACGGTAAGGGCGATGACTTTGGTCGCGCCGCGGATCGTAGCCCTTCTTCTCCCAACTACCCCGGTGGCTTCGACCAGCCGTGGTGGAGTGAGGCCGACGCTGCCGCGGCCCGCAACCGCATCATCTCCTCGGGCGCGGTTTCCACGCAGGAACCCGCCTACGGCGAGGCCGGATCGCGTACGAACCCCATCACCGATCCCCAGGACCTTATGGGCAGGGATCTGCTGCATACGCGCGTGAACGGCACGGCCTACCGCAATGGCGTCGTCGGCGGGCATACCCCGGCGCCGCCCGCGGATATGGATCACCCTCTGTGGCGCCTGAACGGCGGCGCGGCTTCCGACGCGAGCAGCGCGGGACGCCTGGGCGGTGCCGGTGTGCTCGGCGCGGGTGCCCTCGGTATGCGCGGCGCGGCCCGTATGGGGTCCGGCGGCCTCGGTGCGGGCATGCGCGGCATGACCGGTGGCCTGGGTGGCGCGGGCGCCTCCGCGTTGAAGGTCGGCTCCTACTCCGGGTCGGGTTTTGGCTCCTACAATCCCCCCGCGGGTGCGAACGGCCTGGCCGGTTCCGGGGCGGGCGCGTCGGGCGCGACGGGCGTTGCCGGTTCCACCGGGGCGAACGGTGGCGCGGCTGGTGCCGCCGGTGCCGCGGGCAAGGGTGGCTCGGGTTCGGGCTTTATGGGTGCGGGCGCGGGTGCCGGTGCGGGCGCGGGTAAGCAGGACAAGAAGGGTCGCAAGCGTCAGTACGTCGCCTTCAAGTTCGAGGACGACGAGGACGATCTGCCCGTCGGCTACGTCAACCCCATGTCCCAGACCTACGGGTCTGACACGACCATCACCCCGGCCAAGAGCGCGGACGACGGATGGGATCCGCGCCAATGGTGAGCCTGTCCTCTCACGCCGTGCCCCGTTCTCCCTTCTCGTTCGTGGGGAGGGCGGGGCGCGCCGCGCGCGCCCTGACCACCGTCGTCTCCGCCCTGGCCCTAGCCGCTGGCGCCCTCGCCCTGGCGCCGGCCCCGGCCCACGCGGATGGCGCTGTGCCCTCACAGGAGTACTTCTCCTACTACCCTCTGAATACCGTGCATCAGAAGGGGATTACCGGTAAGGGTGTCACGATTGCCGTCATCGACGGTCCGGTCGATACGAGTAATCCGGCCCTCAAGGGGGCGAACATCACTGATAAGAGCCGCTGCACCATCCAAGACTCACCCGAGGGCGTCCGCCACAATACTGACATGGCGATCATCCTGGTCTCCCCCATTTCGGGCGTGGCACCCGACGCAACCCTGTACACCTACCAGTCCTCCACCGGTGATACAACATCGAAAGGCTCGTGCGACTCCAACGGGGACCGGCTCAACACCGTTGCCGCTCTCATTAACCAGGCCGTCGAAGACGGCGCCCAATTCATTTCGGTCTCCCAAAGCGTCAACGAATCGACCAACGAGCTCAAATGGGCCATCACCAACGCGATCACCAAGGGCGTCATCATCGTCGCCGCGGCCGGAAACGAGGCACTCCCAGACAACACCACATATCTGGGCAGGTACTCCGGTGTCGTCGGCGTGTCCGCCATCAACAGTGACGGCACCTTCGCCTCCTATTCCAACTGGGCCGATGGCATGGTCACCGCCGCCTTCGGCGGACCATACACCACGTACGACGTGACCACAGGGGAGCCGGTCACCGTTCACGGCACCTCCATATCCACCCCACTCGTGGCTGGCATGTTGGCCCTCGCGCGCCAAAAGTGGCCCGACGCGACCGCCAACCAGATCCTCCAGCTCCTGGTCCACACCGGCCTGAACCCCAACCACGACTGGAACGAGTACACGGGCTACGGCGCCATCGATGGTGGTGCACTGGTCAACACAGATCCCTCGCAGTACCCCGACGAGAACCCCATCATCCAAAAGGGCTATGGTTCTGAGCCCACCGCGCAGGAGGTTCAGGACTACATCGACGGAGTCGCAGGATCCTTACAGATAGCCTCCTTCCCCGACACCTACGTCTACCGCGGAACTGACCAAGGAGTCGTCTACGACCACGGGTCCATCCCCGTCCACCTAGGAACCAGCCCCCGCTACCACCGGAAGTGACCATGACACTCGCGCGAACAACCGCGCACCCCGCGCCCCGTTCTCCCTTCTCTTTCGTGGGGAGGGCGGGGAGCGCCGCATCACCCACTACTTCTTCTTACGCGTCGTCTTCCGCGTCGTCTGTTGCGTCGACTTCTTGTGGTAACGCGGACTCGTCCCCAGGTGCGTCGGGTACGTGCTGTCGCGGCTGACGACGAGGCGTTCATCGAGGCCCCGGTACTGGTAGGAGTTATCGTTCAGGATGACGCGCGGATCCACGACGCCGTCCTTGTAGTCCTGCACGTCCTGGCGGCTCGGCACCGTGTTCTCGCCCTTGTCCATGAAGGGGTTCTCATCCGGGAAGGACATCGGAGAAGTCGTGAGCAACGCGTACACGTCAAGCGCGCCATAGCCGGTGTACGGGTTCCACTGGCCGCCGTTTCCGCCCACGCCGGTACGCGCCAGGCCCTGCATGATCTGATTGCCGCTCGCACCTGGCCACCGCTCCATCGACAGCGCCAGCGAACCCGCGACGAGAGGCGTCGCAAAAGAAGTCCCCCACCAATAACCGCGCTCCTGCGACACGCCGGAGCGCACGTACGGGCGCGCCAGGGCCGCCGTCGACACGGGGCTCCCCCAGTTCGAATAGTCCGTGATAACGCCGTTGCGCTCGATCGCGGCCACGCCCACGACGCCGCCCCACGCGGGCAGCCAGTCCTTCGAATCGCGGGTCGAATCGTTGCCGACGCAAGCGACCACCGGGACTTCTTGCGCAACCGCTCGCGCCAGAGCCCAGCGCATACCCTCGTAAGTACTGGGGTAACTCGATGACGTCGTGATCACGTCCACACCGTCGTTCAGCGCAGTCTCAATGAGAACCGAGAGGTCGGAATAGCCTTGCAAAAACTCGCCAATCGCACAGTCGGACCCAGTCCAATCGCCCGCAAAGGACAGCCCGTATGCACGCAGCGTCGCGCCCGGCGCAATCCCGAACTGGGGCGAGACAATCTCTTGGGCAATGACCGTCCCGTGGTCCCAATACTTATCCTGAGAATTAACCTGGCAGGGACGGTAGATTTCGATGTCGGCGCCCGCCAACTCGGGAATGCCCGTGTTCACCGGCCCATCGATGAGGCCAATCGTCTTGCCCTTACCCGTAATCCCCGAGTTCCGTATCGTGTCCAGGTAGTAGTAGGAGTAGAAAGGCTCCTCATTCGCTCCGATCACACTATCAGCAGAGGCGGGAGCCGCAGGAACCACCAGAGCCGTGAGCATGAGCGCCCCGGCCACACCGACACCTGTGCCACGCCGCGCGACGCGACCGAACACGTGCTTCATCACTATTCCTTTCGCCACGCACCCCGGCGGCGCGCAACACGTCAGTCTACCATCCGGTCATGCGCGCGAGCATGAAGATCCAACTGCCCCGCCACCGTTCCTCACGGCACCGTGACACACTGGGTGACGGGTGCCGATTCGCGGCCCGTGGCCTCCACGACGACGCTGACCGTCAGACAGTTCTCACCGCTGACCGCTGTCGTCGTCAGACTGTTACGACGCATCGTCTCAGCGACCACGGCCTCGCCAGGGCGCGTCAACAGATACTTAAAAGCCAGCTCCGCAGCCTGGTACTGCCCCTGCTGGGGAATATCCCAGCCCCACCGGATCTCTTTCCCATTCGGCGTCGCGGTGAGCCCCGTGACCGCCTGCGGAGGAGCCACGCTCGTATCCGTCCCCTGGCTAGCGCCGCTCAGGGACCCGCCCGTCGCCTCGGCGCTCGGCGTTGCCCCGCCGCTACCGCCGCCCAGGTGAACGCTGTGCCCGCCACCGGTCAGCATCGCGACCACCAGGCCCGCGGTCGCCAGCACCATGACGAGCGCAAGAACCGGCAGCACCCACGCGGGACGCTTCGACTCCCCCTCGACCAAGCCGGTCCTGCCCGTCGTCGAGTTGCCCGCCCAGGCCTCGTTCGACGAGGGCTGGGCACCATCCGCGAAACTACCGCGCCGGGTGCGCGTACGCTCCGCGTCGAGGGCCACCGGGGAGGGGGCGGACAGCGCCAAGGCGGGCGCACTCGAAGAAGCGACGACGCTCAGCTTCATCTCCGTGACCGGGCGATGCATCTCGCGCTCGATCGTCTGCAACGCGTAGCCGAGGGCCGCCGCCGAACCGAAACGCTGCTCAGGATCCAGACTCATCGCGCGACGAACAATCGCCGTCACCGCCTCGGGCACGCCCGGACGGTCGATGCGCGACACACGGCCACGGGCCACGCGCTGGGCCACCGCCTGAGCAGAGTTATCCCCATCCACGACCTCAAAGGGCGAACGGCCCATCAGGAGCGTCCACAGGGTCGCACCCAGCGCCCACACGTCCTGCGTCGGGTGAGCGCGAGCCGTACCCGCGATCTGCTCCGGGGGCGCCCACATGACCGAGAACCCGTCGCGACCCCCGCGCGGATCGGTCCCCACCGGCTCCGAGACACCAAAATCCGTGAGCACCGGCGACCCGTAGGCGTTAATCATGATGTTGCTGGGCTTAATATCGCGGTGCACGAAGCCCGCGCGATGCAGCATCTCCGCGCCGCCGCACATGCGGATCACCATGGACAGGGCGCGGTCCGTCGCCATCGGATTTGCGCGTACCTGGTCGAGGATGTTCGCGACGGGGCAATACTCCATCACCAGGTACGGGCGACCGTCCGGCATGCGGCCCGCCCCGTAGAGCTGGGCGACAGCCGGGTGACCCGACACGAGAGCCATCACGTCCGCCTCGCGGGCAATACCGGCCTCGCCGTCCGCCCCACGATCACGCCGGGCAACCTTCACGGCCACCTCGCGGCTGGGCAGCTCCTGGCGGCACAGGAACACGTCCGCGAAACCACCCGACCCCAGCGGCCGGATCCACTGGTATCCCGGCAGCACCGGGACCATCCCGACGCGAGCGCCGCTCTCCATCAGCGTGTTCCTTTCCTACGACCCATACGCCCCATCAACGGCCGACGCTTCGCCCCGGATGCGGCGGCCGCCTGACGGCGCGCGCGGCGGCGCCAGCGCAACGACTTCAGCGACAGCGCATAACGCAGCCGCGCGAACGGGGAGACCGAGGCCGCCCACTCGCGGCGCAGCTCATCCACGTCCTCCCACGCCTGCTTCGCATCCTCAGGGCGCGCGCCGCCCGCGGCAAAGTCCGCGACATCCGCGCGACGCGCCACGGTGACCGGGCGGGGAACCGTGCCCGAGAACAGCGACCAGCCGGGCACGCGCACGTCGCTAGCCGAGGCCTTGGCGGGCTTGCGGGACTTCGCCGCCCCCGCCTCGTCGTCCTCAGATTTGTCAGGCGTCCACTGCGAAGCCAACGCCCACGCGACCTCCTGACGAGTCAGGTGCGGCTCCACCACGAGGCCCGAATCGATCGCCGTATCCACCAACTCATCCCACGAACCGCGCACCGACTCGGCGGCCTGCGCGCCGCGGCGGGCCTTGCGGCGGCGAGACTTCGCTAGCAGCACCGCCAGAACCGGACCGACCAGCAAGAACAGGAACACGGACACCGTCCCGATAGCCATCCACGGGATGTGCAGGCCGTTCGGATCGTGCGGGTCCGTCGCCTGGTCGCGGGTGGCCGGAGGCAGCTCGACCGGCTGTTCCGGGGGTTCCGGCGGCTGCAAGACCTGCGGCTTGGGCACAGACTTCGGCTTGTTCACCTGCGTCGTGGGCTGCTGATCGCGCGGAGGCGTCGGGTCGAAGGTCGCCCAGCCCACGCCGGGGAACTCGACCTCGACCCACGCGTGCATGTCCGAGCCCGTCAGGTCGACACCGCCCGACGTCCCCTCACGGTAGGCACCCATGACGACGCGGGCGTTAATCCCCTGCGAGTGCAGCATGAGCGCCATGAGCGTCGCGTACTGCTCGTCGTCGCCCACCAGCGCCTCGGCGCTGATCATGCGCTCAATACGATCCTGGGAGGAACCGGGGCGCGAGTTAATCGTGTCGTCGTTCGAGTAAAAGCCGTCCGTGTGCAGGTAGCTCTCGATGGCGCGGGCCTTTTCCAGGTCCGAGCGCGCGCTCGTCGTGTGCTCGGCCGCCAGGGAATCCACATCCTTGGGCACATTTGTGTCCGTGCCCGTGTAGCGGGCCGCATCCACGCTGGCGAACTCCGAGTCCTCGTGATCGCGCGGCATCGTCGTGCTCAGCGAATAGTTGAACTGGCCCGTCGGCCCCGTCGTCATGGCGGTCTCCGCCCACAGGTCGTAGTTCAAGCCCTTCTGCTGCTCGGCAGCGCCCGGGTCGGAAGGCTCAAAACGCAGCACCGAGACCTCGCCAAACGTCGGCACCCACGGGCCCAAGAGCTGCGAGGTAGACACCGAAGCCTGCTCTCCCGCCGTTTCGGCGCTGCGTCCCGGGATCGTGGACCCGACGCGGCGGTACCCAGCGGTACCATCAGCGTTGTTCGTCACACCCATGCCGAACGTCGTTCCGTCGTACACCTCCATCGCGCCCAGGCGCACGCGCGCCCCCTTGGGCAGATTGGACACGCGGATCAGGGATTCGTCCTCCAGATCCTTGTTGTAGTGGCGGTAACTGGACAGCGGAGAGGGATACTCGCGCGCATCCACGGGCGGTTCCACGACGTCACGGCCCACAACGCGATCCGAGGCCGTGGGGCCCAGCAGGGATGCCGCAGGGAGGGCGGCCGCGACCATCACGCCCACCATCAGGGCACCCATGCCCACGCGCCACCACACGTGCACGACCTGACGCGACGAGCCACCCATCGTCGTGGATGCAGTGGTCGACAACGCGGACATGCCGATCACGATGTCGGCGCCCATGCGGGCACGGCCAATCGCCGACGCCCACGCCCACCACACGATCAGGCCAACCCACCACGCGATAACGAGGAGGGACGAGGGCGCCTCGTGCGTGGGCCCCCACACGATCGCAATCACTCCGGCGAGAATCAGCGGCAGGGACCCCCACATGGGACGCCCGTACCGTACCGTGACGACCCCCGCCGCAACCGAGCACACGAGGCACGTCATCCACGGGACCATCGCCGGACCAACATAGGAACCGGCAGGAGGCGTCAGCGTCAGAAGATCCTTCCAGGCCTCGACCGAACCGATCACCAGCGTCTGGAGAGTGCGCGACGTGGGAACCACGACCCACCGGGTCGTGTCTCGCAGGGCTGCCGCCCCGCCCAACAGGAAGTGAGCCGCGACGACGGAAGCCACAATCGACAGCAGGTCCCAACGCCACTTCGCCGCCGCCCACGCGAGAGCGAGGCCGGTCGCCACGCCTGAAAGCGCCGCGATCACACCCTGACCGCCACCAAAGACGGACTCGAACTGTGCCACCGGGCCAGTGAACAGAACGGCAAGAATCAGGAGGGACCACGCGGGCATGGCGGCGCGGTGCACCGAGCCACCCATGGTGGTTTCCTGGCCACTCGACCGACGCGTTCGACGCGGCGGCGCGGCCTGACGAGAGGGGGTGCGGGTAGGCGTGCTCACGCGTTCACCCCCCGCGACACGAGCATCGGCAGGTCCTCAAGGGAGGGGCAATCGATGATGACGCCGCGTGTGATCTTGCGTCGGCGCCTCGCCCGTCCCGGGACCACGCGAATGACGGACACGACCACGTCAACTGGCGCGATATTCGCCAGGCGGGCCGCTTCCTCGTCATCCACGGACTCACTCACCACGATCGACAGGACCGAAATCCCGCCACGCTCCATGATGCAGCGACGGACGATGCCCGCGAAGTCGGGACGCGTCGAGGTCTCCATCTCGGACAGCGCATCCAGCATCGCCATGGGCGTTCCCGTCGGGATCCACTCGTCCGCGGTGTGCATCGACACCGTGCGCGCCTCACCCGACCCTGCGATCGCCAGCGACGCCGCGACCGACACGGCTGTCTCGAAGGAACGCCGATCCCATGCGTCCATGCGCGTGTCGAGGAGCACCATGTGGTGGGAACGGTGAGTCTCCTCGAACTGGCGTACGATCAGGCGGCCCAGGCGCGCCGTCGAAGGCCAGTGCACCGCGCGCCGGTCGTCGCCCGGCTCATAATCACGCAGTGCGTGGAAGGACACGTCCGAACTGGTCAGCTTCTCGCTGGCCACGCCTTCGACATCCATCTGCATACCCGTCGCGTCAAACGAGAAGCGCACCGTCGGCGGATGCACGTGCACCAGGATCGGCTCGTCCCACGAGCGCACGCGGCGCAGCAGGCCCAGGCCATCCATACGCACGGTGCGCGCCGGGCCCACGTTGATCACGCCTCGGCGCTTCGTCATCACCGAAAATGCCTCGTTCCACGTGCTGTTCGCGCTGATCGGAGGTACCAGGAACTCGCCACTGCCTCGTCCGATCGTGACCTCCACGATCGTCGAACCCGAGCGGTGCCCGGACTCGTTGACCACGCGGATGCGCCCCACCGCCACCTGACCGGCAACGATGCGATCATTCTTCATGCGCAAGGACACCGACAGCGGCGACGGGGACGCGACCGAGGCGACCGCGACCACGAGGGCCACCAGGCCCATCACGGCAACGATGAAGCCCTCCAGCCATCCGAAGGCCACCGCAGCGACGCCACCCGCGGCCGTTACCGCGATCACCGTCCACCCGACCGGCGTGAGCGCGCCCAGCCAACGAGCCGCCGCGTCGTAACCGGGCAGGGCCCGCACGCGGGCGCTCAGAGCGCGCCACGCGCCGTTGAGAAGCCGACGTAGTTTCTTCACGCGAACATCACTCCGGACGGCATTCGCCGATGAGGTAGGACCCTTGCTTGAAGGCATCCTCGCTGTCTGCCTGGGTGGTCAGGCGCGTCCAGATCGGGCCCGCACCATCCACACGGACCCACTCCGTACCGTTCGTGCGGTCGTTGCGCACAGGGCACACGAACGGGACCGACGAACCCGACCATCCCGGCGCGTTCAGCGTGAACGTGTGGCACGAGGCCGGGTTGAACCCGCGCTCGTCTCCGCGGCACGTCTGCACCCACTGAGCGCTCACATCGAGCTTCGTGGTTTCCGTCGGGCGCTGACTCATCACCGTCTCACCCACATCGTTGACCGCAACGACCGTGGCCTGGTATCTCGTGCCCTGGGCCAGATCCGAGAAGGTCGCCTCGGTGGCACCACGAGACAAGGGCTTCGTCTCGCCGTTACTCAGCGTCACGCGGATCTGCGTCACAGCGGGATTGGCCGCCACGGGGTCCCAACGCACCGTCAGGCTCGTCGCGTTGACGTTCGTGATCGACACTCCCACTTGCGACGGTGCGCCCGTCGCCTGGCCGACCGCCGGCACCGGCGGGGATGCCGTGGTTTCGTTCTTCAAGCCGACGCCCGTCTGGCAGAAGTAGAACGTCTGCGGCTGCCAACTGTTAACCGTCAGAGTGTCACCGTTCTCGACCTGCGTCCCAGCGGCACACGCTTCCCGGGAACTGGCATAACGCAGCGTCAGGCGCGACGCGTCGAAGCCTCGGCCCGGAACGCGTACCAGACCGTCCACGCGCACCTTGCCTTCTTCTCCGATACCGGACAGGGTCGGGGCAGAAATCGGCGCGGGGGTCGTCGCAATCGAAACGTACGTGGTGGCAGGTGCCGACGTATCCCCGTGCGAGTTCGACAGCGTCACCGATGCAGACACCTTACTGCCCGTCGGCACGCCCGACAGCGTGGCAGTACGAGCGTCAGACGAAACCTGCACTTCCACGCCATTGACCGAAACCGTGGCCGGGCCCCATCCCTTGCCATTGGGAGATTCCAGGCCCCACGTAACCTCAACCGTCGCCTCGTTCGGATCGCCCGCCGAGCCGGTTGCAACAGCGCTCACGCCGGTCGCTTGATCCGGCTTCCCGTGCGGGTAGCCCTCGGTCGGTGAGGACGCCGGAGACGGCGTCTCCGCATTATTCAGCGCCTGAACGGACACCGAGTACAGCTCACCGTTCTTCAATCCACCGATCCGGATCGAGTTCTCAGAGCCCGACACCGACTGCGAGATCGGCTGGCCACCCGACGGCAAATTAACGAACACCATGTACGTGTGGATCGCAGACCCCGAGTTGCTGGGCTTCACCCACGAGATATCGAGGGCACCATCGACACCCACAACCGTGGGCGCCGCCATCTGCTCGGGCGCCATGTCGATGAGCACCTCGGCGGACGGCGCCGACGGATCGGAGTCCCCGGCCTCGTTGTGCGCGACGACCGTGAACGAGTGCCTCGCTCCGTTCACCAGGCCCGTGATCTGCGTGCCCGGATCTCGAGTCTCGTAGGTCTTACCGTCGTACTTGTCCGTAATCGTGTAGCCCGTAATCGGGCCGCCGTTGGAGGCACCCGAGTCGAAGCGCACGAAGGCCGTGCCCGCGCCCATTGGCGTGACCGAGACGTTCTGGGGCGGTTCGGGACGGTCGACGACCTGGACGACAACGCGGCCCTGGACCACGCGATCCGGGTCGTTCGTCGCATCCATGACGCGGTACACGACGATCATGTCGCCATGGAAGCCTGTCTTGGGGGTCACCGACAGGACGTTGCCATTGCCCGAAGCGGTTCCCTGGCCCACGTGCACCGACGCGTCCAGGACCACGAGCGGATCCGGGAACGGGTTCGTCGTGTACTCCGACAGCTTCACGTCCACCGTCTGGGCGGCCTTCGCCTTGATGCGAGCCTCCGTCGTCGTCACGAGGGGCTTGGAGGACTTCACGATCGTCACCGGAATGTCGGCGTTGACCGCGCCCGAGCCGTCGTCGACGCTGACAGTAATCGCGCCGACCGGGCCCTTGGACTGGTCCTTCTTGCCGGACACGGTCAGGTTGTAGCCGTCCAGGGACACGTCCACGCCGCCGGGGGCCTTCACCACGGCGTAAGAGAAGCTGTTCTTGGCCTGGTCGTCCGGGTCGTCCACCATCTGCGTGAGATCGACCGTCACGGACTCTCCCTGGCCCACGAGGATCGGGGTCGGGGTCAGGCGCGGCGGCAGATTCCTGGCCGGCTTGATCGTGATCGGGATCGTCAGGGTCGATGTCAGGGCCGAGGCGTCGTCCGAGGCGCCGTCACGCACCGTGAAGGACACCGAGGCCTTGCCCGAGGCCGTATCGGGAGCACTCACCACGAGGTGCGTCGGGTCCTGCAGGGACACCGAATCCAGGCCGCCGTTGAACTTCACCGAGGACGCGTCCGTAATGATCGGGGAACGCGAATGATCGCGCACGAGCACGAAGTCGCCGATATCAAGGGTCACCGACGAACCCGCGCGGATCGCCACCGGAATACGCGTCATATCCAGGCGCGGAGCCAGCAGGTCGGTACCCGGAACGGTCACGACCGCGCTCGCGCTCAGGCCGTCGGGATCCGTCACCGTGTAGACGACGAGGCGACGACGCGCATCCGGGGAAATTGACAGGTTCTGCCCCGACACGCTCACGCCCGAGCCCTGCGCCGACACCGTCAGCGCAGCCGTCGTCCCATCCGGGTCCTCGTCATTGACGAGGACGGGAACGCTCACGGGCTTCGAATCGGCGGGGAGGTCCGCGACAGACACGACGTCATCGCGGGCAATCGGGGCGCGCAGCGGCGCCTCGGAATCCACCGTCACCGTCAACTGCCCTTGCGCGCGTCCGCCTCGTCCATCCTGAATCTGGTAGGCGACGACGAACACGCCATCGGCTGCGGGAGCCTTGACCGTCACCGCATCCTGCGCCACGGTGACGGTAGCTGCGGGATCCGACACCGACACGGTCGCGGGGTCCGTATCGACCGACAGGGCATCGCCATCCGCGTCCAAGTCGTTGCTCAGGACGTTGACACTCACCTCGCGTCCCGGTCGAATCGTCACCGAGTCGGGAACGGCCGTCGGGTTGTGGTTCTGCGATCCCGGGGGCGCAATACCAACGCGCACGCGGGCGCGCCCCTGCACGCCGAGGCGGTCCTCGACGATGTAGGAGAAGGTGTCCGTACCGGTCGCATTGTCGGAGGGCGTGTACTCCAGCCACTCCGTCCCCAGCACGACGCTACCCTTGGCTGGCGGCTGGTCGATGCCCACCAGAGCGACCGAGTCGCCGTCTGGATCGATGCCCGTCAGGGGCACCGGGATGCGCGCCATCTGCCCCTGCACGGCCCAGGCGCTCAGCGCCTTGGGCACGGGCGCGCTGTTCGCAGCGGAGGAGGCAATGACCTCGAACGTGACGGTCGACGTCGAGCGGTTACCCACCGAGTCGACGGCCGTGTACGCCACGCGCACCACGCCGGCCTCGGAGCCGGCGGCCAGGCGCACCTGGTTGCCCGTCACGAAAACCGTGCCCAGCTCGGCGCCGGTCATGACCTGCACGTCGGGGTCCAGGCTCAGCGTCAGACCGATCGGCGAGCGGTCGTTCGACAGGACGCTCACCGAGCCGATGTCGTCGGCGCGCACCTTCGCCGTGTCCGGCGTGGTCTCAGGCGGGGTCTCGTCGCTCTGCGCATCCGTCGGGATGACGCTCACCTGAGCAGTCGCGGAACCCGCGCCGTTGGAGACCGTGTAGGTAAAGGTCGTGACATCGTTGAGGCCGCCCGGCGACGTGATGCGCAGCAGGTGGCGCTCGATGAGCGTGACCTCAAGGCCCGAGTTCGCGGGCACGTCGATCGACTGAACGACGAGGACGCCGCCCGACGGGTCCGTATCGTTGGCCAGCGGCGCAATCAGCGAAGCGCCACCGCTGGGCAACACCGCCAGGTCGTCCTCGGCGATCGGCAGAGCGTTCGTGTCATCGTCGACCACGTCGACGCGGATGACGCCGACCGTCGTCGACGGGCCGTCGGAGACCGTGTAGGTAAACTGGAAGGATCCCGGCACCGAGCCCGTAAACGTCAGCGTGCCGCGCGAGAGGTCAGCGGAGACCGAGGTACCCGCCGGGGCCGTGCCCGCCGCCACGAGGGACAGGGCGTCGCCGTTGGGATCCGTGTCGTTGGCGATCGGGTCGATGGTCAGCGGCTCAGCGACGCGCGCCACGTAGAAGTCCGCGCGCGCGATGGGCGGCACGTTGCCGTTCTCCTGCACGCTCACCTGCAGCTCGCCGGTGGTCTCCGCGTGCCCATCTGACATGGTGACGGCGATCGCCTTGACGCCCGCGCCGGAACCCAGGTCGCGGATCTGAACTGTCCCGTCCTCGGAGAACTGCACGGCCATGCCGTCGGGAGCCGTCGCCGACTTCAGGTAGAACTGGTCTCCATCGGGATCAATCCAGTCCGACAGCAGGTTGTACTCCACCTGCGCGTTCGCACCCACCTTGATGACCGGGTGCTTGAGCTGACGCGGACCCTCGTTCTGGCTCCACGGGTGGATCGTCAGCGTGACGGTCGCCGTCGCACCCGCGAGGCCGTCCGAGGCCTCGTAGGTGAAGGACGTCGACCCGCTCGTCATAGACTCCGGAATGTCCGTGATCTGCAGGGATCGGCCGCCCCTCGTGCGCACGATCGAGCCGAACTCGGGGTTGGTGACCGCACGCGCCGTCAGCACGTCGCCGTCGTCGTCGGAGTCGTTGTCGAGGACGGGCAGCAGCGTCGAGCGGCCCGGGCGGATGCCAAAGTCGTCGTCGACGGCCTCGGGCGGCGTGTTCTTGTCGTTGTGCTCCGGCTCGGAAACCTGCTCGCGATCATCGGGAGTCGGAGTATCTTCTTCCTCCTGCTCCTCGGTGGGGATCTGGTCCCAGTTGTCGACAACAACCATGTTCTTGTCGGGCAGCCACAGCGTGCCCGTCGAGACGTCGTTGAGGACGATGCGCGTACGGTTCGTCCGGAAAACAGCGGACGTGGCCTCGGCGAGCGTAGGCACAGTCTGCGCCTGGTTGCGCGTGGAGTCCGTGCAGGTGCGCACGAACGCGCCCGAGCCCGCCCAGGCACCGTAGGAGCAACCGCGGTGGAAGACCGGGGCCGCGGGGGTGCCCTTCTGGCCGCTCTCCGAGGCCTCCTGGCGCTCGATCGCCTTGCCGTTCAGGGGCACGGACACCAGCTCGTCGCTGGTCGCGAGGAGGACCGAGGCGGCCTCGTCGCCAGGGGCCTGCAGGACCGCGCCGGTCACGTGCTCCTCGGCGAGGTCGCGTACCTTGCCACCGGGCAACACCAGCTTGTTACCGGCCTGGTCGTAGATGACGGGCTTGTCACCGACCGCGGTGATCGTCGGTGTTCCGGCCGGGGTGAAATCCTTGATCTCCGTGGTCTTTGCGCGCCAAGCCTGGCCTTCTCGCGTGAGCGTGACCAGCTTGGAGGACCCGGGAGAGTATGCGAAGACCGTCCCCGTGTTCGACACCGCGACGACCCCGTCGCTCAGGTCGTTCGCGATTGCATCCTCGCGCACGAGCGACATGGAAGCCGGTTCGTTGGCGTCACCCACCCACAGCAGGCCCTCGTTGGGGTCGAGGACGGCCAACACGGACCCGCCCTGGACCTGGACCGCGTTCTCAGGCAGCGTGATCGCCTGGCCCAGCGAGAAGGACGTGGAGCGCACGGGGGTAACCGTACGGCCCACTGTTTCCCCCAGAGTCACGTCGCCGCCGGCCTGCCCGATGTCGAAGGACGCGGACTTGACCGAGACTGTGCCGTCGAGCATGAGCGCGTCATAGTTGAGGTGGCCCAGGAGCTTGCGATCCTGGTTCGTCACCCAGATACCGCCGTCATCGACGCTGACCTGGGTGACCTCGACGCCGCGGTAGACCACCGCGAGGACGCACAGCATCGCGGACACGAGCAGGACGGCGATTGCGGGCATCCGCTTCGACCAGGTGTTTCGCGTTTGACGCGCCTTGTTCATGTCGCTTCCTCAGTCTTCATGTGTGCACTGTTGTGGGGCGGTATCTGTATCCGCGTGGCCATGGTGAGCCATTCCAAGGATACACACCGACCAACCCTATGGATAAACGCCCGAGACAACAACAGGTACTGAATAAGTTCAAACGCCTGGCGACTCGTTCGCGCCGCATTCCAGCGCTTCCCGGGCGCACGAGAACCTGACCACAGCGACGCATTTGGATGTTCTCTCGCGCCACGAGGCCGGAGCCAGACCTGTCCCTCAACCAACCCTCCGCGCTCGGCTCGCTTCGCTGCTTCCCCTAGAAGTGCACACCTGCGGCGCGCCTCGCGCGCGGACCGCAGATGAGGGTGGGCCGGGTTACGGTGAGTGCATGGCGAAGGAGAAGATCACGTACCGCTGCTCCGACTGCGGCTGGACCTCCCCCAAGTGGGTGGGCCAGTGCCGCGAGTGCGGGGCGTGGGGCACGGTCGACCAGGCGGGGGAGGTCACGGGGGGCGCGCGCACCACCGCCACCACCCCGCGGCGTCCCGCGCTACCCATCGGCGAGGTCGACGGCGAGCGCGCCTCGTCGCGTTCGACGGGCGTGGGCGAGCTGGACCGCGTCCTGGGCGGCGGCATCGTGCCCGGCGCAGTGATCCTCCTGGCCGGTGAGCCCGGCGTCGGCAAGTCGACGCTGCTGCTGGACGTGGCAGCCAAAGCCGCGCGCACGGCGGCCGCGGGCGGGCGCGGACCCGTCCTGTACGTCACTGGCGAGGAGTCGGCGGCCCAGGTGCGCGGGCGTGCGGAGCGCATCGGCGCGCTCGAGCCGAACCTCCTCATCGCGGATGAGACGGAGCTCGGCGTCGTCCTCGGCCACGCCGAGGCTTCGCGCCCCTCCCTGCTGATCGTCGACTCCGTGCAGACCATCTCCTCCTCCCAGGTCGAGGGTGGGGCGGGCGGGGTCGCGCAGGTGCGCGCGGTCGCGGCATCCCTCATCCGTGTCGCCAAGGAGTCCGACCTGCCCACCCTGCTCGTCGGCCACGTGACGAAGGACGGCGGCATCGCGGGCCCGCGCGTGCTCGAGCACCTCGTGGACGTCGTCTGCCATTTCGAGGGCGACCGCCATTCGCGCCTGCGCCTGCTGCGCGCGGTGAAAAACCGTTACGGTCCCACCGACGAGGTCGGCTGCTTCGAGCTGACCGACTCGGGGATCTACGGCCTCGCTGACCCCTCCGGCCTGTTCCTGTCGCGCACGACGCGCGGCGTGCCCGGCACCTGCGCGACCGTCTCTCTGGAAGGGCGCCGCCCGCTGCCCACGGAGATCCAGTCGCTCGTCGCCCCTTCCTCGGGCGGCTCGCCTCGGCGCACGACGTCGGGCGTGGACCACGCGCGCGTCGCGATGATTCTGGCGGTCCTGCAGGCCCGCATCGGCGCGGACACGTCGGGGGCGGACGTCTACGTCTCCACGGTCGGTGGGGCCCGCACGGTCGAGCCGGCGATCGACCTCGCGATGGCCCTCTCGATCGTATCCTCGCTCAAGGGCGTTCCCCCACGCGCCAACCTTGTGGCGGTCGGAGAGATCTCCCTGACGGGCGAGGTCCGGGCGTGCACGGGCACTCAACGTCGCCTCGCCGAGGCCGCACGCCTGGGCTTCTCCTCGGCGATCGTTCCCGCTCAGGGCAGTGAGGATCTCACGGGCGTCGACGGCATCACCGTCTTTACTGTGTCGGATCTGGCGACGGCTATTCGTGTCGCTTTTCCGGCAGACTCGCAATAATAGGTATCACACCTACTCGTCTGGGAGGGAATCACATTGACGTCCGATGCAGCGATCCTTCGTGAGGCACTGCGCGCAGTCGCGCCCGGTACGCCATTGCGAGAGGGACTGGAACGAATCCAGCGCTCCCACACGGGCGCCCTCATCGTCCTGGGATACACCCCCGAGGTGCAGGCCATCTGCTCGGGCGGCTTCGACCTCGACGTCGCTTTCACGGCCGCGCGTCTGCGTGAGCTGTGCAAGATGGACGGCGCCGTCATCATCGATCCCAACCTGTGGCGCATCCGCAAGGCCAACGTGCAGCTCTTCCCGGACCCCACGATCCCCACCGACGAGTCCGGCATGCGCCACCGCACCGCGCAGCGCACCGCACGTCAGACCCACCTGCCGGTCCTGTCCCTGTCCGCGTCGATGCGTATGATCTCCATCTATGTGGGCACCGAGCACCGCCTGGTGGAGGAGCCCGAGGCCCTGCTCTCGCGCGCCAACCTGGCGGTGGACACGCTCGACCGCTACAGTCAGCGCCTCGACGAGGTCCTACAGACCCTCACCATCCTCGAGATGCGCGACAGCGCGACCGTGCGCGACGTCGCCACCGTCATGCAGCGCATGGAGATGATCCGACGCATCACCTCCGAAATCACGGAATACCTGGAGGAACTCGGATCTGAGGGGCGCTTGCTGGCCCTGCAGGTCGAGGACCTCGTGCGCGGCTCCGCGTCCGAGCGGGCCCTCGTCATGCGCGACTACATCCGCGACCCCGACGACGTCGCCCGCGTCGAGGCCGAGCTGTCCTCCCTCGGGTCGGAGCGCATCGTGGACCTCACCGCGATCGCGAACATCCTCGGGCTGGACGTGTACGAGGTCGCGGACCTGGACCGCGAGATCACGCCGCGCGGCGTGCGCGCCCTCTCCCTGGTCCCGCACCTGTCGTGGGGAGCCATCAAGGAGGTTTCCGCGCACATCACGACGCTGCCCGCCCTGCGCGCAGCCACCACCGACGAGCTGGAAGCCATCGAGGGTATCGGCCCCTACCGTGCCAAGCTCATCACCGAGAATCTGGCGCACCAGGCGCAGGCGGTCAGCTCCGGCCTCGTCGGCTGGTAGGCGCTAGCGGCCCGACTGGGTTCCCGACTGCGGGCCGGACTGAGCTCCCGACTGCGGGGCGGGCGCGGGGGTCACGTCGACCACGGTCGAACCGACCTCGCGCGTACCCATGGTGACCGCGACCTTGTAGGTCCCGGCAGACGCGGCACTCGCTCCACCCGCGGGTGTCGTGCAGCCGTTCGTGTACACGTAGCCGTCCCAACGCAGCGCGCCGGTCCACGTGGCACCCGGGCGCAGGAGCAGGGTCGTCGACGACTGCTGCTCCTCGCCGCACTTCGCCGAGTTGTAGACCTGCAGGTCACCCGTCGAGATCTGCAGGCCGAAGCGCGACAGGGACGTCGAGCAGGCGACGGAACCGCGGTTTTCGAGCGTGAGGGTCACGGGCATCGCCGAGCCGGACGAGGTCGTGGACGCCTTCGCGGTGGCCGTGATGTCGCGGTCCAGGCAGGTGGGAATGTCGATTGTCGTGCCGTCGGTGAGCAGGCCGTCGGCCGTGGCCTCCTGGCCGCCCTTGAGGGTGTAGCCGGACGCGTCCACCGCGCCGGACTGAACAGCAGATTGGGGGCTGGACTGCGGGGTGGGATCGGCGCTGACGGCTCCGACGATCGCGCGGATCCCAGCGACGATGCCCCACACGATGAGGGCGAGGATGAGGATCAGGCCGAGGCCCGTGATGATGCGCCGCGGCCACAAGTTGACCGGCGGACGGCCGCCGCCCGACGACTTCTTCTGATCGGGCCTCTTCGCGCCGGCGGGGCGCTGCGCCGGGCCAGTGCTCCCCTTTCTCGTCGATGCGGAGGCCTTCACGGCGGCCGGACGAGCAGCGGAAACGCGGCTGCCGGCAGCGGCGCGGGACGCGCGATCACCTGTGCGACCACTGGCGCCTCCCGACGTACTACGCCTGGAGGTGGGTCGCCTGGGGGAATTCTTACGCTGGTCAGCCACGCATCCACGATACCGGGCATGGCGCGCCGGATACGGCTAACGCTCGGGACGGGGGCGACTTTCACACGCGGCGCGCGGCGCGCGGGCCTGCGACGAGCAGGCGGTCAGGCGGCCGCGCTGCGCTTAGAGGACGTCGATCCCTCGTCGTCGGGGGTGATGATGCACCAGCGTTCGATGGCGATCGCGATGATGGTCCACACGATACCGACGAGGCCAGACAGGCCCGCCCCGATCGCGTTGGCGGCCATCGCGGGGGCTTCGAGCTGCGTGAGGGACACGGCCATCACGCCGATGAGAATTCCGGTCAGGCCGGAGCCGACGAGGGCGCTCGTGCGCGCAAAAACCGCGACGCGCATCGCGCCGATCGCATCGATCCACGTGTCTTTGCCCGCGCGCAGGCGGCGAACCGCCAGGCCGGACCAAATGAGGCAGGCCGTGGCGATCGCAAAGATGACGGCGGGTCCCGGGGTGACGATCAACGGGGTACCGCCCTGGCGCATGTGCCCCAAGTAGCCGAGGAAGCTCAGGCCGGCGGCCACGAGGCCCACCGCCGCCACCCACACGATCGACACGGGTTTCATTTAGCGCCTCTTGACGATCGGGATCGCTCCGGTCATCGTGGGCCGCACGACGACGCGGCGCAGGATGCCGGTCTGGGTGGCTTCGTCCTCGGGGATGGGGCCGACGGGAGTGTTGTCGGGCAGTCCGGGGGCGAGGATCGTCGAGCGCCCGTCGGCGTGGACGGTGGCCTTGGGGGGCTCCTCGTCGTGGCCGAGGCCGGAGCGGTCGTCGACGACGCGCACGTCGTGGGCGGAGCTGACGGAGAAGTTCCAGTCCGGCAGCGCGATCGAGGAACGCGTTTCCTCCCGCTTGGGCTCAAAGACGGGGACCCAGCGGGGTTTTTCGGTGCCGCTCGGCTTGTAGGTGCCCGTACCGATCTTGCGGGTCATGCGCCCGGCAGCGGAATCCGCAGGAACGGAGGAGACGGGGTGCCAGGAGGGTCGCGACGAGGCCTTTGCTTCGTCCACGCGGCGGCGGCGCTGACGGTGGGGCGGGCCGGGCACCGCCGGGGCGGTCGCGGCCTCGTCCGCGGGGGTCTCGCCCTGCGGCGCTGCGGCCTGCGGGGCTGCGTCGGGTTCCTCAGACTGGGACGCGTCCTGCGCTGCCGGGGCTTCGGCCTCGGGCACGCTGACCTCGGGCTCGTCAGCGCTCGCGGACTCGCGCGAATCCTGGACGGCGGACAGGCGTCTCCAGATGCTGGCGCGAGGGGCAGGAGCTTCGACGGCGGAGACGGAGGCGGCCTCGGGTTCCTCGGTCTGCGCCGAGGCAGAATCGGAGGCTTCGGGCTCCTCGACGTCGTCGCCGGAGTCCTCGACGACCGTGTGGGCGGCAGGAATCTCCACCGGCTCGGCGGGCTCACCCGGGCGGGTCACGAGCTTGTCGACCTGGCTGATTTCGCCGGTCAGAGCCTCGATGAGCTCGCGCATGTCGGCGCTGGCCTGCTCGGCGCGCTGGGCCAGGAGCTGGTCCGAGTCGGCCATGACGGCCGCCGGGTCTTCGAGCCAGTCGTCGACGGCGTCGATGATGCCCTCGCGGTCGGGGGTGTGGGCCAGCAGGTCGGACACGCGGCCCACGCCCTCGAGGATGGCGTCGGGGTCGCACAGGAGCCAGGGCGCCAGCACGAAGGCGCGTTCCTTGGCGCGCGGGTGCGGCAGGGTGAGGACCGGGTCGGCGGAGGCCAGACCCTCGATCTGGATGATGTCGATGTCGACGGTGCGCGCGCCCCAGCGCTCGTGGCGTTCGCGCCCCAGCTCGCGCTCGATGCGGCTGGTCTGAGCGAAGAGCTCGTCGGGGCTCGCGATCGCGGAGCCGACGACGATGGCGTTCCAGTAGTCGGGCTGGGGGGCTTGTCCGGGCGCGAGCACGGGCTTCGTGCGCATGATCGGCGAAACGTCGTCGATCTGGAAGCCCTCCATGTAGGACAGGGCCTCGACCGTGTGCATGAGCGTGACGGGCACGTCCCCGAGGTTGCCGCCGATCGCCAGGACCACACGACGCGAGCGCAGGTGCGCCGGACGGGAGGTATCCTCCTCGCGCTGCGCCTCGGCGGCGCGGACACCGCGGCGCGACGGGAGCGCCTCGCTGTGCTCCTGCTGCGCGGGGCTGGGTGCCTGAGCGCGGCCGTAGGCCTCAATCTCGCCGGTGAGGACGGAGCCGTCCTCGGCCTCGTAGATGCCCTTGAGGGACAGCGATAGCGGCATCGCGTCAGTCTCACCGACGCGCACGGTCACCGACACGTCCGCGAAGGGGTGGTCGATGGGGGCGTCGGGCTTGTGGACGGTGACCTCGGTGCCGACGACGCCCTCGTGGCTCATGACGCGCGTGGCGATGGTCTCGGCGAGGGTTTCGATCAGGTCGACGGCGTTGCCGGTGAGGACCGCCATGGCCTCGTCGGCGATATCCGCGTAGGAGACGGTGGCGGCGATGTCATCGGTGGCACCCGCGGTCTCGACCCACATGACGATGTCTGCGCTGAAGCGCTGGTCGCGGGCGCGCTCGAAGTCGTAGACGCCGTGATTGGCCATCGCCCCCAGTCCTTTGAGGGCGATGATGACGCGTCGGTTAGTCAACGTCGTTCTCCTTTCGGGCGATGGCTGCGACGGTGGCGGCTACGTCGTGGACCCGCACGGCCCACGCGCCTGATGCCGCGCAGTAGGCGGCGATGGCCGCGCTGTCCGCGTCCACGTCGCCCCCGAGGGCCTTGACGAAACGCTTACGAGACGCACCGACGAGGACGGGGTATCCGCCCTGTAGGAAGCGCGGCAGTTCGCGCAGGATCTGCCAGCACTGGTCGCCCGTCAGCGAGAAGCCGAGGCCCGGGTCGATGACAATTTTATCAGCTGTCACACCAGCATCAATAGCGTCTTGAACCTGGGAGCTCACGCGCTCAACGAGCGTGCCCACGAGGTCCTCCCCGTAATCGAAGTGCTCCCCCGGCATCCCCGGCAGCGCGCGATAGTGCTGAACGACGTACGCGCAGCCCGAGGCAGCGACCGCCTCGTTCATCTGCGGATCCCAGCGCCCGCCGCTCACATCGTTAATGATCGCCGCACCGACGCGCGCGGCCTCGCGGGCCGTCGCCGCGTGCAGCGTATCGACCGACACGACGACGCCGTCGGCAGCCAAGGCCTCGACGACCGCGCCGATGCGCGCCCACTCCTCGTCCGCGCTAATGCGCGTCGAGTTCGGCCGCGTCGACTCCCCGCCCACGTCGATCAGGTCCGCGCCCGCGGCCACCATCTCGCGCGCATGGCGCAGCGCGGCGGCAACGTCCGCGTAGCGTCCCCCATCCGAGAAGGAATCGGGGGTGACGTTGAGGATGCCCATGACCGCCGTGCGCCCAGCGGGCAGGTTCGCCCCGCCCGGCAGCGCCAGGGACGGGACCGGGAAGGAGGCCGGGGTGGCGGGCAGGGGCAGGGCGCTCATGTCATCGGCTCCCAGACAGGACGAGGGCCATCATTTCCGCGCGAGTCGCCCCGTCGCTCATGATGCCGCGCAGCGCGCTGGTCACGGTCGACGAGCCCGGCTTGGAGATACCGCGCATCGACATGCACATGTGTTCGGCCTCGATGACGACGATGACGCCCTGAGGGTGCAGGATCTCGTCGATCGCGTCGGCCACCTGGGCGGTCAGGCGTTCCTGGACCTGGGGGCGGCGCGCGTAGCCCTCGACGACGCGAGCCAACTTGGACAGGCCCGTCACGACGCCGCCGCGCGGGATGTAGCCCACGTGGGCGCGGCCGTAGAAGGGCAGCAGGTGATGCTCGCACACCGAGAAGAAGGTGATATCGCGGACCAGGACGAGCTCGTCGGTGCCCGCATGGAACTGCGTGCGCAGGTGCTCGCGCGGGTCCTCGGTCAGGCCCTTGCACATCTCGCGCCACGCGCGCGCCATGCGGTCGGGCGTGCCGACCAGGCCCTCGCGCTCGGGGTCCTCACCGATCGCGACGAGCAGGTCGCGCGACGCCTTCTCAACGCCTGCGGGATCGTAGGTCACTCCTGCTCCTCTTCCACGCCCGAGGCACCGATGGCGTCAGTCGGCGACACGTCGATTCCCTGCACGGGAACGGACGTCCACTCGTCCTCGGCCTTGATGCCGACCGGGTGGCCCAAGACCACGCCCGGAACGGCCGCGTCGGACTGGTAGTTCCACACGGGACGCTCGGGGGCCTTGATGACGTCCTGGAAAACCTCACGCAGCTGCGCCTCGTCGAGGGTCTCCTCCTCGAGCAGGCGGGAAGCCAGCGTGTCGAGAACAGTGCGGTTTTCCGACAGAATGCGCCACGCCTCGCGCATCGCGTTGTCGAGGAGGCGACGCACCTCCTCATCGATGATCGCGGCGGTCTCATCGGAGAAGGAACGCGGGGCCTCGCCGGACCCGTGGCCAAAGGCCTCGGTGTCGGCGTCTCCGAGCTTAACCATGCCGATGCGGTCGCTCATGCCGTAGTCGGTGACCATCGCGCGGGCCGTCTTCGTGGCCTGCTGAATGTCGTTGGCGGGGCCGGTCGACGGATCGCGGAACACGATCTCTTCGGCGACGCGCCCGCCCATGCCGTACACCAGGTCGTCGAGGAGCTGGTTGCGGGTCTTGTTGAAGCGGTCCTCGGTGGGCATGACCATCGTGTAGCCCAGCGCGCGGCCGCGCGGCAGGATCGTCACCTTCGTCACCGGATCCGTGTAGTTCAGCGCGGCGGCAGCCAGGGCGTGGCCCGCCTCATGGTACGCGGTCACGGCCTTGTCGTGGTCGTTCATGACGCGGGTGCGCTTCTGCGGGCCGGCGATCACGCGGTCGATGGCCTCGTCGATGGCGCGCTCGTCGATGAACTGCATGTTCGAGCGCGCGGTGAGCAGCGCAGCTTCGTTGAGGACGTTCGCCAGGTCCGCGCCCGTGAAGCCGGGCGTGCGCTTGGCGATCTGACGCAGGTCCACCTGCGCGGTGAGCGGCTTGCCCTGCGCGTGAACCTTCAAGATGGCCTCGCGGCCCTTCAAGTCGGGGGCCTCGACGGCGATCTGACGGTCGAAACGCCCCGGGCGCAGCAGCGCCGGGTCGAGGATGTCGGGGCGGTTGGTCGCCGCGATCAGGATGATGTTGGCACGCTCGTCGAAGCCGTCCATCTCCACGAGGAGCTGGTTGAGCGTCTGCTCGCGCTCGTCGTTGCCACCGCCGATGCCGCTGCCGCGGTGGCGACCCACGGCGTCGATCTCGTCGACGAAGATGATGGCCGGCGCGTTCTTCTTCGCGCGCTCGAAAAGCTCGCGCACGCGCGAGGCGCCCACGCCGACGTACAGCTCCATGAACTCCGAACCGGAGATCGAGAAGAAGGGGGCGTTCGCCTCGCCGGCGACGGCCTTGGCGAGGAGGGTCTTGCCGGTTCCGGGAGGGCCGTACAGCAGGACGCCGCGCGGGATGCGCGCACCCACCTTGTGGAACTTGTCCGGGGACGCCAGGAACTCGCGGATCTCCTCGAGCTCCTCCACGGCCTCGTCCTCACCGGCCACGTCCGCGAACGTGACGTCCGGGCGCTCCTGGTTGAATTCCTTGGCGCGCGACTGAGTAAAGCCGCCCATCATGCGCGAGCCCGACATGGAACGCATGACGAAGTAGAACGCGCCCATGAGGATCAGCAGCGGAATCAGCAGCTGAATAATCGCGCCGAAAGCACCGGACTGCGGGCGCACCGCGTTCCACCCCTTGGCGGGCGCCTTGTCGGCCACCGTGTCCAAGATGTCCTTGGTCTGCACGTAGGAGTACGTGAAGTACACACGCTTACCCAGATCGACGGTCTTGTCGTCGCTGCCGGTGGACTGGTGGACGTAGTTCTCCGTGAGCGTCAGATTCACCTGCTGGGTGCCCTCGTTGAGGACCACCTGCTCCACCGTGTCACCCGAGATGAGCGCCAGGCCCTCCGAGGTCGTCACCGCACGCGGTTGGTTCGTCTGCCAGAGGAACCAGCCGCCCACGAGCAGCACGATGAGCGGAACCAGCACCCACCCCAGGCTGGGGCGTTTGTTCTTGATCTTCTCGTTCACGGGCATCCCTTACAGGTAGGCGTTCTCAGTTGGTGTAGACGTGCGGCTGCAGCGTGCCGACGAAGGGCATGTTGCGGTACTTCTCGGCGTAGTCCAGGCCGTAACCGACGACGAACTCGTCAGGAATATCGAAGCCCACGTAGGCGACGTCCACGTCGACCTTCGCGGCCTCGGGCTTACGCAGAGCGGTCGCGATCTTGACGGAGGCGGCGCCACGTCCGAGCAGGTTCGCCTGCAGCCACGACAGCGTCAGGCCCGAATCGATGATGTCCTCGACGATCAGCACGTGACGTCCGGCGACGTCCTGGTCGAGGTCCTTCAGGATGCGCACGACGCCCGAGGTCTTGGTACCCGACCCGTAGGAGGACACGGCCATCCAGTCCATCTCGAGGGGGGTGTGCAGCTTGCGGGACAGATCCGCCATCACCATGACGGCGCCGCGCAGAACGCCGACGAGCAGCAGGTCTTCGCCCGCGTAGTCGCGGTCGATCTGCTCGGCCATGTCGGCGAGCCGACGGTCCATATCCTCGGCGGTGACCAGGATTTCCTTCAGGTCGTTTCCCATGTCGGTGGCGTCCACCGTGTCCTCTTTTCGTATCGATGCTACGCGAGCGATTCCACTATAAGCGTGCCATACAAACGCGCGCCTGTTCCAGGAAGGACGAGATTCTCACTGTCAGCGCAACATCCTGTGATCGCCCAGTCAGCGTCGGGGCGCTCTGGGGGCGTCTCCCGCGGCTTGTTGTTGCCCCTGGGCGGGGTCTGTTTCCGGCGGTGTGTCTCTCTCGCGCGCGACGAAGACGATGCGCGCGCGGGCACCGTGTCCAACGCGCGAGGCCAGCCCCCCGGGCAGGTCGATAGGCCCCTGCCCCCGCCAGGCGACCACCAGGTCGTCAACGGCGTCGATGTGGGCGCTGGACAGTGCCCGGATTCCCGCCGCTTGAGCCGCCTCACGCAGGGCGCGCGTGCGCACCGCCCGGGGAGCGCCGCGCAGGGGGGCGACCGCGAGCGCCACAGACATTCCCCTGTCAGCGGGGTCCGTGTCGTCGACGATCCGCGCGGCGGCGGCAATCGCGGCGTCGGCGAGTGAGCGCGCTCGGTCGCTGAGGGCGTCGTCGTCCTCGGCGCACAGGGCGGCCGTGCGCGCCAGCGCGGGAACGGGATCGACACCCAGGGCAGAGGCCAGGGCCGGGATCGCCCCATGCCGCAGGGCCGAGCGGCGCAGCGGGCTCCCGTCGGCGGCCCGCCAGGGCCCATCGATGTCGTTCGTCGGGTCGTGAACCGGGGCGAGGCCCGCCTGGGCGCACGCCTCCTCCGTATCTGTTCGCCGCAGCTTCAAGAGCGGGCGCAGCCACGTCACCCCGTCGCCGTCGCGCGAGATGGGGGCGATGGCCCGCAGCGAGGAGGGGCCCGAGCCGCGCGCCAGGCGCAGCAGCACCGTCTCGGCCTGGTCGTCCATCGTGTGGCCGAGGAGAATCGGGGCACCCTCGCGCGCACCAACCGCACGCAGGGCCGCGCGCCGCGCGTCGCGGGCCGCACCCTCGGGGCCTCCCTGGCCTCCCACCATCACGGTCTCGACAACGGCGCGCGCCCCCAGGGATGCCGCCAGATCCGCGACGCGGCGAGCCTCCTCGTCGCTGCCCTCGCGCAGCCCGTGATCGACCGTCACCGTGATCACCGGAATCCCCGCGCGCGCCGCCACGTCAATCGTCGTCAGCGCCAACGCCAACGAATCCGCGCCACCCGACAGGCCGACGACGAGAGCGGGAGGGGCCCCGGCCTCGTCAATGAAGGAGGTCAGACAAGCGCGCACGGCGAGGGAGCAGGCGCGCAGGGAGCCGCGCGGGTTCGCCCCCACACGGCTCGAGGCGTCAGCGCACACGCGCCAGCCACGCGGACGGATCCGCGTACTCGCTTGCGGTCGGCAGCGCCTCGACGCCCGACAGGAGGCGGGCGATCGCGCCCTCGCGCACGACCGTGCGCGCGAAGCCCTCGGTCTGCGCTTGGAGGGCCTCGACACCAGCCAGCGGCATACCGGCCGCCGCGCACGCGCGCACGAGCGCCACCCCGCCGGCGTGCGCGCGGTGGGTGCGCAGCCACTGGATCGACGGCAGGTCGCGGGGCGTGAGGACCTCCATCTCGGCAGTGGGCAGCGCGTCCAGGAGCAGGACGATGCGCACGAGCTCGTCGCTGCGCTCAGGCAGCGCGCGCATCAGGTCAGCGATATAGGGGACGAGGTAGGGGGCGTGCGTCAGGTGGACGCCGCGCAGGCCCGTGCACAGGGACACCCACCGGCACCAATCCGTCTGATCCAGGGCGTAGCGCTGCGCGTCCGCGAGCACGTTGGGGGCCACGAGGATCCGACGCCCCGTGCGCACGTCCCAGATGCCCGTGGCTTCCTTGGCCAGGGCGCGCAAGATGACGGCTTCGGCCGCCAAGACGAGGGGTGTGCGCGTGTCCTCGAAGTTATCCAGGAGCGAGCCCACCGAGCGGATCAGCCCGCGCCGATCCACGACGATGGTCGAGGACGCGGCGACCTGCGCGGAAGCCTCGGGCAGGGTGGAGAGCGCGGCGAGCCGACGGTCCGACCAGGCCACCGAACGACGCAGGCGCGCCACCACGGCGGAGGCACCCACGCGGGAGGCCGACGGACCCGCATACGACAGCGAGGCGAGAACTCCCGCGACGTCGCGCGGGCCAAACGGCATATCCATGGACCTAGTCTAGCCCGGCCAGGCCCTCCTCGAAGGCGTCCAGGCGGCCGCGCGTGGCGTAGGCGCCCTCGGTGACGTGATCATGCCCGATCGACACGAGAAGGACGCGCCCACTCTGGGTCAAGACGGAGCCCGACAGGGAGGTGACCTCCTGGAGCGAACCCGTCTTGGCCTGCACGTTTCCCGCAGCCGGGGCCTCGGTCATGCGCTGGGAGAGCGTGCCCACAAGGCCCGCCCACGGCAGGAGACGCATCGTGTCCGCGCCGGTCCCGCTGCCCGCGTACGAGGCCTTGAGGACGCCGACCAGCGTGTTGGCGCTGATCTTATCGTTGCTGGACAGGCCCGAGCAGTCCTCCAAGGTGAGTCCGTCCGTGGGGACACCGGCCTGCGTCAGGGCCTGACGCACCGTGTCGGTCGCGCCCTCGTAGGTCGAGGGGGCACCGGCGGCGCGCGCGGCGAAACGGCAGTATTGATCCGCGAGAGTGTTATCCGAGTGCGCGAGCATCCAGCGCAGCTGCTCCCCCATCGTCGCCGAGCTCACCGACGCGATAGTGGCCGCGCCCGCCGGGCCGTCCCCGGCCTCGCCGAGCGTCGCCGTGATACCGGCGGCACCCAGCGCCTGCGAGAACACCTCGGCGACGCGGCCAGGCGCGTCCGCGTAGAAAGCGTTAGCACCCTCGTAGGTGCGCCCCGCGTCAATCGCCATCGGCCCGACGTGCCCCTCGTAGGAGCCGACTTCCTGCGCGTCCCACGACGACAGGTGCGAAGCCCCGTCGAAGAGCGTGCCACGCCAGTTCAGGGTCACGGAGGTGATGCCGCGCTGCTTCAGGGCCGCCGCCGCATCGTTCGCGAGGGTCTGCAGGCCTGCGCGCCCCGACACCTCAACCTCGTCGGAGGTGCCGATGCCCAGGAGCAGGTCGCCCTCGGAATCCAGGTAGAGAGTCTGGTTGTCGGTGCCCAAGAGGGCGCTCGTCGTCAGCGTCGCCGTCGGATCCAGGTTCGCCAGCGCGGTGAAAGCCGTGAGCGTCTTCGTCGTCGAGGCCGGCGTGTGAGCCGTCGACGCATCCGCGTCCAGCAGCACCTCGCCGGTCTGCGCGTCCACGACCGTGCCCCACGCCGTGTAGCCACCCTGGGCCGCCGCGGCCGCAACCGGCGCCCACAGCGCCTCCACGTCCGCAGCGCTCACCGGGGTTCCCGCGCCCTTCGCGTCGCCCGAAACCGGCGCCGCTTCAAGCGTCGAGGCCGTGGGAACGTCCGCCGGAGTAGCCGCTTGCGGGGAGCAGCCGGAACCCACCAGCGCCGCCGTCGCCACGAGCGCGGCGCTAGCGCTTACAATTGCCCCCATAGACGTGCGATGCATGGATGTCCCTTCGTGGTTATTTCGGTAACTACACTACCTGTCCATGCGCCCACACAACCAACTGGACCCCCGAGTTTCGGGGCTGAAGCGGAAGGCACGGCCATGGAATTTGACGTGACCATCGAGATCCCCAAGGGGAATCGAAACAAGTACGAGATTGACCACGAGACGGGTCGCATTCGCCTCGATCGCATGCTCTTCACCTCGACCCGCTACCCCGACGACTACGGTTTCATCGACGACACCCTGGGCGAGGACGGCGATCCGCTGGACGCCCTCGTCCTC
>ERZ772764.76-NODE-76-length-64864-cov-28.853847_pt1 | contig 64864 bp, 53 predicted proteins | sample MGYA00512163_ERZ772764 | MGnify/ENA primary metagenome ERZ772764 (study PRJEB29015, sample SAMEA2737903) | human oral metagenome | biome: human oral; feature: human-associated habitat; material: dental | place: China | collected 2094 ... | reverse complement strand
ACCCCGCCGGGTCGGCGACCGGGCGCGCCCCTTCCGCCCCCACCGCGCCCGGGCGCCCCGCCGGGTCGGGCAACGGGCCGCGCCCCGGGGCCGCCCCGCACCGCGGGCCGGGGGACGGCCCAAGCGGTTCCCACGGCACCGGATCCGGGGCCCACGACGCCTCCGGGCAGCCCCGGCCCTCCACCTCGATCCGTGAGGCGTCCGTCGCCGACGCCCTCGCCCACGCCTCGTACACCCCCGTCATGGACGGGGACGCCGACCCCGGGGAAGTGGTGTGGACGTGGGTCCCCTACCAGGAGGACGCCAGCGTCGGCAAGGACAGGCCCGTCGTCGTCATCGGCGCGGACGGCCCCGGGGTGTACGTGGTGCAGTTGACGTCGAAGGACCACGGCCTGGACGCCGAGCAGGAGGCGCGCAACGGCAGGTTCTGGCTGGACATCGGATCCGGGGCGTGGGACCCCAAGGGGCGCCCCTCCCAAGTCCGCCTCGACCGCGCCCTGTGGGTCCTGTCCACGGACGTGCGCCGGGAGGGCGCGGTCCTGCCCCGCGCCACGTGGCAGCGCGTCGTCGAGGCCATCGACCGCCACCACCGCGCCCACTGAGCGGCCCGGTCCGCTCGCTTCCGGGAGCCCCGGTTGGCCCGCGGCGGTCGCGCAGTCGGTCGCGGCCTCTGCGGCCGCGCGGGGGTGTGGGGGCATTCACTGGACGGCGACGGCACATGGTTGTGAGGCGGAACGGCGGGCTGGTAGACTTGACCGTTGGACTCCCGGCCTGGTCGGGCAGGGGGTCTGGTTGGAGCCGTTTGCGGGTGCCCCACGCCCCAGTCCCGGCTCCGGCACAGCCCTCACCGACCCTGACAGACGAAGAAACCAAGGAGTAATCCGACTGTGGCAAACATCAAGTCCCAGATCAAGCGGATCCGCACCAACGAGAAGCGCCGCCTGCGCAATCAGGCCGTGAAGTCCGAGCTCAAGACCCTGGTGCGCCGCACCCGCGAGGCCGTCGAGGCGGGCGACCAGGAGAAGGCCGTCGCCGCCCTGCGCGTCGCCTCCCGCAAACTCGATGTCGCCGTGTCCAAGGGCGTCATCCACAAGAACCAGGCCGCGAACCGCAAGTCGAAGCTGGCGCGCCGCGTCGCCTCGCTGAACAAGTGAGTCCGCGCCCCTGAAGCGCGCTCCCGCGGGCCGCACCCCTGATCCGGGTGCGGCCCGCTCGCGTGCGCGCACCCTCCTGAATCCGTCGTAGGGCGGCCGGCCACCGCGGCACGGCAACCCGCTCCGCCCTCGGCCGATCGATCCGTTCGAGGGGCGCCCCGGCCCCTGGTGAACCGGACGCCCGGACCCGTTCCGGCGCCCGGGGAGCCGATAGACTGGGCAGTGCCCGTCTGCGGCGCCCAGTAGGCCCCGGGCTCCTCCGGGTTCCGCCTCCGCCGCTCCCGCTCAACGATGAGGATCCCATGGCCCATATGAAACCCGCACTGGTCATCTGGTGCGCCGCCGCCATCGGAATCGCCGTCTACTACCTGGTCCTGCGCCAGCACGTGCTCCGCATCCAGGACACGCGCGCCGAGGTCTGCGTCGCCGTCGCGCTCACCGCAGTGGTCCTCGGCGGCCTCGTCGTGGCCCTGGGCATCCGCGTCGTCACGGCACTGGCGCGCCGAAGCGCCGCAGCGGCGGTCACGTCTTTGAAGGTCTCGCTGCTGACGGGGGCGCTGCTGGCCCTCATGGTCGCGCTGTCGCAGTTCACCGCCTTCACGCCCGCCATCGACGGGCCCGACCCGATCGCCGAGCTGCGACCCATCACCGTCAACGGCCGCGCCGAGTGGCTGTCCCTGCGCGGCCAGGACCGTTCCAAACCCGTGCTGCTGTTCCTGTCCGGCGGTCCCGGGGGCTCGCAACTGGTGACCGCGCGCCACTGCTTCGCCGACCTGGAGCGCGACTACGTGGTCGTCACCTGGGAGCAGCCGGGGGCTGCGAAGGCCAACGGCGCGATCAGTGCGGACGACATCACCCTGGACACCTACCTCTCCGACGGCGCGGCCGTCACCGGACTGCTCAGGGAGGAGTTCGGCCAGGACCGCATCTACCTCATGGGCGAGTCCTGGGGCTCGGCACTGGGGCTCATGATGGCGCGCGACCACCCGGAGCACTACCGGGCCTTCATCGGCACCGGGCAGATGGTCGACTTCCTGGAGACAGACCGGATCGACTACCAGACCGCCCTCGACGACGCCCGGGCGAACGGGAACCAGAAGCTCGTCGGCCAACTCGAGGAACAGGGGCCGCCCCCTTACGAGTCGGGCACCGCGTTGAAAACAGCCGCCTTCCTCTCCCCCTTGAACGGCCTGTCGGCGCGCTCGGGCCAGCTCCACAGCGCGGTCTTCTCCACGATGGACGGAGTCTACGGCGTCGAGTACGGCCTGCTCGACAAGGTGCGCTTCTTCTGGGGGCTGCTCAGGGTCCTCGACGCCTTCTACCCCGACCTCTACCCGATCGACCTGCGCCAGAGCGCGGCCGAGCAGCAGATCCCGATCCACATCTTCCACGGCCGCTACGACTACAACGCGCCCGCCAGCCTGGCTGAGGACTACTACGCGCGGCTCAGCGCGCCGAGCAAATCACTGGTCTACTTCGAGCACTCGGCCCACAACCCCTGGCAGACGGAGAACGGGCTCTTCAACGACGAGGTGCGGCGGGTGTTCGCCGAAGCGGACTGAGCCGGGCCCGCTCGCGCGTCCGGGCAGGCGCCGGGCCGCGCCCCCCGGGGTACGCACACAAGGACCCCGATTTAAGAAACACGCACCGCACACAAGGGCTTGATTCCGCCCTTGTGTGCGGCGCCGTGTTGTCTAATTCCCTCCCTTGTGTGCGGCATCGGAGGGGAGCGGACGACGAAGAGAGACGAGGGCCGGGCGCTGCCCGGGGGCGGACGCAGCCGCGCGGGCCGGAGCGTAGGATGTGCACGTCGTCGTGGCCCCGTCCCCGCTAAGGAGAGCAGCATGGCGGATACCGCAGACAGCGCGCCGGGCGCAACCCCCGAGTCCGCCGAGCCGACCGCGCCCACCGCGCCCACCGGGCCGACCGCCCCCGGGGAGGCGGGCGCCGGGGCGGGGCGCCGCGCGCCCGACCGGTCCAGCGCCCACGAGGAGGGGACCGCCCCCGCCGGCGGCCCGATCGCCGATCGAGCCGCCAACCCGCTGGACGGGATCGACATCGGCGTCGAGCACCCGGTGTTCCTCTCCTACGCCCACGCCGTCGCCGGCGCCCGGCCCGAACTGGTCGTCCACGTGGGGCGCGCGCCCGCCGAGGCGGGGGCACCTCCGCTGCGGCTGTCCCTGGAGTTCTCGATCGAGTGCGACGGGGCGGTCCTGGCCGTGCCCGCCCCGCTGGTGGACGTCGAGGCGGACGACGGGCCCGTGTCATTGAGCACGCCCATCGCGCTGGAGCGCACCGAACTGCTGGGGATGGCCGAGCAGCGCCCCACCGTCCTCGTCGTGACGATGCGCGCGGGCGACTGGTGCCGCGAGGAGCGGATGGGCGGCCCGGAGGTCCTGGCGGCGCGCCAGTGGATCGTGGGGCAGGACCAGGCGTGGGCGGCCATGACGCTGTCGACCTTCGTCCAACCGCAGCACCCCCGCCTGTCCGACCTCGAGCGCGAGGCGGCCACGCTCCTGAACCAGTGGACGGGCTCGGCGTCCCTCGACGGCTACCAGGGCGGGCCCGAGCGGGTCGACGCCGCGGTCGACGCGCTGTGCCACGCCTTCGCCGCGCGCTCCATCGCCTACGCCCCTCCCCAGGGCAACTGGTCGGAGAGGGGCCACCGCCTCCGCGACGCGGAGGACGTGCTCCAGGGGCGCCTCGCCTCGCGCCTGGACGCCACCCTGGTCCTGGCGTCCGCCCTCGAGCACCTGCGCGTCGAGCCCCTCGTCGTGGTGTGCGGGGCGACCGCCGTCCTGGGGTACTGGAAGTCGGAGCGCCACTCGGCGGAGAACGTGGCGATGCCGGGGTGGCAGCTGGTCAACCAGATCGACCGGGGCCTGATCGGCCTCGTCGACACCGGTTCCCTGGTGGAGTCGCCCCCGCCGCCCCTGCGGGAAGTGGCGGCGCGCGCCCGCAGGATCCTGCGGGCGGACGGCTCGGGCGCCAGGTTCGTCGTGTCCGTCCGCCAGGCGCGCCTGGAGGGCGCGCGCCCCCAGCCGGTCCGCTCGGTCGGCCAGGACGGCGCCGTCGTCGAGATCGCCGCGCCCGTCGTCGAGCGGTCGAACACGATCACCCTGGAGAACCTGCCGGAACAGGGCGGCCCCCGGCCCTCCCTGCCCGCCGCCCCTCCCCGCGTCGAGGGGTGGAAGGCGGCGCTGCTGGACCTGAGCGCGCGCAACCGCCTCATCCACTGCCCCGACTCCGCCATCGCCTCGCACAGGCTGGTCGAGTTGGCGGTCCCCGAGGCGGTCATGGGCGCGGTCGAGGACCTCATCGCCTCGGGGAGCGCCATCACCCTGGAGGGCGCGGGCGAGAGGGCGGCCGCGTGCCGCCGCACGGGCAGGGCGTTCCACGAGGAACTCGACCCGCCGCTCCTGGCCCCCGGGATCGCCGACCACAGGCGCGTGCAGGTCGACGTCTCCAACGACGCGTACTTCTCGGCACTGCGGGCGCTGCGCTCCCAGGCGCGCACCCTGGTCCAGGAGACCGGCACGAACAACCTGTACCTGGCGCTGGGCTCGCTGGTGTGGACGACGCGCGGCACCACCGTGCGCTCCCCGCTGGTGTTCATCCCGGTGGAGCTGTCGACCCGGTCGGCCCGCAGCCCCTACACGCTGCGCATCGACCCGGCGGGGGCGCCCACCCCGAACTACTCGCTCGTCGAAAGGCTCCGCCTCGACCTGGGGCTGACGGTGCCGGGGCTGCGCGAGCCCGCCGCCGACGAGGCGGGCATCGACGTGCCCGCCCTGTTCGACGCCGTGCGCGCCGCCCTGGCCGAGGCCGGGCTCCCCTTCCACGTGGAGGCCACCACGTACCTGGGGATCTTCAACTTCGGGAACTTCCGCCTGTGGAAGGACCTGGAGGAGTCGTGGGAGCTGCTCGCCCGCAACCCCCTGGTCAACCACCTCATCCACTCCCCCGACGCGGCCTTCGCCGACCCCCGGGCCGACGTGGCGCCCCCTCCCGCCGAGGAGGTCCTCCCCACTCTTCCCATCCCCGCCGACGCCTCCCAGGTGGGCGTCGTCGCCCGCGCCCTTGCCGGCCACACCCTGGTCGTCGAGGGGCCTCCGGGCACGGGCAAGTCGCAGACCATCGCGAACCTCGTCATGCGCCTGCTCGCCGAGGGCAGGAAAGTCATGTTCGTCGCCGAGAAGCAGGCGGCCCTCGACGTCGTCTACCGCAGGATAGCGGCACAGGGGTTCGGCCCCCTCGTGCTCAACCTCCACGACCGCAAACAGAAACCCGCGCTCGTGCGCCGCAGGATCCTCGACGCCTCGGAGTTGGAGCCGCACCCCAACTCCGTGCGCATCGAGTCAGTGCGCCACCGGGTGGAGGCGGGCAGGGAGGCCCTCGACGCCTACGCGCGCGCCCTCCACGGCACGACCGCCTCGGGCATGTCGGCCTACGAGGCGCGGGCCTCGCTGGTGGCGTACGGCGACGCCCGCCCGGCGCTGGCGATCACGGGGGCGCAACTGGCCGCCCTCGACGGTGCGGGGGCCGCGGAGCTGCGGGACGAGGCGGTCCCCCGCCTGCGCGACTGCCTCCTGGGCCTGGACGGGGACCGGGGGCGCGCCTCGGCCTTCCTCGGCGCCCCCGTGGACGACGCCGATATCGACGCGGTCGCGGACGCGATCGGGGAGCTGCACGAAGTGGCGCGCGCCGACGACGACGGGCTCCTAGTGGCCCTCGCCGCGCTCGACGAGGCGGAGGCGGAGGTCGTCGCGAGCGTCCTCGGGGCCACCGCCTACCCCCTACCCGCGCTCTCGCGCCTGGCGGATCCGGCGTGGCGGGCAGCCGCGCGCTCACTGCGCGACCGCCTGGCCGCGCCCCCGGACGCCCCCGCCCTCGACTACTTCCAGCCGGACGCCCTCGAAGCCGACCTGGCCCCCGTGCGCGACGCCGTCAGCGACGCCACGCACGCCCTGCTGCGCCGCAGGACGAAGACCGGCCGCGCTTTCGGGCCCCTCGCCCAATACCGGATCACCAGCACTCCCCTGCCCCGGTCCCCGCGCGCCGCGCTGGACCTCATCGACGACCTGGTGGCCTGCGCCGCCCAGGACCGGGAGCTGCGGGAGCTGTGGCGCCGGGTCCTGCCCGAGGCGGCGGGGCTCCACGTGGGCACGTGGTCGGCGGCGCGCGGGGAGGACCGCAGCGCGGCACTGTGCGAAGTCGAGTTCCTCATCGGGCTCGAGGGGGCGTTCGACGGGCCGCCCGGCACCGCGCTTTCCCGCGCGTGCGGGATCGCGCTGGCGGCGGCGGGCGGGGGCGCCGGGGAACGGGAGCGGGTCCGCCAGCGTGTGGCGCGGGCGCGCGACTGCCTCGGGCGCATCGCCGCCCAGCCCGTCCTCCGCCCGCTGCCCATCGACCGCCTCGTCGCCCTGTCCGGTGCGCTGGCGGGCATGGGACGCGCCGACCGGTGCGCCGACCTGCGCGCCCACAGCGCTCTGGAGCGGGCGCTGGAGCCGCTGGCGCGCCTCGGGCTGGTGGACGCGGCCGCGCAGGTGCGCGAGCGGCAGATCGGGCCCTTCGAGCTGGCGACGGCGCTCGAGGTCGGACTGGCCCGCGCCACCATCGACCAGCGCCTGCGCCACGGGCCCCTGCGCGCCTTCACCCGGGCCGTCCACGAGCACAGCGCCGACGCCTACGCCGACGACCTGGCCTCGCTGCGGGCCCTGCTGCCCCAGGGCCTCATCGCCCGCGCCCTCGCCTCCCACCGCGAGCGCCTGGAGGGGCAGGGGACGCGCCTGGACGACCTCAAGCGCGAGGTGGCCAGGCGCGTGCGCGCCCGCGGGATCCGGGACCTGGTCGGCGAGTACGGGGACCTCATCACGGACATCACCCCGTGCGTGCTCGTCTCGCCGGACTCCGTGGCGCGATTCTTCCCCGCCGAGCGCCAGGACTTCGACGTCGTGGTCTTCGACGAGGCGTCGCAGATCACCGTGGCCTCCGCCGTCGGCGCGATGGGGCGGGGGCGCAGCGCGATCGTGTGCGGCGACTCGAACCAGATGCCCCCCACGTCCTTCGCGAAACTGTCGCGCGAGGCGGAGGACGCGGACGGCTTCCCCGACGAGGAGTCGATCCTCACCGAGTGCGTCTCGGCGCACGTCCCGCGCGCCTGGCTGTCGTGGCACTACCGCAGTCAGGACGAGGCCCTCATCGCCTTCTCGAACCGCCAGTACTACGGGGGCAGGCTCTCCTCCTTCCCCAGCCCCCAGGCGCCCGCCTCGGCGCCCGGGCGGGGCTACGGGGTCTCGATGCGCCTGGTGGAGGGGCGTTTCATCCGTTCCGTCCCCCGCGGGGGCGAGCGCAGGACCCTGCGCACCAATCCCGAGGAGGCGGCGGCCATCGTCGACGAGGTGCGGGCGCGCTTCGCCGCCGAGGCGTCCCCGTCCATCGGGGTGGTCACCTTCAACCTCCCCCAGCGGGACCTCGTGGAGACCAGCCTCCGCGACCTCGATGACCCGCGCATCACCTCGTCCCTGGACGCCGACGACGGCCTTTTCGTGAAGAACCTGGAGAACGTGCAGGGCGACGAGCGGGACACGGTCCTCTTCTCCGTCGCCTTCGCCCACGACGAGTCGGGGCGCGTCCCCCTGAACTTCGGGCCCCTCAACCTGCCCGGCGGGGAGCGGCGCCTCAACGTGGCGGTCACGCGGGCCAGGCGCGAGGTCGTCGTCTTCGCGTCCTTCGAGCCCGACGAGCTCGAGGCGGAGCGCTCCCAGTCGCGCGGTCTGAGGGACCTCAAGGAGTACCTGCGCCTGGCCCGCCTGGGGCCCGACGAGTACGCGCGCCACTCCCCGCGCCTGCCCGAGCCCGACGACCACCGCGAGCAGATCGCCGCCCGGCTGCGCGAGGCGGGCGCGGTCGTGAGCACCGACGTGGGCCTGTCGGACTTCCGCATCGACCTGGTCCTCGCCCCCGGGCACGACCCGGGCGCCCCGTCACTGGCGGTCCTCCTGGACGGGAAGGGGTGGGCGGCGCGCGGCACCGTCTACGACCGCGATGTCCTGCCCCGCTCGGTCCTTTCGGGCCTGATGGGCTGGCCCGGGGTGGAGCGCGTGTGGCTGCCCGACTGGGTGGCGGACCCGCAGGGCGTCGTGGACCGGCTCATGGGCCGCCTGGAGGAGGCGTCCGCGGCGGCCGGGGGCGGGCGCCGGGCCGGTGCCCGGCCGACGGCACGGGAGGCGCCCGGCGGCCAGGCCGGGTAGCCGCCTACTCGAGTTCGAAGGCCCCTGTGTACAGCTGGTAGTAGACGCCGCGCTGCTCGAGCAGCTGGTCGTGGGTGCCGCGCTCGATGATGCGCCCGTGGTCCAGGACCATGATCGCGTCGGCGTTGCGCACCGTGGACAGGCGGTGGGCGATGACGAACACGGTGCGCCCCTCCATGAGGTTGTCCATGCCCTCCTGGACGAGGGCCTCGGTGCGCGTGTCGATCGAGGAGGTCGCCTCGTCGAGGATCATGGCCGGGGGGTCGGCCACGGCGGCGCGCGCGATCGACAGGAGCTGGGCCTGCCCCTGCGAGAGGCTGGCGCCGTTGCCGGTGAGCATCGTGTCGTAGCCGTCGGGCAGGCGCCGGATGAAGGAGTCCGCGTTGGCCAGCTTCGCGGCCGCGATGCACTCCTCGTCGGTGGCGTCCAGGCGCCCGTAGCGGATGTTGTCCATGACCGTGCCGGTGAAGAGCCTCACGTCCTGCAGGACGACCCCCAGGGAGCGGCGCAGGTCGGGCTTGTGGATCTTGTTGACGTTGATCCCGTCGTAGCGGATCTTGCCGTCGTCGATGTCGTAGAAGCGGTTGATCAGGTTCGCGATCGTCGTCTTCCCGGCTCCGGTGGCGCCCACGAAGGCGATTTTCTGCCCCGGTTTGGCCCACAGGGAGATGCCATGCAGGACCTCCTTCTCCCCGTCGTAGGAGAAGTCCACGCCCTCCATGACCAGCTCCCCGCGCAGGCGCGTGTAGGTGACGGTCCCCTCCGCCTGGTGGGGGTGGCGCCACGCCCACATGCCAGTGCGCTCCTCGGTCGGCTCGATCGTCCCGTCGGCCCCCTCCCGCGCGCGCACGAGGGTGACATAGCCGTGGTCCTCCTCGCCTTCCTGGTCGATCAGGGCGAACACTCGTCCCGCCCCCGCCAGGCCGAGCGTGATCATGGGGACCTGCATGGACATCTGTCCGATGGTCTGGGAGAAGTTGCGGACCATGCCCAGGAAGGACACGACGATGCCGACTGTCACCGTACCGATGCCGAAGAGGTGGGGATTCGGCGTCTGGCGCAGGATCATGACTCCTCCGACGGTGGCGACGACGACGTACATGATGTTGCCGATGTTTCCCAGAGTCGGCATGAGGACGTTGCCGTAGATGTTCGCCTTCTCCGAGTCTGCGAAGAGCTTCTCGTTGTACTCCAGGAAGTCGCGTTTGGCGGCCTCCTCGTGGTTGAAGACCTGCACGACCTTCTGGCCGTCCATCATCTCCTCGATGAAGCCCTCCTCGTCGGCCAGCGCCGCCTGCTGGTCCTCCATGAAGCGCCCCGACAGGCCGCCCAGCTTGCGCGTCAGCGAGGCCATGAGCCCGCCGACGAGGAACACGACGAGGGCCAGCCACACCGAGTAGTACAGCATCGTGCCGATGAGGACCACGATCGTCAGGCCCGACTGGATGAGGGCGGGGATGGACTGGCCGATCAACTGCCGGATGGCGTCGGTGTCGTTCGTGAAGGTCGACATGATCGCGCCGTGCGGGTGCGTGTCGAAGAAGCGCAGGGGCAGGCGCTCCATCGAGTCGAACATGTCGTCGCGCATGTGCTTGAGGGTCCCCTGGGTCACGATCGCCATGGCCCGGGTGTAGATGAAGCTGCCGATGATGCCCGCGCCGAAAATGATCCCCATCGTGAGGACCAGGCGCACGAGGGTCGCGCGCACCGCGTCGAAGCCGCTGGCCAGGCCGGGGGTGACGACCGTGTCGACGATTCTCTGCATGAAGATCGCGCCCACGGCGGAGGCGATCGCAGCCATGATGACGCACACGACAGTCAGGCCGATGCGCACCGGATAGTGATGAACGACGTAGCGCATCAGCCTCGGAAGGGGACGCTCGACCCCCTCGAGCTTCTCGCCGTCGTCCGCGCGTGCTCCTCGCATGCGGGCCATGTCAGGCCACCTCGCTTTCGCTGGACGCGTTCTGGGAGTCGTAGATCTCGCGGTACTCCCCGCCCGCCGCCATCAGCTCGGCGTGGGTGCCGCGTTCCTTGATGCGCCCGTCGTCGAGGACGATGATCTGGTCGGCGTGCTCGACGGAGGACAGGCGCTGGGCGATGATGATGGTCGTGGTCCCCGGGATCTCTGTCTCGAAGGCGTTGCGGATGAGGGTGTCCGTCCTCGTGTCGACCGCGGACGTGGAGTCGTCCAGGATGAGAACCTTCGGGTTCTTGAGCAGCGCGCGGGCGATGCACAGGCGCTGCTTCTGGCCGCCCGACACGTTGGTGCCTCCGCGCGCGATCACGTAGTCGTAGCCGCCGGGCAGCTGCGCGATGAACTCGTCGGCCTGGGCGAGCCCGCAGGCGTGCTCGATCTGCTCGTCGGTGGCCTCCGGGTTGCCCCAGCGCATGTTGTCCCTGATGGTCCCGGAGAACAGGACGTTCTTCTGCAGAACGACGGAGACCGCGTCGCGCAGGGCTTCCAGGTCGTAGTCGCGCACGTCGCGTCCACCGACTGTGACGCTCCCCTCGGTCACGTCGTAGAGGCGGCAGATGAGCTGGATGAGCGAAGTCTTGGCCGAGCCGGTCCCGCCGACGATTCCGAGCGTCTGGCCGGACTCGATGCGCAGGTCGATGTCGGACAGGGCGTTCTCCTCGGCGCTGTCGGAGTACTTGAAGGAGACTCCCGTGAACTCCACGGCGCCGTCGGCCACCTCGGTCGCCCCGCCGACCGGGGAGGACAGCGAGGGCCTGTGGTTGAGGACCTCGGCGATCCGGTTCGCGGACTCGGCGGCCATGGTCGTCATCACGAAGATGAAGGCGAGCCCGAGCATATGGGACAGAATCTGGATGCCGTAGGTGATCAGGGCAGTCAGGCCACCCTTGGTGAGCTCAGTGCCGCCGGAGTTGACGATCATGGTCGCTCCGAAGTAGTCAACCGCCATGATCGCCGCGAAGATGAACAGCATCATGACGGGGCTGTTGAGGGCGACGAGTTTCTCCGCGTTCGTGAAGTCCTTGCGCACGCTACCGGAGGCCTCGCGGAACTTGGCGGTCTCGTGCTCTTCGGTTACGAAGGACTTGACTACGCGGATCGCGGCCACGTTCTCCTGCACCGAGTTGTTCAGGGCGTCGTACTTCTTGAAGATGCGTCGGAAGATCGGGAAGGCAACTAGAACGATGACCGCCAGGACGATCGCCAGAACCGGGACCATCCCAAGGAAGATCAGCGCCATCGAGGAGTTGATGCGCCACGCCATGACGACGGAGAAGACGATCATGAGCGGGACGCGCACGGCGATGCGGATCAGCATTCCGAAGGCGTTCTGGACGTTGGTGACATCGGTGGTCATCCGCGTCACCAGGGAGGACGTAGAGAAGCGGTCGATGTCGGCGAAGGAGAAGTCCTGGACCGCAAAGAAGAGGTCCTGGCGCAGGTTCTTCGCCAGGCCGACCGATGCGGTCGCGGAGAAGCGCGCGGCGAGTAGGCCGCAGGCGAGCGAGGCGAAAGCCAAGCTCACGAGGATGATCCCCAGGCGCATGACGGGCACGAGGGAGACGCCGTCGAGGGCGTCGACCAGGGACACCATGATCAGCGGGATCAGGCACTCGAGGACGACTTCGCCGATGATGAAGAGCGGCGTCAGGACCGCGGGGGCCCTGAACTCCCGCAGCCGCCCCAGCAGTGTTCCAATGGTTTTCATCTAGTTCCTTCGTTCTCCGTCTGGGCGCGGGGCAGCCGCGCGGGGCCTCGGCGCCTCAGCGCCCGCGGAGGCGGCAGATGGTGATAACCGCCTTCTCCACGGCCCTCTGCGGGTCGCGCGAGGCGCCCTTCGTCTCCTCGTCGGCGGTGGCGATGGCCTCGAAGGCGCCCGCCAGGGAGTGGTCGGACCATCCGCGCAGGTCCCTGCGCGCCCGGTCGATCTGCCACGGCGCCATCTTCAGGGCGGCGGCGCTCCCCCCTATGGAGGCCTTCGCCATCGCGCGGAACTTCATCGCGAGCGCGGCGACCAGCAGCTGCGGCGCCACCCCCGTGACGAAGGCGTGGCGGGTGAGCGTGAGCGCTTTGGCGGCCTGCCCGGCGACTGCCGCGTCGGCCACGTCGTAGCCGCTCGCCTCCACGCGGCCCGCCTGGTAGCGGTGCACGTCCTCGACGGTGACGCGCCCGGGCACGTCGGACAGCAGCTGGGCGAGCGCCCCCGCCATGGCGCGCGGGTCGGATCCGAGGGCGTCGACGAGGGCGCGCATCGCCGCGGGGTCCATCTGGCGCCCGGCGGCGCGCACGTCCGCTTGGACGAGGGCCAGCTTGTCGCGGTCGTTCTTCAGGGGTTCGGCGGGGATCACGGGCCACTTGGCGCGCGCGACCGCCTCGACGACCTTCTTGCCCCGGGCGCCGCCCCCGGGGTGGACGAGGAACATCCACACGTCGGGCGCGGGCGAGGCGGCGTAGGCCACGAGGTCCGCGGCGAGCGCGTCGCTCATGGTCTCCAGGTCGCGGATGATGACCATCCTGGACTCGCCGAAGAGCGAGGGCGAGGCGATGAGGTCGAGCTGCCCGGACCGGTAGGTGGCGGCGACCAGGTCGGTGCGCTCGACGTCCGGGGCCGCTTGGTGGGCGAGTGCCCGCAGGCGGTCCAATGCGCGGTCGATCAGCAGCCCCTCTGTGCCTTTGATGAGGACCACGGGCGCCAGGGAGATCTCAGTCGGGGCGCTCGTCCGCCTGGGGCGCTGGGCCATGCGTTCCTCCTCCGCCTGCGCGAACGGGTGTCACTGCCAGAAGCCTACGCCCGGGCGCATGGCGCCGCGTGCGGTGCGGACCCGCGTGTGACTCTTCACCCACCGGTGGGGCCGCCTCCCGCGCGCGGGCCGATGGGTCAGCGCCGCGCTCCCCGCCGGAGCGCGCGGGCCCTCACCGCCGCGTAGGCGCCCGCCCCCACCAGGTACGCGCCGACGACCGCGGGCACGGGGATCTCCAGACGGGCCCCGGGAAGGTCCGCGCACGCCTGGGCGACCCAGGCTATCCACCCGGTCGCCCAGCTGGACGCCCACGCGCACCACGCGGCGCCCACCTGCCAGTAGGGGCCCAGGAGCGCCGCGGAGAGCGCGGCCACGGTGGCGGGGGCCACGGCGGGTTCGGCGAGGGCGTTGGCGAGCACCGCCCACGTGGGGACTGAGGGGTCCAGGGTGAGTAGCACCGGCATGACGAAGACCTGGCAGGCGGCGGGGACCGCCACGGCCCCCACGAGGCGGCGCAGCACCCTTCCCAGGGCAGTGTCCCCCCGGAGTCTGCGCGCCGACCACCGCACTGCCGCGGCCGCCGGCCCGATGACCGCGAGCGCCGCCAGGACGGACAGGGCGAAGCCGTAGGACCGCGACGCCCACGGGTCGATGATGACGGTCGCGGTGACGACGGCGCACAGCGCGGCGCACGCCTGACCGGGCCTTGCGGCGATCAGGGCGAGCGCCGAGACAGCGGCCGTGGCCACGGAGCGGACGACGGAGGGCTCGGGCCCCACCAGCAGGAGGATGAGCGCGAGGACGACCGCAGTGCTGAGCGCGCGGGGGATCCGCCTGCCCGGCACGGCCAGCGAGACCACGGCGAGCACGATGACGATGTGGGAGCCGGAAACGGCGGTGAGGTGGGTGAGGGAGGTAGTCCTCATGGCGTCCTCCAGGTCGGCGGGCAGGGCGCGGTCGTCCCCGATGGCCATCCCGGGCACGAGGGCGCGGGCCTGGGGGCTCATGGCCGAGCAGGTCCGCACCAGGTGGGCGCGCACGCTCCTCGCCCACGCCCACACTCCCCCGGGGCGGTGGGGCGCGCTCGCGCGCGTGACGCGCAGAACCCCGGCGTTGGGGGCCTCCGAGTAGGAGGACGGGTCGATGGTGCCGACGACGTCGAGTTCGTCGCCCCTGGCCGCGTCCGCGATGCCCGGGCCCCGCAGGAGCGCGTAGGCGCCCGAGGGGGCGCCGCCGACGGTGAGGAGCCGGGCCCGGGCGGTGGTTTCCGCGTGGCGGGAGCGCGCGGGCGCGGGGTCCTGGACGAGGCGGACGCGGGCTGTGACCGCCATGCGCCCGCCCCCGGGGGCGCGGGCGGGGTCGGCGTTGTACGAGTCGGCGGCCGCCCATCCCGTGGCGAGGGCGCCCAGTGCCGCCGCGCACACGATGGCGGCGCCGAGGCGCGCCGATCCCGGTGCCGTCAGGGCGTGTTTCGGCCGGGGGCAGCGGGGCCGGGTGAGGACGCAGGCCGCGGCGGCGCCCGCCAGCGCGCAGACGATGAGGAGGCGGCGGGAGCCCGGGGGCGTGGCGCTGGTGGTGGTCGCCCACCAGCTGGCCGCCCACGCGGCGATGGCGCAGGGCAGCAGGCGCAGGTCGACCATGACGGGCGCGCGCCTGGGCTCTGCGCGGTCGGGCGCGGCGCTCACGGGCACGCCCCCGACCGGATCTTCTCGAGTAGGGCCGGGCCGATGCCGGGGACGTCGTCGAGCTCGTCGACGCTGGTGATGGTTCCGTGCGCCGCGCGGTACTGGGCGATGCGGGAGGCCATGGCGGGGCCGACCCCGTCGAGTTCCTGCAGTTCATGCTCCGAGGCGGCGTTGAGGTTGACGCATTGGGCGCCCTCGGGGCCGCCCGCCCCCGGGGGCGCTGGGGCGGCGCCCTGGGCGGGGACGACGATGTGCTCGCCGTCGGCGATGACGCGCGCGAGGTTGAGTGATTCCAGGTCGGCGCCCTCGACGGGGCCGCCCGCCGCTTCGATGGCCTCCCCGACGCGGGATCCCGCGGGCATCGTGAGGACTCCGGGCGAGGCGACCCGGCCGGTGACGTAGACGACGGCCCGGGTGGTGCCCGCCGCCTGGGAGCCGCGGCCTGACCGGGCGCCTGCGGCCCGCGCACCGCTGGGCCGGGTCCCATCGGGTGCGGGCGCGGCGCCCTGGGCCGCGTTGGAACGGCCGTCTTCGTCAGAGGCGGCGGACTGGGCGGCGCCGGACGACTGCGCTGGGTTGCCCGGGGCCGGCGCGCCGCTGGGGCCCAGTCTCCACAGGGCGCACAGGGAGACGACGATGATCGTGACGATGACGGCGCAGGCGGAGGCGCCCGATGGGGCCAGGCGCGCCTTGCGGCCGGGGTCGTCGGCGTCGACGGGGTCCTCCTCGACGGCGCTCGTGTAGACGGCGCGTGTGAGCGCCCGCAAGCGCCTGCGGGCCAGCCATTCGTGCACGGGTGTTCTCATGCGGCCACGGTACGGCGGCGCGCCCGCCTGAGGACAACGCGCGCCCGCCTCCTGTGGACGGCGCCCGGGTGCTGCCCCGGCCTGTGGACGGGCCTCCGATCTGCACCAAGGGCCGCAATGGCGCGCGCGATCTAGGATGGAGCGAGGAACCGCCCGGCCCGACGATGGGAGAACCCGATGAGCGAGAGCATCGCCGACCTGAAAGCACAGCTCGCCGCCGCTGAGGCCGCCGCGAAGGAGGCCGAGGCGCAGGCCGCCCGCGCCAGAGCGGAGGCGCTGCGGGCGCGGCTGGAGGCGGCCGGAGCCGCGGAGGGAAGCGCCCCGGAGGGCACCCCACCCGCGCCCGTGGAGAACGCCGCACCCGACCCCGGAGCAGGCGCTGCCGCCGCCCCCGGATCCGCTTCCCCAGGCGCCGGGGCGGACGCCCCCGCCGCCCCCGCGGCGGGCTCCTTCGCGGCCATGATCCAAGGCGCCTACTCGTGGGACGCCCCCACGATCACCATCGGCACCCTCATCGACGGCGGCGCGCGGGTTCCGGGCACCACCGCGAAGATGCCCACCGCCATGTTCAACCGCCACCTCCTGGTGGCCGGCGCGACGGGCACGGGCAAGACCCGCACCCTGCAGCTCCTGGCGGAGGGGCTGTCGGCGGCGGGCTCCTCGGTGCTCCTGTGCGACGTCAAGGGCGACCTGACGGGCCTGGCCGAGGCGGGGGCGGGCTCGGACAAGCTCCTGTCCCGCACGGCGGCGAACGGGCAGGAGTGGGCGCCCGCGGCCTTCCCCGTCGAGCTGCTGAGCCTGGGCGGCGCGGACTCGCAGTTCCCGGGCGTGCCCGTGCGCGCCCAGGTCTCCGACTTCGGCCCGATCCTGCTGGCCCGCGCCCTGGCCCTCAACACGACTCAGGAGCAGGCCCTCCAGCTGATCTTCGCGTGGGCCGACTCCCAGGGGCTGGAGCTGGTGGACCTGCCCGACCTGCGTTCGGTGATCTCGTTCCTGACCAGCGAGGACGGCAAGGACGAGCTGGCGGGAATCGGCGGCGTCTCGAAGGCAACGGCGGGCGTGGTCCTGCGCGCCCTGACGGCGCTCGAGTCCCAGGGAGGCGGCCAGTTCTTCGGCGCGCCCGGCTTCGACACGGCCGACCTGGTCCGCTCGGACACGGCCGGGCGCGGCGTCGTCTCGCTGCTGGGCGTGGGGGACATCTCATCCCGTCCCGCCCTGGTCAGCGCGGTCATCATGTTCCTGTTGGCGGACCTGTTCTCGACCCTGCCCGAGGTGGGCGACGTCGAACGCCCCAAGCTCGTGTTCTTCTTCGACGAGGCCCACCTGCTGTTCGCCGACGCGACGAAGGAGTTCGAGCGCCAGGTCGTCCAGACGGTGCGCCTCATCCGCTCCAAGGGCGTGGGTGTGGTCTTCGTGACGCAGACGCCCAAGGACATCCCCTCCGACGTCCTCGCCCAACTAGGATCGCGCATCCAGCACGGGCTGCGCGCTTCCACGCCGGAAGACTTCAAGAAGCTCAAGGCCACGGTCCAGACGTTCCCCAAGACGGGCCTGGAGCTGGACGAGGTGCTCACCACGCTGGGAACGGGCGAGGCCGTGGTGACGGTCCTGGACCCGAAGGGCAACCCGACTCCGGTGACTCCCGTGGGCATCTGGGCGCCCGCCTCGGTGATGGGCCCCGCCTCGGACGGCACGGTGGCCCGCGTCAACCGCTCGTCGCCCCTGATGGGCCGGTACGCCGATTCCGTCAACCCCGAGTCCGCCGAGGAGAGGCTCGCCTCGCGCGCCGCCGAGGCGCAGGCCGCCCGCGAGGCGGAGAAAGCGCGAGCGGCCGCGGAGAAGGAGGAGGAGAAGGCGCGCGCCGCAGCGCAGAAGGAGGCCGAAAGGGCGCGGGCCGCCGCCGCGAAGGAGGCGGAGAGGGCGGCCCGCGAGGCGCAGAGGGCCGTGGAGAAGGAGGAGGCCGCCCGCCGCAAGGAGGCCGAGCGCCTCCAGAAGGAGGCCGAGCGGGCCCGGCAGAAGGAGGAGGCGGCCCGCCAGCGCGCGGCCGAGCGGCGCGCGCGGGAGGTCGAGTCGGTCCTGGGCTCCGTTCTGCGCACCGCGGGCCAGGAGATCACGCGCTCCATCTTCGGCACGCGCAAGCGGTAGGGGCGGTACCTACGGCCATGAGGCCCCTGGGGCCCGCCGGCTAGCGGGCCGTGCAGATCGGCAGGGAGGCGCCGTCGCCCCGGGCGATGGCGTGGACGGCGTCGGCGGCCTCGCCCAGTGTGGCGACCCGCACGACGCGCAGCCCGTCGGGGACGTTCCCGACGACCTCGTCGCAGTTCGCGGCGGGGGCGAAGAACCACTGGGCGCCGTCCTCCTTCGCGCCCCACATCTTCTGCTGGATCCCCCCGATGGCGCCCACGCGCCCGTCGTAGTTCATGGTCCCGGTCCCGGCGATGACCGCTCCGCCCGTCATGTCGCCGGGCGTGAGGCGGTCGATGATGCCCAGCGAGAACATCATCCCCGCCGACGGCCCGCCCACGTTCTCCAAGTTGAAGGAGATGTCGAGGGGCAGCTGCGCATCGATGCTGAGGTAGACCCCCAGTTTGGAGCCCTCGGACCCCTCCTCCCCCGCGACGGTCGTCACGGGGATCTCGAGGGCGGTCCCGTCGCGCTGGACGGACAGCACCACCGTGTCCCCCACGGGGACGCGCGACATGATGGCGAATGGCGCGGACGCGCTGTCCACGGGGTGGACGGCCCCGTCGGCGGTGGTGATCGCGGTCAGCGCGTCGCCCTTGGCGACCTTGCCCGCCGCGTCCGTCCCCTCGACGCCCCCCTCGATGGTCACCGAGGCGGGGACCCGCCATCCCAGGTACTCCAGGGCGGCGACCTGCGAGGTGGACTGCGAGGACTGCATCTGCGCCTGGTTGGCGCTGTCGACTTGCTCCTGGGTGGCCGTGGGCGGGTAGACGGAGTCGTAGTCGAGGATCCGCGAGCGCGAGTCGAAAGTGGCGCCGACGAGTTGGAGGAGGTTGAGGCGCCGCCCGGGGCCGCCGCTCTCGGCGACCGTCACCATCCGCAGTTGCCCGGGCCCGCCGTCCCCGGACGGGGCCTTGGCCGCGTAGGACGAGGACTGGGGAGCGTCGACCGCCACGTCCGCGCCGCTGGCGGGGTCCGTCCCGGAGATCGAGATCATGGGGGTGCCGCTGTCGGAGCCGAGGACGTTGAAGGTCGGGCCCGGGCTCTCCACGACGTAGGGGACGGGGACCCACGACAGGCCGGCGACCATGAGGGCGAGGGCCGTCCCGGAGGCGGCGAGCCTCGCCCACAGGGGGACCTCCCGGCGGCGGCCAGCCACCCGGGTCCCGCTGGCGCCGGCGTGCTCGGCGCAGGGGCGCTGGTCGGGGGCGTCGTCGGCGGGGCCGTCCCCCGCCGGACCGGCCTCCGCCGGGCCGCGCTCGGCGGGCGCGCTGCCCGCGGGGGCGGGACCGGCGTCCTGGGCGGAGGGTGCGGTGTCGTTGTTCTCGTCCACCCGGACATTGTGGCGCACCGCTGGCCGCGCCGCACCTGTTCGGCGCCCGCGGCGCCCGTTCCCTTTATGCTTTCAGCGCACACCCAGGCCGCTTCCAGCGCCCCGCCATATTGAGCCACTAGGCTGGCGTCATGAGTGACGAGTCCGATGGCACCCCGTTCGACGACTTCCTCCGCAGCCTCCTCGGCGACGAGGCGGGCGAGGAGGCCGCCCGCGCGATGCGGGCGCAGGGCTTCGACCCCTCTTCGATGCCCGCCGAGTACTCCGACCCCGCCCACCTGGAACAGGTGCTCAACCAGTTCCGCTTCATCATGAGCACGACGAGCGGCCCGGTCAACTGGGGCCTGGTCGAGGGCGCGGCGAAGCAGCAGGCGTTCACCGCGGGGGATCCCCGCCCCTCCGCAGCGGAGGCGGCGGCGGCCAAGCAGGCGATGACGGTGGCGGACCTGTGGCTCGACACCGTCACCGACTTCTCCGCCGGCCCCGCCGAGCGCCAGGCGTGGAGCCGCGCGCAGTGGATCGACGCGACACTGCCGATGTGGAAGCGGATCTGCGAGCCGGTCGCGGCCAACGTCTCGCGGGCCCTGTCGGCGGCGCTCGAGGACCAGATGGGCGAAGGGGGCGATCTGCCCGCGGGCGTCGCCGCCATGCTGGGGCAGACCCAGGAGATGATGCCCAAGCTGTCCGCCATGATGTTCGCCTCGCAGATCGGGCGCGCCCTCAGCGCCCTGGCGCAGGAGGCGATCGGCTCCTACGACGTGGGCGTCCCCCTCGCCCCGGCCCGCACGACGGCGCTGCTGCCCCACAACATCGCCGTGTTCAGCGAGGGGCTCGACATCGACTTCACCGAGGTCCGCCAGTTCATGGCGGTGCGCGAGGCCGCCCACCGCCGCCTCTTCGCCTCGGTGCCGTGGCTGTCGGGCGACCTGCTGCGCGCGGTCGAGGCGTACAGCGCGGAGATCGCCATCGACCCGGCCGCCATCGCGCGGGCGGCCGGCAGCGTCGACCCCTCGGATCCCGAGTCGATCGAGCGCGCCCTCTCGGGCGGGGTGTTCGCCATCTCCGTCACCGAGGCCCAGCACAGGGCGCTGACACGCCTGGAGACCCTGCTCGCGCTCATAGAGGGGTGGGTGGAGGTCGTCACGGCCGCCGCGACGGCCCCCTACCTGCCCCACTCCGACCAGTTGCGGGAGATGATGCGCAGGCGGCGCGCCTCGGGCAGTCCCGCCGAGGAGGTCCTGGGGCGCCTCATCGGCCTGAAGATGCGCCCCAGGCGCGCCCGGGGCGCCGCGTCGATCTTCTCGCTGGTCGCCGCCGACGGCACCGCCGCGGCCCGCGACGCGCTGTGGTCGCACCCCGACATGGTGCCGACCATGAACGAGCTGGACTCCCCCGACACCTTCCTCACGATCCGCCGGGCCGCCTTGGAGCAGGACGCCGACATCGACGCCGCCCTCAACTCCCTGCTCGACGGGACGATGGGCTGGGCGGAGGGGCTGTCCCCCCAGGACGACCCCGAGGCGGAGACGCTGCGCGAGGCGGGTTTCGCACCGGAGGGGGCGGACTCCGACGACGGGGCCCCACGGGAGCCCGGCTCCCCCGGAGAGGGCGGCGAAGAGCCAGGAGCCCCGGAGGGCGGTGGAGGGCCGGACGGGACGCCCGGCTCCCCCGGGCAGTAGGCCACGGGCGGACGCGCCACAGGGCACGACCAGCACCGGGCCCGTTCCCGGGATGCAGCACGGTCGCCGCACCCGGAGAGTCCGCCGGCGCCCTGGGCGCTCCGTCGGCCGAGGGGCCGCAGCCGCCGCGCCTGGGCGGTCCCTGGCGGGAAGTCGCTGCGCGCGCTCGCAGAAGCCGCAGCCGCCACGCCTGGGCGGTCCCCACCCGCCGCCGCGCTGGGCGCGGCGGCGCAGAACCGGAGCCGCAGCCGCTCCGCGCCGGCTCTATCCACAGATCTCCCATTTTCCAGCGGAACCCCCACCGACCGATCCATAATGAATTCACTTATGCAAATCGGGAGGAACAGCTATGAAGCTGAGAAAAGGGACTGCGGTCCTCTGGCACGGGCAGAACGCCGTTCAGATCGGATCCGACCACTACCACCACACCGTCATCGAAGGCCTCGACGACGCGGAGCGCGCCTGGCTGCTGCGGGCGTCCCTCCCAGAAGGCGGGGGCAGGCGGTCGCGCGCGCGCCCCGCGGGCCCGCCTCCCCGCCGTGCGCTGATCGAATCCGCGCTGCGCCGCACCCGGTTCCTCGACGAGTGCCCCACTCCCCCGCTCTTCGTCGGGGCCGTGGGCCTGACCCCCGCCACAGTCGTCGCACTGGGGGCGCTGGCCGACGGTTTCGCGCTCGAGTGCTCCATAGAGGACTCCGGCCTCATCGACGAGGACTTCCAGCGCTTCTTCCCCTCGACCGCGCTGGGGACCCTCCGCGCCCCCTCGGCGCGCAGGCTCCTCGCCCACCGGATCCCCCTGGCCCGCCTCCACTGCCAGTCCCAGCCCCACATCGCGATCGTCAGCGGCGACCGGATGATCGACCCCGCGCGCACCGAGGCCCTCACAGCCGTGGACACCCCCCACCTGCTGGTCACCCGGGGCGAGACGGGGTACGAGGTGGGCCCGCTGGTCCTGCCCGGCGCGACCCCGTGCCACCACTGCGTCGAATCCGCGCGCATCGCCGACGACCCCTTCCGCCTGGCCCACCTGCGCCACGGCTGCGGCCAGCCGCTGGGGGTGCTCACCGCCTCGGCCCACCTGGCGGCGGGCCTGCTGATCGCCCGCCTCGTCCGCGCCCTGTGCACGGGCGCCTTCGACTTCGCCGACCTGCCCGCGATCCACGTGGTCGGCCCCGACGGCGGCACGTCCGTGCGCGAACGGGCGCGGCCCGACCCCTCGTGCGCCTGCGGCATCGGGACCGCGCAGCCCCTGGGCCAGTCCCCTACGGCTCCGGGGGAGCAACCTCCTCCCCCCGCACCAGGGCCAGCACCGGGGCGGCGAAGCGCTCGACCTTGACGTCGCCGATCCCCTTGATGACCCGCAGCTGGGCGACGGTCTTGGGCCTGGTCACCGCGATATCGCGCAGCGTCTGGTCGGTGAGCACCGCGAAGGCGGGGACCGAGGCCGCCTGCGCCACCCCCAGGCGCCACGCCTTGAGCCTGGCGAAGAGGTCGAGCGCCTCCTCGCCGGCCTCCGCCTCGAAGCGCTCCCTGCGCTCGCGGGCGCTCTCCTTGGCCGCCTGGCGCTTCGGCTTGCCCACGCTCCTGCCCGCCGGCCACACGCCGTCGAGCAGCCGGGAGCGGTGGCGCTTGCCCCGCCCGCCCGTGGCGCGCATCCGCGCCCACGACACCTCCAGCACGTCGCGCGCCCGGGTGAGCGCCACGTACAGCAGGCGGCGCTCCTCCTCGCGGGCCGCGGGCGTGGAGGCGTACGAGATCGGGAGCAGCCCCTCGGCGACGCCCGCGACGAACACCGCGTCCCATTCGAGGCCCTTCGCGGTGTGGATGGTCGCCACCTCCACGCCCGTTTTGTCGGGCTCGACCTGGTACTGGGCGCGCTCGTCGAGCTCGGAGAGGAACCCCGCCAGGTCCGAGGCGTTCGTGTCGTCCGCCCACGCCACGATCGCGGCCATGTCCGCCCACCGCTCGCGGGCGCTGCCGCCGACGGGGGCCTCCTCGCTCCAGCCGACGCCGCCCAGGGCGTCCCTGACCGCCGCGCCGACGCCCCCCGCGCCAGCGCCGTCCCCTCCCTGCGCCGTGGCCGCCGTGCGCAGCGCCGACAGCGCCCGGCGCACGTCCTCGCGGCGGAAGAACGGCGTCGAGTTCGTCATCGCGACCGGGATGCCGCGCGCGCCGAGCGCCTCCTCGAACACCTGGGACTGCCCGTTCGTGCGCAGCAGCACCGCTATCGAGTGCGCGGGCGTCCCACCGGCCATGAGCTCCGTGATCCGCTGGGCGATGCCCTCGGCCTCGGCGACGTCGTCGTCGTAGGTCCTGTAGGCGACGGGCACTCCGCCCTGGCGCTGGCTCACCAGGCGCACCGTTCCCTCGCGCTGCGCGGCCCCCGCGAGGACGCGGTTGGCGGCCTCGACGATCGCGGGAGTCGACCGGTAGTCGCGGGTGAGCTCGAGCACCCGGGCGCCCGGGTGCTTGCGCGCGAAGCCAGTCAGGTACTCCGGGCTGGCCCCCGTGAAGGAGTAGATGGTCTGGGCCACGTCGCCCACCACGCACACGTCGTGGCGCCCGCCCAGCCACAGGTCGAGCAGCCGGGACTGCAGGAGGTTCACGTCCTGGAACTCATCGACCACGAAGTTGCGGTACTGGCCGCGGACGAGGCGCGCGATGTCGGGGCGCTCCTGCAGGATGCCGCACATGTAGACCAGCACGTCCTCGAAGTCCACCACGCCCCTCTCGGACTTCGCGTCCTCGTAGGCGTCGAGCAGGCGCGCCGCCTCCGCCCCCGTCAAGTCGGCGGGCGCCTGTCGGCCAGTGCGGCGCAGGTGCGCCTCGTAGCGGTCCGGCCCCACCATCGACACCTTCGCCCACTCGACCTCCGCGGCGAGGTCGCGCACCGTCGTCCTGTCCACCGTGATGCCCAGCCTCGCGCAGGCGCTCGACACCAGTGACGCCTTGTGCGGGACCACGTCGGGCATGGGGCCGCCGACGACCGTGGGCCAGAAGTGCCGCAGTTGGCGCAGCGCCGCCGAGTGGAAGGTCCGCGCCTGCGCCCTGGGGACGCCGAGGGCGGCCAGCCGGTGGCGCATCTCGTAGGCCGCGCGCTTCGTGAACGTCACGGCGAGCACGTTCGACGGGTCGAAGGCCCCGACGGCGGCGCCGTAGGCGATCCGGTACGTGATCGCACGGGTCTTGCCCGTGCCCGCGCCCGCCAGGACCGCCAGCGGGCCCGCGACCTGCGTGGCCACCGCGCGCTGGTCGGGGTCGAGTGCGTCGAGGAGTTCGTTCGGGCTCAGGCTCATAGTCCGAATCATCCCACCTCCGCCGCGCATGTGCGTGCCGCCCGCCCCGCCCCGCACGCGGACCGGCCCACCAGGAGGGCGGGGAGTGGGGGCGACGGCCAGGGCCAGGGCTGGTTCCGCTGGCACCCCTCAGACGCGCCGGAAACGGGGCGACGGCCACGGACCAGGGTCAGTGCGCCCGCGGCCAGGGCCGGGTGCGCCCGCGCCTCTCAGGCGCGCCCCGGCAGCGGGAGCTCCCCTCCGTACCACTGGCGCAGCATCGCGTAGGCGATCGACGACCGGCCCGGCGCCAGCAGGCGCCCCGACCCCACGGCGTCGGCCAGCTCCTGCCGGCTGTAGAAGCCCGCCCACTCGATCTCGGCGCCGTCGGGCGCGGGCGCGGGGGACTCCTCGAGGGTGCGCGCGACGTAGCCCATCATCTGGGAACGGGGGAAGGGCCACGGCTGCGTGCCCACGTAACGGGGCTCCCCGATGCCGATGGCGATCTCCTCGCCGACCTCGCGCGCCACCGCGCGGTCGGGGCTCTCCCCGGCTTCGACGAAACCCGCGATCACGGAGACGCGGCCCGGCTCCCACGCCGCGTTGTGGGCGAGCAGGGTCCTCCCCCGGTGGTCGTCGACGCGCACGATGACAGCAGGGTCCTGGCGCGGGTACTCCAGGCGCCCGCAAGACTCGCAGCGCGCCGCCCACCCGCCGCACTCCGGCTCGAGCGCGCCCGCGCACCGCCCGCAGTACCGGTAGTCGCGGTGCCACGCCGCCAGGGCGACGCCGCTGAGCGCCAGCGCCGCGTCGTCGCCGCCCATCAGGTGGCCCACGGAGCGCAAGTGCCGCCACCGGCCTCCCGCGCCGTCCCCTCCGTTCTCGACCTCGACCGCGACCACCGCGCGACCGCCCACGGCTCCGATGAACGAGGCCCGGGCGCCGCCGCGCACGAGCGCCGAGGCGCGGCCGGGGGCCATGCGCGCCAGGCGCACCCGCCCGGAGCCCCCCTCCGCCCCGTCGACCATGACGTGGCCGCTGGGGGCGACCCCGATGGCGGTGGCGGCGCCAAAGCCGCCGGGCAGCGGTGCGCCCGCGAGGATCCGGTCCGGGGCGAGGGAGTCGCGCAGGCCCACGCACGGGTCGACGCGGCCCCGCACGAGTGGGAGGTCGAGTGCCATGACCCCACCGTACCGCGCTGGGCTAGGCTGGTGCCCATGAGCACACCAGCGACGCGCGCCGACGGGCGCGCCCCCGACCAGTTGCGCCCCGTCTCCATCACCCGCGGGTGGTCGGGAACGGGCGAGGGCAGCGTCCTCATCGAGTTCGGAGCGACGAGGGTCCTGTGCGTCGCCTCCTTCACCACGGGGGTGCCCCGGTGGAAGCGCGACTCCGGCGAGGGCTGGGTCACCGCCGAGTACGCGATGCTGCCGCGCGCCACCGACCAGCGCTCGCCCCGCGAGTCCGTCAAGGGCAGGGTCGGCGGGCGGACCCAGGAGATCTCCCGACTCATCGGGCGCAGCCTGCGCGGCGTCGTCGACACGCGCGCCCTCGGCGAGAACACGGTCACCCTCGACTGCGACGTGCTGCGCGCCGACGGCGGGACCCGCACCGCCTCCGTCACCGGCGCTTACATCGCGCTGGCCGACGCGGTCGCGTGGGCGAAGCGGAACGGCGCCGTCTCCCCTGGCGCGAAGGTCCTCATGGACTCCGTGTCCGCGATCTCCGTGGGGATCGTCGACGGCGCGCCCGTCCTCGACCTGCCCTACGCCGAGGACGTGCGCGCCCACACGGACATGAACGTCGTCCAAACCGGCGACGGGCGCTTCATCGAGGTCCAGGGGACCGCGGAGCACGCCCCCTTCTCCCGCGCCGAGCTCGGCGCCCTGCTGGACCTGGCGGCCCTGGGCAACGCCCGCCTGGCCGGGGCCCAGCGCGCCGCCCTGTCGGGCGCGCCCGGCGAGCGCGTCGAGGTGGCGCCGTGAGCGCGCCCCGCCTCGTCTTCGCGACGGGCAACGCCCACAAGATCAGCGAGCTGGAGGCGATACTCGCGCCCGCGTGGGAGGGGTTCGACAGCCCGATGATCGCCCGGATGAGCGACTTCGACGTGGAAGCGCCCGTGGAGGACGGCGCGTCCTTCGAGGAGAACGCGCTCATCAAGGCCAGGCACTTGGCGGCGCTCACGGGGCTGGCGGCGCTCGCCGACGACTCCGGCCTCACGGTCGACGTGATGGGGGGCGCGCCCGGGATCTTCTCCGCCAGGTGGTGCGGCCGCCACGGCGACGACGCCGCGAACCTCGATCTGCTGCTCGCCCAGCTCGCCGACGTCCCCGACGCCCTGCGCTCGGCCGCCTTCGTGTCCGCCGCCGTGCTCGTCCTCCCGGACGGGCGCGAGTTCGTCGAGCGCGGCGAGGTCCGCGGGCGCCTCCTGCGCGAGCGGCGCGGCGGGGGCGGATTCGGCTACGACCCGGTCTTCGTGCCCGACGGGCACGCCCTCACAACGGCGCAGATGAGCGCGGAGCAGAAGAACGCCATCAGCCACCGCGGCCGGGCGTTCCGCGCCCTGGCCCCCGCGGTCATCGACTACCTGCGGTCCTGAAACCGGAGCCGAGGGCGCGGCCGGGCAGGGCGGACGGCTGGCGGGCGGTCGCGCCCGGGGGCGTTCAGGGCACCGGGCCGCAGGGGGAGCCACGGGGGCAGCGGCCCGCCCCGGCCCCCCGGATTGTCTGATGAATAAGCGCCAAGAGGAGTATGATAGGTCACGTCTTCTTGACCGCGACCGCGCGCGCCACGCGCAGATTCCGAAGGTGAACCCATGAGAATTGGTATTTTCAACGACGAGGACCAGATCGCCTCGCAGGCCGCCGACCGCATCATCGAGGTCTACCGGGCCAAACCGGATTTCGTGCTCGGCCTGGCCACCGGGTCCTCCCCCCTGGGGCTCTACGCCGAGCTCGTGCGCCGCCACCAGGCGGGTGAGATCTCCTTCAAGCGCGTCCGCTCCTACAACCTCGACGAGTACGTGGGCCTGCCCCGCGACCACTACGAGGGCTACGCGAACTTCATCCGCCGCAACCTGGTCGGCCTCGTCGACATGCCCGAGGGCGCGGCGCACGGCCCCGACGGCTGGTGCGACGACCTCGAGGCGGGCGCGCGCGCCTACGACGAGGCCATCAAGGCCGACGGCGGCATCGACATCCAGGTCCTCGGCATCGGCTCCGACGGGCACATCGGCTTCAACGAGCCCGGGGGCTCCCTGGTGTCCAGGACGCACGTCGGCGTCCTCACCGAGCAGACGCGCCGCGACAACGCCCGTTTCTTCGACGGCGACATCGACGCGGTCCCCACCCACTGCGTCACCCAGGGCCTGGGGACCATCATGGACTCGCGCGCCCACGTCTTCATCGCCACCGGCGAGGGCAAGGCCGACGCCGTCAAGGCGATGGTCGAGGGCGGCGTGACGCAGCGCTGGCCCGCCTCCGTCCTGCAGCACCACCCGGATGTGACGGTCCTGCTCGACGAGGCGGCCGCCTCGAAGCTCGAGCTCGCCGACTTCTACAAGGAGGTCTGGGACAAGGAGCGCGCCGGGCGCTGACCGAAGTGGCGGTGCGGGCGGCGCCCGGCGGCGGATCCCATGGCGCGCTCCGCTCCGCCCCGGTGCCCGGCGCGGAGCAGCACCGGGCGCAGCCGTTCCTGCCCGCCGTCGCGGCCGCCAGTGGGCGCGAGGGGTCGCCGATCCCACTGGTGCGCCGTCCCCGCGCGACCTGACGGGGCGCGGGAACGGGCCCTACAATGGGCCCATGCGCGACGCTCTTGACGAACCCACTGGACCGGGCGGGCCCTCCACCCAGTCCTCGACCGGCCTGCTCGAACGCACCGAGGTCGAGCAGGAGAAGTCTCCCGGCGACGGCGACCGGTTCGCCCATTTCGTCCGGCGCGACAAGGCGGACTCCTCGATGGTCACGGGCCAGCCCGTCGTCGCCCTGTGCGGCAAGGTGTGGATCCCCACCCGTGACGCCTCGAAGTACCCCGTGTGCCCCACGTGCAAGGAACTGCGCGACTCGATGGGCAAGAACGGGCGCAACTGGCCCTTCTCCGACGGCGGGAAACCAGGGTCCGGCGAGTGAGCCCGGCACTGACGCGGCGCGCGCCGAACGGTCGGCTGCGGGCCTGGCAGTCGTGCGCCCTCGACGCCTACACGAGCCGCTCCCCGCGCGACTTCCTGGCCGTGGCCACCCCCGGCGCCGGCAAGACCACCTTCGCCCTCACCCTGGCCACCGAGCTCATCGCCCAGGGGGTCGTCGACAAACTCACCGTCGTGTGCCCGACCGAGCACCTCAAGGGCCAGTGGGCGGACAACGCGGCGCGCTTCGGCATCCACATCGACCCCGATTTCACGAACTCGCAGGGAGTGGCGGGCTCGCACTTCGACGGCGTCGCCGTCACCTACGCCCAGGTCGGCTCGAACCCGGCCGTCCACGCGGCCCGCACGCGCGCCCACCGCACGCTCGTGGTCCTGGACGAGATCCACCACGCCGGCGACGCCCTGTCGTGGGGCGACGGCGTGCGCGAGGCGTTCACGGACGCCACGCGCCGCCTGGCCCTGACCGGCACTCCCTTCCGCTCGGATACCTCCCCCATCCCCTTCGTCACCTACGCCGAGGACGCCGAGGGGATCCGCCGCTCCCGCGCCGACTACACCTACGGGTACGGGGACGCCCTGCGCGACGGGGTCGTGCGCCCGGTCCTCTTCATGTCCTACTCCGGGCAGATGGCGTGGCGCACCAACGCGGGCGACGAGGTGAGCGCCCGCCTGGGCGAGCCCCTGACCAAGGACATGATGAAGCAGGCGTGGCGCACCGCCCTGGACCCCAAGGGCGAGTGGATCCCGGCGGTCCTGCGCGCCGCCGACCAGCGCCTCGACGAGGTGCGCCGCGCCGTCCCGGACGCCGGCGGCCTCGTCATCGCCTCGAACCAGGACCAGGCGCGCGCCTACGCGCGCCACCTGAGGCTCGTCACGGGCAGGGCCCCCGTCCTGGTCCTGTCCGACGACGCCGACGCCTCGGACCGCATCTCCGCATTCTCCGACTCCACGGACAAGTGGATGGTCGCAGTGCGCATGGTCTCCGAGGGGGTCGACGTGCCCCGGCTGGCCGTCGGCGTCTACGCGACCAACGCCTCGACCCCGCTGTTCTTCGCGCAGGCCATCGGCCGTTTCGTGCGCGCCCGCAGGAGGGGCGAGACCGCCACCGTGTTCATCCCCTCCGTGCTCCCCCTCCTGGAGCTCGCCGGCGGGATGGAGGTCGAGAGGGACCACGCGCTGGACCGCCCCGAGCGCTCCGGCCCCTCGGAGGACGACATGTGGAACCCGGAGGACGCCCTGGTCGCCAAGGCGAACCAGTCGGAGAAGGCGTCCTCGGACCTGCTCAACCAGTTCGAGGTCCTCGGCGCGGACGCCGAGTTCGACGGCGTCCTCTTCGACGGCTCCTCCTGGGGCGCGGGCGCCGAGGTCGGCTCCGAGGAGGAGCAGGAGTACCTGGGCATCCCCGGCCTGCTCGACGCCGACCAGGTGGCGACGCTGCTGCGCGCGCGCCAGGCCGACCAGATCGCCTCACAGAAGAGGAGCCGCGACGCGGCGCGCCAGCGCGCCGACAACGCCGGGGTTCCCGCCCACAAGCGGCGCGCCGCCAAGCGCAAGGAGCTCCAGCACCTGGTCTCCACATGGGCGCGCCGCTCCGGCGACACCCACGCCGTCATCCACTCCCAGCTCCGCCAGCGCTGCGGCGGCCCCGAGGTGGCGCAGGCGAGCACCGAGCAGATCGAGGCCCGCATCGCGCTGCTGCGCGAGTGGTTCGTCGGGCGGCGGTGACCCCGGGCCCAGTGCGGCCGGACCGGCCCGTCGGTACGGGAACGGGGTGGGGCCGAGCGCCCCACCCCGTTCCCGCCGTATCAGCGGTGGCTCACTTGGCGACGGCCTTCTTCAGGGTGGAGCCGGCGGAGAGCTTCACACCGAAGCCCGCGGGGATCTTGATCTCCTCGCCGGTGCGGGGGTTGCGGCCGGTGCGCGCGGCGCGCTCAACGCGCTCGACCGACAGCAGGCCGGTGACCTTGACGGGCTCGCCCTTGGACAGGGACTCGACGAGAACGTCCTGGAAGGCGCCCAGGGCGGCGTCGGCCTGGACCTTGGTCAGGTTGGCGCGTTCGGCAATCTGAGCAACGAGCTCGGTACGGTTGACGGACATGGAGGAACCTCATTCCTTTTCGTTCTTGGTTACCACTTTCGTGGTCACGAGGAAAACACTACGAAATCTGCACGGGATTTGTCGCCTATACGGCGGTATTTCGCGGAAATCACCCCGATTCCCAGCGATTTATGAGAAAAGACGCCTAATTTTGAGGCGCAGGACACTAAATCGGGCGGATTCCGCTGGCGCGCGACACGCCGAAACAGGGCACCACTGGGATATTGGCCGGTAACCCTCGGGGCGCGGACCCCGTCGACGGCCACGCGGAGCCGCCGCTCCCCTCGCGCGCCGCGGATCGGGTGCGCGGCACGTTCCGGGAGGCGACCGTGGCCCCGCCTTCGGGTCAGTGCTGTCCGTAGACGTTCTGGTAGCGGGCGTACAGGGAATCGACCAGATCCGGATCGATCGGGACTGGATCGCCGAGCTGGCGGGCGATGTGGACGGTCTTGGCGACCTCCTCGACCATCACCGCGGCCTTGACCGCGGCGCGCGCGTCGCGCCCGATGGTGAAGGGGCCGTGGTTGCGCATGAGCACCGCGGGCGAGCGCGAGCCGGAGAGCGTCTCGACGATGCCCCTCCCGATGGAGTCGTCGCCGATGAGGGCGAAGGGCCCGACGGGAACGGGGCCGCCGAACTCGTCGCCCATCATGGTGAGCACGCAGGGGATCTCCTCGCCCCTGGCCGCCCACGCAGTCGCGTAGGTGGAGTGCGTGTGGACGACGCCGCCGATGCGGAGCATGTGGGAGTAGACGTAGGCGTGCGCCGCGGTGTCCGAGGACGGCGCCCCCTCGCCGAGCACGAGGCGCCCGTCGAGGTCGCACACCACCATCGACTCGGGGGTGAGGTCGTCGTAGGACACCCCCGACGGCTTGATGACCAGCAGGTCCGCGGACCCGTCCGCAGCGGGGCCGGGGACCCTTTGGGAGACGTTGCCCGCCGTCCACACGACGAGCCCCCAGCGGGGCAGCTCCGCGTGGAGGGCGCAGACGGTGGCACGGGTCTGTTCGACTAGAGCTGAAAAACCGGCGTCCCATGTGTTCGGTTTCGTGTGGTCCATGGTGTCCTCCTCGTTGAGCGGTCGTGGCCCCACCACCATGTTAACGTTAACACGCCGGGCTGTCCACACCGCGCCATTACCCCATTGCGCTGCGGACCCCTAGCCCCGCAAACAACATCACACGCTCATACACCTAGCCCCGGCGGTCCGCCACACTCCCCCGCTCCACCAGACGGGTCGGCACCACGACCGCACCGGAAGCCCCCTCCCCCGCAATCGCGTCGCACGCCGCCCGCACCGCGCAGCGCCCCAATTCCGCGAAGTCCTGGCGCACCGTGGTCAGCCCCGGCCCGTAGAACGCCGCGGCCGGCTCGTCGTCGAAACCCACCACCGAGACGTCGTCCGGCACCCGCGCCCCCGCCTCGTCCAACGCCCGCAACAGGCCCAGGGCGATCGCGTCGTTCGCGGCGAACACGGCATCGGGCAGACCCTGCGCGGCCAGGCGCCTGCCGGCCTCGTAACCGCCCGCGCACTCCCAGGAGGACCCCAGGGGCTCGCGCGGCACCAGGTGGCGCTCCTCCATCTCCGCGCGCCACCCCGCTTCGCGGGCCCTCGCCTCGTACCAGTCCCCCGGCCCTGAGATGTGGACGATATCGCGGTGCCCCCGCTCGGCCAGGTACCGCACCGCTGAGCGCGCGCCTCCCACCTGGTCGGCGCGCACGAAGCGCAGCCGGGGGGAAGCGCACTGGACGGCGCTGACCGCGACGACCGGGACGGGAGCGCCCATGGCGCCCACGGCCTCCGCCAGGCCGGCCACAGGGGCGACGACCACGACCGCTTCCGCCGCCAGCCCCAGGAAGTGGTCGATAGCGCCCGCCAGGGACGCGGCCGAGTAGTCGGACAGGGCGGTCACGCCCGTGAAGAACCCCGCTTCCCGCGCCGCGGCCTCCAGGGACACGAGGAGCGACGCGGGACCGTAGTGCGCGGACGTCGTCGTGATGATCCCGATGATGGAACTGCGGCGGGTGACCAGTGCGCGCGCCACCGAGTTGCGACGGTACCCGAGCTGCTCGATGGCGGCCAGCACCCGCGACCGCGTCTCCTCGGCGACGTGGCCGGTGTCGTTGACCACCCGCGAGACCGTCTGGTGCGACACGCCCGCCAACCTGGCGACGTCCATCATCGCGGGCTGCCGGCCGCTGCGCGCAGTCCCCATTGCCGACCTCCCTCCATCGGTTCCCCACCCACCATAGCCCCCGCGGCTCCGCTCCCGCCGCGCGCCCCGCCGGACCCGTGCCCCGGAGCGCCCTTCCCGCGTGGAGCAGGAGCCACCCCGCCGCAGCCGTTGAGCGGCGCGAGGAGGAGCCCGGCCCACTCGGACCAAGGGCCGGCGCGCCGGAGCCCAGCGCGCCGGCGGGGCGGGCGTGCGCGACAATACCTTTGTCCTCCAACCAGTCCCATCGTCCAGGAGACGCCCATGGCGCACACGCCCCGAGCGGCATCACCAACCGTCACCCACCCCGTCGACCGAGTCCCGCCCACGGGGAAGCTCCTCGTCCTCGCCGTCCAGCACGTCCTCGCCTTCTACGCCGGGGCCGTCGTGGTCCCGCTGGTCATCGCCTCGGGCCTCGGCCTCGACAACCGCACACTGGTCCACCTCATCAACGCGGATCTGTTCACCTGCGGCATCGCCTCCATCATCCAGTCCGCGGGGATCGGCAAGCGCATCGGCGTGCGGCTGCCCCTCATCCAGGGCGTCACCTTCACCGCCGTGTCGCCGCTGATCGCCATCGGCGCCGCCGCGACCCCCGCGGGCGCCGACCCGAACACCGGGCTCGCCACGATGTACGGCTCCATCATCGCCGTCGGCCTCATCGTGTTCTTCGCGGCGCCGTACTTCGCCAAACTGCTGCGCTTCTTCCCGCCCGTGGTCACCGGCACCCTGCTGACCGTCATGGGAACGACCCTCATCGCGGTGTCAGCCGGGGACGTCGTCGGATGGGCCTCCGCCGCCGACGACGCGTCCAAGGCCGGCGCGGCCCTGGAGGGCCTCGGCTTCGCCCTCGGCACCATCGCCATCATCGTTATTGTCCAGCGGGTCTTCACGGGGTTCGCCTCCACCCTGTCGGTGCTGATCGGGCTCGTCGTCATGACCGGCGTCGCCTTCGCCCTGGGCAGGGCCGACTTCTCCGGGGTCGCAGAGGCGTCCTGGGTGGGCGTGACCACCCCTTTCTACTTCGGGCTGCCCAAGTTCTCAGCCTCCGCCGTTTTCTCCATGCTCATCGTCATGGCCGTCACGGCCGTGGAGACCACCGGCGACGTGTTCGCCACTGGCGAGGTCGTCGGCAAGCGCATCACCCCCGCGCACATCGCGAACGCGCTGCGCGCCGACGGGCTCTCCACCTTCCTGGGCGGCGTCCTCAACTCCTTCCCCTACACGTGCTTCGCCCAGAACGTCGGGCTCGTGCGCCTCACCCGCGTCAAGTCCCGGTGGGTCGTCACGGCCGCTGGCGCCCTCATGATCGTCCTCGGGGTCCTGCCCAAGGCGGGAGCGGTCGTGGCCGCCATCCCCCAGCCCGTCATCGGCGGCGCCTCCTTGGCGATGTTCGCCTCGGTCGCCGTCGTCGGCATACAGACACTCTCCAAGGCCGACATGCGCGACAACCGCAACGCTGTCATCGTCTCCACCTCGGTCGGCCTCGCGATGCTGGTCACCCTGCAGCCCTCCATCGCCGAGGCGATGCCCCCGTGGCTGCGCATCCTCTTCGGCTCCGGCGTCACCATCGGCTCCCTCACCGCCGTGGTCCTCAACGTGGTGTTCTTCCACATCGGCCGCCCGACCAGCGCCGCCGTGGCCCTGGTAGGGGGGCGCTCCGTCACCCTCGACGAGGTCGGGGCGATGGGGCGCGACGAGTTCGTCTCCGTGTTCTCCCGACTCCACGAGGCGCACACCTGGCCCGCCGAGCGCGCCTGGGAGCACCGCCCCTTCGCCTCCGTCGAGGAACTGCGCCGCGCCTTCGAGGACGAGGTGCTGGCCGCGTCCCCCGACGAGCAGGAGGCCCTCATCGGCGCCTACACGGATATCGTGGACCTGCTCCTGACGGACTGCGGCGACGAGCGGGCCAGACTCGACACCGCGTCCATGGCGCTCGGCGAGTTCGACGACCACGAGGCGCAGGAGCTGCGCGCTTTGGACGCGGCGTACCGCGAGAAGTTCTCCCGGCCCCTGGTGATGTGCGTCGACAACCTGGCCGACCGCGCCCAACTGCTGGCCAGCGGGTGGCGGCGCGTCGAGTCCTCCCCCGCGCGCGAGGCCCGCTTCGCCCTCGGAGAGGTGATCGACATCGCCGACGCCCGTTTCACTTCGCTGGTGGCCGACGCCAACCCGCTGCGCGCCGCGTGGAGCGAGGGCTTCGAGCAGCTCGACTGAAACCCGTTCGAGCAGCTCGACTGGAACCGGACGCGCCGCGGGGACCGGCCCATCGGCCGGCCCCCGCGGCATCCCATCAACACAATGCGCTAGCTCTCGAACAACTCCTCGTGAATCACTGGCGGGGCGTGGCCCCCGCTTCCTCCGTCATGCCCCAGTGTAGGGGGCGGAGCTTGGCGGAGGACTGGAATCCCCTCGGAGTTCCCTGGGAGGCGCGCACTGGTTCAGATGATGACCGCCGTGCCCGTCGCGATGGCGGCGAGCATGCCGTTGTCCGCGCCAGCCGTGAAGTAGTCGACGTGGACGCCGACCACGGCGTTGGCGCCCATCTGACCTGCGCGCCCGCACATCTCGCCGACTGCGGTCCGCGCCGCCTCCTGCAGCTCGTTCTCGTACGAGCTCGCCCGGCCGCCGAACATGTTTGTCAGGCCAGCACCGAAGTCCTTGAACATGTTCACGCCCGCGATCGTCTCACCCGAGACCATTCCGAGGTACTGCTGGATCGGGTGGCCCTCCAGGGTGGGGGTGGTGATGACCAACATGCGCGTTCCTTTCTCCGATTCATGTGCGGCAGGTCCAAGACTAGCGACCGGCGCAGTACGGGAAAAGGGGAACGGGGGGCGAGGACCGCCCGACGACCTGCTACGCGTCCACTCGCGCCAGCAAATACTGTTCCGAACGGGCCAGGTACTCACGGAAACGACGGAACTCGTCCTCGGTGAAAATAGACCGAAGGCCGTCTTCGACCGGCTTGACCATCCGATCCGCGTTGGACACCAGTTCACCGCCGGCTTCCGTCAGATGGCACACGAGCACTCTGACGTGCAACGCCGACGCCTCCCGTTTGACCAGTCCTTTCGCTTCCAAATTGCCGAGGATGGTGGCCATCGTCTGAGGGGACACGAGCGTCGCCCGCGCGAGCTGGGCAGCGGACCGGCCAGGGGCCTGGGCGAGTGTCGCCAGGGTGGCGTACTGGGGCACCGTCAGTCCGAAACCGCGTAAGACCCGGGCCTTCTCCCCCATCAGGAGCTGTTCGACCCGCTTGATCCCATTGCCGAGGCGCAGTGCCATGTCCTCATCACAACGACACCGCGCACGATCTGAGTGACTTGCCACACTTTCTCCATCTTCGACCGGCCCAATACTGTCCTTTTCAGTGTATCGGAGAGCGGATCCCCCAATGGGCGACTACACATCGGCGCGCACGAGCACCGCCACCCGCCCTAATGATCGAACTCTGGCATATGACAGAGTTCGTATGTTAGCCTGTCCCCGCACTCCTCGTTGACCACTGCTCGAACCTGGGAGGCGGCATTGGCGCGATCCGCGCTCACCGCTCCAGCGGACGGGCTGATCACCAGCCGAACGGGCTCCGCCGCCACGGCACCGGCCGCCGCGCACAATGCCCACAAGAGCAGCATCGCGGCCAACGCGGGGAGCACGCTCCGCCAACAGGAGCCCCATTCGCGCCGTCAACGGCGTGCCGCAGCCGCAAGGCCTTCGACGGGCGCACTGGCCCGGTCTGGGCCTTCCACAACCAGAACCCTCCGGATGAAGAAAGAGACCCGCCTATGCGCGCACTCATCATCAAACGCCACGACCGCTTCAACGGACTGGAGCACACCGAGGTCGAGGCGCCGACGCCAGCCGATGGCGAAGTCAGTATCGACGTCCACTTCGCAGGAGTCGGCCTCATCGACGCGCTGTGGACCACCGGGCGGATGCCGTCCCAGCTCGGCCGCATCCCCGGACTGGAGGTGTCGGGCACCGTCCGCGAGCTCGGCGCGGGAGTGGACACCTTCGCCGTCGGTCAGAAGGTTGCCGCGATCCTGCCGAATACTGGAGGGTTCGCCGAGGTGGTCTGCGCGCCGGGCCAGCTGGTAGCGGCAGTCCCCGACGCATTGGCGATGGACCTCGCGTCCGTTGTGCCGGTCAACACCGTCACCGCCCACTTGGCGCTGACCACCGTGGCCCGCTTCGCAGCCGGTGAGAGCCTGCTGGTCCACGCCGGCGTCGGCGGCCTGGGCTCGCAGTTCGCCCAGGTGGCCCGCGCGCTGGGGGCCGGACGAGTCGATGCCGTGGTCGGCACGGGCGCCAAGAAGGAGATCGCGCGGGGGTTCGGCTACGACAACGGCTACCTGCGCGAAGACCTCGCCGCCATCCCCGAGGACATCTACGACATCGTCGTCGACCCCGTTGGCGGCAAGGCGACGGAAGACGCCTTCCGCGTCCTGCGCAGTGGTGGCCGTCTGCTCCGTGTCGGCAACGCGTCGCAAGCCGAAGACGTCGCCGTGAACTCCACACAGCACTGGCTGCAGAACAAGACCACCGCCGGGTTCAACGTCGGCGCTTGGCTGGCGGCACACCCGGAGGAAGGGACCGAGTCATTGCGGTGGTCACTCGACGCCGTCGCCAATGGCGCCATTCGCGTCGACCTCACCGACATCGCGGACATCACCGACGCCGCACGGCTGCTCGAAGCCCTCGAAGCGGGCCGGACCACGGGCAAGGTGGCACTGCGCGTCCGCTAGCAGCGCCGCGGGCCGCCGGCGGCACGGGGCGCACGGGATCCCGCGCATGCGCGGGGATCCGCCGTCGGGGTGGGCGACCGCGTAGTCCACCCCGGCCCCGGTGGGCCCCTCCCCAACGGTGGGCCCGCGGAGCGGCATGTCACCCAGGTGGAGACCGGTTCCCCGAGTCCTGGTCGCCGCAGGGCCGCGCCGCCGTCCAGGCACTACGCGAACGCGCCGCCGCCCCAGGAGCCGGGGCATCACCGCCGCAGCCCCCGCCCTCCGCCTCCGCAGTGATGGTGGTTGCCACGATGCTTGGAAACCGTGTTGGGTGCAAGCCCCACCCTCCGCCTCCGCAGTGATGGTGGTTGCCACGGAATGGGAACGCACCAGCGGGTTTGCCGCTACACTGGGAGCCGTTCGCGTGTGAAAAGGGAGTTAAAAGGAAGTGTGTGATGCCGGGGCTTGAGGGGAAGGCAGTCGGTCGACTCCGCGTGATGGCGCGCGAGTGCGCCAAGAACACGTTGGACCAGTACTGGGACGGGGTTCGGGAGCCGCGCGACGGGGAGCGTCCCCCCATCAACACGGGCGACCACTTCGGGGCCCGCCCGCAGGCCACGGCCCACCGGATGGGGGTCCTGGGAATTGACTGAGCCGAGCACCCCCGAGCACGAAGCGGATCCGTCCCCGGACGGCGGCACTGCGCCTTCACCCGATGTCCGCTTGCCGGACCCGGGCCGTGCCGACGAGCCCGCCATCACCATCGAGAAGCACGACGACGCCGGCCTGGACGCCCCCGTCCAGGCGGATCTGGACATCCTCAACAGCGGCATCAGCCCCAAGTGGATCATCGAGGTCGCCAACTGGCACCCGTTCCTCGCCCTCTTCGCCGCCTACGCCTACTCCCGCTATCCCGGGGCCAGATCCCGCGCGGAGAAGATGGACCGCGCCGCCGTCGAGTACAAGTTCTTCTACGCGGCCGTGAAGGTCTTCGACTGGATGTTCCTGCTCGCCATGCTTCTCGCGCCCGCGGTACTCGTGGGCTTGACCCTGTGGAAGCTCATCATCAAGTAGCACGAGTCACACACAATCCGGACTGAGGTACTGGCACGGTACGCTTCGACGGAGCCGTCCTAGCCAAACAGAACGACGAATGGGCCGAAGGCCGCGGCTACCTCAGCCCGGGTGCCCTCGCCAATTCCCGACTCACGCCACAACCCACCCTCCAGAAGAACACCAAACTCACACTCGGCGCATCACCCCGCCCGGAGGACACAAAACGAGTACACCACTCCACTGGACTCGACCTCCCCCTCGGGTGCAGATGGGGGGGGAACCGGAGCGTTGGAACCGCAACGGAAACCGGGCGGACGCCCTGTTTTGCGCGGCTACAGCGCCACAGTGATGTGTGGAAGCCCGCGCTGAAACCCGTGACACCAACGTTGCTCGTGGTTACACTGGCCGTAAGCCTAGGACGTTCGGGAGGTGTGAAGTGGATCGCAGAACCCAGACCGTCGACGAAATCCGCAGCGACGCAAGGAACGCGGCCGAGGCCGTTCTCGAGGCGTACTGGCCATCACGCGCTATCCCCGTTGATCCCGTCAGGATCGCCCGGTCGATGGGCTTATCGGTTTTCGAGGCGCAGCTGGGCGAGGACACCTGGGGCATGATCATCGCCGACCAGGGCGGCAGCGCGAACATCTACCTGGATGAGGACCAGCCCCCTACGAGGGCCCGCTTCTCCTGCGCGCACGAGCTAGGGCATTACGTGGACCACCAGTGCGACTTGGAACCGTCCACGGGGTACGAGGACAAGCGCAGCACCGCTGGGGCCGGCCAGCCCAGCGAGGTGTACGCGAACGAGTTCGCCGGAGCACTCCTCTCCCCCGAACCCGAGTTGCGCGAGCTCGTGGAGCAGGGGCTCGACACATTCGAGCTCGCGCGCGCGTTCCGCGTGTCACCGGCTTCCATCGCCTACCGCCGACAGCTGCTGGCGGTCTGATGGGGAGCGCCTCCTACCCGCCCGAGCTGGGCGGTCCGCAGCGGCTCTCCCGTCCTACCCTCCCGGCCCGCGCTGTGGATACCGCCAGGGAGATCGACGACTCGAAACTCACTCCTAAGACCAGCGGGACGGACGTGTCGTTCGGCTCACTGGTCTCATTGTCCAGGTGGCACCCGTTCCTGCTGACGTTCATCGCCTACGCGCGCGTCCAGTACTGGCAGCTCGATGACGAGGTGAGGAAAGTGGACACCGCGAAGCGTCAGCACCCGAGGTTGTTCCGATGGTGCAGGATCAGCGACTACGTCTTCTCCGTCGTCAAATGCCTGTTGTTCACAGCACTCGCCATTGTGCTGATATGCAAACTATGGAACGGCATTCACATCTAGTAGGACGCGCTTCCAGCGCCACTATCACCGCCAACTCGCAGAGGCTCGCAGCCCGACCCCGCCCCTTGATCCCCCCTGCGGCCATGTGCGACACTGGCCATGAAGGGAGGGGACCGTGGACACGACACTGACGATCCATGTCGCGGGCAGAGCGGACGAGATCAGCCCGAAGACAATGGCCAAAGCGTTCGCCGCGTTCGCGGACCTCCTGGAGGCCCCGGACGACGGCAGCCACTGGACGATGGTGGGGGCGCACCTGGGTTCGCTCACCCTCGAAGCGCGCCCCTCCGCGCGCACCGCCGAGGAGGAGCGGGCGATCTTCGACACCCTCGTTTCCGGCCTCTCCTTCTTCAACGAGTCCGGCGAAGCCCCCGAGTCCTGGTCGCCACAGGGCCGCGCCGCCGTCCAGACACTGCGCGAGCTCACCACCGCCCCAGGGGTCGAGGGAATCACCGCCGCAGTCCCCGACCAGACCATCGTCTTCACCCCCGTTGACGGCGCTTCGGAACACGAATCACGTCGGCGCGCCTCCATCGGCTCCGTCACCGGGGTCATCGACCGGATCAACACGCGCCAGGGATGTGAGTTCGGCCTGATCGACGAGGCGGAGCGACACCCCGTCAAAGTGCATTTCAGCGCCACTCAGCTCGACGCCATCAAACCACTGGTGGGCAAACGGGTGCGCGCTCGCGGGGAGCTGACCCGCAACGCCCAGGGTTGGAAGACGCACCTGCGCCTGCGCAAGGTCGAAATCGCCGAGAAGCCGGACCGGGTGCCGCCGCTGGAGGAGCTTTTCGGCGTGCTCGGCCCCCTCCCGAACGGGATGAGCGCCGAGGGAATCGTCCAGGAGATGAGGCGTGCCTAGTCGGAAAGCCTCCCAGACCTCGACAGCCCGTTATCTGGTTGACACCTGTGTTTTCGTGCACGCGTTCTGCGATGGCGCGAATGGCCCCTCTGACATTGTGGAGGCGTCCCGTCAGCTCTTCGCCCGCGCTGAGGCGGGCGGCATCCATGTGCACGTGTCGGCGGTGACGATCGCCGAGGTCCTGGCGATCAACTACCTGCGCGATGACGACCCGCGCCGCCCGAAGTCGACGCGGCGTCGGACTGAGGAGCGCGAGAAGCTGAAAACCTGGCTGGCCAGTCGCACCACCGCCGTCGAGGTGGACCAGTCCCTGGCCCTCGCCGCAGGCGAAGCCGGGCACCAGTACCAGCTCAAGGGGGCTGATGCGATCATCTACGCCTCCGCGATCGAGGCCGGAGTGGATGCCCTCATCACCACGGACAAGGGACTGCTCAAAGCCGATAGCCACGCTATGCCGGTGCTGGCGCCCACGAGGATAGGCGGACAGGACATCATCAGCATCTGAATGCGGGTTTTCCACGGACACACCTGTGGTTCTTCACACCATCGCGGGGGTCCACGCTGCCCTGAAAGACCTCGCCCGAACAGGAAAACCCCCGGGATTCCAGGGGAATCCCGGGGGAAAAGTGGAGATGGGGGGAATCGAACCCCCGTCCAGTGGCAGGCCCCGAGTTCTTCTCCGAGCGCAGTCTGCGAGTAGTTTCTCGGCCCCCGGCGTCATGCAGACCTGCTACCGGATGGGCTCAGTTGATTGAGTGTCGGAGGCGCCCCACCAACATGGGCGCTCCCCAGTGGCTCCCTGAACGACGCCAGACACCGGGCTGGGAGCACCACCCGGGCTGACGGACTAAAGGTTCACGCGGCGAAATCAGGCGGCGAGAACGTAGTCGGTGCGGTTCTGTTCGGCACCTATTGGTTCGCACGCAGCGTTAACGAGTTGAGCGCGCGTTCTCGGCTCGCTTCTCCTCGATCGACTACCACTGTCGAAACCGATCATCCCCTTTTGAGTTCTCACCTCCGGGCGCCATCATTGCCGACAACGCCCAGAGCTGTATTGTATTCCCGCACCGGGGCTCCCGCAACACCACAGCGATGCGCGGCCCGGTCTCAGATCAGTTTCGTCGACTCCAGTTCCCCGACGAGCGCCCGGTTCTTCGATACGAGGAGGGGCCGCAGCGCCAGCCCGCCGAACGCGCAAACGGGGATGAACGCCGCGAGCATCCACATGGCGTCCGCGTACTCGGCGCCGGAGTACCCGGCGATGGCCGCACGCAGCGCGGTGATCGCGTGCGTGGCCGGCAAGAAGGGCGAAACCGCTGAGAAGAACGGCGGGAGGAGGACGAGGGGGAACGCTCCCCCGGCACCGGAGATCTGCAGGACCAGTAGGAGGACGCCGATAGCCTTCCCGGCGTTCCCGAAAGTCGCGACCAACGTGTAGAGCATGAAGGAGAACACGACGGCGGTCAACCACCCGACGCACATGAAGAGCCACGGGTGCGTGTGCTGGACCTTGAGGAAGACGATGTCGCCCCCGAAGACGAGTGTGGCTTGGAGAAGGGCGATCGTGCCGAACACCAGGTACCTGCCGATGAACCCCGACGCCAACGGCACACGGTGGGAAGCGAAGTAGCGGCGCAGGGGGTCGTCCTCGTTCAGTCCGTCGGCCGCGTTGTCGTCGGTGACGTCGGAGCGCATGGCGATGACCATGAGGACCGAGCCGACCCACAGGGCGAGCACCGAGTACAGGGGGGCCATCTGGGAGCCGAAGTTGCCCACCGGGAATACGCGGTTCGTCTCGATGCCCACGGGAGCGGCCAGGGCCGCCGCGAGCGCCTTCGGATCCGATCCGATGATGGCGCGCACCCGTGCGATGTCGCCGCTGGTGAGGGCTTCGGCGAGGGAGTCGTGCATGCTGGTGAGCTTCCGCTCGGCCTCGCGCAGCGACTCCGCTGCCCCCTTGAAAGCGTCGCGCAGGCGCGTCAGTCCCGAGCGCGCTCCGCCGGTCCCGTCGTTGACGCCGCTCGCCGCGCTGGCCAGGGCCGCGCGCACGTTCTCCAGGGATCCGGCCCCCGCTTCGAGAGAGGACGCCAGCGAGTCGAGTTGCGGTTTGAGGGTGTTGTCGTAGTCGCCGCGCACGGTGGACACGGCGCTCTGCGCGTCGGCGATGAGCTGGGCGACGGTCGTGTGGTTGGTCTGGACCGAGGTGTTCTTGCCCTCGAGGGCAGTCGCGGCGGAGCGCAGTCCCTCGGCCAGGCCGTTGAGTCGATCGACCGCGCTCTGGAGCCGGTCCAACTGCTCGGACGGGACGGGGGAGCCCGTCAAGCCAGCCAGGGTGCTCTTGATACTCGCGTACTGCGCGGCCTGGCCCTCGAACACGCCGGCCTGTGAGCGCAGCGACGCCACGGCCGAGGCGGAGGCGCCGTCGGCCTGGGAGTACACGCCCTCGATCGACTCCGACAGCGCGGACAGGGAGGACTGCGAGGCGGAGAGCGCTCCCACCACGGAGGCGGTCGCCGTTTGGACCGCTCCGGCGAGCCCAGTGCCCCCGGAGGCGAGTCCGCTCGCACCGGATTGGGCGGCGGCACCTGCGCCCGAGGCGTTCGACACGAGCGCCGAGGTCGAGTCGAGCAGTGTGAGCGAAGCGTCCACGAGGGCCGCGTAGGCCTCGGCGCTGTTGGCCGCGGCGGCGAGGCGGGAGGCGACGGTCTGGATCCGCGTGTCGAGTGCGCCGAGGGCGCGCGTGTTCGACGGGTCCTCCATTGCGCCCGCGATGGAGGAAGCGGTGTCGAGCGCGATCTCGGCGAGCGTCTGGGCGAACACCTGGTTGACTTGGGCGGAGAGGTGCTCGGCGCCCTGGCCCGCGATCTTGGGGGCGAGCCCGTTCTTCTTCTCGTTGATGTAGTAGGTCAGGGGCGCCGAGCGCGCGTCCGGCGAGGAGAAGAACGTCATCATGTCCTTCGAGAAGTCGGCGGGGATCACGACAGCCGCGTAGTACTGGCCCGAGCGGGTCTTCTCCACGGCGCCCTCCTCCGACTCGATTGCCCAGTCGAAGTCTTCGTTCGCGCGCAGGGCGGCGACGACCTGGTCGCCGATGTTGACGGTCAGGGGGACCAGGTCGGACTTGTACCCCTGGTCGGTGTTCGCTATCGCTATGGTGAGGTTCTTCGTGTTCGAGAAGGGGTCCCACGAGGCCGCCACGTTGAACCATGTGAAGAGCGCGGGGATCGCGGTCAGGCCGAGGATGACGACGAGGCTGATAACGCTCCTGCGGGCCCGGCGCAGGTCCGCCCTGTAGACTGCCCAGATCATTCTCATTCGCCACCCCGCGCCCCGGCGCTGTCGGCCCCCGCGCCCTCGTCGGCCCCTCCGCAGGAGCACGAGTCGGCACCGCTCGACGGTCCGCCGGAACCCGATCCCCCGTCAATGCCTCCGGCGCCGTCGGCCCCCGCATCCTCGCCGGCGCGTTCTGCGTCCGCCCCGTGGGGCGGTTCCTCCTCCCCGGCCTCGGACCGGCCAGTGTCGAAGACCGACGCGAGGGAGGCGGTGACCGCGGCGGCGCCCGCCATGACGCGCGCACGCGCCCCCGCTGCCCGGCGGCGCAACAGGGAGCGCACGTCGGACTCCCCCATCGTGGAGAGCAGCCTCTGGCGGTCCAGCGCCTCGCGCAGGTACTCGACCCCGACCAGGAAGAGGATCACGAGGAGGAGCCACACGATCCAGGCCCCGAGCACGATGGGGACTTCGGCCGCATTGGTGACCGAGAGCACTGCCAGGACCGCGGGGACGACGATCCCCGCGGCCAGGCCGCCGCGTTTGATCGCGGGGTACCGGCGTTCGAAGCGCTCGATCCTGCGTGCGACGCCGCGCTGGTACCCTTCGTGGTCGGCCAGCACCGAGATGATCTGCGTGAGGCGGTAGCGGCTGGAGGGGACGCGGGTCGCCTCCGCGACGAACAGGCCCGACTGGGACAGTTCGCGCGTCATCATGGCGTTGAGGTTGACCAGGTGGGGGCGCAGCGCCAGGCCGATGGCGAAGGCGATGAGCGTGTGCGCGCCCAGGACGCCGATGTCGAGGACGTAGTGGTTGCCGTAGAAACCCCCCACCGTCTCGCGCAGCGCGTTGATCCCGTAGGTGAAGGGCAGGGCGGGGTGGAGGGCGCGGAAGAACGACGGCATCATCTCGATGGGGTACAGCCCGGCTGCACCGGGGATCTGCACGACGACGATAATGACGCACAGCCCTTTGCCTATGTGCTGCAGGCACGTGGCGAGCATGTAGATGATCGACAGGAACGCCAGGGAGACCAGGACGGCCGTGCCCACGAAGGCCGTCCTCGACGCGGTCTGCACGCCGATGACGAGGTCGCCGGCGGACACGACGAGCGCCTGCGCCACCGCGAAGATCGCCAGCAGCATCCACCTTCCCAAGTACTTCTGCGCGGATGTCAGCGGACCGGTCCCCTCCTCGTCGACCTCGAGTTTGAAAAGGATGACCAGCGAGAACGCCCCGACCCACAGGGCCAGGTTCGTGAACAGCGGCGCCATCGCCGAACCGTACGCGGCGACCGGGAAGACGGCCTCAGTCTGGATCGATGTCGGCGATGCCACGAACGCGGCGATCGCCTCCGGGCTCACGCCGAGGGAAGCGGCGAGGGCCGTCAAGGAGTTCGACGAGGCGATCGACTGGATGTCCGTGGACACCGACGACAGGTCCGACTCGATGGCCCCGAGGTTCGCAGCGGACTGGGAGGACGCGGCGGAGGCGCCGTCGAGCAGAGAGTCCATCTGGTCGAGCAGGCCGGACACCTGGGCCCTGAGGGACCGAGCCGTGGCCAGCGCGGCGCGCAGCTGGGCCGAGGAGGCCGCCATTTGGTCCAGGGCGGACGAGATCGCGGGCACCTGGTCGTCCAGGGCAGCGCGCCCCGACGAGACCGCGCCCGAGACCGCGGAGGCCGCCGAGCTCATAGAGTCCAGCGCCGTCGCCACCGCCGTCGAGGTCCCCGAGATGGAGCTGTTCAGCGCCGTCAGGTCCGTGATCGCGCTTCCGACCGCCGTGTTCTGCGCGGACAGCGAACCCAGGACGCTGGAGACGGCGGGATCGGAGGCGATGGGGAGCCCCTGCAGGTCGGCCAGCAGCTGCCCGTTCGCCGTGTTGATGGACGAGGCCTCGCCCAGCAGACCGCCGACCGCGCCCGCGGCGCCCTGGAGGCCGCCGTCCAGGGCCCCTCCGGCGCTGGCTGCCCCCGCTGCCGCCTGGGACGCTTGGGAGGCCAGTCCGTCGAGGCTGGAGGACAGCCCGGAGGAGAAGGACGACAGGGAGGTGCGCGCGTCGGAGACCAGTTGGTCCGCCGTGCCCAGCGACGCTTCCGCCGACGAGGCGGCCCCGTCGATCCCGCTGAGGGCTGTGCGCGCGGTCGACACCGATGCCTTCGCCCCCTCGATCTGCGGGTCCAGTCCCTCCAGGGAGGAGCGGGCACTGCCGAGCCCCGACGCTGCGCGGCCCATCGCGCCGACGAGCTCGGACTGGCCCGTCTCCAGCGTGGAAGCGAGGGAGGCGCCGGCTTCGGAGACGCGCTCGGAGAGGGTCCTGGCGACGGTCGCGACGAAAGCGGAGTTGATCTGGTTGTCCAGGGCGGTCGCTCCGGCCCGGGTGATCTTCGGAGCGACCGCGTTGTTCTTCTCGTTCACGTAGTACGCGATGTCGGGCCTGGTGAAGGTGCCGTCGACCACGCCCGTGAGGCTTTTCGAGAAGTCCGCGGGGATGACGAAGGCCGCGTAGGAGTCCCCGCGCTCGACCTCTGCGCGCGCCTGGTCGGCCGACACGAAGTGCCAGCCGAGTTGGTCGTTGTCCTCGAGGCGCTCTTGGAGCATGGCCCCCACGTTGACGAAGCCGATGGGTTCCCTGGTCCACCCCTCGTCCTCGTTCGCTACGGCGACGCGGATCCTCGACGTCTGGTTGTAGGGATCCCAGAAACCGACGATGTTGAACCACGCGTACAGGGCGGGCACGAACGCAAGCCCGATGATGACGATCCAGGCGGCCGGAACGTTCACCAGCCGGAAAAGATCACGACGAAGTATCCTGACGGACCCCCGCACACAATCGCCTTCTTTCCCTTACCTGCGGGCCTGCTTGACGTAGCGGCGCATCGCGCGCTCGGCCTCGCGCTGGTCCTGCTTCTCGCGCAGAGCCTGGCGCTTGTCCCACTCCTGCTTGCCCTTGGCCAGGGCGATCTCCACCTTGGCCCGCCCGCCCACGAAGTACAGTTCCAGCGGGACGATCGTGTAGCCCTTCGCGCTGGCCTTGGAGGCCATCCGGTCGATCTCGGCGCGGTGGAGCAGGAGCTTGCGCTTGCGCGTGGGCGCGTGGTTGGTCCACGAGCCCTGGGCGTACAGGGGGATGTTGGCGCCGTACAGCCACGCCTCGCCGCCGCTGACCTCGACCCACGAGTCGACCAGTGACGCCCTGCCCATGCGCAGGGCCTTGACCTCGGTGCCCATGAGCGACAGCCCAGCCTCCCACGTGTCCTCGATGAGGTAGTCGTGGCGGGCGCGCTTGTTGCGGGCGACCGTCTTCTTCGCGTCCGAGGCGGCTTTGCGCCGCTCCCCCTCCGTGGCTTTCGGCTTCTTCCATTCCTTGGGCACGACTGCCTCCCTCCGACGACGGATCCCGTTTGGCCGCAAGGGAAGGCCCCCGCAGCGGAAACACTACGAGGGCCAATCCTAACGCGGATCAGAGGTAATCCATGGGTTCAACGTAGTTTCCGTTCTGCCGGACACCGAAATGCAGGTGGCAGCCCGTCGCGTACCCGGTCGAGCCGACCTCGCCCAGGGCGTCGCCCGCGTTCACGTACTGCCCGGGCGAGACGTACTGGGCCTGCATGTGCAGGTACTCCGTGATCACCGAGTTGCCGCCCACCATGCCGTGGTTGACGTCCACGTAGTTGCCCGCGGACACGTCGGCGGACACGGCGTTGACATAGCCCGATGCGACCGCGCGGATGACCGTCCCGCAGTCAGCGGCCATGTCGGTGCCCGAATGGCCTTTCATGATGCCCAGAACCGGGTGGTAGCGCATCCCGAACGGGCTGGTCACGACGATCGGGATGTCCAGGGGGCTGCGGAAGCCGGAGGACGACGTGTAGGTGGCGCCCGAGGCCTGGTTCGCCTCGTCGATCTGGGACAGTTCGGCACTGCGCGCCTGGTAGTCGGCCTCCGCCTGGGCCAGCGAGGCCTCGACCTCGCCCTTGCGCGAATCCCACTCGGTCTGCTTGGCCTGCGCGTCGGCCCTGAGGGTGTTGAGCTCGGCCAGCGTGGAGTCGGCCTCCTGCTTGGCGGCCTGCGCGTCCTCCTCGGCCTGCCTCGCCTGTTCCTCCAGGGAGCCGATGCGGTTCGTGATCGCCTCCTGCCGGGTCTGCTGGGTGCGCTGGGAGGACTGGACGTCCAGGGCGGCGTTCACCGTCTGCGTCTCGGCGCGCAGCGCGGCGTCCGCAGCCGAGGCCCGCTGCTCGATCGAGGCGGAGCCCTCGGCGGTGAGGGCGAGCGTCACCGCCGACGCGCCCCCCTCCCGGTACTTGCGGCGCACCAGTTCTCCGATCGCGGCCGACGCCTGGGACTGGTCCTGCTCGGCCTGGGTGATCTCCGAGTCGATGGACGCCTTCTCGGACTTCGCGGCCCGCAGCTGCCCCTCCAGGACCGCGTGCTCGCGCACGGCCGTGTCGTAGTGCGTCCCAGCCTCGTCGGCCTTGGTCTGCGCCTCGGGGATCTGCCCGTTGAGGGACTGCAGGTCGACGAAGACCTGCGCCAGGTTCGCGTCGATGCCCTCCAGCTGGGCCCGCAGCTCGTTCATGCTGGCCTCGGCCGCCTCCTTCGCCGCCTCCGCGGCGTCGCGGTCGTCATCGGCGACCGTCGTGGGCGCGACCACCGCCCCCAGGGCCAGCGCCACCGCGAGGGCCCCGCACGCCCGGGCGAACCGCGCCCTGCTCCGTCTCCTGCCCGCACGCATCGCTCATGCCCTCGTGTACTTGGCCAGGGAGAACGCCGAGGCGATGACCGCCAGCAGGACCGCCGCCGCTATGAGGACCGGCGACATGATCCCCACGTGGGCCATCCCGATGAAGTTCGTCCACTTGAAGGAGGGCGCCAACCAGCCCTGGACGATGAAGTGCACGCCCGCGAAGAGGGTCCCGATGGCGAGTCCGGCGCCCACCAGGGCCGCCAGCGCGCCCTCGATCATGAACGGGGCCTGGATGAACAGGTTCGACGCGCCCACGTAGCGCATGATCTGGGTCTCCTGCTCACGGCTCATCGCGCTCAGGCGGATCGTCGTGGAGATCAGCAGGACCGCGGCGACCACCATGATGCCGCCCAGGCCCAGGGCGGCCGTGCGGGCGGCGCCGAGCACTTTGAACAGGGGCTCGACGATCTCGCGCTGATCGCGCACTTCGGAGACCCCGGGCGTGCCCGAGAACTCCTCCTTGATGACCGAGTACTGCTCGGGGTTGACCAGCTTGATGCGGAAGGAGACCTGCAGCATGTCCGGGGTGGTCCACTGCCCCAGGTTGGAATCGCCGTTGAGCTTGACGAAGTTCTCGTACGCCTCCTCCTTCGACTCCTCGTAGTACTGCTGCACGTACTGGCCCATCTCCTGGGAGTCCAGGCGCGCGCGGACCGCCGCGATCTGCTCCTCGGTGGCCTCGGCGCCGTTGCAGTTCTCCGACCGGTCGTCGATGGCGCACATGTAGACCGAGACCTCGATCTTGTCGTACCAGTCCGTGCGCATCTTGGACACCTGCATCTGCGACAGCCCCGCGATCCCCACGAAGAGGAGGGACACATAGGTCACCAGGATGACGGCGACGCTCATCGCGCGGTTGCGCGACAGGCCCTTGCCGACCTCGGAGAAAATAAAACGCAGTTTCATGCTCTACCCCTGTTCGCCTCTACCGCGCGGCCCCGTAGACGCCGCGCGACTGGTCGCGCACCACCTCGCCCTGCTTGAGCTCGATGACGCGTTTGCGCATCTGGTTGACGATGTCCGCGTCGTGCGTGGCCATCACGACGGTGGTCCCCGTGCGGTTGATGCGGTCGAGCAGGCGCATGATGCCCAGCGAGGTCTCGGGATCGAGGTTGCCCGTCGGCTCGTCCGCCAGCAGCACCTCCGGGCGGTTCACCATCGCGCGCGCGATCGCCACGCGCTGCTCCTCGCCGCCCGACAGCTCGTGCGGGAGGCGCTGCTCCTTCCCGGACAGGCCCACCAGCTCCAGCGCGTCCGGCACGGCGGACTCGATGGCGTGCTTGGGCTTGCCGATCACCTGCATGGCCAGGGCGACGTTCTCGTACACCGTCTTCGAAGGCAGCAGGCGGAAGTCCTGGAAGACCGTGCCGATCTGGCGGCGCAGCTTCGGGACTGCCCAGGTCGACAGGCGCGAGACGTCCTTGCCCAGGACCCACACCTTCCCGGATGTGGCCTTCATCTCGCGCATGACCAGTTGGAGGAAGGTCGACTTGCCCGAGCCGGACTTGCCGACGAGGAACACGAACTCCTCCCGCTCCACCTCCAGGGACACGTGGTCGAGCGCGGGCTGGGCACCAGGCGTGTACACCATGGTGACATCATCAAAACGAATCATGGGGCCGTCCGATCAGAATCAACAGTCATGACCAGCCTAGGCACCGGCCCCCTGCCCCGTCCCGCGACACGCCCTAGGTGTCGAAGCCCTCAGCGATCGCCGCTCTGCCCGTTCTTGCGCCAGCGGATTCCGGCGTTGATGAACCCGTCGATGTCTCCGTCGAAGACGGCCTGGGGGTTGCCCGACTCGAACTCCGTGCGCAGGTCCTTGACCATCTGGTACGGCTGCAGGACGTAGGAGCGCATCTGGTCGCCCCACGAGGCCTTCACGTCGCCCGCCAGCTCCTTCTTCTTGGCCTGCTCCTCCTCGTGGCGCAGCACGAGCAGCCGGGACTGCAGGACGCGCAGTGCGGCCGCGCGGTTCTGGATCTGCGACTTCTCGTCCTGCATGGACACGACGATCCCCGTGGGGATGTGGGTCATGCGCACGGCGGAGTCCGTCGTGTTCACCGACTGGCCGCCCGGGCCCGAGGAGCGGAAGACGTCGACCTTGAGCTCGGACTCGGGGATCTCGATGTGGTCGGTCGACTCGATGAGGGGGATGACCTCCACGGCGGCGAAGGACGTCTGGCGCCTGCCCTGGTTGTCGAAGGGGCTGATGCGCACCAGGCGGTGGGTGCCCGCCTCCACGGAGAGGGTCCCGTAGGCGTAGGGCGCCTGGACCTCGAAGGTGGCGGACTTCAGGCCCGCCTCCTCCGCGTAGGAGGTGTCCATCACCTTGGTGGCGTAGCCGTGGCGCTCGGCCCAGCGCAGGTACATGCGCAGCAGGATCTCCGCGAAGTCCGCGGCGTCGACGCCTCCGGCGCCGCTGCGGATCGTGATGACCGCGTTGCGCTCGTCGTACTCGCCGTCGAGCAGCGTGCGGATCTCGAGGTCCGACACGTCCTTCTTGAGGGCGTCCAGGTCCGCCGCGGCCTCGTCGAGGATCTCCTCGGCCTCGTCGGGGTCCTCCCCCGCCATCTCCACCATCGCCTCGAGGTCGTCGATGCGCTCGCCCATGCGCACCACCCGGTCGAGCTCGCTCTGGCGGTGGCTGAGCGCGCTGGTCACCTCCTGGGCGCGGGCCGGGTCGTCCCACAGGTCGGGGGCGGCCGCCTTCTCGTTGAGCTCGGCGATCTGGGCGCGCAGGCGCTCGGGCCGCACCACCGCCAGGACGTTGTCCATGGTGAGGCGCAGGGACTGGATCTCTTCAGTGAATTCAATGGCCACGACGCCAGGTTAGCCGATCCGCGCCCCGGCCACCCACGCGCGCGCCCGCGGCGCCGACTCCCCCCGCTCACGCACACAAGGACCCCGATTTACGAAACACGCGCCGCACACAAGGGCTTGATTCCGCCCTTGTGTGCGGCGCCGTGTTGTCTAATTCCCTTCCTTGTGTGCGGTACCGGGAGGGAACGGGCGTTGAACGAAGGGCCGACCCCGGGCCGGTCCCGGGCGGATGCGCCCCAGGACGGGCCCGTGGGACGCCCTCCCGTGCGCGGGCGTCAGGCGCTCGCCGTCTCCCCCGACTCCAGCAGCCACGCCTTCTCCGCCTCGATCCCGATGCGCACCACCTGCCCCTCGGCGAGGATCTCGTCCTCGCGGGGATCCGACACGACGCAGACCAGGGAACCGGACTCCGTCTCGATCTCGTACTCGACGGTCTCCCCGTAGAAGATGCTCGTGACGATCTGCCCGAGTCCGCCCGTGAGCGCCTGGGGCGCCTCGTCGAGCGGGGACAGCCGCAACGACTCGGGGCGCACCAGAAGGACCACGTCGCCGCCGGAGCGCGCCGCCGCGAGCGCGTCGGCCTGGGCCCGCACCTCCAGCTCGCCGCCGAGCGCGCGCACCCGCACCCGGTCGCCCTCGGCGTCCAGCACCTGCGCCGGCAGGAAGTTCGCGCGCCCCACGAAGTCGGCGACGAACACGGAGGCGGGGTGGAGGTAGATCTCCGCGGGGGTGTCCACCTGCTCGATGCGCCCCGCGTTCATCACGACGATGCGGTCCGACATGGCCATCGCCTCGGACTGGTCGTGGGTGACGTAGACGGAGGAGATGCCCAGGCGCTTCTGCATCCGCCGGATCTCCACGCGCATCTTCACCCTCAGCTTCGCGTCGAGGTTCGACAGCGGCTCGTCGAAGAGGAGGACCTTGGGCCGCACCACCATCGCGCGCGCGAGCGCCACGCGCTGCTGCTGGCCGCCCGACAGCTGCGAGGGCGCGCGTCCTGCCATCGCCGTGAGGTTCATCGCCGCCAGGGCGACGTCGACCGCCTCGTCCACCTGCGCGTCGGGCATTTTGCGCAGTTTGAGGCCGTAGGCGACGTTCTCGCGCACCGACAGGTGGGGGAACAGCGCGTAGGACTGGAAGACCATCGACATGGGCCGCTTGTTCGGGGGGACGGACACCATGTTCTCGCCGTCCAGCAGCACCTCCCCACTGGTGGCGTCCTCGAATCCCGCGATCATGCGCAGCGTCGTCGTCTTGCCGCAGCCGGAGGGCCCGAGCAGGGTGATGAACTCCCCGGGGAGTATGTCGAGGTCGACGTGGTCGACGGCGGTCACCGCGGAGTCCCCCTGGCCGAAGGTCTTCGTCAGGGACGCCAGGGAAAGGCTGCCCTGGGCCTCGTCGGCCGGCGCGCCGTCACCGGCGGCGCTCTCCAGGGAGGATTGGGTGGTGGACATTGTCTTCTCCTTGTTCTCCGGGCTCACAGGCCCGCGCGGCTCTGCGCGGCCACGGACTTGTCGCGCACCAGCAGGTTGGTGAGGCCGATCACGGCCATGACGATGACGATGAGGATCGTGCAGAACGCGAACGCGTTGCCGAAGCGCCCCGCGTCGACCTCGGCGAGGATCTGGGAGGTCATGATCTTCGTCTTCGGCGTGGTGATGAAGACGATCGGGGACAGCGTCGTCATAGACCGTGCGAAGGCGTAGGTCAGGCCCGCGATGAAGGCGGGGCGGATCAGGGGCAGCGTGACCTTCACGAAGGTCTGCAGGCCCGAGGCGCCCAGCGAGGTCGACGCCTCGTCGATGCTCTTGTCGATCTGCTGCAGGCTGGCGATGCCCGAGCGCTGGCCCGACGGCATCGAGCGGGCGACGTAGACGAGGATGATCGCCAGCGCCCCGCCGAAGACCGCGCTGCCCCCGGCCAGGGCGGGCAGGAGCATCACGTGCCCGATGATGACGGGCTTGTTGTAGGTGATGAGGTAGCCGATGCCCAGCACCGTGCCCGGCACCGACAGGCCCAGCATCCCCAGGAAGTCCATGAGGCCCGCGCTGGCGCGCAGCCTCACGACCACCAGCCACGCGACCACCATGCCCAGCAGGCCGGCGATCGGCGTGGCGATGAGCGCGAGGATGGTCGTGTCGATCATCGCGTCGTTGCCGATCCCGGAGAGCACGTACTGGAAATTGCGCAGGGTGAAGGTGTTGTCCACCCCGAGGATGTTGACGAAGGCCCCGATGATGACCGTCGCGTAGACGACGACCACGAAGCCCGCGAGCACGGCGGTCACGGCGCCCAGGGGGATGCGCGCGGCGTTGGCCCGCACCATGCGCACCCGCCCGGTGGGCTTGCCCGTCACGGTCACCGCGGACGAGCGCCCCGCCCAGTAGCGCTGGAGCAGGAAGACCAGCAGCGCGGGGACCAGCAGGACCAGCGAGTAGGCGCTGCCGGCGGCGGTGTTGAACTCGCCGTTGATCGCGATGTAGGCCCGCGAGGCGAGGACCGTGAAGTCGCCGCCGATGACGAGGGGGTTGGCCAGGTCCGCGATCGCCTCGACGAAGAGCAGCAGGAAGGACGCGGCGAAACCGGGGATCAGCATCGGCAGGGTCACCGTGCGGAAGACCCTCCACGGGGAGGCGCCGAGGGAGGCGGCGGCCTCCTCCATGGCGGGGTCGAGGTTGCGCAGCATCCCGAGCATGTTCATGTAGGCGACGGGGAAGAAGGACAGGGTGAGCACCAGCGTCAGGCCGGACAGTCCGTAGATGTCCCACCGCTGGCCGAAGATCTGGCTCGAGATGATGCCGTTGCGCCCGAAGAGGGTGATCGACGACGTCGCCACCGCGAAGGGCGGGGACACGATGGGGACCAGGCAGATGAGGTGGAGGAGTTTCTTGCCCGGCATGTCCACGCGCGCCTGGACGTACGCCATGAAGAAGCCGACGAGGGTGCCGGCCAGTCCGACGACGCACCCGAGGACGATGGTGTTGACGATGATCGTGCGGTTCGTCGTCGATGACAGGATCGAGCTGAGGACCTCCGTCCCCTCCTTGGAGAAGGCGCGGGAGAGGACCGTGGCCAAGGGGGCGAGCACGAGGAGGACGAGGACCAGGGCGATGACGCCGACGATGGCGACCGTCACCGGGTCCTGTCGCACCCTGGTGCGCGCGGCGCGCGCCGGGCGCGCGGGCGCGGGGGCTTGTGGGGGCATGGCTGTTCCATTCGTGCGGGCGGGGTCCCATGCGGACCCCGCCGCGGGTCGGGGCGGTGGTCGGGCTGGGCAGGGGCCGCCCCCGCCCTGCGCTGAGGGCGGGGGCGCGGGTGTCACTCGCGCGGCTGCGCGGCGATCTCCTCGTCGAACCTGGCGGTGAGGGCAGGCTTGGCGGCGGACGCCGCGGCGAAGTCGTAGTCGATGAGGGAGACCTCGTCGAGTTTGACCATCTTGTCGTTGGCCTTGGCCTTCGGGTTGGTGAGGACCTGGTTGGATCCGACGGTCTGGCCGATGTTCTGGGCCTCAGGGGAGATCGCCCAGTCGATGTACTTCTTGGCGGCCGCGGAGTGCTTCGAGTTGGCCACCAGGGCCACTCCGCCGATCTCGTAGCCGGTCCCCTCCTTGGGGAAGGAGACGACGAGGTCCTTCATGCCCTCGTCGCGGTATTTCACGCAGTCGTGGGAGAAGACCAGGCCGACGCCGACCTCTCCGCGGCCGGCGATCTGGCCGGGGGCCGTGCCGGACTTGGTGTACTGCAGGACGTTGTTGTGCATCTGCTTCATGTAGTCCAGGGCGCCGTCCTCGCCGCCGCGCAGGACGACCTGGGTCCACAGCGTCGTGAACGCGGTGCCCGAGGTGGAGGGGTGCGCGGTGGAGATCTGCCCTTTGAGGGCGGGGTCGAGCAGGTCGTCCCAGGAGTCGGGCACCTCGACGCCGAGGTTGTCCAGGACGGCCTTGTTCGAGCAGAACCCGAGGACGCCGACGTAGACGCCCGTCCAGTTGTGGTCGGGGTCCTTGTACTTGGCGGGGATCTCGGCTGCGGACGGCGAGTCGTAGGCCTCGATGAGGCCCTTCTCGACGGCGGCCCCGTAGCCGTCGACGGGCCCGCCGTGCCAGACGTCGAACTCGGGGTTGTCCTTGGCGGAGTCGAGGCGGGCCACGGCCTCGCCCGACGACAGCCGCACGTAGGTGGCGGTGATGCCGGTGGACGCGGTAAAGGTCTCGGTCCACTTCTGGCACAGATCCTCCATCGCGCCGCACGCGATGGTGATCGTCTCCGAGCCGGCGGCGGACTGGATCTGCTCGTCGGTTACCACGCAGGCGCTGAGCGCGAGCATTCCGACTGCTGCGACCCCCGCGAGCGGGGCGAGGCGTCTATTCGTCATTGGGACTCTCCTTCGAATCGGACGGGGCGGCGCTGGGACGGGGCGGCCCGCTGCCTGCCCCAATCATCCCGCCGCGCGCCGCGGCCCCGGGGCACGGCTCGGTAACGCACGGTAACGCCGCGGTTACCCGGGGGCGATGACGGGCATCATGTAGCCCACCCCGCGCACCGAGCGCACGTACTGGGCGCCCTGGGGCCCCAGCGCCTGGCGGACCCTGTACGCCGTCGTCTTGATCATGTCCTTGCCGCCGCTGGTCTCGTGGGTGGACCACACGAGGTTGAGCAGCTCCCTGTAGGTGACGGCCTCCCCCACACGGGCGGCGAGGACCCCGAGGAAGCGCTCCTCCGTGGCGGGCAAGCCGATCCGGCGCCCCGACAGGAACACCCGGTGGGCGGCGGCGTCGACCTCGAGGGCGCCGTTGCGCACCACTGCGCTCCCTCCGCCCCGCCACCGGCGCACCAGGGCGAGGGCGCGCAGCGTGAACTCCCGGGGGCTGAAGGGCTTGGTCACGTAGTCGTCGGCGCCGGTCTCCAATCCGCGCACACGGTCGCCCTCCTCCGACAGGGCGGTGATCATCATGATGGGCACGTCGGAGACCGCCCGTATCCTCTCGGCGATCACCAGCCCCGACACGACGGGGATCATAAGGTCCAGGACGACCAGGTCGAAACTGCCCGACTTGAAGAGCTCCCACGCCTTGGCGCCGTTGCCCGCGGTGACGACCTCGAACCCGGCGGTCTCCAGCGCGAAGCGCATGATCATGAGGATCTGCGGCTCGTCGTCGACGACGAGGGCGCGCGGCGCCTCCCCCTGCGCGCCCATCACGCGGCCCCCCGCGCGGGTGCGGGCCACTGCCTGCGCGGAAGGGTGAGGTAGAACGTCGTGCCCCTGGTCGCGATCGTGTCGACGAGGACCCGGCCGCCGTGCAGCTCGACGATCTTCTGGGTGATCATCATCCCCAGGCCCGTCCCGGGCCGCACGCTGCCCCCTGTGGCGAAGGGGACGAAGAGGCGCTCGCGCTCCTCCGCGCTCATCCCCGCCCCGTTGTCGCTGACGCTGATGGTGACGTCGTCCTCGGAGTCCGCGACGGCGACGAGGATCGACACGCCCTCCCCGGCGTGGCGGGCGGCGTTGTTGACGACGTTGGCGATGGCCTGGCCCATCAGCCGCGGATCCACGCGCACGTGGATGGGCGCGCCGTGGTTGTCCAGGCGGATGTTCGCGCTGTGGAAGCGGCGCATCTGGGCGACGTTGTCCCGCACGAGACCGCGGATCTCGACGCGCCTGGGCCTGAGGGTGAACAGCTCGGACTCCATGCGGATCTCGGCCAGCAGGTCGTCCGCCATCTCGATGACCTGGTTGGAGTTCTCCGCGATGGTCTTCGCGAAGCGGTGCTGCACGGGGTTCAGGGGCCCCGCGCTCCCGTCGAGCAGGAGCTCGGCGGCCCCTCTGACGACGGTGAGCGGGGTGCGGAGCTCGTGGAAGAGCACGCCCGGGCGGCGCACCCGCTCCTCGTGCACCGCGCGCAACGCGGCGAGCTCGGCGCGCGCCCGCCCGGCGCAGCGCCACTGCCGGACCGCGAGGACCGCGCACACGGCTGCCGCGAGCGCGGCGGCGGTCAGCGCCCACTCCATCGTCCACCTCCTCGCTGCCCAACGCTACCGCATGCCCTGGGCAGTGGCGAAGGGCAGCGCGGGGGAGGGAGGCGCCCGCCTCCCTCCCCCGCGCCCGGGTCACGTCAGATCACGCCGAGGGAGACCATCGCGTCGGCCACCTTGCGGAAGCCCGCCAGGTTCGCGCCCGCCACGTAGTCGCCGGGAACGCCGTACTCCTCGGCGGTGGCAACGGTGTTGGCGTGGATATCGACCATGATCTGGTGGAGCTTCGCATCGGTCTCAGCGAAGGGCCACTGGGTGCGGCCGGAGTTCTGCTGCATCTCCAGGCCCGAGGTGGCCACGCCGCCCGCGTTGGAGGCCTTGCCGGGGGCGTAAGTCACGCCCGCCGCCTGCAGCGCCTCGATCGCCTCGGGGGTGGTGGGCATGTTCGCGCCCTCGGCGACCAGCTGCACCCCGTTCTTGATGAGCGACTGGGCGCCCGAAAGGGGGAGCTCGTTCTGAGTGGCGCACGGCAGGGCCACATCGCAGGGAACGTCCCAGATCGCGCCCGAGGGCACGAAAGTGGCGCTGGGGCGCTCGGCCGCGTAGTCGGAAACGCGCCCGCGGCGCACCTCCTTGACCTCCTTCAGCAGGGGGACGTCGATGCCGGCCTCGTCCAGGACGTAACCCGAGGAGTCGGAGACGGCGACGACCGTGGCGCCCAGTTGCTGGGCCTTCTCAGTGGCGTAGATCGCGACGTTCCCGGAGCCTGAGACGACGACGCGCTTTCCGTCGAAACCCGAGCCCTTGGCGGCCAGCATCTCGGCCGCGAAGTACACGAGGCCGTAGCCGGTCGCCTCGGTCCGCACGTAGGAGCCGCCCCAGGTCAGCCCCTTACCGGTCAGGACTCCGGCGTCGAAGCGGTTCTTGAGGCGCTTGTACTGGCCGAACATGTAGCCGATCTCGCGCCCGCCCACGCCGATGTCGCCCGCGGGCACATCCGTGTCGGGGCCGATGTGGCGCGACAGCTCGGTCATGAAGGACTGGCAGAAGCGCATGACCTCGGCGTCGGACTTGCCCTTGGGATCGAAGTCCGATCCGCCCTTGCCCCCGCCCATGGGCAGGCCGGTGAGGGCGTTCTTGAAGATCTGCTCGAAGCCCAGGAACTTGATGATCGACAGGTTCACGGAGGGGTGGAAGCGCAGGCCGCCCTTGTAGGGGCCCAGCGCCGAGTTGTACTCGACGCGGAAGCCGCGGTTGACGCGCACGCGCCCGGCGTCATCGGTCCACGGGACCCGGAAGAGCAGTTGGCGCTCGGGCTCGACGACGCGGTCGATGACCGACAGGTCGGCGTACTCGGGGTGGCGCTCGACCAGGGGGGCGATCGTCAGGAGGACCTCGTAGACGGCCTGGTGGAACTCCGCCTGGGCGGGGTCCCGGTCCAGCACTGCCTGGAAGACGGTCTGCAAACTGGGGCTGAGTCGCGATGGATCAAATATGCTCATGCGCCATAGTTTAAATACTCTTTACCTTCGTTTGGGGAGCGGTGTTCACATTGTGGCCATCGAGGGCACCGGCGCCCGCCAGCGCGCCCGCAGTCGCGGGAACGCCCCCTCGCGGGCGGGCGCCCGACGGCACGGCTACTGCGGGCCGGTCTCCGGCGGGTCACCCCTCGTGCACGCGGGCGCTCGACGAGCGGACCAGGACGGGGGCGGCCGCCGTGGCCAGGAAGGACGGCAGGAACGCCACGGTCGCCCGCGCGCGGACGCTGACGCGCAGATCGCCGTCCGCCAGGGACGCCGACTCGATCCGCACCCCCTCTCCGACGGCGCACGTTGTGCCGCCCATCTGGGCGAGGGCGCGCTCGGCCGCCACTGTCGCGTCCGGAAGGCTCGCGGGGACGCCGTCCGCGTCAGCGCCCTCATCCGCACCGTTGCCCGCGCCCTGGCCCACACCGGCGCCGGAGCCCCCGGCGTAGACGCTGGCGCCGTCGATGACTCCGGCAGCCGTGGCCGCGACGCGGTCCGCGCACGCCAGGAGCCTGCGGTCCTGCACCGCCACGCCCGTGACCGCTATCGACACCAGCAGGAACACGCACACGAAAGCGCACGCCGCGCAGGTGAGCAATCCCACCCTCCCCTCCTCGGGGTCGCGGCCGGGGACAGCGCGCCCGGACCCCCTACCCATCGGCGTCCACCTCCTGGACGGGGCTCACCGCACTCGATTGGACGGGGATGCCCGGAGCGCCGAGCCACCGGGGCACCAGGGGCAGGGGGACCACAGTCGACACTGTCACGGACGCCTGGCCGCCCGGCGAGGCGCACCCCTCGCACGACGCCTCCACCACCGGCTGGCCGGCGACCCCGAAATCGGCGAAGGCCAGGCCGACCTGGGCCTGCGCCCGCTCCTCCCCGTCGTCGGGGTGGGAGGCGATGATCCGCACCGCCTCGCGCGCTCCGGCGTCGGTGGCGAAGACCGCGGCCTGCACCCACGACGCGGCGACGATGATGTAGACGACGGGGACCACCAGCACCGCGAAGAACCCGATGAACTCCACGACGGCGTCCCCTCGCTCCCCGTCGGCCCGGCCCCTATCCGCCGTCATCGGCGCCCTCCTCCACCAGCGACGTGCCGCGCACGCTCATCCACCTCGGCCCCATCCCCAGCAGGAGCGGCAGGGGGGCGCGCACTGTGACGACCAGGACGCTGCGTCCGCCGACCTCCTCGTAGGAGGTGGTGACCTCGCTGTCCCGGGCGCCGCCGGCGATGGTGGCGAGCACCTCGTTCGTGCGGACCACCGCCTCGGCGGCGTCCCCGCCGAGCAGCCCGCCCCGCCTGGCCCCCTCCGAGGCCGCCGAGACCGTCAGGCTCCGCACGTGCAGGGCGAACGCCAGTTGCACGAGCGCCAGGACGACGAGCACGACCAGCGTCTGGACCAGGACCGTCGAGGCGACCTCCGACCCCTCCTCGCCGCCGGCGCCCTCAGATGCCCGCGATCGAATCCATCGCACGGTTGAAGATCTCCACGAGCCGGTCCGAGGCCACGCCCCAGATGAGGACGACGAGGGCGGCCGTCATGAGGGTGATGAGCACCCACCCGGGCACGTCCCCCCGTTCACGGTCGTCCTCGGAGCGCCGCAGCGCGGCGCGCACGCGGTTCAGCAGGGTTCTCATAATGTTTCCTCTCACTGGTGTTGCGGTTACGGGGTGATGTCGAGGGCCATGAGGCCCGGGTAGAGGGCGAAGAGGACTGTGACGGGCAGGATGAGGAAGACCACGGGGAAGAGCATGGCGATCTCCCTCTTGCCGCCCTCCTCCATGAGGCGCTGGCGCGAGGCCTCGCGGATGTCGCGCGCCTGGTCGTGGAGCACCGCCGCCAGGGGGCTGCCGCGCCCGATGGCGGTGGACAGCGTCTGGCACAGCCGCGACAGGGCCGGGGAGTCGTTGCGGGCGGCCAAGTCCGTCAGCGCCCGCACCGACGGCGCCCCCAAGCGGATGTCGGCCACGGCGCGGGCGAGCTCGTCGCCCAGGTCCGAGTGGGACAGGGACGCGACGCGGTCGAGGGCGGCGGGCACCGACTCCCCGGCCCCGACCGCCAGGGCGAGCAGCTCCGAGGCATCGGGGACCGCGGCCTCCACGCGCCGCTGGCGGCTGCCCGCGCGCGCCGTCAGCAGCCGGTCCCACGCGCTCATGCCCACGACGCACCCCAGGAGGGCGACGACGACGATCCCCGCGACGCCGCGCCCGCCGCGCCCCGCCATCGCCGGCGAGGCGGCCAGGGCGCCCGCGCACAGCCCCGCGACCCCCGCTCCGGCCTGGGCCGCCCGGAAGCCCACGGCGTCCGTGGGCGATCCCGCCAGTTCCAGGCGCCGCTCCACGGACCGCGTGGTCGAGCCCAACGAGTCGAGCAGCCGCGCGCCCCACAGGCACGCCAGGCCGGACCACGTGGGGCCCCGCGGCGCGGGGGCGGGCGACCCCTGGGCGACGCGGGCGCTGAAATCGGGGAACTGGTCGCGGGCGCAGACCGCCACGAGGACCAGGCCCGCTCCGAGCAGCAGGCCGGCCGCGACGGGGGCCAGATGGGACGAGAGGACGAATAGCACCGGGCTCCTCCTACCTCATGGTCCTGGGGTCGGTGGACAGGCGCGAGAGCACCCGCATGAGGGCGTAGGCCGCGACGCAGCACGCGCCCCCCAGGGCCAGGACCGCCATGCCCTGGGGGGTGTTCCACACGCGGGCGCTGCGGGCGCCCTGGGAGATGAGCAGCAGCACCGCCCACGGGGCGGCGACCCCCAGGCGGGCCGCGCCCACCGTCCACGACTGGCGCGCCTCCAGCTCACCGCGCACGCGCGCGTCCTCGCGCAGCAGCACTGCGAGGTCGGTGAGCAGGCGCGCCAGGTCCGCGCCGCCGACGCTGCGCGCCAGGCGCAGGGCCTCCACGATCCGGTCGGCCACCGGGTCGGCGAGGCGGTCCTTGAGCCGGTCGAGCGCCACGTCGAAGCGCCCGTGCGCCCTGTAGTCCTGCCCGAAGGCCTCGAAGGCGCCGCGCAGGGCGGGCGGCCCGCCCGAACCCAGGTCGGCCAGCAGCGTGGGCAGGGCCGCGCCGGCGCGCACGCCCGGACACCAGGGAGTCCACGACCTCGGGCCACGCCTCGCGCGCCTCGCGGGCGCGCCTGTGGGAGCGCGAGGACACCCAGGCCGCGGGCAGCGGCGCGGCGACCACTCCCATGGCCAGGCCCACCGCCCACGTCTCGGTCACCACGAAGGAGGCGACCAGGGCCAGCAGCGCGCACGCGAGGCAGACGAGGACCAGCCTGGGCCCGTCCATGCCCGGCAGATCGGCCCGGCGCACCATGTCGCCCCACCGCCTGGCCCACGCGGGCGCCGCCAGGCGCACCGGGGGCGCCCCGACTGCGGCGGACAGGCACAGGAGGGCTCCGATCCCCCCGATGAGCCCTGGGACGACCGGGCTCATGGCCGCCCCCAGGACAGCAGATCCGACAGGGAGTGCCCGGCGGCGGCGAAGCGCTCGTGCATGTCCAGTGCGCCGCTGCCGCGCTCGAGGCGCGCGCCGTCGTACTCCCACAGCACGGCCGTCTCGATGCGTGTGCCCTCGACCCGCCCAGGCACGGCGAGCACCTCCGACAGGTGGCGAAGGCCGTCGGGGGCGCGGTGGACGTGGCACACCAGGTCGACGCTGGCGGCCAGGGTGGGGACCACGAAGCCCGAGGTCACGTTCTCCCCCGCCAGCAGCGGCAGCACCGCCAGCTTGTCCAGCGCCTCGCGGGCCGAGTTCGCGTGCACGGTCGCCATGCCCGGCACACCCGCGTTGAGGGCGACCAGCAGGTCGAGGGCCTCGGCACCGCGCACCTCGCCGACGACGAGGCACTCGGGGCGCATGCGCAACGACTCGCGCACGAGGTCGCGCAGCGCGATCTCCCCGCGCCCCTCGACGCTGGGCGGGCGCGTCTGCATGGCGACGTGGTCCCAGTTCGCCAGTGACAGCTCGAAGACCTCCTCGCAGGTGACGACCCGCCGCGAGCGCGGCAGCTCCCCCGCCAGCGCGCGCAGCAGCGTCGTCTTGCCCGCCTGAGTCCCCCCGGACACGACCACGGACAGCCCCACGGCGACCGCGGCGCGCAGGAAGGCGGCGACGGGGGCAGGCACCATCCCGGCGTCGACCAGGTCCGCCAGGGTCCGCGCCCTCTGGACGTGCTTGCGGATGTTCACCGACCACGACTGCGACGTGACGGGCGGGATCACGACGTGGAGGCGCTCGCCCGTGTCCAGGGTCGCGTCGACGAAGGGGTGGGACAGGTCGAGGCGCCGCCCGGAATGGGCGAGCATGCGCTCGACGAGGTCGCGGACCTGTTCCTCGCGCAGGATCAGGGTGGTGAGCTCGGACACCCCTGCGCGCGCCGCGAAGACGCGCGAGGCGGAGTTGATCCACACCTCCTCCACCTCCGGGTCGTCGAGGAGGTCCTGGATGGGGCCGAGCCCGCAGATCTCGGCCATGAGGGCGCGGACCAGCCGGTCGCGCTCCTGGGGCGACAGGGGGTGGGCGAGCGCCTCGACCGCCTCGTCGACGGTCCTCGCGACCCGCCCCGCCTCGCGCGCCGGATTGATCGCGCGCGCGGCCAGGCGCTCGCGCACCCACGCCGCGTGCTCTTCGACCAGGGCATCGTCCATCGCCACCTCCACGTGACATGCATCTCAGACCCGTTTACAGAGAAGCTAACAGAGTTTTCAAACAAGGATCAAGACCCCCGGCCAACTGTGGATAACTCGAGCGCCGTTCCCCCATACACGCGCCAGGCGCGGTACCTTGGGACAGTGACTATGACACCGCTCAAACTTGCCGCCCTGGCCACCGTCGCCGTCCCAGGGCTACAGGTGACGGGCCTGCGCGCCGATTCCTACAGCGACGAGGTGCGCTCCGTCGCCAATATCGTGGACGCGTCCGGCAACAGGTGGACCGTCACATGCTCCAACGAGACGATCGCCGGTCCCGCCGCCGAGGCCGAGGCCGCGATCCTCCAGCGCCTGGCCACCACCCACGACGTGAACCGCATCCCCTTCGACGTCCCCCGCATCAAGGGGACGACCCGCACGCGCGACGGGAACCGCGTCTACGTCCACCAGGACCTCGGGGGCAGGCCGTTGGAGGACTCGGACCTGGCCGACGACCCCCTGCTGCCCGCTTCGCTCGGGCGGGCCCTCGCCGCCCTGCACAACCTGCCCGAGCGCGTCTACACCGACGTGTCCGTGCCCTCGCACAGCGCCATCGAGTGCCGGGCGGGTCTGCTCTCCATGCTCGACGAGGCGCCCGCCCGGGCCGCCGTTCCCGTGAACCTGCGGATAAGGTGGCAGGGCGCCCTGGACGACCTGTCCCTGTGGCGGTTCCCGCCCGCGCCCATCCACGGGGACCTGCAGGGCAACGCCGTCTACGTCTCACGCGGTTCCGTCGTCGGCATCGCGGGCTTCACCTCCGCGTGCGTCGGCGACCCCGCAGTCGATATCGCGTGGGTGCAGGCCGTCGCCTCGGACGCGTTCCTGGAGAGGTTCCGCGAGGCGTACTCCCACGAGCGGGAGGCCACGGACCTCCACCTGTTCACCCGCGCGCAGCTCATGAGCGAGCTCGCCCTGGTGCGGTGGCTGCTCCACGGCGCCCACACTGACGACCACTCGGTGGTCGAGGAGGCGCGCGCCATGCTCGCCGACCTGTCCTCGGACCTGGGGGAGCTGAGGCTGGTCGAGTCGCGCCCCCACTCCAGCGCCGACGACCTGCTCTCCGACACGCCCATCGCCTCCGCGACGGCGCGGCGCGCCCCGGGGCGCGAGGAGCAGGCCGGACAGGGGCAGCGCAGGGCAGGGCGCGAGGAGCGGGACGGGCAAGGGCAGCGCGGGGGGCGCGGCGACCGACCGGCTGCCCGCACCCGGGCGGAGACGGGCAGGACCAGCGCCCAGCCCCCCGCCCGCGGCGGGGACGGGACGGGAAGGTGGCGCGCCGAAAGGGACGGGGCCGACCGCGCGGCC
>ERZ772764.74-NODE-74-length-65916-cov-14.170344_pt1 | contig 65916 bp, 54 predicted proteins | sample MGYA00512163_ERZ772764 | MGnify/ENA primary metagenome ERZ772764 (study PRJEB29015, sample SAMEA2737903) | human oral metagenome | biome: human oral; feature: human-associated habitat; material: dental | place: China | collected 2094 ... | reverse complement strand
GCTTACCGTTGTAGGTTACGTAGCCGTCTTGAAGAAGAAAATGGCTACTTTGTTTTGCTGTTTCATTCATTTGTTGTATCTTTGCCATTGTAATTTTGTTATTGTAATTTTAATGTTAATATTAAAGTTGCAAGTCATTAAAGGCGACGCTGTGAAGTGTCGTCTTTTTTTATTTCATTGTTACATAATACTCGCCTTTATCAGTTCGTATCTGTATCTTACCCTCTAATAGCATATTCTGTATTTTATCTATATAGGTGCGAGGGTATAGATGCTTATTACCAACCTTAAAGAACTTCACGAGCTTCAATTCTCTAAGCTGCATCATAAGGTCAGCCCTACGAGGTAGCCCCAGAGCGTTGCAAAACTCTTCAGCGGTAACATTAAGCGGTGTAACTTGTCTTATTTTCATAGTACTTTATATTTTTTTAGCAGTAACTCTCTTTCTTCATCACTCTCAAACTCGAATATATCGTCTAAATTGTCAGTTTCTGCGTATTTTTTAAGGATATCTAAATACACCTTGTTCAGAAACATATATTGCCGTTTTCTTGCCCAGCAATACACAGTATTAGGCGACTTCGATAAGTCTATCGATAAATGAGCAAGATTGTCATTAACTTTTTCTCTTATAGTGCTTGTTAGTTTCATATAGTTTTATTATTTTTGCCCTGTCAATTTGATTATTCATTTTAACAGTGCAAAGATAGAACAATGCTCTGTAACAACCAAATTTTTTACAGAGAATTTTTCTATTTATTGTTAGTTTTTTATGTAATATGCTGATTTTTAAATAAATAAAAATATGGGATTTTTTGATTTTCTGAAGAGAAAAGAGTTAGAAAAAATAAAGTACTTAGAAAATAGAGTTAAAGATTTAGAAAATCAGAACAATTATCTGTCTAAATCTCTAGCTAAATATTCACCATTAATAGATTTAGATAGTGAAGTTCAAAAAATACAAGAAAGTATAAGCAAGATAGAAAGAGATAAAATATCTGTTTTAAATCAGTATGAACAACTTAAAAACCAATACCAAACGGCTCTTATTACTTATGAGGAATTAAAAAAGAAAATAAGTATCTTTGAAGATGATTTAGAAATGGCAGAGTATGGAGTTTATCAACCTCACTTCAGTTTTGATACATCTGAGGAATATAAGCAAAAAATACTTTTTTATAGAAATGAGGCTAAGGCTATGATAAAAGAAGATAGTGCTGTAAATGGCGGTCACAGTATCACTTGGAATGGTAGCCTTTCAAAAGGGCAAGCTATGGTAAAAAAGGAAAAACAATTGATGCTACGTGCTTTTAACGGTGAAACAGATAGCTTTATAGCTAATGTAGATTGGAATAATATTCTGAAAATGGAAGAGCGATTGAATAAATCATTTGAAGCTATAAATAAAGTATATAAAGAACAAGGATTAGCTATTTCTGAAGCGTATAAAAGTTATAAAGTATGGGAACTGCAACTAACTTATGAATACAAAAAGAAGTTACAAGAAGAACGAGAAGAACAAAGGGCTATTCGAGAACAAATGAGAGAGGAGGAACGTGCTGAAAAAGAACTTGAAGCAGCAAGAATAAAGGCTGAAAAAGAAGAAATTATGTATATAAAAGCCCTCGAAAAAGCACGTAAGGAAGTGGGGACGGCTGTAGGTAAAAAACAAGAAGAATTATTACAAAGAATAGCAGAACTTGAGGCAGGGCTTGTAGGAGTAGAAACCTTGAAACAAAAAGCTATATCAATGGCACAGCAAACAAAAATGGGATACGTTTATGTGATTTCCAATATAGGTGCTTTTGGTGATGATGTATATAAAATAGGAATGACACGTAGGCTTGAGCCTACAGATAGGGTAAAAGAACTTGGCGATGCAAGCGTTCCTTTCCCTTTTGATATTCACGCTATGATTTTTTCAGAAAACGCTCCAGAACTTGAAACGAAGTTACATAATATTTTTGTAGATAATCGTGTGAATATGACTAATTATAAAAGGGAGTTTTTTAATATCTCATTAGAACGGATAGAAGAAGAGGCTAAAAAATTAGGGGCAAAAGTAGAATTTACTAAACTTGCAGAAGCGAAAGAATATAGAGAAACACAGGCCTTGAGAAAACAACTCTCACATCCAATAAAAGATGAAAAAACAGAGTTTCCTAAAAACATTTAGAAATAATATATGGGAAGCAATAAAAAACTATCATTACCTTATTGTGGGAAAATAGCTTTTTAAATGATAATTAGGAAAGATATTATTCTTTTGTTTTGAGTTCATTAAGTATTTTTTTGAGTTCATCACTAAGAGCCCATAAATAAGGATTTTCGTTAAAATTATCATACTCAAGGTCAGGGATAACATTCCAATCTCTTTTTATAAGTCTAAAAGTGGTATATACTATAAATCTTTGAAGTCTTTGACACTCATCTTTATAGTACATCAGTTGTTTGATAATATCACTATCTAACTCCATAACAACAAATGTTTAATTTTTAAAGTGCAAAGGTATGGAAAATAATTTAGATACAGAACAAAATTCTGTAAAAAATAGATTGCTTCAATTCTTGGAGCATAAAAATATAAGCCAAAAGCGCTTTGAAGAAATGTGCGGTCTATCTAATGGCTATGTTAATAATATAAGAAAGTCTATAAAGTTAGACACCTATAAAGAGAAAATAGAACCTATTTTTCCAGAACTTAATAAAAAGTGGCTTTTATTAGGTGAGGGCGAAATGCTTATTGAAGAAGAGGAAGAAGAACCCTATCTAAGAGCCGAGCGAAACAAATATGGCTTATCTTTGCAGCGCATTCAGGAACTCACCAACCTACCCCTAAAAACACTCAAAGCCTACGACAACGGAAGTAAGGAAATGCCCGACGATATACTCGAAGCCTTTGAAAACCTATTCGAACGCATAGAAAACGAATACAACGAGCGTGAGGAAGACAATACAAGCATACCCGTACTCATCACTGATGATATGGTTTCCAATGTAAAAGTACCCTTTTACGAGGTAGATTTTGCAGGCGGCTTCACCTCCCCCGAGATGTTCTCCGAAGTAAGACCATCGTTCGTAATAAGTTCCCCCAGCTTTTCAGGCGCAGATTTTGCTTGCGTACTTACCGGCAACTCAATGTCAAGGCGCATCAAAAACGGCTCCGTTATAGGGCTAAAAAAGATAAACGAATGGTGGGAGTATTTTCCTACCAACGAAATATACGCAATCGTTACCAAAAACGGACTGCGCACCGTCAAAATCGTAAAACGAAGCACCAAAAACGGATATATAGACCTTATCCCAGACCCCTTGCCAGAATACAATAATCCGCCATACGAAACTGAAACCATACGAATGGAGTACATAATAGGCTTTTATCAGGTAGTAGCGCACGCCTTTTTTGAGAGAATGTCGTTTTAGATATACGATGAGCGAAGGATAACCGAACACTAACCGAAGACCAAGTTTAACCAATAATATAGAAAAACAATATAGAAATATGGATTTATCAGAATTTGTAAGAGAAACATTAAATAGCATTGTTACAGGAGTTGTGAATAGTCAAGATGATATGAAGGATACTAATGCTATAATCAACCCATCAACTATCAATGCTGATGGTTTTATAGGCTACAAAGGCAAAAGAAAGGTTACTAATATATCTTTTAATGTAGCAGTTACTGTTGAAGATATAGATGAAGGCAGGAAAGGATTTAAAATAGCGGTTGCTGATATTATTTCCTTAGGAACTAATAACCAAGAAAAAACGGCTAATCAAGTAATTAGCCGTATAGCGTTTGAAATACCTTTATTACTCCCTATAAACGACAGACTAACAGAAGAAGCGAATGCAGAAAATAATAGAGATTTATATGCCGTAGCTCCTTAATGTAGGATTGTAGTTCTTTTTCATTCATAATAACGTATGTTTTAAGATTATGCTGCAAAGGTAAATAAATTAATCTGAACTATTGTAATGTTTATGTTTCAAATATTACCACTATACTAAAAAATGAACCAATAATGAGCCAAAAAGCATTTATTTCAATTGTAAAATATTGAAATACAAATACTTCCACACTTTAAATGGTATTCAGAATGTTTATCACACTATGAAGGAAGCGGAGGAGTAATTTGTTAATTAGCAAATGAAAATGAATAACATATAAAAAGAGGCTACTATTTTTAGGTAGCCTTTTTTTGATTTTAAGAAATTAAACAATATTTAAAATTTGGTGCGTATATAAAAAAGATGTATATTTGCACGCAACTAATTTTCTTTTTACTAAAAAATGGATTTTCAAGACAAAATAATCAGTGAGGGGCTGACATATGATGATGTGCTTCTCATTCCTAATTATTCGGAAGTGCTACCACGTGAGGTTGCCATCACTTCTCAGTTTACGCGCAATATTACGCTAAATGTGCCTATTATTTCGGCTGCTATGGATACTGTTACCGAAGCGGCAATGGCTATCGCTATGGCTCGCGAAGGCGGTATAGGGGTACTGCACAAAAATATGACCATAGAAGAGCAAGCTAAGCAAATAAGAAAGGTAAAGCGTGCTGAAAGTGGTATGATAATTGACCCTGTAACCCTACATTTAGATGCTAAAGTAGCTGATGCTAAGCGCTGTATGAAGGAGAATAACATAGGGGGGATACCTATAGTAGATGATAATGGCATTCTAAAAGGTATTGTAACTAATCGCGATTTGCGTTTTGAGCAGGACAATACTCGCCCTATAGTAGAGGTGATGACTGCTAAAAACTTAGTGATAGCTAATGAAGGTACCTCTATGAAAGAGGCTGAAAAGATATTACAACGCAGCAAAATAGAAAAACTACCTGTAGTAGATAAGAACTATAAATTGGTTGGGCTTATCACTTTCCGCGATATTGCTAACTTGCAAGAGAAATCGATGTCTAACAAAGATAGTATCGGTAGGCTACGTGTGGCAGCTGCTTTGGGGGTAACCGCAGATGTAGTAGAACGCGCTGAAGCCTTAGTACAAGCTGGTGTAGATGCTGTAATAATAGATACTGCCCACGGACATACTAAAGGAGTAGTTAATGCATTGAAAGCAGTGAAGAATAAGTTTGCAGACCTAGATGTAGTAGTAGGTAATATTGCTACTGCTGAAGCTGCTCTCTATTTGGCTGAAAGTGGCGCTGATGCTGTGAAAGTAGGAATAGGGCCAGGTTCTATATGTACTACTAGGGTAGTGGCAGGGGTAGGTTATCCGCAACTATCGGCAGTGATGAATGTTGCTAAAGCCCTAAAAGGCAAAGGAATACCAGTGATAGCTGATGGAGGTATCAGATATACAGGTGACATAGTGAAAGCTATCGCTGCAGGCGCTCATAGTGTAATGCTCGGTTCGCTATTGGCAGGTACGAAAGAATCACCAGGTGAAACCATCATTTTTGAAGGTAGAAAATACAAATCGTATAGGGGAATGGGCTCTGTAGAGGCTATGAACCAAGGTAGTAAAGACCGCTATTTTCAGGATGTGGAAGACGATATTAAGAAATTAGTGCCAGAAGGTATAGTAGGACGTGTGGCCTATAAAGGAGAGTTGCAAGAAAGTATGCACCAATTTATCGGAGGCTTGCGTGCAGGTATGGGCTATTGTGGAGCTAAAGATATAGAAACACTACAAGCAGTGAGCAGATTTGTGCGTATTACAGCTAGTGGTATTGCAGAGAGTCACCCTCATAATATCACTATTACTAAAGAAGCACCTAATTACTCAAGATAAAAGAATAACCGATGTTAAAGAAAATATCGCCTTATAGCCTGATAATGCTTTCGTTTGTAGGGTTGATTATCATCGGGGCACTCCTATTGAAACTGCCTTTTTCGCATTATCCTGATAAAGAAGTTTCTTTTTTTGAGGCTCTTTTTACGGCTACTTCGGCGGTAACAGTTACAGGCTTATCAATAGTAGATATAGGAGCTGTCTATACAGTTTTTGGGAAGTTTATACTGTTGATACTCATACAGTTTGGAGGGTTAGGTGTGCTGACTATCTCGTCAGCATTCGTTTTGCTTATCGCTAAACGCATAGGTTTTTACACGAAACGTTTGGTGGCAGAAGGGCTGAACCATAACAAGATGTACGACATTTATACAGTAACAAAGCGAGTGGTTTTTATTACCCTACTATTTGAAGCAATAGGAGCGGTGCTATTATTTGGTTCGTTTATACAAGACTATTCGTTTTTTCAGGCGCTATTTATGTCGGTATTTCATTCAGTATCCGCTTTTTGCAATGCCGGTATAGCACTTTTTCCTCATAGTTTTGAGGGCTATACTTACAATGTATATGTGAATGTAATTATCGCTTTTCTGATTATTTTTGGAGGGGTAGGCTTTACCACTATCATTCAGGCAGGCGAGTATTTGCAGCATAAGCGCAGACGGCTTGATATTAATTCGCAGTTTTCAATACTGATGACGGTAGTGCTACTATTAGCAGGAACTTTGCTGTTTTTCACTTTGGAGTACAAAAACTATCATACTCTTTACGGCAAAGGATTGTTTAACCAGTTGCTCATCAGCTTTTTTCACTCAGTAAGTTTGCGTACAGCAGGTTTTGACACTATACCGTTAGAGCACTTGGGTAGTGCTACTATTCTTTTCTGTGTAACTTTTATGTTTATAGGAGCCTCGCCAAACTCTACCGGTTCGGGGGTAAAGACGACCACTATAGGTATATTGTTTTTGGGAATTAAGACGGCACTGCTTAACAAGAACTACATAGAGTTCTCTAAACGGCGTATTTCGTGGAAACTTTTTAACAAAGCCTCTGCTTTAGTATTTATTGCGATGATATATGTGCTGATAATGATAGTAGTACTGGCAAGTATAGAGCCTCATTTTGAATTTACTAAAGTGGCATTTGAGCTTATTTCAGCTTTTAGCACTTGCGGACTTTCTACTGGTATTACGCCTTATTTAAACAAAGCTTCGCAGGCTATACTGATGTTTACGATGTTTTTGGGTAGGGTAGGCCCGCTTACTATTGCTTTAGCCTTTTCGCGTCCGCGTGCTGAAGGCAACTATAAATACCCGAAAGAGAATATATTAATAGGATAATGAGGCGATTTGTCAATTTGCTGATTTGTCAATTATCAATGCGCTAAGGATTAACAAATATGAAGAATTTTTTAGTGATAGGTTTGGGTGAGTTTGGTAAATCGGTAGCTAAGACTTTATATAGTAACAATGCTACCGTACTGGTGATAGATGCTAAGGAAAACCTAATAAAACAAGCCCTTAACGAAGGAATTATAGAAGAGGCGATAATATTAGACGCTACTGATGAAATCGCTTTAAAAAAGGTAGTACGCGATGACTTTGATACTGCCTTTGTGAGTGTAGGTGATAATATACAAGCAAGTATCCTTATCACCCTGCAACTCAAAGAATTGGGAGTGAAAAATATCATCTGTAAAGCAGTAAATCATACCCAAGAAAAGGTACTCTATAAGATAGGAGCTACCCAAGTGGTTTTCCCAGAGGAATCAATGGGAGAGAAGGTAGCTTACTCGGTTTTGAGACCTACTATTATTGACTATTTCAAATTTGCAGAAGATTATTTTATTTACGAGGTGAAAGTGCCGAAAACGTATGTTGGAAAATCACTAATGGAGCTGAACCTACGGCATAAGTACGAGATAAATATATTGGCAGTAAAGCATTCTGATGGGAAAATGAACGTCACCCCTGACCCCAACATTAAGCTTAACAAAGATGACTTGCTGATAATTCTCTCGAGAGAGAATGTGATAGATAGGGTGATAAAAACCTAAAAAAGATTAGTATTATGCCGTTTATCAGTCATTTAGAAGAAACATTAACCGAAACCGATGTACTTGAACTACAAGATGAGGAGTGCCGTATCATCTTATACAATGATGATTACAATACGTTTGATTACGTAATTGATACTCTTGTGCAGGTGTGCGGTCATACTTTTGAACAGGCCGAGCAATGTGCTATTATCGTTCATTTCAAAGGGAAATGCGATGTGAAAACTGGTAGTTATGACTATCTGAAGCCTCTTTGCGTGGCTCTTTTAGATGCTGGTCTTTCTGCTGAAATAGAAGAATAAAAACAACCTTAAACACTGAACAAAATACTGTGGAACTAAAATTATCAAAACCTATCTGTTTTTTCGATCTGGAAACAACAGGTATTGACATTACTAAAGACCGTATTGTAGAAATTTCGATATTGAAAGTATATCCTAATGGTAATAAAGAAAGCAAAACGTGGTTGGTAAATCCTACGATTCCTATTCCTGCAATGGCTTCGGCATTACACGGCATCACTGATGAGAAAGTAGCTAATGAGCCTACTTTTAAAGAATTGGCTAAGCAAATACACAATATGATAAAGGATTCAGACTTAGCAGGTTATAATTCAGACCGGTTTGATATTCCGTTATTGGCAGAAGAGATGCTACGTGCAGGAGTAGATTTTGACCTTGGCAATCGTGTGACGGTAGATGTACAAACGATATTTCACAAAATGGAACAGCGCACCTTATCAGCAGCTTATAAATTTTATTGTGGCAAAGACCTACTTGAGGCACATACTGCAGCTGCTGATACTAATGCTACCTATGAAATACTGAAAGCTCAGCTTGATAAGTACGACAACTTAGAGAATAACATCAAAAAGCTAAGCGAGTTTACCTACCGAAAACAAATAGCTGATTTTGCTGGATTTATAGGCTATAACAGCGAAGGAGAGGAAATATTTACTTTTGGAAAACACAAAGGTAGCAAAGTGGAGGATATTTTTGTGAATGAACCAGGGTATTTTGGTTGGCTATTGAACGCTGATTTTCCTTTATATACCAAAAAAGTACTGACGGCTATCAAGTTGCGCAAACTATCCTCTACCATAAAATAGAAAACATCATAAACCCCAAATACAATGGAAACAACAGCTAATTACACCGAAGAAGAGAGTAAGGCAATAGCTCGCGAGTACAAAGAGCTTTTGCGCATCAGCTACCAAACCCTAACTGATGAAGATAAAAAAGTCATTCGTTTAGCTTTTGATACCGCTGTAAATGCTCATAAGAACCAACGCCGCAAGAGTGGAGAGCCTTATATATTTCACCCTATAGCTGTAGCTAAAATCGTGGCGCAGCGCATAGGATTAGACGCTGTGTCTATAGCAGCGGCTCTACTACACGATGTGGTAGAAGATACCGAATATACTAATGAGGATATAGAGCAACTTTTTGGTAAAACTATAGCTCATATAGTGGCAGGGCTTACCAAAATATCGCATTTGAGCAGGGAGAACGATATTTCATTACAAGCAGAAAATTTTAGGAAGTTACTGCTTACGATGAACGATGATGTGCGCGTGATACTCATCAAAATAGCTGATAGACTGCACAATATGCAGACAATGGACTCGATGGCTGAGTATAAGCAGACAAAGATAGCTTCAGAAACCCTCTATATCTACGCCCCTATAGCTCACCGCATAGGGCTCTACAACATCAAAACAGAGTTAGAAGATCTTGCTTTAAAATATACAGACCCTGAACGCTACTTTATGATTCTCGGTAAGATGGAAGAATCAAAAGAAGAGCAACAGTCGTATATTGATGCTTTTACTAAAATAGTAGAGACCTCTCTTAATGAGCAGAAAATAGATTACTACATAAAAGGAAGACCCAAATCGATTTATTCTATCAATAGGAAAATGGAGTCGCAAGGAGTAACCTTTGAGGAGGTATATGATAAATTTGCTATCCGCATTATCTACAAAAGTGAACCTTCAGAAGAGAAATTCCTCGCTTGGAAAATATATTCTATCGTAACAGACCACTTTCGTCCTAATCCAACCCGTTTACGCGATTGGATATCTTCTCCTAAATCAACAGGTTATGAGGCGCTTCATATTACTGTAATGGGGCCTAAGGGGAAATGGGTAGAGGTGCAGATACGCAGTGAACGAATGCACGAAATAGCTGAAAAAGGCTATGCGGCGCACTTCAAATACAAACACGGCGACCAAAAAGAGGAAGGAATAGAGGTATGGCTTAACCGTTTGCAAGAGGTATTTGAAAATAGTGAAGCTAATGCGGTAGATTTTGTAGAAGATTTTAAACTTAACCTTTATTCTAAAGAAATATTTGTTTTTACCCCCAATGGCGAGATAAAGTCACTACCTAAAGGAGCAACTCCTATAGATTTTGCCTTCTCAATTCACACAGGGGTAGGACTTAAAACACGTGGCGCTAAGGTAAATAATAAATTAGTACCTTTAAACCAAGTGCTAAAAAGCGGTGATACGGTAGAAATTATCACAGCAGAGAACGCTAAACCTACTAAAAACTGGTTGAACTATGCTACTACTTCCAAGGCGCGGAGCAAGATAAAAAATGCGTTAAAGGAAGAGACAAAAACAGTAGCAGCAGAAGGAAAAGAAATACTTTTGCGCAAACTTAAACAGCTGAAGATTAATCTTACAGAAGAAGTGATGAACGATATGGTTAATTACTTCAAAACTAAGACTAGTTTGGATATATACTATCAGGCAGGTACAGGAGAGATTACTAACCAGATGCTTAAGGATTTTGCTTCGCATCGTACCTCATTCTTCGGTTTGTTTAAGAGCAAAGTGGTAAAGAAAGCAGTAGAAGAACCTACTTATACAGCAGGTGTACATTATGATAGTATTGTATTTGGTAAAGAAGAAGAATCATTAGACTATACTTTCTCAAAATGTTGTAACCCAATACCTGGTGACCCCATATTTGGCTTTGTAACTATCAATGAAGGGGTAAAAGTGCATAAGAAAACGTGCCCCAATGCTATATCAATGCAATCAAACTATGCTTATAGGGTTATTCCAGCTAAATGGGTAAAATCAGATGAACGAGACTTTAAAGTGAGCTTGCGAATTAGTGGTATAGACCGCGATGGGCTTATTAGTGATATTTCAAAAGTAATATTGGATAGCAAATTTGTAAAACTTACCAATATAAACATAGATACAGAAGGAAATGTATTTAATGGCAAGGTATCAATATCGATAAATAATAATGCCACTCTTAAGAAACTAATGTTAGATATAAAAAATGTGAAAGGGGTAGATAAAGTAACCCGATTATAAATATGCGAAAATTAGCAAATAGTGAACTTCATCGTTTGGATATAGAGCAGTTTAAAAAGGCTGAGAAAACCCCTTTGATAGTAATATTAGATAATGTAAGAAGTCTTAATAATGTAGGCTCGGTATTTCGCACTTGCGATGCTTTTTTGGTAGAGAAAATATACCTATGTGGCATTACAGCTACACCACCTAATAAAGAAATACATAAGACAGCTTTAGGAGCTACAGATAGTGTGGCTTGGGAGTACGCTCAAGATACACTACAGGTAGTTGAACGATTGAAGGCAGAAGGTGTGTGTGTGATAAGTATAGAGCAAGCTGAAAAGGCTGTGATGCTTAATGATTTTCAACCTAAAGCACATACGCAATATGCTGTTATTTTTGGTAATGAAGTGAAAGGAGTATCACAAGAGGTAGTAAGCCTTAGTGATGGAGTGATAGAGATACCTCAGTATGGTACAAAACATTCTTTAAACGTTTCAGTAAGTGCTGGAATAGTAATTTGGGAAATGACAAAGTTACTTAAAGATTTATCTAACAATAAATAAGATTTAAAAACAATTGATTATCAGTTACTTTTGTGTTAAATTGATATTAGTTAGTAAAAAAATAGGTGATAAATTTGGAAGTTATGAAAAAATAGCTGTATATTTGCACCGCTGAAAAGGAATAATCTTATTGTCATCTATATTTATTGCGGGAGTAGCTCAGTTGGTAGAGCGTCAGCCTTCCAAGCTGAATGTCGCGAGTTCGAACCTCGTCTCCCGCTCAAAAAAATAAAGCCTACTAAGTAATTAGTAGGCTTTATTTTTTTATTCTTCTTCGAAATATTCCTCTATAAGAATCGGCTTTATTTATCCTTTATAAAATACTTTTCTTTTGCGTATTTATATATTTTGTGGTAATAGTATGAGGCAGTAGTAATTCCTATTACAAAGAGAATGGCTCCGATTATAGCTTCAGTAGGGTTGAGGCTTTTATGGAAGTAATAATCTAAGCTAAGTCTTGGAATAAAATGGTATAGAGCTATACTATGAATGATATAAATAGAAAGCGTATTTTGTCCTATACGTTGAAGAAACTGAGCTGTGAGTACATTACGTAGAATGACGAAAACAGCAAATGTCCAGAGAGTGTCGCCCATACGTAGAAAGAGGAAACCATTGCGAGCTAGATTCTCAAAATGCTGCCAGCCAGTAACTGAATAAAGAAAATGAAAGGTGTGATATTGAAAATGGAAGATTGCCCCAAAAACAATAAGTAAACTTATAAATATGGGGTACAGATGTTTAGCATTACGATAATAATAAAATAAAGACCCCATAAAACCTCCTAAGGTCACAAAACCTAACCACGGAAATATAGTAAAAAAAGTACCGTATTTAGGCGTGAAATAGTTGGCTACAATCTGAGGAAGCCAAGAATACTCATATTTGTTATAGGTTTCATTGAAAGTAAATAAGATAAGAGTAGTAGTAATAAGCATTATAGGTAGCAGATGTCTGACGTGCTTTCGTGCTAACAGATATATACCTACCATAATAATGAGTGCTAGTCCAATACAATGGAGTATATCTACAAAGTAAATATCTTTTCGCAATAGACAGGCTACTCCTATAAGCATTAGTCCTCGTTTAGCTCCTTTTTTTACACGAGGGTTTTTTAGTCCTACACCACTGCGCTCGCCTTCTCGTATAAGTAGGTAGGTAAAGATAAAGCCTGATATAGTGAGAAATACTGGAGCTGTGATACCTGTAAAATAATGCCAAGTATGGAAGTAAATATTCGATTCATCCCAATAAGGTTCACCTAAAAGAGCTGTAATAAAATGCCCTTGAAGCATCATACAGATAGCATATGCTCTTATTACATCAATAAAAATTAATCGCTGTTTCATTCTATTCTATCTTTTATTCTCTTTGCTATTTGCTTTTTCTTCTTTTTTAAATTCTCGAATATCAATATACTGAGTAGAAAATATTTCTATATTTGCTTGTTTGAAAGTATTTTGAATGTTTTTTACTAAATCAGATTTGATGAAATACATATTCTCTGGGATAAAAGTGTAAGCGTTAAGTTCATAAGAAGCATTAAGTTCATCAAGTGATAGCTGAAATACGTATGGGTGAGGGGTAGAAGAGATACCATTAGTCATCAGAGCTGACTCGATGAGTAGTTCTTCTACTAGATTATCAGGATAATCATAGCGCACTTTTACTCTAACATTTAAAGCTAAACCATATTGTTTGCCTATAGAAGAAAAGTTCATAGTAGCCCCACTAAGTATAGCCGAATTAGGTATGGTTACATCTTCATTATTGATAGTTTTAAGGCGTGTTACTAAAGCGTTTTTTTCGATTACTACTCCTATAATCTCTCCTGATTTTATCCAATCGCCTACCTGAAAAGGGCGCATATAGCTAATGACAACCCCTGCTATGGCATTAGAAATAGAAGAGGAAGAACCTAACGAAATAAGCACCCCAAAGAATACTGATATTCCTTTAAAAGCATCACTGTCAGAGCCCGGTAAGTGTGGAAATGTAATTACTAAAGCTAAAACCCATAACATTATGCGTATAAGGCTATAAGTGGTACGAGCCCATTCGGGGTGAAAGCCTTTTATTTTTAGAATACCACGCTCAATTTCAAAGGCAAAAAAACGAAGCCCTTTGAGTAAGTAACGGGTGATAATAATGATGATGATAATATTGAATAAGTGCGGCAAATAATTGATAATAGCTACACCTATATCTCTTATAGGATCACTAATCCACTTGATAATAATTTTTGATAAATATTGGGTAGAAGGGAAAATGTCAAAAATCAGAGGTATAATAGTGATGAATAAAAAAAGCAAAATAACCACTCGCAGTACAGCAAGGAGTTTAAGTAGTGCCTTTACCATCTTTCTTTTCTTAATAAGCTCGTAATTCTTGATACGGATACCTGTTAAGAAGCGGTGTTCGGAGTTGATAGCTACTTTTCTTAAGAACTCAAATAGTCGGTTGATACCCCATACTAATACAAAAGCAATGAGCAATACAAGCAATAATTCTCCTAAACGGATCATTACACTTTTGAGGCTGTTTTGCTCTTTATATTTTACAATAGTACTTTTAATAGCATTAGCATATCGTGAGGCTAAATCTTCTTGAGTAGTATTCTCCCACATAGCATCTACCATTGTAATGCCTACAATACTATTTTTCTTATACATTATATTTAAGTACTCCCCTAAAGGCTTCAATTGAATTGAGTCGGGGGTGAAAAAAGGATCGTCATACAAGGTTTGTATTTTATCTTCTATATATTTCACTCGCGTATCAATATCATAAGGGCCGAGTGAAGTATATAGATAAAATAATGTATCTTTCTGAAAAACAATAGGCTTCCCTCGTATCTTCTCGCGTAGGCTTTCTATTTCTTGCTTCTTTTCGATAGTAGTCAAAGAATCAGATGTATTTGTAGGGGTAGGTGATAGGGTAGTAGTATGCACCAACTCCTTAATCTCATTCATTAAGATGGCTATCTTTATAGAATCTTTTAATCGAATAAGTTTAATAGCTTCTAATTCTCGCTTAATATCCTGTTGAGAGAGGCTGTCACTTTGAGCAAATAGAGAGCTTAAACAGCAAAATATAGATAATATAAAGAGTATTCTTTTCAAGTGAAATATCAATAATTATAAAGATTGATGTGGCAAAGATACAACTTTTTTAGCACATACCAAAAGAAAAAACTTTGCTAAAGATATTTTTTCCTTAGCAAAGTTTTTCTCTTTCTGATTTATACTGACTATTTGTTTAAGTCTTCAAGTACTTTCACAGCTTCGTCTATATAAACGTCTTTTTGTAAGTTTTCATGCCAACGATCGCGGCGTAGTTTAAGGTCTTCATTACCTTTTACTTTAGCTTCATCAGAGGCTGTAGAAGCAAACTTAAGCTCTGATTTATAATCAGCTATAGCTTTAAACTTCTTAGCTTGTTCTTCATTCTTATCTATCAAACTTTTATAAGCTTCATAGTTGAGGGGGAATATATTGTCTTTTTGCTGTTGCTTAATCCATTGGGCATTTTCGTCAATCAATTTTAAATATTGATTTTCACTAATACGTTTCTGACTGTTAGCAATTGCCTTGTCAAAATTAGCATTATTACTCCAAGGAGTATATTTAGCAGGCTCAATCTTATCCCAAGACATAGCGTTAGGCATATCTCGCTCGCCTATATCTATATATTTGTATTTGTCAGGTACTACAATATCGCTCTCTACTCCTTTTAGCTGTGTAGACCCTCCGTTGATACGGTAGAACTTCTGAATAGTTATTTTGAGAGCCCCTAAGTCGCCATAATCGTTTTGACGCAAGAATCCGTTTAGATCTACGAAACTTTGTACAGTACCTTTACCAAAAGTCTGCTTACCCCCTATAATGATAGCGCGCTTGTAATCTTGCATAGCAGCCGCTAAAATCTCTGAAGCTGAAGCTGATAGTTCATTAGTAAGTATAACAAGAGAGCCATCCCACTGAGTTTTAGGGTCGTTATCTGAAAGGACATCTCTGCTACCTCTTGATGATTTTACTTGTACTATAGGCCCTTTTGGAATGAAAAATCCTCCTATATCTACAACTGTTTTTAGTGAGCCCCCTCCGTTACTTCTAAGATCGACGATAAGACCATCAATGTTTTCTTTCTTTAGTTTTTCAATCTCAAGGGCTACATCGGTAGCAGCATTGCGCTGGTTAGTATCTTCAAAGTTAATGTAAAATTTAGGTAGGTAGATAAGTCCGTAACGTTTTCCGTTAGAGAGTATTACAGCTGATTTAGCATAAGTTTCTTCAATCTCTACCACATCTCTGATGATAGGTACTACTTCTATAGTACCGTCTACACGTTTTACAGTTAGGCGTACTTCAGTGCCTTTAGGCCCTTTTATGAGCTTTACAGCGTCATCTAAGCGCATACCTACTACATCTACAGGTTCTTGAGTTCCTTGTCCTACTTTTAGTATCATATCGCCCACTTCTAAAAGTTTTCCTTTCCATACAGGACCGCCTAAAATTACGTCAGTGATGCTGATACCATCCGTCTTTTTTTGTAGTTGAGCTCCTATCCCTTCAAATTTACCCGACATATCTCGGTCAAATCCTTCTTTTACATCAGGAGCCATATAGTTAGAGTGAGGGTCAAAAGTTTCAGTGATAGCATTTACAAAAAGACTAAACCATTCTTCGCGTGTTAGCTCGTTATAGATACCAAACATATCCGAAAGAGTTTTTTGTGTAGCTTCTACTGATTCTTTTTTGAGGACATCATCTCCTTTAGATTGATATTTAGCGTCTTTTTCCTTTTTAGAAGCCTCTTCTTTTTGTTTAGTTAAGTAAGTAGAAAGAGTTGAAAAAATGATAATTTGTTTCCAACGTTGCTGTAGCTCGGCTTTATTTTTTACAAAAGGCAAATGCTCATAATCCGTGTTGATTTTATCATTTGAGTTAAAGTCAATAGGCTTTGCAAAGATAGTTTTATTTATCTCTTCAGCTTCTTTCATACGCTGTTTGAGTCGCTCGTATGATAGGTTGAAAAAACTAATGTCTCCCTTTTTAAGATTATCATCTAAAAGAGTTTCATATTTTTTGAATTCATTGATGTCTGACTGCAAAAAATAGCGCTTTTGTCCGTCTAAACTTTTTATATAGCTCTCAAATACTTTCTTAGAGAAAGCATCATCCATATCTACAGGACTAAAATGCGCATTAATCATTACGTGCTCTACTATTTCAAGCAGTACTCTATCTTTATCCTTGTCAGGATTATCGAACTTCTTGCTTGTAAAACTGCAAGAAGCAAATGAAATAAATAGTAAAAATAAGGCTACTGATATATTTTTCATTATAATACTTATTTTAAAAACAATAATTAAATTTTTTCTTTTTGATTTCTCTATACTATCAAATCTTGTGCCTTTCTCGCGTAGGACTGATAATTTTTACATTTTGGAAAGCAATAGCTCCTCTGATAACTCCTGAAATAGTACTATGCAATGATTTGATTATTTGCATCTTAAGTTCATTTTTATGATATACCAAACTTATCTCTCTCGCTGGATAAGGTTCTTCAAAATAATGAATACATTCTTTTTCTTTTTCTTTGAGTTCTAATGAATGCAGATAGGGGAGTAGTGTCATACCTAAACCTTCGTTGGCTAAGCGTACTAAAGTCTCAAAACTGCCACTTTTTAGCTGAAAGTGTTTTCGCGATTCAATCACATCTTGGTTACAGATGTTTAGCACACTATCTTTGAAGCAATGCCCGTCTTCTAACATCAAAATATCATTGACATCTAAATCGCCAGTATAGATGGTTTTAGAATTCTGAAGCCTGTGATTTACAGGTATATAAGCTACAAAAGGCTCATAGTACAGCGGGCGCTCTATGATAGAAGGATTGGCTAAAGGAGTAGCGAGTATGCCTGCATCATAAGTGCCATCGCCTATTTTTTTCAAGATATTTTCAGTAGTTTGCTCTTCAATTTTTAAACATACCTTAGGATATTTATTTATAAAGTTGTTTAAAAACATCGGTAATAGGGTAGGCGATACAGTAGGAATTATCCCCATTCTAAATTCGCCCCCTATATATCCTTTCTGTTGGGCAACAATATCATTCATTCGTTCAGACTCGTTTACTATTGTTTGCGCCTGTTTGATGATTTGCTCTCCTATTTCTGTTATCTGTAGTGGTTTTTTGCTTCTGTCAAAAATGGTGACCCCCAATTCTTCTTCCAACTTCTGTATTTGCATACTTAAGGTTGGTTGTGTTACATAACTGTTTTCGGCAGCAGTAGTAAAGTTCTTGTATTTGGCAACTGCCAAAACATATTGAAATTGAGTAATGGTCATAATAAGCTGTTATTTAAGTTGTGGCAAAATGTCTTTTCCTATCTCTTCGAGTACTTCTCCTGCTGGACGTGAACAATATTTGAACACTAGCATAGTGTGGTTCACCCCTATTTTTTCGAGTTCTTGGAACATATCTATTAGGTAAGTACGCCCTAATCGGAAGCCTAAATCTATCTTTTGGGGTTCAAAATTAGGATCTTCCATTAGGTCTATATACACAGGTTGAATATAAGGTTTCTTAGGTTGCCCTTCTTTTTGTAGAGCCTCTTCCCAATCTTGTACTATTTTTTTGGTGAAAGCGAAGTCGCGAGGATAGTAAATCCATCCGTCAGAGTTTTTGGCAATCCAATCGAGGTTTACCCCTCCAACGTGCCCTGTGACATACATAGGTATATTTTTGTGTACAGGCTTAGGTACTACATCGCCTACATTAGCCATTAGGGTACCGTAATCGTTGTTATAAGTAGGAAAATCTTTGCTCCACAACTCTCTAAGCATACGCATATGCTCTGATACACGTGCACTTCTTAACTCAAAAGGTTTGTTGAATGCAGGGTATTCTACTGGACGGTCTCCAGAGGCTACCCCCATCACAAAGCGGTTAGGGAAAAGTACATCGAGGCTTGCAGAGGCTTTAGCTACGTGCAAAGGGTGGCGCAGTGGCAAAATAACACTTGCAATACCAAACTTGATGCTTTTGGTAAGCGATGCTATATGCGATAAGTATATCCAAGGGTCAAATATTTGCCCTACTTCTTTAAAATCTGGATTGTTTAGCGGAATATCACGCACCCATACCGTATCAAAACCTAAGGCTTCTGCACGCTGTATGAGCTGTGTTTGATTTTCCATTTTAGGAATAGCTCCTTCGTATGATTCTATAGGGAGCAATATGCCAACCGACAGTTTATTAGGATCTATCATAATAGTTGTTATTTTTAAAAGGCAAAGATACAAAAAATAATGGGTATAACAATGCTATACCCCTATTAATTTTTTTATAAATCAAAAACTGAAGTTCTTTTAGTGTATAATAAGTCTTTGATTTTCAGCAAAGAAGCTAATAATAAATAAACACCAAACCATGCCCCCAAGGTAGCGAAAGTGCCGTAGATAAAGGCTATTCGTACATCTTTTGCACGCATCCCTAATTTCTCTGCTAACCGAGAGGATACGGCAAATCCGTATTTCTCAAGAAAAAACCTGAATTTTAACATTTCAATATCAAATTATATATTTTTTCCTCTGATTTATTTTTTACTTTTTACTTTGAAAAGGAGAAGCATTCCTAATGCAAAGAAAATAACTAACGAAATAGTAGCGTTTCGCATATTATTCGTCAGCTGGTCTATAATACCATAGATACCCATACCGATTACAATACCTAATTTTTCGGTTACATCATAGAAGCTGAAAAAAGAGGTAGTGTCTTTAGTGTCAGGTAGATAAGCTGAATAAGTAGAGCGCGAAAGACTCTGTATACCGCCCATTACCAGCCCTACTAAGGTAGCTAAGGCATAAAACTGTACGGGTTTAAACACAAAGTAAGACAATAGGCAGATGCTTACCCAAATAGCATTTAGCCCAATCAGTACCCTAATGTTGCCAAACTTTCGTACAGCTATCACTGTTAAACGCGCCCCTATGATAGCTACTAATTGAATGATAAGCACACTGACTATCAGCCCTATAGTACTCTCATTTCTACTACCCCATTGTATTTCTTGCTCTCCGAAATAGGTAGCAATAAGCATCACGGTTTGTACCCCCATACTGTATATAAAAAAAGCAATAAGATACCATTTTAGCGAGGGGGTTGCTTTTAGGCTTTGCCATACTTTTCGGAGTTCTTTAAAACCGTTGAAGAGGATATTTTTTGTCAGCTTTCCTCTGCCGCTATGATAGCTAGGTAGGTATCTGAAAGGAATGCTACTGAAGCCTATCCACCAAATTCCTACAGTGATAAATGAAATACGCATAGTGGTTAGTGCAGTAGTAGTATCAGCGTTTTCAAAGCCTATCCATTCGGGTTTCATCACCATTATAAGGTTCAAAATCAGTAGTAATACACTGCCAGCATAGCCTAAACTATAACCTTTGGCACTGATTGCATCATACTGCTCTGGTAGGGCAATATCAGGCAAATAAGAGTTGTAGAACACGATACTTCCCCAAAAACCTAGTACCCCACAAAAGTAGCAAATCAGCCCAAAGTAGATATGCTCTAACGAAAACCAATAGAGCCCGATACACGAAATTGCTCCTAAGTAGCAAAAAAAGCGCATAAAACTCTTTTTATTGCCTAAAAAATCGGCTATACCACTTAGAATAGGGGAGAGGAGTACTACTAACAAAAAGGCTAAGGCGGTAACAAAAGCAATTACAGAAGTGCTTTTGAATAAGATGCCAAATAGCGAAATATGGGTTAGTTGCGCCGTTTTAAACAACAAACCGTAAAAAATAGGGAATATAGTTGAAACAATCGTTAGCGAATACACTGAGTTTGCCCAGTCGTAAAACGCCCACGCATTGAGTAGTTTTTTGTTGCCTCTTGCTAGTGCTGACATTTTATTAGTGTTTTATACGATTTGCCCACTTCTCAATCAGATAGATAACCAAAAATCCGGCTATAGCCAACCCTATTGCCGCTAATATCTGCGGATTGGTGTGGGTAATTTCTGCAAACTGACACGGGCTGATGCTTTTTTCCCATATCACGCTGTTGTTTACCGTGTCTTTTAGTAGGGGTTGTTTCCAAGGCCACACTTTGTTTAGCGACCCGATGATAAAACCGGTAAGCCCTGCAAAGGTAAGGTTTCTGTAGGTAGCGAAAAGCCATTTTAAGGCTCTTGAAAAACTAAGAATACCGGTGATTGCCCCTAAGGCAAAGGTGAAAATTATTTTTAGTTTCCAGCTGCTTAGTGCCTCTAATATAGTATGATAAGCGCCTAAAAGTACTAATATAAAAGCTCCGGAAATACCGGGGAGTATCATTGCGCAGATAGCGATAGCCCCACACAAAAACAAAAATAGCAAACTCTGGTCGCTACTGCTTACTAAAGGAGGAATAACAGTGATGATATAGGCTGCTACCCCTGAAAGGAGCATCGTTAGTATAGCAGCCAGATTCCAGCGTTTTATTTCTTTGACTAGGAAGAACACACTGGCAATCATCAGTCCGAAGAAGAATGCCCATACCATTATGGGGTACTGCTCTAACAGCCATTTGATGAGCTTAGCCAACGATAAGATACTGATACCTATCCCCAATAATAAGGATACGAAAAAGTTGCCATTGATATGTCGCCAGAAAGCTACTATACCTTCGCTAAATAGCATTTTAAAGGCTTTTAAATTGATACGACTGATAGAGTCTACTAACTCTTCATAGATGCCCGATATAAAGGCGATAGTACCCCCTGATACCCCTGGCACTACATCTGCTGCCCCCATAGCTATTCCTTTCAGGCTGATAATTGTATAATCTAAAAGAGATTTTTTCATTACAATTTATATTTAACTATCGATTATTATTGATAATTGATAAAAACCGCCGCAAAGATAGTAAAAAAATACTAATTACCAACTATATCATCAATGGTATTAAAACTAAGAGAGGTCGCCTCAGATTGTTCTGAGGCGACCTCTCTTTAAGTGTTATTTGCTTATGATTTAGTATCCAAATAGCTCTTTTAAGCTAAGTTTTTTGAAATCACCAATTTTCTTAAGCTCATCTTCAGAAAGTTTCTTTTCTGAAGCTAATATTACATACGTATATGGTTTGTTTGATAGATATTTATCGTGGAAAGCCTTTATGTCTTTCATTGTGATATTATCTATGTTTTGGTATATCTGTTTGCGTATGTCGTCTTTTAAGCCCATACGTTGGTCGTGTAAATAGTAATAGATGATACCGTCTTGTGTGATACGCTCTGTTTCTATTTCTTGCTTGATTTGCTGTTTAGCTAATTCTAAGTTAGCAGGTAACTCAGGCATAGTATTGAGCAGTTCATTCATAGCTTCAACAGCTTCTTTAAACTTGTCGGCTTGAGAACCTACATAAGCAAGTGTATAGTACTTATCAGTTTTCTTACTAGGAGTTGCGTAATAGCCATAAGTGCTGTAAGCTAAGGCTTTACTTTCGCGTATAGTTTGGAATACTAAAGAGCCCATTCCGCCCCCAAAATAGTTATTAAAAGCTTTAATAACAGTGCTTTCAGCAGGGTTATAAGGTACGGTATTGCGAATCCAACGGGTTTCAGCTTGTACCATTTCATAATCAGCAAAGAATACTTGATTCTTAGTTTGCTCTACTTGTTTAAACTCTTTTTTAGGAGCTACTTGAGCAAACTTAGCAGGTACCTTATGTAGTGGTTTTAGCTTAGCAGTAAGCTGATTTAAACTTAAAGGACCATAATAGATAACAGTTTGCTCTACATTGTTTAGCTTTTTAAGTTTCTCAACCAACTCTTTTCCTGTAATAGCTTCGATTTCGGCATCAGAGAAAGTGTAGTTATAAGGGTTTTTAGCTCCGTATAAAGCATAGTTTGTTAAGGCTTGCATAATAGCCCCTCTGTTGGCTTTAGAGTCTATACGTGTTTTGGCTACACGTGCTTTTAACGCTTTCAACGCTTCTTCATCTACTTTTATATTAGCGATAAAATCTTCGTAAAGTTTTACTGCTGCCTCAAAGTTTTCTTGTAGCCCTTCGATATAAACAGTAGTGTACTCGCCATTAGTTGAGATATTAAAACTAGAAGCTATCTTGTATAACTCTTTGCTGAGTTGCTCTGCTGACATTTTATCAGTACCTAAGAATTGACTATAATTAGAAGCTATGGCTAATTTCAAATCGTTTAGGGTACCTATTTTATAACGGAAACTTAAGCGGTATAGCTCGTTGTCTTTGTTTTGTACGTATAGTACTTCTGCTTTGCCTAATTTACCTTTTTGTAGGTCTTTGCTGTAGTCTAAGAAAACAGGTTTTACTGGGGTACTTGGCATTTCGTTCACCATTTTCACAAAAGCTGATTGTTTGTCAGCATTGGTTTCAACAGGTGTAATAGCAGGTTTTTCTATCTTCTCAACATTGGTGCGTTGCCCTTTTTCTTTATAGACAGCCACGTAATTATTGCCTAAGTATTTGTTAGCAAAAGCTACGATGTCGGCCTTAGTTATCTTAGAAAGGTCGTTTACATAAGCTACACGGTTTTTCCAATCGATATTATCAGTGAAGGCATCCATTAGCATATTAGCACGGCTAGCATAAGATTCGGTACTTTGTATAACGTACTTTTTCATATTGTTGATGATAGAAGGGATAAGGTCATCATCAAAATTTCCTTTCTTAAGGTCTTCTATCTGTCCGAGCATTAGGTCTTTCACTTGTTCTAATGACTGACCTTGTAAAGGGCGTCCTGATAGGTATAGTACGCCATAGTCTATAAGGGTATAAGCAAAAGCGCTTGCCCCAAGTAGTTTTTGTTTCTTTACAAGATTTAAGTCTATAAGACCCGCTTTGCCATTGGTAAGGATTTCACCCACTAAATCAGCTAATAGCGCTTCTTTATCTTGGTTGCCTGGTAGGCGGAAAGCTATAGAAACGCTTTCAGCATCTGGACCTACTACTTTTTTGATAATAGGAGCAGTGATAGGCTCTTCTTTCTCGAAAGTGTACTGAGGTACAGCTTTGGGTGTCATATAACTGAAAGCCTTATCAATTTCGGCAATCGCTTCGTCTGGATTGAAATCTCCTGAAAGTACTACTGCCATATTGTTAGGCACGTAATAAGTGTGGAAGTATTTGCGAATTTCCTTAAGTGAAGGGTTTTTGAGGTGCTCTACTGTACCAATAGTAGTTTGTAAACCGTAGTTGTGTTTTTTAAACAATGAGGCAAAAAGAGTTTCGAATACCTCGCTGTTATCGCTGTCTAACGAACGGTTTTTCTCTTCGTACACAGCTTCGAGCTCAGTGTGGAAAATACGCAATACAGGATTGCGGAAACGCTCTGCTTGTACGGTGATGTATTTGTTTAAGGCATTGGCAGGCACATCGTCAGTATACACTGTTTTTTCAAACGAGGTAAAAGCATTAGTACCTTGTGCGCCCATAGCAGTCATCATCTTGTCGTACTCATTAGCGATAGCGTATTTGCTAGCTACCCCTGATACAGAGTCGATTTTTTTGTAGATAGCTTTGCGCTTTTCAGCATCTTTGGTGTGATTGTACTCTTCGTACAACGCATCAATCTTATCTAACTGTACTTTCTCTTTTTCCCAGTCTAATGAACCGTACTTATCAGTACCCTTAAAGAGCAAGTGCTCTAAGTAGTGCGCTAACCCTGTATTAGTAGAAGGGTCGGTTTTGCTACCTGCTTTAACAGCTACGTAGCACTGTATGCGCGGTTCTTTATTCGTAGGACTGAGAATGACGGTCAGTCCGTTTTTCAAGGTATAGAACCTTGAATTAGTAGGGTCGTGGGTTACATATTTGTATTTGTAACCACCACTTTGTGCTTCTTTCCACTCATAATTTTGAGCCTGAGCACCGAACGATACGGCTAATGCGAATAGCCATAAGAATAGATTTCTTTTTAACATCATTTGGTGAATTAACATTAAACAGACGCAAAAGTATAGAATTAAATTGTGAAATGCAAATGAAAGTACATATTTTTTTAACTGAAAGGTGCTAATATCACTTCGAGCCCATCGAGTTCTGGAGTTATAGGTATTTGGCAACCCAATCGGCTGTTGGGTTTTACGTGGAAAGCTTCAGAAAGCATCGCTTGTTCTTCTTCCCCCATTTCGGGGAGAGTAACCGCCTCTTCATTCTGCACATAGCACTGGCAAGAGGCACACATAGCCATACCCCCACATACGCCTATCTCGCCGTCTTGGGCAATCTCGTAGGCGCGCATCACCTCCATTAAGGTCATATTCATATCAGTAGGGGCTTCTATTTCATATAGAAGCCCCTCTCTGTCGGTTATTTTTAGATGTATATCACTCATTATTTGAAATATTCTATTTTGCGGATACGTGCACAGATAGGTTTGCCGTTTTCGTACATTAGCACTTGCGTCCAATTGCCCATTTTGTCGAATGAATAACGGTATTTATAATCGAATTCAGGAGTAGTATAGGCCGTTAGCAGGTTGTGCTCGTCGAATACTTTGGTTGAAGCGACAGAGGTACGAGTCTTTACCACTTGCGTTTCGCCCGACTTGTTAAACATATAATTTGTTTCTACATAGAAGTTAGGGTCATCATTAGCCGTGCAAATGCTCTGTATAAGTCGCCCTGCTTTGTTGTATTTATACGTGCAAACGGTTTCTTGTTTAGCTTCGTTTAAGAAAGTAGCTTTAGAGAGTCGTCCCTCCTTATCGTATTCGTTTTGTGTTTTTAGGAATACGTTTTTCTCTAATACTTTATCTTCAGTAGCTGCTACTTTGTTTATATTGTTATAGGTATACGATTTTTCGCGCGTGTATTCGGGGCGTATTTTCTTCTCTAAAATGAGATTTTTCTCTTCGTAGCGCTGAATGTCTTTTTCTAAAGCAGATACGCTGGCTACTTTGTTTTTCTCTATACAGTTGCCCCAATCATCATACTTATAGGTGATAGTGATGAGCCAAGTATCGCCGTCATACTCGTCTATTTTTACCAACTGATTTTTCTCATTGTAAAAATATTTGCGGTCTACTGTAAACTCGCCATCACCAGTTGTAAATACTGATTGACTTCTGTTAATATGTCCGTTTTTGTCATAGAAAAAGCGCATTCCGCCAAAAGGCTGTTCTTCAGCATTGTAAGTAATTATCTCTAAATTCTTGCCCGAATTATCGAAGATATAGGCTATATTAGTTTTAGAAGATTTTGTTGCGTCTTTTTCAAGCCCCCACTCTTCGGCATAAGGAAAAACGTTATAGTTCTTACCGTCGAATTTCTTTTCGCCTTTAGGGTCGGGTTCTAATAAAAAAGAGAAGTCTTCTACTTTTTTTATTTTCCCTTTCATTAACAGTGTTTTGCTGCTAAGGGTGTCTATTTGTGCTTGTAGCGATGCCGAAAAGGCTAAAAAGACACTTGCTAATAGTACATTTATGCTCTTCATTTTTATTTAGTTATTAAAATTAGTAGTCTCTTTAATTAATCAATTGATTTTATTACTGCTTTTTCTGCTTCTTTGCGAGTGCCGTCGAAACCATCAATACCCACTACTGTAGTGTATTTGAGCACATACTTTTTGTTGGGATAGATGCGGTTATAGACACTTTGACACATTAGGGTAGCTTCGTGAAAGCCACAAAGTATGAGTTTTAGCTTGCCAGGGTAAGTATTTACGTCGCCTATAGCGTATACCCCCTCTATGCAAGTTTGATAATCTAAAGCATTATTCACTTTTACTGCATTCTTTTCTATCTCAACCCCCCAAGTAGCTATAGGGCCTAATTTAGGGGTAAGCCCGAAGAGAGGTATAAAAGCATCGGCAACAAGTTCCTCTTTATTGCCCCCCTCTTGCTCTAATACTACCTTTTCTAATTGGTTTTCTCCTACAAGCCCTACCACTTCGTAAGGTGTTTTGAGATTGATTTTGCCCGCAGCTTTTAGGGTTTTTACCTTTTCAACCGAATCTAAAGCTCCTCTGAACTCATTGCGCCTATGCACTAAGGTAACTGAGGCCGTATTTACTTTTTCGGCTAAATAGATACTCCAGTCGAGAGCAGAGTCGCCACCCCCTGCTATTACTACGTGTTTGCCTGCATAGCTTTCGGGGTTCTTTACAAAATAAGCAACTCCTTTGCCCTCGTATTGAGCTATATTTTCAAGCTCAGGCTTGCGAGGCTCGAAAGTACCTAATCCGCCAGCAATAGCTACAGCCTTGCCTTTCACTTGCGTACCGGCATCGGTGGTAACAATGAAAGTACCATCATCATTCTTAGTGAGGGTCATAGCAGTTTCGCCTAAGGTAAATTCAGGCTGATACTGCTTAATTTGCTCCATTAAGTTGTCTACCAACTCAAGAGCCCCTACACTGGGGTAACCAGGGATGTCGAAAATAGGCTTCTTCGGGTACAGCTCTGTTAGCTGTCCACCTACTTGGGGTAGGGTGTCAATAAGGTGACACTTCAAGCGCAGCAATCCTGCCTCGAAAACCGCAAAAAGTCCTGTGGGGCCTGCCCCTATGATGATGATGTCTGTCTCTTTCATTATTAAATGATTTTGTGCAAAGGTACAAAATAATTATTAATTAGCAAATTTACCCATTAGTGAATTTGTTCTAACGATTACCCTTTAATGAGCGTCTGCGCTTTTTCGAGGGCTTCGGCTATGCCTTCGGGGTTTTTACCGCCCGCTGTAGCAAAGAAAGGCTGTCCGCCGCCGCCGCCGTGTATGTATTTGCCTAATTCTCTTACTATTTTGCCTGCATCTAACCCTTTGGCTTGGGCTAGCTCTTTGCCGATATAGCACAATAATAAGGCTTTGCCTTCGTATGCTGAACCGAATAAGATAAACGGATTTTCTACCTCATTGCCTAACTGAAAAGCAAGGTCTTTGAGGGTAGCTGTATCTAAATCGAGCTGTTTGATAAGGCATTGTACCCCATTGATAGGAGCAAATTCGTTTTTCAGAGATACTTTTAGGTTCTTAGCTTGCTCTTTCTTCAGTAGCTCCAACTCTTTTTGCAGTTGAGCATTCTCTTCTTGTAGGTGTACAATAGCTTTGATAGGGTCTTGTGCGTTTTTGAGGGTAGATTTGATATTATCAACTAACTTTTCTTGCTCTGCAAAGTACTTCACAGCTCCTCCACAAGTGATAGCTTCTATCCTACGGATGCCAGCTGCAACTGCTCCTTCTGAAAGGATTTTGAAGAACCATATATCACCAGTATTCTTTACGTGAGTCCCTCCACAAAGCTCTTTACTGTCGCCGAATTGTATCATTCGCACGTGGTCGCCGTACTTTTCGCCGAATAGCGCCATAGCCCCTGCTTCTATCGCTTGTTGTATAGGTATATTGCGGTGTTCTTGTAATGGTATCTTTTCCCAAATACGTCTGTTTACTATGCGTTCTACTTCGCTTAATTCCTCATCAGTCATTTTAGCAAAGTGAGAGAAGTCGAAACGAAGGGTTTCTGGCGATACACGCGACCCTTTTTGCTCTACGTGCGTACCTAACACCTCGCGCAAGGCTTGGTGCAATAGGTGGGTAGCACTGTGGTTAGCCTCCGCCATTTGGCGAGCTATAGAGTGTACTTCAGCCTTAAATGGGTCGGTTAGGTTTTCGGGCAAGTGCTCTGCTATGTGTATGATAAGGTTGTTTTCCTTTTTAGTGTCTAATATGTATACCAACTCGCCATTAGCTGACTGTAACGTACCTTTGTCGCCTACTTGTCCGCCCCCTTCAGCATAGAAAGGAGTGGTATTGAACACCAATTGGTAGTGAGTGCCGTCTTTTTGACTCTCCACTTTGCGGTATTTCACAAGGCGTACCACAGCCTCTAAGGTATCGTAGCCGATAAATTCTTCTTCTTCGTCATCGCGAAGGACAACCCAGTCGCCTGCTTTTACTTGGGCAGCTGCACGTGAACGCTCTTTTTGCTTTTGTAGGTTCTCTTCAAAGCCTGCCTCGTCTAAAGTCAATCCTTTTTCAGAGAGTATAAGAGCGGTTAAATCTTTAGGGAAACCGTAAGTGTCGTATAACTCGAAAGCTTTGCTACCTGATAACTGCTTATTGGTAGTGTTTTGTATCATCACATCTAACAATAATAACCCTTGTTCGAGTGTGCGCAAGAAAGAGTTTTCCTCTTCTTTTATCACATTCATAATGATAAATGCCTGCTTTTCTAATTCGGGGAAAGTGCTGCCCATCTGTTTGGTGAGCGTTTCTACCAGCTTATAGATAAAAGGTTCTTTTTGGTTTAAGAAAGTGAAACCATAGCGGATAGCACGGCGCAAAATACGGCGTATTACATAACCAGCTCCGTTATTAGAAGGCAGCTGACCGTCGGCTATGGCAAAAGCCACCGCCCTGATATGGTCTGAAATCACACGAATGGCGATATTTATCTGCTCTTGTTCGGCACTTACATTACTACCACTATAGTATTTGCTTTTGGTTATCTCTTCTACTTTTTGAATTAGCGGAGTAAATACGTCGGTATCATAGTTCGATTGCTTTTTCTGCAATACCATACAGAGGCGTTCGAAGCCCATACCTGTATCCACGTTTTTAGAAGGGAGTTTCTCGAGGCTGCCATCGGCTTTGCGGTTAAACTCCATAAATACATTGTTCCAAATCTCAATCACTTGAGGGTGGTCGTTATTAACAAGGTCGCGCCCTGATATTTTAGCTTTTTCTTCGTCAGAACGAATATCCACGTGTATTTCGGTACAAGGGCCACAAGGACCTTGATCGCCCATTTCCCAGAAGTTATCTTTCTTATTTCCGAGTAAAATATGGTCTTCAGCGATACGTTCTTTCCATATATCGTAGGCTTCTTGGTCGAAAGGCACGCCCTCTTCCTCGCTACCTTCAAATACCGTTACATATAGGTGTTCTTTTGGTATTTTATATACTTCAGTGAGCAGTTCCCACGCCCAGCTAATGGCTTCTTTTTTGAAGTAGTCGCCAAAAGACCAGTTGCCGAGCATCTCGAACATCGTATGGTGATAGGTGTCGCGCCCTACCTCTTCGAGGTCGTTGTGCTTACCCGATACGCGCAAACATTTTTGAGTATCTACCACACGTGTTTGTTTAGGTTTAGCATTGCCGAGGAAAAACTCTTTAAACTGGTTCATACCTGCGTTAGTGAACATCAGGGTAGGGTCGTTTTTAATAACCATAGGAGCAGAAGGAACGATGGTATGCCCTTTGCTCTCAAAGAATTTTAGGAATTGCTGTCTTATTTCTTGTGAAGTCATATATTTTCAATTAACAATAAAATAATATTGAGGCTGCAAAAGTAGTAATTTTATACGTAACAAGCAAAAAGTTATAGTTTTTTATTAAATGGTTGAGTTCAGTTTTTCTTCGCTTATCCTTCGCTCATCCTTCGCTCATCGTTCGGTGTAGGTATATCTGAAGTAAAGGGAAAATAAATTGTCGAAGGATATTTATTATTTGTTATTAATTTGTATCTTTGCCGCGATTAATTCTAAATAACGATTTTTATGAGAAAACTTTTTATAGGATGCCTTGTTTTTATGGGGCTTACTATGAAGGCACAGACGAATGTCTTGCTGACTGAAGCGTATTGGAAGCAGAAGCCTTCGGTAGCACAAGTGCAACAAGCGATAGCTGAGGGTAATAGTCCTACGGCTTTTAACGCTCGTATGTTTGACGCTACTTCTATGGCAATACTTAATGCTGCTCCTTATGAAACTGTTACTTATCTTATTGATTTAGAGGGGAATGGTGTTAATAAAATCACTCACGATAAGCGTACTTACCTGCATTGGGCTGCTTTTCAGAATAATCAGCCTGTGATGAAATACCTTATCAGTAAGGGGGCTGATATAAACTGTCGCGATTCTCGTCAGTTTACTCCTATACTTTTTGCTGCCGTAGGAGGACAGACAGATAAGGAGCTTTATGAATTACTGCTGAAAAGTGGAGCTAACCTAAAAGAAACTAATTCTGATGGTGCCAACCTCTTGTTGATGCTCATTCCTCACCTAAAAGACCTCAAAGGAGCTGATTATTTCATTAAAAAAGGGCTGAAACTCACTTCTACAGACACAAATGGCAATAATGCTATCTATTATGCTGCTACTATGGGCAATAAAAGTATAATTGAAGCTCTGATAAAGAAGAAAATAAGCCCTAAAAATGTAAATAAGAAGGGTGAAAATGCGTTTTTTGCAGCCGCTAGAGGTTTTAGGCGTACTGCTAATAAACGTGATTTCTTTGAATATTTAGAGCAATTGGGGGTAAAACCTAATCAGGTGAACAGTGATGGTATAACACCACTTTATATAGTGGCAGGTAAAAATCGCGATACAGAGGTACTCTCTTATCTTTTGGAAAAAGGTAATGACCCTGCTCAAGCTAATAATGAGGGTAGAACGCCTCTTATGAATGCAGCTGCCCTCAATACTCCTGAAATAGCAGCGCTCTTGCTTAATGCTGCGAATAATATTAATGCTCGAAGCAAAGAAGGGTATACGGCTCTGCAATTGGCTTTTGAAAATAATAGTTTGCCTATGGTAGACCTACTGATAAATAAAGGAGCTGATATACAGGTTGTTGATAACGAGGGGAATACGCTCTATCACACAGCTGTAAAAAGAGGTAAATTAGAATTTTTAGAGAAATTGAGTGCTTATCCACTCGATATAAATAAGAAGAATAATGAGGGGCTTTCTCCGTTGCAAAAAGCTGTTATGATAGCTAAGAATGTGGAAGTGATAAACTTTTTACTTAGCAAAGGGGCAGACAAAAATGCTCTTACTGATTTAGGTGAGACAGTATATGAATTAGCTAAAGAAAACGAAGCCCTTAAAGGAATAAATGTTGAATTTTTAAAATAGTAATTTAGATGAAAAAGAAATACTTAATAACTGCTTTAGTAGCTGTAGTGGCTTTGCTTACAGCGTCATTTGTACAACAGACAACGTCTAAAAAATACAAATGCTTAATACAACTTACTAATTATAAAGGAGATGGGGCTTATATTGTAGCCTCGCTGATAAACCCTCAAGGGAAATACGAACAGACCTTACAGGTGCTTGGTGATGACCCTGAGTGGTATAGCGAACTAACTGAATGGTGGAAGTTTTATGGCAAGCGGCAAACTATTGATGGTATCACAGGAGCTACGATTAGTGGGGGAGAGCGTGCAGTAAGAGTGATTACTATAGAAGATAGTAAGCTGAATAAAGGTTATAAAATACGCTTTGAAACAGCAGTAGAAGATAATAAATATTATACTCAGGATGCTGAAGTAGAACTTAAAACAGAAAATCTTAACACAAAGATAAATGGTAAAGGCTACATACGATATGTAAGAATAATGGCGAATGATTAATCATTCGCCATTATTAATTTCATATTTTTAGCTTTTTCCATCATAAAAGCCTTAGCAGCTTGGTATTCATTAGGTATTTTGCCTTCTAATATGGCTTCTTTGATAGCTTCTTTTAGAACGCCTACTGGTTGTGAAGGGTGTAATCCGAAAGTTTGCATTATTTCTTCTCCAGAGATAGGAGGCTGGAAGTTGCGAATATGATCTTTTTCTTCTACTTCTACTACTTTTTGACGCACTATCTGAAAATTATCGTGATATTTTTTAAACTTTTTAGGGTTTTTAGTAGTGATGTCGGCTTCGCAGAGTGTCATTAGGTCTTCAAATTCTTCTCCTGCATCAAAAACTAAACGCCTTACAGCTGAATCTGTAACGATCTCTTCAGCTATAACGATAGGGCGCGAACTCATCTTTACTATTTTCTGTACATACTTCATTTTGTCATTTAGTGGCATACGTAGCCTTTTGAAAAGGTGGTATACCATCTTACTGCCTATAAATTCGTGTCCGTGAAATGTCCAGCCTATTTTCTTGTCAAAGCGTTTGGTAGGAGCTTTGCCTATGTCGTGTAGTAGTGCAGCCCAACGCAACCATAAGTTATCGGTATGCTCTGCTATATTATCTACCACTTCCAAAGTATGCCAAAAATTATCTTTATGCTTTTGTCCGTCTTGCTCTTGTACTCCTTGTAGAGCAATAAGCTCAGGCAGTATATAGTGCAATAATCCGGTTTCGTATAAGAGTTTTAGTCCGATAGAGGGTTTAGCAGCTAATAATATCTTATGCAGCTCATCTACTATGCGCTCGTTAGAGATGATTTGTAGTCGTTCTTTGTTTTTGCTAATAGCATTAAGTGAAGTATCTTCTATCTGAAAGTTTAGTTGTGTAGCAAATCTGATAGCACGCATCATACGAAGAGGGTCGTCTGAGTAGGTGATATCTGGGTCTAAAGGAGTACGAATGAGCTTTCTTTCTAAGTCGCCTAACCCGTCAAACGGATCTATCAACTCGCCGAAAGTATCTTTGTTGAGCGAGAAAGCCATTGCGTTAATGGTAAAGTCACGCCTATTTTGGTCATCTTGTAGTGTCCCACTCTCTACATAAGGTTTGCGCGAATTAGACTCATAGCTTTCGCGTCTTGCCCCTACAAACTCAATATCTAAACCATCTGCTTTTATCATAGCGGTACCAAAGTTTTTAAACACCGATACTTTGGGGCTATTAGGCAATTGCTCAGCTACTTTTTCAGCTAATGAAATACCACTACCGATAGAGACGATGTCAATATCTTTAGGCAATTTCTTTTGCAGTAAGAAATCTCGGACAAAGCCACCAATTACATAGCTTTCCAATGCCATTTGGCTGGAAATAGTACTTATTAGAGAGAAAATAGGGTTAGAGAGCGCGTTAGAATAATTCATTAGAATTCGTTGATAGTTTTGCGAATGGCAACCAATCGCGTTAAAAGTCCTTCAAGTAGGTCGAGGTGTAGCATATTAGCCCCATCGCTTAGAGCATTAGCAGGGTCGAAATGGGTTTCTATAAATAGTCCATCAGCATTGTTTACTATAGCAGCTCGAGCTATAGTTTCAATCATATCAGGTCTGCCTCCTGTTACTCCTGTCTGTTGGTTAGGCTGTTGTAAAGAGTGAGTTACATCCATTATTACAGGGGCGAACTGCCGCATCGTAGGGATACCCCTAAAATCAACAATTAGGTCTTGGTAACCAAACATTGTACCTCTATCAGTAATGAGGGCTTTTTTGTTGCCACTATCGAAAACCTTTTGCACCGCAAACTGCATACTTTCAGGACTCATAAACTGTCCTTTTTTTAGGTTTACTACCTTGCCTGTTTCGGCAGCCGCTACAACTAAGTCAGTTTGGCGTACTAAGAAAGCCGGTATCTGTAGTACATCTACATATTCGGCAGCAAGGGCAGCATCACTTACTTGGTGAATGTCGGTAACAGTAGGCACACCAAAAGTTTGTCCTACCTTTTGCAATATTTTTAGTGCTTTTTCATCACCTATGCCGGTAAATGAATCAATCCTACTTCTGTTAGCTTTTTTAAAACTTCCTTTGAAAGTATAAGGAATATTCAGTTTATGAGTGATAGTAACAATGCGTTCGGCTATTTTCATAGCCATATCCTCTCCTTCTATGGCACAAGGACCTGCTAAGAGGAAAAAATTATCTTCTTTATTTAGCATTTTGTTTTAGATATTAGGGTTATAAAAGTACTCGTTATGAGTTTGTTTGTTGTCATTAGGGTCAGTGTTGGGTGTTGTTGTTTTTTGCTCGTTATGTACGGGTGTTTCAGTAGTAAATAACATTGTTTTGATATTGGTAGTAAATAGATTGACAGCTATGGCTAATAGTATCACTCCAAAAAAGTTATGAACAACAGTAGTCCCCTGTTTGCCTAAATACTTCTCTATTCGTTCTGATGATTTCAGTACCACATATACGATTATAATGTTGATAATAATAGCCATAATAATATTTTCAACTTCGTATTTAGCTCTGAGTGACAATACTGTAGTAAGAGAGCCTGCCCCCGCTACTATAGGGAAAGCAAGTGGAATAATAGAGGCAGATTCAGGGGTAGTACCTTTGTATAAGGTAATACCCAAAATCATTTCTAAGGCTAAGAAAAACAGAATGAAAGACCCCGCAACAGCAAAGGCTTCAACCGTTACACCAAATAGATTCAGCAATTGCTTGCCTATAAATAAGAAAAGTACTAATAAGACGCCTGCCACAATAGCGGTTTTTTCGGATTGTATGCGTCCTGCTTTCTTACGTAGATTGATGATAATAGGTACACTCCCAATAATATCAATTACCGCAAATAGCACCATAGTAGCAGAGACTATCTCCACGATGTCAAAATGTAGATTCATAAAAAATTAAAATTTGCCGCAAAGGTAAAAAACAATTGGCAATTTAGCAAATTAGCTTTGCTCTCCAAGCCGAAATACCTCCTAACAGACATACCCCTCCTACAGCATAATATACAAAGTCAGGGGTAATAATCTGCTCGCCCGAAGCATAACTATGCATGCCGCTGAGGTAAAAATTAACCCCAAAATAGGTCATCAGTATACTGAAGTAAGCTACTACACTGGCAAAGTTGAATACCCAACGATGTTGCATTTTTGGTATTAGTCGTAGGTGAATCACTAAACCATATATCATTATGCTGATAAGTGCCCACGTTTCTTTAGGATCCCACCCCCAGTAGCGACCCCAGCTCTCATTTGCCCACATCGCTCCTAAAAAGTTGCCAATGGTTAGCATTAACAATCCTACCGTTAGCGATAGTTCATTTACTATGGTTAGCTCTTCTTGTATAGCATTAAGTTTGGCGGCATTCTTTCGAGTAGTTATTATCATCAGACCTAAATTGATGATACCCAATATCATACCCAGTGTAAAAGGACCATAGCTACCCACTATTATTGCTACGTGTAGCATCAACCAATAACTATTCAGTACAGGTTGTAGGGTACCGATGGCAGGATCCATCCAATTCCAATGGGCAATCATCAGAATCATAGCTGTTACGAAAGCAGTAGCGGCTACCGTTAGGGGTGACCGTCTTGTGAATACTAAACCAGCCCCCATAGCCGACCACCCTACATATATCATACTCTCATAAGCATCGCTGAAAGGGGCGTGTCCCGATATGTACCAGCGGGCTGTCAGTCCCAGTGTGTGTGCGATAAAGAAAATCCACAAGATGAAAACACCTATTTTAGTAAATAGATTGAAAATGCGATGCTGAATGAAAATCTGTAGTAATAACACTATAAAGAGCAGTGTACCTACATATAAATAGCCTTGAAAAAGCTGCTCAAAGATGTTTATCTTATTATACCATAGTTCTACCGCCACTTTTGTAGGCGAAGGCAATACCTTTGCTGAATAAAAATCTTGCTGTAGGCGTATGTTGTCTAATACTTTTTCAGCACGGCTGTAGTCACCAGTATTTATAGCTTCGCGTACTAAGATAAGATAAGCCGGCAGTGCATTTTTGACAAACTGTTTGTACTGTGTATCACTTATCAAAAGAGTGTCGCGTACATAGTCTAAGTGCGAAATCCAACGGTGGTTATCAGAGTGGGGTAGGGGGAATATTCTAAAGATATCACCATATAATGCTCTGTTTAGTAAGCTGATACGTTGGTCTACTTCTTTAAAATCTTTCTGAAACTGGTTAGGGTTATTGGTGCTATATATGTCGTTTAGTAGGGGGGTGAGTTTATATTGCCCTTTAGCGTCAAATAGGTCATTCGGACGAATCCATTTGCGCCCTTCTGCTACATTCAGAAAGCGATGCAAACTATCATTAGCTTTTTTTACATATATAATCTCTTCTTGCATCCACTCCTGCGGGCTTAGCAACATAGAAAGCAGTGCTTGGTCGGCATTCATTCCTTTGTAAGTGTCATGTTTGCTCAATTTTCTGAGCAGTTCAGACGAAAAAGTGTTGATAGGCTTAAACCTACCATCATCTTGGATAAGCAAAGCCCCAAATTTGGCTGCGTGTGCCTTATCGGGTACCGGTAACTCATTTTGTGCAGAGGATACTGTACTACATAGCAATAGCAGCAATACTGCGAGACTACGTTTGTGCTGAAGAGTGCGCAACTGTTGGTTGAGTCTTTTAAACCTTGATTTTCCTATCCACATAAAAGCTAATAATCCTCCAAAAAGTAATATATAGCCCGTATAAGTAACAAGTGTACCCCAGAAATCGTGATTTACTGATAAGATAGTGCCTTTTTCATCTGGGTGAAATGACGATTGAAATAGGCGATAACCCTTGTAGTTAAGTATGTGGTTCATATAAATATCTTCGTCAAAAGTCTCATCTTTGTTGCTTATAGTCACTTTGCTTTTGAAAGACGAATAACTATTTTCAGTACCTGGGTATTTCTCGGCTATAAAGTTGTTTAGCTTGATACTGAAAGGCATCGCCACATAGATACTCCCATAGCTTAGATGAAAGCCCAATTGGTTGAGTTTCACCGTTACAGGGGGATGTACGATTCCTTTGTGCCCCATAACAGTTACTTGTTGCCGCTCACCTCCTGATGATATTTCCAATGTTAGGGCATTCATTCCTTGGGTTGGAGCTGAAAAACTAATGTATTTTATCTCAAAAGGTTTCCCTTTGAAGTCAGAAGCCCAGCGGTAATGATTTTGTGTGTGTACTGAGAAGAGCACTTCCTTTTGTTGCTTTTTTCGCAGCGGTTGTCCCTCAAATATACCATCTACCATTGCTGTGATATAAGTGTGGTCTGACAAATAAGAGTCAGTAGTTTCACCTTCGCGTAATGATAGAGTACCTTCATCGCTAATATAACGAGTAATTCCAGCTCCTATGATGATAAAAATCCATGCTAAGTGGAGCACAAGCACTGCCCAATTTTGCCTTTTTAGCAACTGAAAACGCTTGATATTTCCTATAAAATTGATGACAAAAAGCAGCGTAATAGTTTCAAACCACCAAGTGTTATATACCCAAATACGTGCTGCCTCTATATCGTAGCTATTTTCTATGAAAGTGCCTGCAGCCATAGCGATAGCATAACCTATAAAAAGCACTGCCATCAGCTTAGTAGAATAAATAAAAGAAAATATTTTTCGTATCATAACAAGGGCAAAGGTACAAAACTATTAATAATTAGCAATTAAAAAATGACTAATAAATAGCTAAATAATCGGCAAAATGCTAATTTTCAGCAAAAAAGTTTGTATTTCAAAAAATAGTCGTACATTTGTGCGATTATTATTACTAAAAAGAAAATGGAAAAATTTGGAGATATCATCAATGTGAATACCCCTGTACTTATTTGTTTTTACTCTGAAGGGATAGAAAATTCATTGCGTATGGATAGCGAATTGCGCGAAGTATCAGCCGCACTCAAAGATCGCGTAAAGGTAGTAAAAGTAGAGATAAATAGGAATAAGGAACTTAGTAAAGCATTAAAAATAAGCACTTTGCCTACAGTTATTATCTTCAATAACTTTAGTCTTATTTGGCGTGGTGAGGGCTTCAGAGATAGTAAAGAACTACTAATGGAGCTTAACAAATTCTTGTAATTTGTTATTTATCATTAATGATAAGCCCCACTACTAAATCGTAGCTATCAATGCCGGCACTTTGTTTGTTGGCTTTCAGAAAAACATCATAGCTGGACTTGAATACAGGTTCAGCTTTATTTTTGTATTGTTGCCAGAAAAGGCGTACTTCTTTGTAATTTTCTAAAATACCTTTGCGTACTTGCGCGTAATAATTGTCGTATTTTTCAGGAGAAACCTTTGCAACTTCTGATAGTAGATAACGCAAAGCAAAAAGAGCAGCACTATATCTGAAATAAGGATTTTCTATCTTCTTAGCTGCCAAATAACCTAAATAATTAGCTTCTTCTTCAGCAGCATAACCCATTTGGTGGGCTACCTCGTGGCAAGCTGTCACAGGGATAGCATAACCTACCATTTTGCGGTTTACTTGTGCCTCGTTAGTAAAAGGATTTAGGTAGCCACTATAGCCCATATAAGTAAGTAGCTTGCTGTATAATGATGATTTCACACTCTTGATAGCGTGAAAATCGGTGATGCCATTTTTTTCTAGAGGATAAGCTTCGTGAGCAATGCGGTAAATTTCATCGTGGGTGAAAGGTAAGGTTACCTTGGTACTATCATTGAGGGCTAATTGTTGGTGCAATGCATTGGCACGAACTATAGCTTCCTCTGTAGCCTTATACAATTGCGCTTCAGTGTAAGTAGTACTGATGCCAATCCGCTCCGATAAGGGCATTCTAAAGTAGTTGAATCCCCATAAGATAAAGAAGGCCAATGCGATGCGAATGACCTTGCTCGCTACTTTATCAAGAGCCCAAAGCGGCTTTTTCCATAGTTTGCTAAAATGCTTTATACTACCAATAATGATACTCACAAAGAAAAGAGTGTAAAGCACATCACCCATAGAAAAGGGTACCCATCCAAAGGCTAAATGTAACAGTTTAGCGATAAAAGGATAGATACCTTCACTATAAAACCACTCAGTAAAGGTAGGAAAGTATCTGAAAATAAACCAAAATGCTATAAGAATAGCAAAAATACTGTATTTTCGAACTATTTTCTTTCTTTCCATAACCTAAAAACTTTATTATTTAGTGTCTTTACCCTCTAAATCGCGCTCGTATTGCTTTACTTCTTTCAGTTGTTCTACTATTTTTTCAATAGTTTCTTTCTTGTCTATCTCAATAGGTATTTCTACTTTGGTGTATTCCCAGCGGATAACCAAGTTGAGCTTCTCATTAGAGAGGGTCTCAAACGAAAACTCAAGTGATTCTTGCAAATCTTTAGTTTGTGTAACCGGAACAGTAAATTCTATAGCATTTTCATTAGGGTCATAGCTGTAAGCGCCCCACGCATTAGCATCGTAGTTGAGCATAATTGTCCATTGATGGGCTTCAGGCGTTGCAAAGATAGCATAATCACCTTTTTTTACAGGCTTTCCTCCAAATTTTACTGGCTGTAAGAAAGAAATACTAGTAGCCTGATTAGCACCCAATCGCCATACTTTTCCAAAGGGTACTAACTCCCCAAATATCTTACGACCCCGCACACTTGGGCGACCATAGTCTACTGTAATCTGGCTCACCGAAAACTGCTGTGTAATCACTTGGCGTGGACTCGCCATAGGGTAACTAAAATTTTGTCCGTATGAGGCTAAGCTTAAGCAAAAACCTACTGCTATAAGTATCTTTTTCATATTATTCAAAGTTAAGACAGAATAAGAAACCTCTTGTTTTTAGACCGTTGAGGTTACCCGTCCAGCGACTGTTTGGGTCATAGTCAGGTACTAACTCATTATTGATAGAAAACAAAGCTCTTACCGAAGGTGATACTCTAAAATAATGGGTATAAAAGTCGAACCCAAAACCGAATTCATAGAAAAATACGTTTTTAGTAGAACGGAAAGTTCTATCGCTGTTGTCTATCGTTAGATTAGCATTACTGCTGAGGTTGAAAACCATAGAGGCACCTGCCGTTACATAGGGTTTTACATTATACCAACGATCGGCACTAAACTTCAGTAGCAGAGGTATGTAGATATAAGTAGAAGGCACTTCGCGTACGGCATCTCTGCTCTCGGTAAAGTTGGGGAAAGTAAGCACGCGCTTGTTGTACACCAACCCCGGTTCAATACGTAGGTCAATATACTTGATGAGCCTTGCTTGTCCTGTAAGCCCCACATTAAAACCTATTTTTCGTTCGTTTTGTATCTCTTGTAGCTGTGGGTTGTTATAATTTAGCTCTTTGTAATCAATTTTAAAATCAAAAGTATTGGCACCAAAATAATAGCCCCACTGAAAGCGTTTTTCATCAAAATGCTCTAAGTTTATCATAGGTTGTTTAAACTGAGCGTAGAGGTGAAATCCACCCATACACACAAGCAACAGTAATAGAGTTTTTTTCAGACTTTTATTATTCATTATTATTTTATTTTCTATTTATTTGCAATATAAATGGTAGCGACGCCACCCAATGTTTTAGGGTAATACTTAGTTTGCTGATAGCCTACCTTGTTTAATATCTCTTGAAATTTCTTCCCATACGGAAAGTGTATTGCCGAGTTAGATAGGTATCGGTAGGCTGAGCGGTCTTTAGAAAACAACTTGCCTACCAAAGGCATCACATAGTTAGTATACAGATGATACCCCTGCCTAAAAGGGAACTTCTCAGGCACTGAGGTTTCTAAGACTACCAACCGACCATTAGGTTTTAACACACGTCTAATTTCAGAAAGTCCTTTTTCTAAATCTTCAAAGTTACGCACCCCAAATCCTACCGTTACGGCATCAAAGGTCTCATCAGCAAAGGGCAGTTGCTCACTATCGCCTTGTACTAAGGTAATGCGGTCAGCAAGATTGCGCTTTGCTACCTTTTCGCGCCCTACTGATAGCATTCCCTCTGAGATGTCTAATCCAGTGATTTTTACCCCTTTTATTTCAGTGAGGGCAATAGCCAAATCACCTGTACCCGTAGCGACATCTAATACAGCTGTAGGGTGTATTTCAGCTACTTTCTGTACCACAAACTTACGCCATTTTATATCCGAACCCCAAGAAATAACACGGTTTAGCCCGTCATACGTACCCGATATGGTGTTAAACATTTGGGTAACCTGTTGCTTTTTGCCTTGTGCCGAATTTTCATAAGGAGTAACTGTGTTTGCTGACATACGATGCGTAATTTTTTGCAAAAATTGAAACTAAATTTATAATCTCTTCAAGATAAAGAAAATACAGGAATTACAATAAGAGTAGGTAACGATTTAGTAATGGTTCTTATTTCATATGATTATACCTATTTTCTCAATAACTTCTGGGCGCAAAGATACAACATCTTGACAAAATAACCAAAAAAAATTACCTTTGCACCCGCAAACGTGCGCTGCTGTACGGGCTTCTATGGAAGCCCGTACAGCAGCGCACGTTTGCGTGGAGCTAATTGTAAATCTTCTATTTAGCTATTAAAAAAAATAAAGTTTGCGTATGTCATTGTTTTTTCGTAATATAGCACAAATTTAAATACATTTATCATGTTTAACGTGTTTTTACACCAGTTGGCTGTAAGAGAACGCCAAACCACGCTGGAAGGATCCGCCGTGGTTAAAGAATCTTTAGAAATGGTACAATTCCTAAAAGACCTCTTAAAGAAGGTCAAGGAAGAGGTACTGCAACGAGGTTTTGCTGACCAAGCAGAAGAGATATACTTCTTCCGCGAGGTACAACCTCAAATGGTTAGCAGACTCATTTTCTACAATGAGGTTTACCAGATAGAAAGTAAAGCAACTTTACTCTCTACTGAGGCAGCTAAAAAGTTTCTAAAAAACAAAGAAGCCCAATGGTTTAAAGAGTCAGAGACTTTAGAAGCAACCGATTTCTTTAGTTATATTGCTTTAGGAAGAACTAATCGCGATGTAGAGTATTTTACTCGCAATTATGATTACCTTCCTCAAAGCAATGAGGGGTATTTGTTTTCTTTTGATGGAGCCTTTTCTACCTGTCGTAGCTTTGAAGTTGCTAAGATAGGGGCTGTCAAGGAACTCTCCGATTATCTTTTTTTTTCGTACTGAAGTTAAAGAAGAAAAACTACTTTTAGAAGCACTAAATCTTCAGTGGACAGGCAAAAAAAGCCAACTAGTAGAACTCATCTATGGATTGCATTCTGTTGGATGTATCTCTTATGGAAAACTCCCTATTAGTCAGATTACCAAAGTCTTCGAGAAGCTCTTTAAGGTAGAATTAGTAGAGCAGTACCATGTTTTCCATCGTATGAAAGGACGTTCAAAAAGTCTCACCCCTTTCCTTGATGAAGTAAAAGCCTCTTTACTAGTTTATATAAACAACTCCAATCAAAAGTAGTTTTGCTAACTTCAAATAAAAACGTTTAAACATTTTTTAATCAGTTTTTTAGGGAAATAGACAGTTTCCCTTTTTTAGGGAGAAGGATTTATTCAAATATTATATTCATTATTTTCAATTTAACTCTTCTATTATAGAAACTCCCTAAACACACTTTTACCTCCATTTCTCAAAAAAGCCCATTATAGCCCATTGGCATTTTTAGATATTTCTTCCTATAAACATCTCTAATATCTTCTAAAACACCTATTAATCTCTTTACAATCAACGTAATAAATAAAAATTACTTCAACTGCGTTAAAATGCACATTTCAATGGGTAGTACTTGGCAGTTTATGTTTGGTATTTGTCAGAACTTTGCTGCCGAGAATTTAACCCTATACGCAATGAATTTAATCACCATTGAAGAATCTGCTTGGAAAGCCCTTATGGAGCAACTCCAAAGCATTGAAAACCAACTCAAGCAAGAGCCTATTGAGTGGGATAGTTTGTGGCTTAACCAAAAAGAAATCTGTCAATATCTCCACCTAAGTGAGAAAACCCTATGGCGAATGCGCAAACGCAATGAAATCACCTACTCCAAAATCTATGGACAATATTTCTATACCTTGGGAAGCATCCGCAAACTCCTTATCAGTCAATCGGTAGAAAACACTGAAAGCTACCTGCAATCCCTCACTCAAAAAGCCAAAGGTTATGTTGAAAAAGCAAGATATTTTAAGTAGAACCGAAGGAGGGCTACAGGTCTTCCAGCACTATCTACAAGGCAACTGGCGAGTAGGTAAAAACTTTAAAAACCCTTTCTATGATGATAAAAATGCTTCCTGCAATATCTATAAGGACAGACAGGGGATTTATAAGATGAAAGATTTTGGCAATGATACTTTCAGGGGTGACTGTTTTTTCTTAGTAGGTTACCTCTATCAATTGGACTGCCGAAATGCCTCTGATTTTATCGAAATCCTAAAGATTATCAATCGAGATTTACATCTGGGGTTAGAGCAATCCACCTCTATAATTACACAAAAACCTCAAATACCTCCCACTATCACCATAGAAAGTACTACCCCAGAAACCAAAAAATCTATCTCTTATCAATTTACCCAAAAACCTTTTACCCAAGAAGAGTTAGCCTATTGGCAGAAATACGGCATCACCCAAGAAATCCTAAACAAATACAACGTGATCTCTCTGCAAAGCTATTCAAGCACCAATAAAGACGGCAAACCTTACACTATCACCTCCATCTATAATGAGTGGATGTTTGCTTACCTTTTTAAAAAGCATTTAAAGGTCTATCGTCCCTTTTCTAAACTGCGTTTTCTCTATGGAGGTAATCCCGAAAACTATTGCTTTGGTGAGTCTCAGCTACCTCTACAAGGCGACATTCTCTTTATCACCGCAGGCGAAAAGGATGTAATGAGCTTAGCCAGTAGAGGCTTTTCGGCTATCTGTTTCAATAGTGAAACAGCTCACATTCCTTTACAAAAACTCCAAAAGCTAAAAATGCGATTCCGACATTTAGTCCTTTTGTTTGATAGCGACGAAACAGGTAAAAGAGCCTCTTTAGAGCAACAAGCCCAATTAGCACCTTTAGAAGTATTTCGTTTGGTCTTACCTCTTTCAGGCACTAAAAGGGATAAAGATATATCCGATTATTTTGCACAAGGTAAAACGGGTAGAGACCTATTACAACTCTTTTATCAGACCCTTAGCAAACACTATGAAGAAAGCCTATCGCTACTTAAAAACTGCGAAATCCAATGGGATAAACCTCCCCAAAAACAAGAAACAATCATCTCCATTGGCAGAACTCCTGTAGGAGTACAGAGTAGTTTATTGGGTATTACAGGAGGCGAAGGTACAGGCAAAAGCCATTATGTAAGCGCCCTCATTGCAGGTTGTCTTAACAGTAAGAACCTACCTATTGACACATTGGGCACAACGCTACTGCCTTGCCCAAAAGATAAAGTGGTGCTATTTTTCGATACAGAACAGTCTCAAGACCAGCTCTATCAAAACATTAGCAAACTGCTTAAAAGAGCTAAACTAACCTCTCTTCCTGATTTGCTACACGCCTTTTGCCTCACCCAACTCCCTCGCAGAGAGCGATTAAAGGTCATTCGTGAGGGCTTAGAGAGTTTTTACTACCAATGTGCAGGCGTGCATTTGGTGGTTATAGATGGTATAGCCGACCTTATTGGAGCTGTGAATAACGAGCAAGAAAGCGTGGAACTCATAGAAGAGCTTTACCTTTTGGCAGGTAATTACAAAACCTGTATCGTATGTGTGTTACACCTCACCCCTAGCGGACTTAAACTCCGTGGTCATTTAGGCTCTGAACTACAACGCAAAGCAACGGCAGTGCTTTCTATCGAAAGGGAGAAGAACAGTCCTATCTCAGCGGTCAAACCTATGAAAATTCGTAATGGTAGCCTTAGCGATACCCCACAAATACTTTTTAGATGGAACAATGAACTGGGAATGCACAGTTATGTAGGCAATCAGAAAAACGAAGACCAAAAACCTAACAAAGCCAGTACCTTAGCCTCGTTAGTTTCTCCTCTTTTTAAAGAACGAACTTTGTGGACAGTTCAAGAGCTGAACATAGAAATTCAAAAAAGGACTGATGTAAAGGAACGCACCGCAAAAGGTTATATCCGCACCTTAAAAGAAATGGGCATTTTAGTTCCTCAAGAGGGTAATGACCAACTCTTAGGAATGGGCAGTGTGTTAAAAGAACTTTTGGAGGATAACAAGAACTCACAAGGATAAGAAGAACTTTTAGATATTCTAAGATTAAGATCTAACAATCGAAGTATTAAACAAATATAAATATAAAAAATGGAAATCGACAGAATAGAATTTATAGCGTGGATGGAACGCATTATGGATCGTTTTGATTTGCTTAAAGAGCAAATAGACAAAGCTGAAAAACGCAAAAACAGCTTGGATGGTGAGGAACTCTTGGACAATCAAGACTTGATGCTCACCTTTAAAATCTCTGCACGTTCCCTGCAGAGGTATCGCTCCAATGGCAAACTGCCTTATTATACCATATCAGGCAAAATATACTACAAGCTTTCGGATGTACATCAATTTATCCGAGAACATTTCAGTGTGCCAGTAACAGCCTTAAAAGCCAAAAACGGAAATACTATGCCTAAAAAGGACAGCGCCTCTTAAACGTCTTACAAAGGGAGTAATTTTACCCCCAAATTAAAAAAGATGTTTAAATAATGGCAGAAAATCAACACGCCGATACGGCAAATTACGACAATCAAATCCCAGTGGATGAACAACTATCTGATATCCTACTGGTATTTGACAAAGAAGAAAAACAGCTTAAGGCTGTAAAAGGAATTGATGAGAAAGGAGAGTTAAAAACGGCTCCTGCTGACAGCAAATCCTTGGATGACTTTATGAAAGTAGACAAGCAAGGTAATATGCTGTCTAATTTCTTTAGCAACTTTATGCGCCAAGCCCAAAACCCTTCTCGTTTTTCTTTCTTTAAAATACCGATAGAAAAATCGGTAAATACGATAGAAAAACTTCAAAACCATCTGGCAAAGCTCACTGAAAAGGGTAAGGAATACCTCAAGAAGTACGAAGTATCTCCTGAGCAGTATATCAAACAAGAGCAAAAAGCAGCTACTCTAAAACAAGAAGGAGAGACTGCCGTTGCTCAGACCCCTCCTGAAGCTCCTGCTCAAGCACAAGTACAAGAAGCTCCTGCTCAAGCGCAAGCACAAGAAGCTCCTGCTCAGGCACAATCTCAAAATACTCCTGCCCAAGAGGAACTCAAGTACAACCCTGATGCTATTGATTGGGAAACGCTACAAAACTTAGGGGTGAGTCGAGAGTCTTTAGAGAAGAGGAACCTATTAGAGCCCCTCTTGAAAGGTTATAAAACCAATGAACTAGTGCCTATTAGTTTCAATTTAGGCTCTACAGTAACCCGTTTTGATGCTCGTTTGTCCCTAAGGGAAGTTGATGGAAAAGTAGCAGTAGCCATTCACGGGATGCGTAAGGAACCACAATTGGATTATCCTTTCTTTGGTCACGAGTTTTCAGAAGAGGATAAAAAGAACCTGCTTACCACAGGAAATATGGGACGTACGGTTGAGCTTACCAATAGCAAAACAGGGGAGAAAATCCCTTCTATCATCAGTATTGACAAGCTCACCAATGAAATCATTGCCTTGCGCAGTGAACACATCAAAGTTCCCGATGAAATCAAAGGAGTCAAACTCTCCCAGGAGCAAAAACAAACGCTCAAAGAAGGCAAGCCTCTGTTTGTCGAGGGAATGACCTCTAAAAAAGGAGAGCCTTTTAACGCAACTGTGCAGTTCAATGCCGACAAGCGTTATGTGGAATTTCTTTTTGAAGACAAAGCTCCTAAACTTGCTAATCAAGAGAAACTCACTGAGGCTCCTACAGTCATACGAGGAGTAACTCTTACCGAAGAGCAACACAAGGAACTGAGCAAGGGTAATCCTGTTTATTTAGAAGGCTTACAGAGCAAAGCCGGTAAAACTTATAGCGGTTATTTTACTTTTGACAAGGACAAAGGCAAGGTAGAGATGAGCTTTAACAATCCTCAAAAGGACATTACTGATAAAGTTTCTTCTACCAAGCAAAAAGCTGAAACTTCTAAAGCCAAAGAAGAAAAACGCCCTCAAAAGCAATCAGAAAAAACAGCTCAAAAAGAAACTGCTAAGAAGTCCAAGGGACGCAAAGTATAACTCTAATTTTTAACCTCAATACACGTAGAAAAATGAAAGTTATATTAGCAGAAAAGCCCAGTGTGGCAAGAGAGATTGCCGCTATAGTGGGGGCAAGTGAAAAACAAGATGGATATTTGTTAGGTAATGATTATGCTGTTACTTGGGCATTGGGACATTTAGTGCAATTAGCCCTTCCAGAGGCGTATGGTTGTGTAGGATTCCACAGAGAACACCTACCTATTCTACCTCGCCCCTTTATCTTGGTACCCAAACAAATTCCTGAGGATAAGAAAGGTTACAGGTCAGACCCTATGGCTTTAAAACAGCTTAAAATCATTGATAGCCTTTTTAAGAAGTGTAGTTCCATTATTGTAGCCACCGATGCAGGTCGTGAAGGAGAACTGATCTTCCGCTATATCTATGAATATTTGCAATGTCAAAAACCTTTTCAAAGGCTTTGGATTAGCTCCTTAACCGAAAAAGGTATCAAAACAGGACTTGCCAATCTGCAAGAAGGAAGTGCTTTTGATTTGCTGTATGCCTCTGCTCAAAAACGCAGTGAGGCTGATTGGCTGGTGGGTATCAATGCTACCCAAGCCCTGAGTATAGCGGTAGGTGAAGGGATTTATTCCTTAGGTAGGGTGCAAACACCTACTTTAGCAATAGTTTGTAAAAGATTTTTAGAGCACACACATTTTCAAAAAAAACCTTTTTACCAATTGCGACTCAAGCACCAAAAAAGCTATACTGATTTTTTCAGTATCTCAGCTAAAATTGAGGACAAAAAGGAAGCTGAAGCCTTACAAAAACAATTAGAAAAGTCTCCTATGGCCGAGGTGATTTCCACTGAAAAAGAAGTGGTAAAAGAACAACCTCCTTTGCTCTATGATCTAACAGGTCTTCAGAAAGAAGCTAATAAAAAATGGAACTTTTCAGCCGATGAGACCCTGCAAATCGCTCAAAGTCTCTACGAGCAAAAATACATTACTTACCCACGTACTGGTAGTAAGTACATCTCAGAGGATGTATGGGAAGAAATTCCACAGCTGATACGTTTGTTACAAGAAAGTGAGGTATACGCAAACGAAGCTAAACTTGTGAAAATTGGGGCGCTGAATAAGAAGATGGTTAATGATTTGAAAGTAACAGACCATCACGGACTTCTTATTACAGAGCGCTTTCCTACCAACCTTACAGCAAAAGAAAACACTATTTACAAGATGATTGCCACCCGACTTTTGGAAGCGGTATCTGAACCCTGTGTAAAAGAAGTGCAAAAGACTCTACTGGAGGCTCTGCACACTGACTTCTTGGTAAAAGGTGTTCAAGTGTTACAAGCGGGTTGGCGCGCTATCGGTGGTTTTTACTCTGATGAAACTGCCAAAGACAGTGAAAAAGACAATGAAGGTGATAGCAATCAAGTGCTGCCTGAACTTGTACAAGGAGAAAGTATAAAGATTAAAGCCGTTGAAATCCTTTCTAAAACCACCCAACCTCCTGCTTTATATACCGAATCAGGACTGTTGGGGGCTATGGAAACAGCAGGAAAGACCTTAGAAGATAAGGCGCAACGTGAACTATTGCAAGGAGCAGGTATAGGTACTCCAGCCACACGTGCCGCTATTATCGAGACGCTTTTAAAGCGCAATTATATTGAACGCAAACAAAAGTCTCTTATTCCTACCGATAAAGGAATGCAGGTATATGAGTGGGTAAAATCACTTACTATAGCCGATGTAGCCCTTACAGGCGAATGGGAAAGTCAATTGCAAAAAATAGAACAAGGAGAGCTCTCTCCCGATAGTTTTTCTTCGGATATGGAAGCCTATACCCGTAGTCTTACTGATACATTTTTGGCTATGGATATACCCCAAAAAGAAAAACTCAAAATCACCTGTCCTAAATGCAGAAATGCTTCCTTATTACTGTTTGAAAAGGTAGCCAAATGCCCTGATGAGGACTGTGGTTATGTGCTTTTTAGGAATGTATGTGGCAAACCTCTTACTGATGAGCTGCTCAAAACGCTCTTTGAAAAAGGAAAAACACCTCTGATAAAAGGAATGAAAAGCAAATCAGGCAGCACTTTCGATGCCTATATACGTCTGAAAGAAAATGGTGAAACTGCCTTTGAGTTTCCTGAGAAAACTTTCAAAAAGCGAAAATACTAACAAAGGTTAGGTAAACTTTCAGTAAAGAAAGTCTGTGAGCTAACACAACGGATTATGTACCATATCCTAAGTGAAGTTTAGTCCTCCTGTTGATAACTTTTTGTTTCAATATATTTGCTCTTTAGAAATAATATAGTACTTTTGCAAATGTTTTGCAACGATATATATTTTTAATATGAAGGGACTAACCATACGAAAGTGGATACAATCATTGGAGGAAAAGGGTATTTACAGCTTTTCTATGCAGGAGCTAAAAGAGGTATTTGCTCACCTTAAAGAAAAAACTATTCTCAATACTTTAGGGGGACTTAAAAAGCAAGGAAAGCTCCTGCCTCTTTGGAATGGCATCTATAGCATCGTCCGTTTTGTGGACATTGGTAATGCTACTGATAACAAAGCTATCAGAGAAGAGGGAAAACCTTATTTCTACATTGAAACACTGATGCAACACCTAAAAAGGGAATACTATGTAGCCCTGCTCAGTGCAGTAGAAGTACATCTATCTCCCAAAGAGGCTTTACAGGCAAATGAAATTACAGTGATAACTTCCTTACCTCCACTGAGAGATTCCTTTAGGGGACAAAGTAAGATTCGTTATCTTGTCAAAAAGGATATCAAAAACTTAAGAGAAATAGGAGTAAAAAGAAAAACCTTACCTTTTTCTATAGAGGAAAGAACTTTACGGGTAGCCTCTTTGGAGCTCACTGCGGTTGATTTGCTCCTCTATGAAAAAGAGATAGGAGGCATTCAAAAAGCAGTAGAGGTAATTCAAAAGATTAAAAAACATCTGAGTTGGCAAGGGCTTCCTACAGAGGTAATCCTCTCTACACCTGTCTCTATTTTCCAGCGCTTGGGCTATGTTCTTTCTTTTATGAAGGAGGAAGAACTGGCCGAGGGGCTCAAAGAGAGAGTTCTTAGCACAGGGAAAAAATTTAGAAGAACCCTTTTAAAAACAGATGTCCCTGAGAAGGGAGGAGAACCTTTTTGCCCTATTTGGAAAATCGTGGTAAATATATCTTTGCAGAACGACACTTTGTAAAAATTAAAATTTGTTGAACCCATTAAAAGTAATTTTAACAATGAAAGAAACACAAACCAAACCCCAGAACACTGATAACACCTTAGGGTCATTGTCTTATTACGAGTTAAGACTCAAAGAGCTGTTACAAACGAGCTTTCCTAATCTTTTAGCTGACACTGTCTTTATCAAGGACAGAAGTGAGTATGCAGCCCAAGCCTACCAAGAGGCTTTTGAGTCGGGTATCAGTATTCCTGAATGTGATAAAATAGCCTCAGGAGTACTCTTCGATGGGCTCTTCTTCTCTCCCTTTGATATGGTTTTTGAGGTCGTTTCTCAGGAGTTCGACACTCAATTAGCTGATGAGGATTTGCGCCCCTTTGCCTTAAAAATCTTCCCTGAACTGGTTCCTTACTTTAAAAAGTACGAGAATGAAATCAATGAGGATTTTCAGCACTCCGCTGCCTATCAATCCCTCTACACAGAACTTACGGGTGCCATCGAACTATGGATAGAAGAAAATGGCATATCTTAAACGACTGAGCTTTAATCGCAATGCTCGTGCACTAGCATTAGCTTTCGATTTAGAGAAGCAAAAGCGCACGCTTCTAAGCCAAGAAGAGCGAGAACTCTTGCAACACTATTCAGGCTTCGGGGGATTGAAGTTTATCCTCAATCCCCACCAGTCTGAAGCTGATTTAAAGTACTGGGCAAAGGCTGACCAAGTCTTTTGGCAAGATGTAAGGAGTCTGTATGCCCTTATTAGAGAACATTCCACTGATGAAAGGCAATACCAAAACTATGTACAAAGCCTTAGAAATTCTGTACTAACGGCTTTTTATACCCCAATGCGCCTTACCTCGGCTATCGCTTCAGCAATAAACGAAACAGGCGTGCCTCTGCAAACAATGTTAGAACCTTCAGCAGGAGGAGGCAATTTTATCCGTGCTTTTAAAGAAGAGCACCCCTCTCTTGCGGTTACTGCCTTTGAAAAGGACTTACTCACAGGCAAGGTGCTCTCTCATCTTTACCCCGAGGAGCAAGTACATATCGATGGCTTCGAACAAATCAGCCCACTGAAAAGGAACCAGTTTGATTTAGTAACCAGCAACATCCCTTTTTCCGATACCGCTGTCTTTGATTTGAGTTACTCTCGCAGCAATGACCCTGCTAAGGTACAAGCCTCCCGTAGGGTGCATAACTACTTTTTCTTAAAGGGCTTGGATATGGTAAAGGAAGGAGGACTCCTTGCCTATATCACCTCCCAAGGGGTAGCCGATAGTCCTCAAAATGAGATTATCCGCCAAGCGATGCTCTCCAATGCGCGCCTTGTCTCTGCCGTGCGCCTGCCTAACAACCTCTTTACCGATTATGCAGGTACCGAAGCAGGAAGTGATCTTATTATCCTTCAAAAAGACAGTCAAAGAGGCGCTTTAAACCCTATAGAAGAGCAGTTTTGCAATACAGCAAGGCTACCACAGGGGATGCTACAAAACGAGTATCTTTCACAAAGAGAAAACGTTATTTGTACGGATGCTCTTGCAGGCACCAACCTATACGGACAGCCTGCAATGGTCTATACCCATAGTGAAGGAGTAGAAGGTATTGCCAAGGAGGTAAAAGAAAGAATCCTAAGCGATTTTAAAGCGCATTATCTATCGCCTGAAACAGCACAACAAAGCCAAACAACACAAATTAAGCTACAAGAGGTTAATTCACAAAAAAATGAGGTAAAGGAAATTGAGGTAAAAAAAGTTGAACGGCAAGAATTTATTGAAATTGAAAGTAAAATCAACGAGCCTTCCTTTGCTATTTCCAATACTAATCTCATCTCTAAAGAGTCAAAAGAACTTAAGAATCAAAAAGTTGAACCCAAAGTCGTTCAGCTAAGTCTCTTTGATTTTCTCTCTGAGCAGGAAGCCACCGCTACTTTAGCAAGTCCTCCCAACATTTCAGCAAAAACAGTCCCTACTATACCCATAGGAGCTAAAAAGAAAACAAAGAAGAAAACAACTACCTCTCAATTAGGGAATGCTCAAAAGTTGGACTTGTTTTCTTTTACTTATCCTGTCAATCAAGGGAATGAAACAGAGGTGCTTTCAAAAGCTTCTCCTGCATTGTATTACACACCTCCTGCGGTATCATTATTAAAAGAACCTGTACCTTTTGAGGGAGAATATTTGCCTCATTTCAGAGAAGATACTTTGGTAGTACAAGCCGATACGGTGGGCTTTTTGCAAGATCTCAATAAGAACAAAACAGCTGCTACCTTTGTGCCTCTTGCGCTTTCTTCTTTGGAAAGGCAAAAAGCCATTGCCTATATCGCTCTGCGTGATGCTTATGCCAACTTGTACCATAAAGAGGCTACCACCTATACCCCTTATCCTACGGAAAGAGAAAATCTTAACGCCCTTTACGATACTTTTGTCAAGAACTATGGTCGGCTAAATAGTGCTGATAATATCAAGCTAATAAAAACCGATGCCTCAGGCGCTGAAATCCCTTACTTAGAGCGTATCAAAAACGGTGTTTATCAAAAAGCAGATATCTTTCACAAGCCTGTGGTATTCTCTCTGAGGAAGAATGAAAACATTTCTGCTGAAGAGGCACTACTCACTTCCCTAAGTGAATTAGGCAGGGTGGATATTCCCTACATAGCTGAGCTTTCTAACACCAATGAGGAAGAAGTCAAAGCACAGTTACAGGGCAAACTCTTTTACAATCCTATAGAAGACGAATACCAAATTGCCCAAAAGTGGCAAGCGGGGGATGTCTTTACTAAAATCAAAGCCGTAGAAGCATATCAAAATACTCACCCTGAACATCCTAAGCAATCAGAAATTGAGCACGCTTTAGAGGGACTCAGGCAGGTAATTCCTACCCCTATTCCTTTTGAAGAGTTGGATTTTAACTTGGGCGAGCGTTGGATCTCCCCACAAATCTATAGTGATTTTGCCTCTTTGCTTTTCGATACCAAGGTAGGTGTGCAATACAGCGCTCAAACCGATGAGTTTTCAGTAGAATGCCGACAAAAGAACTTACATATCTGGGAGAAATATGCTGTAAAAAGTGAGAGCAGAACCTACGATGGTATTGCCCTCTTCAAACACGCCTTGGTAAATACCACCCCTGATATTACCAAGAAAATAAAGATAGACGACAAGGAAGTCAAGGTGCGCGATATGGAGGCAATTCAACTGGCAAACAGCAAGATTGATGAAATACGCAATGCTTTCCCTCTGTGGCTCTTAGAGCAGAGTCAGGAGTTTAAAGACCGCTTGGCTGAGCAGTACAATCAGTCTTTTAACTGTTTTGTACGTCCGCAGTACGATGGTTCTTTTCAGTCCTTCCCTGGACTTGATAGGGAGAGTTTAGGCATAGAGGATTTGTATGATAGTCAGAAAGATGCTATTTGGATGATAAAGCTCAACAATGGGGCGATTTGCGACCACGAGGTAGGTGCTGGTAAAACCCTTATTATGTGCTGTGCTGCTCAAGAAATGAAACGCTTAGGATTAGCGCACAAACCAATGATTATAGGGCTTAAAGCCAATGTACACGAAATAGCCGAAACCTATCGCCGTGCCTATCCTTTTGCTAAAATCCTTTACCCTGGCAAGGAGGATTTTACCCCTCAAAAGCGTTTGCGTATCTTTGGAGACATCAAAAACAATGATTGGGATTGCGTGATTCTCACCCACGACCAGTTTAAGATGATACCGCAATCCCCCGAGGTGCAACAGAGCATTTTGCAAGAAGAACTCCAAGATGTTGAAGAGAGTCTTTGGCAGTTGGAAAAACAAGGCAGTGAAGTCTCTCGTGCGATGATTAAAGGAATGTACAAGCGTAAAGAAAACCTAGAAGTAAAGCTCAAAACCTTAGAACACGACATCAATGAGCGCACCGATGATACAGTAGATTTTAAGATGATGGGCATTGATCACCTTTTGGTAGATGAAAGCCATAAGTTCAAAAACTTAATGTTCAATACAAGGCACGATAGAGTGGCAGGATTGGGAAACTCTCAAGGCAGTCAAAAAGCACTGAATCTGCTTTTTGCCTTGCGAACTATTCAAGAGCGAACTGGCAAGGATATGGGGGCTACTTTTCTATCGGGGACTACTATTTCCAATTCACTTACTGAGCTCTATTTGCTCTTTAAGTACCTGCGTCCTCAAGCCTTAGAAAAGCAACAAATTCACTGTTTCGATGCGTGGGCAGCAATCTATGCCCGCAAGACCACCGATTACGAATTTTCAGTGGCTAACAACATTGTGCAGAAAGAACGCTTCCGCTACTTTATTAAAGTACCCGAATTAGCACAGTTTTACGCCGAAATAACCGATTATAGAACCGCAAAGGATGTTGGGATAGACAGACCCGAAAAGAACGAAATTTTACACAATATACCCCCTACACCCGATCAAGAGGTATTCATTCAGAAACTAATGGAGTTTGCCAAAACGGGCAATGCAACCCTCTTGGGGCGTGCGCCACTATCCGAGTCCGAGGAAAAAGCCAAAATGCTTATTGCAACTGATTATGCCCGTAAAATGTCCTTAGATATGCGAATGATCTCCGATAAGTATGAAGATCATCCTGATAACAAAGCCTCTCATTGTGCGATGAAAATCAATGAATATTACCAAAAATACAAAGCACAGAAAGGGACTCAGTTTGTCTTTTCTGATTTGGGTACTTACAAGCCTAATGAGTGGAATCCTTACGCTGAAATCAAACGCAAATTGGTAGAAGACTATGGTATTCCTGCTCACGAAATCCGTTTTATCCAAGAGGCTAAAAACGATAAAATGCGCAAACAACTCATCAGCGACACCAACGAGGGCAAAATACGGGTACTCTTTGGCTCTACCGATATGCTTGGCACAGGGGTCAATGCACAGAAAAAAGCCGTTGCTGTACATCACTTGGATACCCCTTGGCGACCCAGTGACCTACAACAAAGGGACGGACGTGCCATTCGCAAGGGCAATGAAGTGGCCAAATATTTTGCTGATAATAAGGTGGATGTGATTATCTATGCCGTTGAAAAGTCTTTAGACTCATATAAGTTTAATCTACTGTTTAACAAACAGCTCTTTATCGACCAGCTTAAGAACAATAAGTTAGGCAAAAGAACCATTGATGAGGGAGCGATGGACGAAAAGTCAGGAATGAACTATTCTGAATATGTAGCTATCCTCTCAGGGAATACCGATTTGCTCGAAAAAGCAAAGTTGGAAAAGAAGATTGGGGCTTTAGAGAGTGAAAAGCAAACGTTCTTACGCTCTAAATACACTGCTAAAAACCGTTTAGACAACCTCTGTAGCGATTTGAAAGCCCTACAAGATCGCTTACATCGTTTTCAGACGGATTGGCAAAACTTTTCGGATAAAGCCGTGCGTCGAGAAGATGGCTCGGTAGTCAATGCCTTGCGCTTGGATGGCTTAGAGGAAAAAAGCAGTGTAAAGCAGTTAGCCCAAAAGTTACAAGACTATGCCCAAAACGCTCGTACCAAAGGCGAATATCAAGAAATAGGAAGTATCTATGGTTTTCAGATATTAGTAAAGACCGAAGTCTCCAAAAAAGACGAACTTGACCTGAAAGAAAACCGCTTTTTTGTACAAGGAGAAGGAGGTATCAAGTACACCTACAACAACGGACGATTGGCTGGCGACCCTAATTTGGCTGTGATGAATTTTGTCAATGCCATTGAGAAAATCCCTGCAATGATGGAAAAGGAAGAAAAAGAGATAGCCCTTATCCAAAAGGACATTCCTCTTCTAAAGGAAATCATCGAGAAAGTATGGGGTAAAGAAACACAGCTCTCCGAACTTAAAACTGAGCTCTCAGCCCTTGATAGGAAAATACAACTTTCACTCTCCTCCGATACTCCACAAGAGGTACAAGAGGCAGAAGAACTCAATAAAGAACTATCGCAAGAGAGTCAAAAAAGCGAAACTCAAGAAGTTTCAACTCCCACGGAAGAGTTTGTAAGAGAGACTCTTAACAGAAATTCACGAGGCTTTAAAATGTAACGTTCATTCCTTTAATACCTGTATATCTCCATTTTGAAAACCAGCAGAACTGATGTTTTGCTGGTTTTCTTTATTTTTAAAGGCAGCCTCTTACTTTATCCGTGCTTTAGAGAAGCTCCCTACCCTCATTGATAAAGAACAACAAAAAATCGCTGACATCCAAAAAGACCTACCTGTACTTCAAGAGATCCTCTCTGGTACTTGGAACAAAGAAGCAGAACTTACCCAGCTTAAAACCGACCTCGCTGCTATTGACCGAAGAATACTCTTGTCTATTACTCCTGAGAGTGGTGCTACTGAGGAAGGAGAGGCGGTAGAAGTTACCCAAGAGCAGCACACCACCCCAGAAAAGCAGGAAGCAAAATCAGGGGTGAAATTCAGGATGTAATGCCCTATATTGCCTATATAACTGCTATATACGCCCTATATACATAATTTGTGTATATAAGGTGTATATAGGAAGCTCATTGAGAGGTAAATTGGGTTTTGTTATAAGCTCGCTCTACAAAATTTTCATAATATCAAATTGGTAAAACATTAGTCGTTTTGTTGTAAAACACAAAAAGATAAGAACGTCTAAAATTTTTTGTATCTCACTGATTGTCAGTAAATAATAAAATATATGTAAAAATATTTTGAAAAAACTTGTTTTTTATTTTGCAATACACGAAATTTTTAGTAATATTGCCGCGCAATTCATCAATTTTCCTGTTTTATGAAGAAAAGCGTGCTAAAATACTTCCCAAAACTCGATACTACAGTCTTTCTCACCTTTGGCGGGATACTTTTGCTCGGGCTCATAATCTTAATATACCAACTCAATCACCGCACAGACTGCACTGAAGCCAAATATATTATCCACACAGACGACTTCATCACTAAAAATCTCATTGAGTTTATCGATAACACCAAAGGAGCTACTTCTTGGAAGTGGGATTTCGGGGATGGCTCTGCCGTAGATTACAACCAAAACGCACTTCACTCTTACAACAAAGCAGGACAATACATCGTTACCCTTACCATCAACAACACTTGCAGTTTTCAAAAAATAGTAACTATCACAGACCCTGATGCCGATTCAGGCTATCTGCCTGTTATCATCGCCCCCAATGTAGCCTTTGAGGGGGATACCATCAAGTTTAACGCCCGCAAAGAAGGTGGCATTTCTTTTGAGTGGAGCTTTGGCGAGGGTGCTGGTACTGATGCCCTTGGTGAAAAAGTTACTTATAGCTTTAAAACCACTGGCAAAAAGACCGTTTCCTTGATTGTCAATGGCGATATAGAGCATATCGCCACTAAAACTATCTACATTGCCCCTAAACATATTGCTGCTAAAAAGAAAAGCGATGTATCCTCTTACGAGTTTGAAAAACCTCATTCTGACTTTGAGTTGCCTCGTGGCAAGGCTCAAAAAGACCCTTTGGTAGATTTTATCCAGCATCTTCCTGTAACCCCTGCACCCAAAAAGGAGAAAGACAGTATTCCTTCTCCTAAAAAAGCACCAGATATCTCAGTAGAACAATTCCAACTCTTGCTGGGTCAAGTAGCAGCACAGTCCAAGACCAAAGACGATTTTAAAGAATATCTCTGTGGTAATTTCAGTACTCCTGTGGTAGTAAACGACCAAAAACTCGTCCCCTTTGAACAACTTTGCAGGGATATTGCAGGCAAGAAAATCAAAATATCCACAATGCGCCTACAGAAAGACACTAAAAATTGTATTCAGCATATCCATATCTACTATAAAGTCAAAAAGTGGGGCGTATGGATAAAGGAATAAAAATCGAACCACTAAAAACAGTACAAAATGGCACAAAAACATTTAGTATGCCAAGGAGCTATCTGCCAATGTCAATTCGGCAACGCTCCTGATAAGTTAAAGGTACTTACACAGACCAAGGCATTTATCAACGAAGAAGAACCTCAAGAAAAGTTGGTAGCTACAACTGCCGATATAGGAGCTACTTTTGAGAAAAATACCTTTGGGCTATGTCAGATGCAACCACTACCAGGTGGTGGTTATAAACCCTGTCAGGCAATGGTAACTCAGTGGAGCGGTGCTTATGAAAATATTACCTATGAGGAAAACAACGGGCATCCACTCTTAGAGGACAGTAAAGCTACCTGCCCCATAGGAGGCAAGGATTGTATTAGTATCATCAACCACGGGCAGGTAGCTGAGATAACAAAACAGAATATTAAAAATGCACGTAGGGAAGTCGTTGCAGTTCTCTGTCCTTTATTGGATTTAGATGCACCTCTTATAATTGACTATTATTTTACAGATACAGAAGGTAATAAGATAGAAGAAGCCAAAGAGGGGAACTCTGTTTATCTAAATATAGAAACTGAGAATATGATAGGAAAGACTGTCACAATAAGATTAATAGATGACGATGTAGATTTTGAATACGAAGGTAATTTACTACAAGATGACACCCTTACTAATTATGTGATTAAAAGTGACTATGAAAGAATACTACTAAAAGTGGTTAAACAAGAAAAAAAAGATTAAAATGAAAAAAGCAACATTTATTATAACGAGTGAAGCTATCCCTAATTATAAAGAAGAAATTAGCTTAAATATTGATGAAATTATTGAAGATATCTATATCAATAGATTTGATGCAAGAGTTCTTATAAATTATGGTAAGAAAGATTGTGATATAAGAGTGATTTCAATGGAAAAGTGGGATGAAAAGGATGAAAAATCTACAGAGAATATTAACAGATATTTAGTACAGAATAGTGAATTAATTAATATAAATAATATTCAAATTCAGGAAATGTTACAACATATTCATTCAATTACAATAAATAAAGAGCAACAAATATATATATACTTGGATAGAGAACTTGGGGAAGTAAGGGCTATATTAGGTCCTGAAGGGACAAATAGAGAAGCTGAAATTAACTCATATAGTATGTTTTTTGAAAGCTCAAAAGGCAAAGAGGAAACGCCTCCTTTGATTAACGTAGGAGAGGTTAGGGGAGGTTTATTGGGGCAGGTTCATACACATCCGAAAATAGAAGATAAAAACTTAGATAATACTTATGGAACTTCTACTTTAGACAAGAATACAGCTACGTCTCTTGATATTAATATTTACTCATTAGACAGCTGGAATCACTATAGTAAGAATGCAAGAGTTACTATAAATAGAGTAACTCCTACAGGAATAGAAACTAAAAATGTAGGAAAGACTTATGGTAAAAAGGATAAGAAAACAGGAAAAATAAATTTAGAAGGAACGATAAATATAGGACTTGAATGTTTAAATCTAAGAGTAGGAAGAAAATGAAAACAAAAATTTTAATATTATTGCTATTTGCCTGCTTTAAAGGAATTGCTCAGAAAAGAGAAATTACTTATTATTTGCCACCAAAAATAACAAATGAGTTAAATCCTATTTTAAAAAAAATGATTTCAAAGGGAATAGGTGCTTTCCTAATGATACAAGAAATTAGTGATTTTAAAATTCGTGAACTTAGTATTATTAATTTTGATATAAAAAATTTTGAAGAAAAAACTTGTGGTTGCTCGAAAGTACAGGATAGCAATCGTGTAACCTATATTGATGGAAAAAAATACTATGTTACTTTTATAACAGATTGGCTATATGCTACTGAATACAAAGATTTTATGTCTGAAAAATTAAATGATTGGTACGTATTATATGAAAAACTTTTAAAAGAAGGAAAGGAAGAGGAAGCAATTGAAAAATATGCTGTAAAATACTGTAAACAGCTTTATGAGACAGCTCGTATAATAAAATTTGATGAGAAAGAAAATATAATATTTGATAGTTACAACATTAAAAAGCAATAAAGTGTACAATAAAAATTAACCCAACTTGTTAGTTGAGTTTTATCACAGAATGCAAATATATCAAGTAAAATAAAAACTTTTCATTTTTGAATAGAAATTAAAAAAACGCAATAATGATGAAAAATATTCAAAGCAATACTTCATTGCTATAGTTAGTATACAGCCGCTATATAGACACTATACAGCGATAAGTGTCGCTGTAAGGTGGCTGTATACTGTTCATATTTTTAAAAAATGAGACTGTTAATAGTTTTTTAAAGTATTTTTTAAGCATGAATGATACGTAATTTATATGGTATAAATTTGCATTATTGTTAAAAGGCAACTCTATTGTTAATTTCTCAACTTGCTAATTGAGTTAAAAATTAGATTAAGTATATCTATAATTCATCCATAATCCTATGCAACAAAAGCCCTACACTCAGGAAGTCCAAAAAGCGCTTCAAATAGCCCAAAAGATAGGCAAGGAGCATATCCACGCCCACTACTCAGGAGCACACTTGCTGAAAGCAATGCTCAACCGCGATTTGTCTTTGCTTAAAAGTTTAGAGGCAAAGGGTATTGATGTGTTTTACTTAGAGGAATGGGCAGAAGTGCGTCTTGAGGAACTTCCTAAATCTACACACACTTATAGCTGCGAACCTGACGAGGTGATTGATACCATCTTCACAGAGGCAAATGAAGTCGCCGAAAGTCTTTTAGAGGAAGAAATAAGCCTCTTTGCGGTAATAGTAGCCATTAGCAGCCCGGGAGTAGCTTTTAGCTTTGACCAGATGAAGACCTTTCCCGTCTCTCGTGCTGAACTCCTGAAAGACCAAACCGTAAGCGGTACCATCTTCTCTAACAACACTCCTGACGAACCCTCAGCAAAAAAGAAAAACAACTTCTTACAAAAATACTGCATCCACAAAAACGCACAGGTAAAACCTCAAAAAGAAAAAGACCTTTTAGTAGGGCGCGATACTGAAATCAACAAAATCATTGAAATACTTTGCCGTTTTAACAAGCCTAATGTGCTGGTCATCGGTGATTCAGGAGTGGGTAAAACAGCTGTTTTAGAGGGATTTGTACAGAAAGTAGTATGGCAGCAAATCCCAGAGCTACTCACGGGCTTAGAAGTCTTCGAGTTAGATATGGGGGCTATCGTGGCTGGGGCTTCTTATAAGGGCGAGATTGAAGATCGTTTAAAAAACATCGCCCAAGAACTTAAAGCTCTCCCAAAAGCGGTGCTTATTATTGAAGAAATCCACTCTATTTTGGGCGGACAAGCCTCAGACTCCTCTATTGCAAATCTGCTCAAAAGCGAACTCTCCAAAGGCTTACGGCTTATTGCGACCTCTACCATTGAAGAATACACCAAAAAGATAGAAAAAGAACAAGGATTGTCGGGTATGTTTGAACTTTTAAGATTAGAAGAAAGCGATGACGACACTCATTTTAGAATGCTCAAACAAGCCTTAGCCGACTATCAAAAACACCATAACATCAGCATTGACGACCTAACCATCAAGGAGGCTATTCGCCTTTCCAAGCGTTTTATGAAGGAACGCAGCTTGCCTGCTTCGGCTATTGACCTGATAGACCAAACGATGGCATCGCTTAAAACAGCAGGGGAGTCATTCTTAAAAGAACGTAACTATTTTATAGGCAAAGTATTGGAGCTAAGAGAAAACAAAAAGCTCCTGAGCGAAAAAGACCGCCAATTGCTGGCTCAGTGGCTTTATAAAGACCTATGCCAAAAACTACAAAACCTCAGTGGCTCAGAGAGTGAAACACAAGATAATACCACTCTTACTGAAAACACCCCTACCGATGAACTTCTTGACCTATGCCGCAGTCTTATTGACCGCATCGAAGATATAGCGAAGGAAAAGCGAAGCCACATCACTGAATACGACCTTGCTTTTATCATCTCTCAAAAGACCAACATCCCTATTGGAAAACTCAAAGAAGAGGAAAAGCAGCGGCTCAATGATATGGAAAACGTATTAGCCCAGCGGGTAGTAGGGCAAGACCACGCCATTGAGATTGTCTCTGAGGCTATCTTGGAAAGTCGTTCAGGCTTAAATAAGGCAGGACAGCCTATCGGCTCCTTCTTCTTTTTAGGTCCCACAGGTACGGGAAAAACAGAGCTTGCTAAGTCATTGGCTGAGTTTTTATTCCAAGATGAGAATGCCATTATCCGCTTTGATATGTCTGAGTTTAAGGAAGAGCACTCAGCTGCCTTGCTCTATGGGGCACCACCAGGTTACGTAGGCTATGAAGAGGGTGGCTTGTTAGTCAATAAAATACGCCAAAAGCCTTATGCTATTGTGCTTTTTGATGAGATTGAAAAGGCACATAGCTCGGTATTTGATGTCTTCTTGCAGATAATGGACGAGGGTAAGCTCCACGACCGTCTGGGCAAAGAGGGTGATTTTTCTAATGCTATTGTGCTTTTCACTTCCAATATAGGTTCTGAGTTTATCGTGCAATCCTTTGAAAAGGGTATTATCCCTACTTCTTCTGAGCTTTTAGAGCGGATGAGTAGCTACTTCCGTCCTGAGTTCTTAGGGCGACTTACCGAAACGATACCTTTTGCCCCTATTAGCAAGGGTAATGCGCTAAAAATATTTGAGATACACTTAAAGAAAGAGCTGTTGGACTTGGTAAAGAATATCAACATACAGTTAGAAATCACCAATACCGCCAAAGAACAGCTTTCAGAAGAGGGCTATGATATCAAATATGGAGCGCGACCTTTAAAGGGTGTCATCCGCGCTAAACTGCGTCGTCCCTTAGCTAAAAAGATTATTGCGGGAGAGTTTAAGGAAGGCGATAGCATCATAGCCGATTGGCAAGAAGGGAAAATTGTGTGGAACAGAAAATAAATGAAAATAATTGAAGTAAATAACATCTATTTTCAAAAATATTTCGTACCTTTGCTCCGCGTAAAGTTCTTAGAAAGAACGTAATAAGAATAAAACCACAATGATCTATAAGAGACTCATTTACATATCAGCACTCATCTTTACAGCCGCTTGCTCAACAGGTAAGTATATCCGTGAGGTGCCCTATCATTATTCTACGGATAGCTTTCGCAAAGCCGCGCAAGTTCATAAGGACAGTATAGATGCCAAATACACAGAAAGCAACTACAAAGATGAGCAGCTTTCAGATGAGGAAATACGGCTTAAAGAAAAGTATTCCATCATCTTAAAGACGATGCCACAGGACATACGCAATTATCCCTTATACGCTTATATTGATGCTTGGATAGGTACGCCTTATAAACCGCAGAGCTTGGATAAGAAAACAGGTGTAGATGCCTCTTACTTTGTGCAAGCACTATTTAGCGATATTTACAAAGAGACTTTTCCTAAAACTGCTGATGGTATATTCCGCTCTAAATCCTTACAACTTTTTACAGGAAGAGATTTCTTAAAAGAAGGTGATATATTGTTTTTCAGATATTCCAAAGAACAACCCATTTCAGATGTGGGGATATACCTACACAACGACCGTATCTTAGCCTGCACTGAGGAAGGGTTAAATATCTATGATTTTAACGACCCTTATTTTCAGTTGCGCTATGTAGCTGCGGGCAGACTAAAACAAGAGCAAAAAAAGTAATGGCAACAGACTTAGAACATATCGCCCAAGAAATCACTGCTTTGAAATACGACATCAAGGCAGAAGTCCTTGTCAGTGACCTGATACAGCACAAGCATATCAAAGAAAACCAGTGTATTGTAGAGAAAGAAGGGCAGTTTTCACGCAGTTACCGCTTTGATGTGTTAGACGCTTCTGTAAAGGACTATCTCTATGATGCTACTCAGATGCTTTATATAAGTCTCTCCCGTGATAGTCTCTATGATACTTTGCCTGAAGGAATGGTACATAGCAAGAATACGGATACCTCAAAGAAGGACATAGAGACAATGGTTAAGGAGTATCGCCAGCAGAAGGAAGAAGAGAAAGCAGCACGTTTGTTCTTTGCTCCTTTGGAGAATGAGCTGTTTCAGTTTAACGTACAAACAGAACTCTTTGAGAGTTCGTTCCTAAAAGAAATCAATAGCACCCTTGCCCCTGATATACTGTACACCCTATGGAATGTCCCTACGAGTTTTGAACCTGTATTAGCCTCAAAGTTTATCAGCTTATTACCCTATGCCCATAAGATTATAGGCGACCTTGATAAGACTTGCGAGGTACTATCACTACTTATTGGTGAAGAGGTCAAGGTAAATATCAGAGAATATGACAACTATGCAGATACCGCCCAAGACACCTTACTTGGGAATTGTTATTTAGGTTTGGATACGATTGCAGGTACTGATTATACAGATTACACCAAGCATTTGGACTTGCAAATAGGTCCTTTACAGCAAACTGAGTTACCTGAGTACCTACATCAAGGAGCTATTAAGCAATTTTTGGCATTTTTTTATAGGCACTTCTTCCCAATGGAAGTAGAGGTAAGCACAGAGGTCGTGCTACCCCAAGAAAAGCAATCATCGATCTTAAATGCAACAGAAAGTCCCTCCTATTTGGGATACAATACTTACCTAACAGATTAATAAAGCAGCTTAATATTAGAATACACTATGAACCATATAAAGAAATATTTTGAACACTTACTTGACCCGCAATTGATTATTATTGTGCTGGTTATTATTATGGGCTGTGTAGCCTTAAAGATGTTTTTTGCCTCAAAGGTAGATGGTTTCAAGGATAAATATAAAACCAAGTTTTACATCTATGTGAGTGCTGCTGTATTTACTTATGCACTTGTTCCACTAATGGGCTATAGCCGCCTTTTTATAGATGACAAGTTATATGAATTTATCTTTTATCAGATAGCTTCATTAGGACTGGGAATACTCCACTGCTTTTTATACCGCTACTACTTTAAGAAGTTTGAGTCAAAAGAGGCTCTCACCGAGTATCTCTTTGCTATCCTGATAGTAGCTTTTGCAAGCATTCCATTCTTGCTTATTTATTCTTTCCTTAATGACGTAACCTTTGCTTATTGGATGTTGATGCATTTCTTGTGGTTCTTTGTACCCACCTTGCTTAATGACAGTTTTAACAGAGCTATCAGCATACCGCCTGTGGAGTACGAATCTTGGCAATTCCCTGCTAACTATAAAGATGCAGGAGTTAAAGATGAAGAAATGCGTGATTTGGTACTTATTTCTTTAGTAGTAAAGAAGGAGGAAACAGATGAGAATTTTAGTTCTTTTAGAGCAAAAGCACCTTCAAGGGTTGAGTTTGGTCGACTTTTCTATAACTTTATATTGGATTACAATGAAAAGCATCCTGATGAACCTATACAAATAGAAGATGAAAAAGGATTATGTAATTGGATATTCTATTTGCAACCTAAATGGTATGAGAAAACGCGATTTATTATTCCTGATAAAACCTTTCACGCTAATGAACTTGGAGAGAATAGCGTTATTTTTTGTATAAGGAAAAAGAAAACAGAGAAGGTTGAAGATGAGCAAGAAGAGACAGATTATATATTTAACAACGATAAATAGTATTTTACAATAAATAGAAATCATACAATGAACAATCTACTCACCCATTATCCTGTAAATTGGATAGACGGAATGAAGC